>Ga0315904_10001054_pt1 | contig 43694 bp, 14 predicted proteins | sample LakEriMetagenome_6_FD_203529 | JGI IMG/M metagenome (GOLD analysis project Ga0315904, IMG submission 203529) | Freshwater fungal communities from buoy surface, Lake Erie, Ohio, United States - Buoy 12 MA120 | ecosystem: Environmental > Aquatic > Freshwater > Lake | place: USA: Lake Erie, Ohio... | reverse complement strand
TTGGCTGCTATCCACACGTCTCCTGCTGAGGGCGATATTGGCGCAACATTACTGACAGTGAGAGTACCACCTGCTATAATGCCTGTCAATTGACTACCATTGCCAAGAAAATATGATGCGGAAATATTAGCAGAACTAGTGATATTGCCTGTGGCACCTACTGTGGTGAAGTTGCCTGTGGCAGGAGTGACATTGCCAATGGGTATGTCATTGATTGATCCTGAAGTTGCTAGATTCCAGGCCTGACCTGTATAAATCCAGGTCTTGCCGTTGAATGAGTATGTGTCGTTGACGCTGGGAGCAGATGGGAAACTAATTACGGGCATGATTTATCTTTACGCTGTATAAGTTCCTGAACTAGTGAATGTATGTATAGTATAGCCATCAGCAGAAGTTACTGTGCCACCTGAGCCGCGCTGTGCGCCTAGATATCTAATGATAACTATGCCTGAACCTCCGGCTGCGCCACCTTGTGTGTTACCACCTCCACCTCCACCGCTACCTCTATTGGTAGTACCAGCAGTGGCACTGACTTGCACCCCGGGACCATCACCCCAAGCCCCACCGTTGCCTCCACCGCCTGAGCCGCCTGTTCCGCCTACCCTTGCAGGGCTGGGTGCAGCGGAATAGTTACCACCTCCACCACCACCTGCATAAGTCACACTAGTACCCGTGATACTTGATGCTGTGCCAGCTCCACCATTGCCAGCGGGCGCATTTCCAACAGATCCGGTAGTTCCCACAGAAGAAGAGCCACCGCCTCCTCCACCTGAGTACCCTTCACCTCCTGTTAGTGAAGACGCGCCAGCAAAACCTTGACCCGGGGTAGCAGAACCACCAGTGCCTCCTGTGGGCGCTGATAATGCTGCGCCACCACCGCCGGATCCTCCTGACAAACCATTATTATTACTGGATGCAAACCCGGTTCCACCAGCACCACCACCAATGGATGTAATGGAACTGAACACAGAATTACCACCAGAAGTACCTTGAACAGATCCTGGACCTGCTGTGCCGCCTGCACCGACTGTCACTGTGTAATTAGTTCCAACACTGACAGAAATTCCAGTATCGGTCCGATAGCCCCCTGCTCCACCTCCACCTCCACGTGCGCCTCCACCTCCACCACCGCCGGCTATCACTAGGTATTCAACATTGTAGTTGGGACCTTGAGACAAGTTTAGCCATTGATTGCCTATGGGATCATACCACTCGGGGCTGTTGGTAGTTGTGTTAAATCTAATCATTCCAGCAGTGGGAGCCACAGGTCGTTGTGCTGTGTTACCCACTGGCAAACTCATGTATCCGGTGCTGTCATTGTTTATGTTACCCAGAGTAGCCGATGCTATGACAGCAGATGTTATGACCGCAGATGCTAGTACTACATTTGATCCGTTGGCAGAAATTTCTGCATCACCAAGATAGATAGTGCTGTTAGCCAAGTAGATGTCACGGAATCTATTGCTGGTATTACCTATGTCATATGTGATGTTGGCCGAGGGAATGATGTTACTGGCGACTGCAGTTAAGTCTATATTAGCGCCGCTGCTGGTGGTAATACTGATACTGGTATCTGCTTCCATTTCAGCCCACTGACTATTGCCGCCTGAAGTGAAATACACATACTGGGCGCCTGTATTGGCAGCGATCCACACGTCTCCTGCTGAGGGTGATATGGGAGCGATATTGCTGACAGTGAGCATGCCACTGGCGGTGATACCAGTTAACTGACTGCCATTACCTATGAAATACTGATCTGTTGTGATGTTGCCAGTAGCGCCTACAGTGGTGAAATTACCTGTGGCAGGAGTGACATTGCCTATGGGTATGCCGTTGATACTGCCTGCTGCAGACAACATCCAACCTTCGCCGTTGTAGATCCAAGTCTTGCCGTTGAATGAATATGTGTCGTTTAAATTAGGAGCAGAAGGGAAACTAATTATAGGCATAATATAAATTTATCAGTTATTACCAACGGATATTACCTGAACTGGTAAATGTGTAGTATCGATATCCATTGGCTGTGGTCACAGAAACAGTGCCATTGGTATTGGCCGCAGGATCTAGATAATCTTCGTATCTCAATATTACCACGCCTGAACCACCAGATCCACCTGGCTGGCTGCTTGTAGAGATGCCTGCACCTCCACCACCACCTGTGTTGGTCACGCCAGCACCTGGTCCAGGTTTGCCGGTGCCACCACCTCCCGAACCACCAGCGGTTCCGGTGGTACCACCTCCACCTGCATAAAAAGTTCCGTTGAGCCAAACATTGCCATTGCCACCACGGCCGCTGGTTGGACCAGGAAAGCCTGCTTGACCAGCCCCGCCGCCACCGGCCCCACTTTGACCAAATCCACCGCCTGTGCCGCCTGGATTGCCTTGCCCCGGAGTACCTGATCCTGCTCCGCCAGCATATGAACCACCACCGGAACCGCCAGATCCAGCAGTGGCAGTGTATCCAGCTCCGCCGCCACCGCCTACAGTAGTAGTGCCAAAGGCCGAAGAATTGCCGCCAGCTGCGCCAGTGCCGGGTCCTGGGCCACCACCACCACCGCCACCCACGACCACTGTATAGGTTACGCCTTCTGTGATGTTGGCGGTAGTTGCTATATATCCACCTGCACCACCGCCTCCTGCTTCAGAAGTTCCCGAGATACCACCACCACCACCACCGCCACCAGCAACCACTAGGTATTCCACTGTCTGTGGTTTGGCTATGTATATGATATTAAAACTAAAAGTGCGAGGAGAATCTTGTGCTTGTGCATCAGTGGCTATCACAGTAAAAGAATAGGCTGTGTTAGCATTTACTGCCACATTGCCAGAAAACTGTCCATTGCTGTACAAAGCCGATCCATTGGGCACCGAATTTCCCGGTGATAGCGCATATGAGACAGCATCGGTGGCTGTCAGACTATAGGAAAACGCTGTGTTCTGAGTGGCATTGGCCAAGGTACTGCCCGTGACCCAAGAAGGAAATGCTGAAAAAGTTAACCCCAATGGTCTAATGGCTGTGCCTCCATCTGGATTAACCACATATATATTGTACGACGATGCTGCTTTGGCTCCAATTTGGCATCTCAGCAGTGTGGAATTGATAAAAGACACAGATGATGCAATGGTGTCTTCTACTATGACTGTGGCTCCCGAAACAAATCCCGAACCATTGACTATAAAGTAGCCGCCGTCAACGTTGATAGCAGTGTCATCTAACACAGTATAACTGCTGTCGGTGATTTGTACGTTGCTTATCTTGGGTACTTCAGGTGAAGATCCACCAATGGTGGTACCTGCGGGAAATCCCAGCACACCTCCGCTTTCAACTATGCTACTGTTGCCAATAGATACATTGGCTGGTAACAGTAAGTTACCAGCTGTCGCAGAAATTGTGGCCGAGCCTAGATAGATTGTGCTGTTGGCTAGATATATGTCGCGGAATCTATAACTGGTGTTACCTATGTCATATGTGATGTTAGCTGTAGGAATGATGTTGCTGGACACTGCTGTAAGGTCCACTTCTGATCCTAGATCAATGCTGGTGGCAGCTTCCATCTCTGCCCACTGACTATTACCTCCGCTGGTAAAGTACACATACTGTACACCAGTATTGGCTGAAATCCAAACATCGCCTTGGGCAGCACCCACGGGCGCTGCGTTGCTGACAGTGAGCATGCCGCTGGCAGTGATGCCTGACAACTGGCTGCCGTTGCCTATGAAATATAAATCTGTAGTTATGTTGCCAGTGGCGCCAACAGTGGTGAAGTTGCCCGAAGCAGGCGTGACGTTGCCAATGGGTATGGCGTTGATGGATCCCGCCGTGGCCAAAATCCAGCCCTGGCCGTTGTACAGCCACGTTTTGTTGTTAAACGAATAAGTGTCGTTGACACTGGGATTTGAGGGAAAATTTAAAGCCACAATCGTTCGCTTTCAGTTGTATCAATATATTTATTTGCAAAATTTAGTACAAGGGAAAAGGCGCAGAGGGTGGAGTAAATGGGCTCCAATATCTAGCGCGATTTCGGGTAAATCTCACATTGCTCATGTAACCACTAAAATTCTGTGGACCGCTGACATTGCGCTGGCCCAGGGTAAATGATCCATAGTCCGGAGTAGTGGCTGTGCCGGCCCAGAGATCAGCAGTGGTGCTGGCTTCATTCAGCAAGGCACCGTCGATGAATAGTCTAAGATTACTGCCCAAACGTGACACTGCCACGTGCTGCCAACGATTGAGTGTAAATATTCCCGCACGCAGATCGGCTATGTTGCTGGAGCCAGTGCTGCTGACCTGTAAAGTACACTGTAGATTGGCAAAAAAGGCTAGATATATACCAGCGTAACTGGTGCCGGTATTGTTGTATCCCCAGGTCACTATGTGTGCTGTGCCCACAGCAGTGGGATAAATCCAAGCTTCCCAGGTAAAATCGCCCTGCGGAGCGTATAATGGACTGACGTTGTTGGCATCGGACCCTATGCTGTTGAGTAACATGGCGTCCGTTGTGCCGGGAAAATACAACACACCATTGTTGTTGCTCCAGGGATCTGTGACAGCGGTACTGATGCTGGCATCACCTGATGAATAAACTATGCTACGTCCAGTGGCATCTCTTGGGCCAGTGTTGTCAGTGAAATTCAACAGCAGCGTGGTACCTGCAATGGCCGTGGGCGGTGCGGTGGGTGGAGTAAATGCTGCGGTATAGACCGCGGTATTGGTTATGCGCAGGCCGGCCATGTAAGCATCATTCAACAGATAAGCAGGTGAATTGGCAAATCCTGAAATTCTTGTTTGTGTCTGCTGTATGGTAGAAGTATAATTAGCAGATGTTGCATCAACTTTGCCATTAAGGAATATCCTTAAAGTATTACTGCTGTCTCTGGTAACTGCACAGTGATTCCACTGTTGCAAAGGAACCACGGTAGAGCCTACTATACCGCCGGGGTTAAAACTTAATTTATATCCCGAAACATTATCAATGATAAATGTGCTGCGATTTGGATCGCTGCTGGTATATTGACTTACTAAAATTTGAGTGGCGCTGGCTGTGATATATAACCAACATTCAATGGTAAATGTTCCTGTGGCTGGTATAGCTATTCCCGATGACAGTTGGAGATAAGTGCTGCCATCAAAGAACATGCTGCTGCCATTCACAGCAGCAGAGTAAGCAGATGTAGGAGGATAAGGAGTCTGCGGTGTGGTTCTAGTGGATCCAGTGATGGTAAATGTATTGTTGTTACCTGATAGATCCACAGCATAGGGACTGGCAAAACACAGCAGACCAGTGCCTGAGATAGCAGTCAATGGTGTAGTGGGCGGTGTAAAATTACTGGTATATACAGCGGTGCCTTTGACTATGCGATAGTCGGCCAGATAGCCACGGAAGTCTGCTGATCCCGAGGCAGGAAATGTGCCCGAACTGCTGAGCCAGTTACCAAAGGTAGTGGGTATGGATGTGAGTGCGGCTCTAGTGGCAGCGCTGGTATAGGTTCCGCGACTGACACCGTTGATGTAAAGCGTGAACACGCTGCCGTTTCTCACCAGGGCTATGTGATACCAAGTGTTGACCGCAATGGCCACAGAACTGGTTATGATGCCTGCGGCTTCTGTTGCTGCGCCAAAGGCCACGCTGATAAAGCCGCTGGTGTCAATGCCCAATTGCCAGCCGCCCTGTCCTGCGGTTTGCTGCCACTGACCTCCAATCTGTCTGCTGCCTGTGCCAATCAGTGTGGCATTGACCCAGCCTTCCACAGTGAAGTCGCCGCTGAGTATGTTAGTGGTGCTGGAGTAAGGAACAGTATAGTAGTCACCGGATCCGTCAAAAAATGCACTCCAACCATTTTCCGAATAAGGACTCAGCGTGCCTAGGGTAACGGTGCCGGCTCCGGTACTGACAGCATAAGCATTGGTGCTGGCGTCTGTGACAGCATTGTTTTTGCTGAGATTGGTTCCTGTGCCAGGCAACAGTGCTGTGGTATAGCTGCCGTAGGTATCTGTAGTGGGTGCGGCAGCAGTGGTATAGTAGTTGGTAAACAGTGCAGACGGCACTGGAAAACTATAGGCATATCTCGACTTGCCCACGGTAAATCTTATGTCCTGCATATAACCTGCAAAAGGATATTGGGTGCCTTCTGTACCGTTGTTTCCAATCCAGATAGGACTGGTGTCATCTGATATCACAAACGCTGTGGGAGTAGACGTGCCCACCAACACACCATTTAAAAACACACGATATTCTGTGCCGGCTCGGGTCACAGCGCAGTGATTCCAAGTATTGGCCACGATGGATCCCGCAGCACTGGTGATTTGTACTTGCCAAGCAGTGGTTCCTATGTAAACATCAAGTGTGCTGGTGGCTAGGTAAATGGCAACACCACGAGGATTCTGGCTGGATCTACGCAACCACATGGTCTGGAAAGCAGTGGCTACTGAATTGGCATTGAACCATAATTCAATGGTAAAATCAAGATTGCTGGCAGTGGTGCCAGCAGGACTGAGATACAGATCAGGCGCAGCAGGGATCTGCAGGTAGTCACCTGATCCGTCAAAGTAAACACTGCCTGATCCATACTTGGCCTTGACCGTGGATATGACAGTGTTGCCTTTGAGCTGTATGTTGTTTTTTCCCGTGGCATCTGCGATGGCTCCGTTGGCAAAGTTCAACAATAGACTGGTATTGGCTATGGCTGTGACAGGTGCTGTGAGAGGAGTAAATGCAGTGGTATATACTGCTGTGCCTTTGACTGCTCGTACACTGGACAGATACCCAACCACACCAATATTGGCTGTGACATAGTTGCCAACAGTAAATTGACCTTGGGGATAATTCCTAGTGGCAGTGCCGGTGGCAATCTGCACGCCATTGGCAAAAATTCTTGCTGTTGTGCCTTGTCTTGACACAGCAAGATGTGTCCAGGTGTTCAATGGCAAGGTATAGGTTGCAGTCAAATCATATGCTGTGTTACGAGCACCAAGCCAAACTGTTGTTGTGCTGTATCCCAGTAGCGCACCATTGGTGGCATCAACACCGCAGATCAAAGTATCGTTGGTCAAAGACAATGGATATACATATGCTTCCAGGGTAAAATCGCCGGTGCCAAATGCAAATGCAGCATTGGATGCCACACTTAACACATCAGTGCTGCCGTCAAAGTATCCCGAGCCGCCCACTGTGGCTGGTGCAATCACAGAGGTAGGCAAACCAAAAGGTGTAAATGAATCAATGGCTGCACCGTTGGTGGGCGTGATCACATTTCTAATAATGCTGGCATCATTGAAGTTGGTAGATTGGCAGGTCAACAGCACTGTACCGGGTATGGTAGTCAATGGTGCGGTAGGCGGTGTAAAATTATCAGTATACACTGCTGTACCGCGCACTATCCTGAAATTGCTGATATAACCTTTCCAGTAATTGCTCAAGGCTGTGCCACTGGTGCTGAAAGCGCCGATACTGGTCACAGGATTTCGTGTGAGGTTGACAGCAGTGGTGCTGGATCCCACGGAGCGCCCGTTGATATAAGCAGTGGTAGTGCCCACACGTCTGACCACAGCCACGTGATTCCATTGTTTCAAAGGAAAAGAGTTGATACCCGGATTGATATCAATGGCGGTGCTGTCTCCTATGAATGCGCGGAAAACGCCGCCAGTTCTGACTTCTATGGTATAGTTGTTTTGTGTGGCCCAACTTGAGTTTTGTGCTATTATTGTGGCGTCGGTACTGCTGCTGTTTAGGAATGCCCAGCATTCTATGGTGAAATCTTCCAGTCCTAGATTGTTGATATTGGTATTGGCAGCTACCAGCACATAGTCGTTGGTGCCATCAAAGTAAGCCGAGTAAGCAGCTGTGGGAGGTGTGGCATAATTAACGGGATTGCCAAATGGATTGTTGAGTGTGCCTGTGTAGGAATTGCCATTGGCTGTTATTGTGAATGCATTGGTAGAGTTGTCGATAAAAGTGCTGGACTGGCAGGTCAGCAGTGATGTTCCAGAGATGGCTGTGAGCGGCGCGGTGGGCGGCGTGAAGTCAGAGGTATAGACTGCGGTGCCCTTGACGATTCTAAGGTTCGAATACAAACCGTTTAATCCAATGGTACCAGGAGCGCCCACGGAAGAATTTATATAAAGTGCAAGTCCTGACGCAGTGATGTTAGTGCTATTTGTAGCTGATGCAGTCTGAACCCCATTTACAAAAATTTTAAGAGCAGTTCCACTTCTTGTTACTGCAATGTGATTCCATTTTGCTACGCTGACAGCAACAGAGGATGTAGCCACTGTGGTGCCTACTAGCCAAATCAAGGGATAGCCGGTGGAATTAAGTTCAAAACTCCAACCTGTGTTTGGTGATGAAGTATATTTTCCTGCCATCACAGTGGTAGATAATGCATTAGGATATACCCAAGTTTCAATAGTAAAATCACCTGAGCCAAATGTAAAAGCCGCATTATCTGGCACAGTCAAGTAATCTCCAGTGCCATCGAAGTATCCGGACCAAGCAGTCATGCCAAAGGGATTTACAGGTGTTGGTTGTGCCTGGCCTACTGAAGTAATGGCAAAAACGTTAGTGGAGTTGTCGATGAATTGGCTGCTCTGGCAGGTCAGCAGTTGCGTGTTGGTAACCGCGGTAAGCGGGGTAGTGGATACTGTAAAGTTTGAGGTATACAGTGCAGTTCCATTGACAAGTCTAGCATTTGATATATACCCCTGAAATGGCCGTGTGCCATCTCGGCGTGTGCCAATAAAAAGTGCTAGATTGCTGTTGTTGACTGAGGATCCGCCAAGGGTGGTGCTGGTATTTTCTGATTGGCCATTGACATACAATGTCAAACTGCTGCCGTTTCGCACCAATGCCACGTGATACCATTGATTGTTTGATACCGTAGATCTACCCGGCAGGTCTACCTGTGATGTTGATCCGCCGTAGGCCACAGCACCTTGGAATTTGCCCGATGTGATAGACAACACAAAACTTGAGTTTGTGTCAGAAGACGCAGAATTTTCCCATTGGTTAAACCAAAAACTATTAGTCGCTGAGTTCTGTGGCAGCACCCAGGCCTCAATGGTAAAGTTGTTGGTTCCCAAGGCAAACGCAGCATTGTCGGCCATGGTTAGGTAATCACCTGTACCATCAAAGTACCCTGAGAAGTAGCCTGTGGCAGGGTCTGTGCCGGTGCCATACACAAAAGGTGATGTAGTACCTTGCGTGACATCACCTGCGGGAGTAACAGTGAAATTGTTAGTGCTGGAATCTATGAAACTGGTGTTGTTGGCGTTGTTGCTGCCTGTGCCTGCTATCTGCAGACTGGTATAGTTGAAATCGTTGTTGTAGTTGGCTTCACCGTAGATGGCACTGGGTGGCGTGGGAGTGATTCCACCACCTCCGCTGCTGCTACTGCTGGTTCCACCGGTGCTGACACCCAGTTGCAGCAGAGACATTAACTGACTCCTGCGCCACTGATAAACCAAACATCTGATGCTACTTTCATCAGTGTTGCCACTGTGCAATTGGCCACCGTACGATTGCCTGATGCGGTGCTGTTGCCAGACAGCAACAGTGTCACGCCTGAACCTGGTACCACTATGACATTGCCCGATCCATTTTGTACCACGCTGAGCATGGTGCCAATGTTAAACGACACGTTGGCATTGGGTGGTATAGTCACTGATAGATTGCTGCTGCTGGTGCTGTAAAAATGTTTGCTGCTGTCGGCAGCTGCTGCTGTGACATTAGATGACAGCGTGACCTGTGGCACATCACGATAACCAATGACATATCCATTGGTGTTGCCTGCTATGTTGCCTACCTGAAGATTGGCCCATGTGGCTTGATCCCATGCTATAACTGTGTTGGGCTCAGATATGACACCAGTAAAAAGTTTCCAAGTGTTGTCAGTATAATCTCTAGCCAAGCCTGTGTGCTGCGCCACATTTGATTCGGTAAAGTTAGCAACTATGCCAAGATCTTCGATATCGCTGGTGTTGTTAGCGCCTAGGTATATCAGTGGGTCATTCACAACCAAATCACTGACGTTGAGATATGTGAGATTGCCTGACGCTGTGATGTTGCCCGATACTGTGAGATTGCCGTTGATGGTAGTTGGACCGGAATTGATATTACCAGGATTTAAATTGCCAGTGTAAGTGGGCAAGTAGGCTGCTACATTGGAATTATCGTAGACATTGTATCCCGTGGCCTGTGTGATGTTGCCCAAGATATATGCACCCTGCACATTGGCAGCGGTGGTAACATTGCCTGCCAAACTGGACAAAGCTCCTATGTATGTAGGCAAGTAGGATGCCACGTTGGCATTGCCATAGTTGCTGTTGTCGATGCTGAGGCTGGTGGCAGCTTCCATTTCTGCCCATTGGCTGTTGCCACTGCTGGTAAAGTATACATACTGTACACCAGTGTTGCCCTGTATCCAAACGTCTCCTTGACTGGCACCCACGGGTGCTGTGTTGCTGACTGTGAGCATGCCGCTGGCAGTGATACCAGACAATTGACTACCATTACCTATGAAAAACTGATCAGTGGTTATATTACCAGTGGCTCCCACCGTGGTAAAATTACCCGTGGCGGGCGTGGTATTGCCAATTACAATGTCATTAAGTGCGCCAGTACTTTGTAAACCCCAATAGGTACCGTTCCATACCCAAGTTTTTCCACCAAAACTGTAGGTATCATTTAGCGAGGGACTGTTGGGAAAATTTAAAGCCATGGTTTTCTTCTTCTAATAATATTTAGTTAAAATTCATGTTCATCTGTTAGGCTGTGTATGCACCAGAACTAGTGAATGTATGATAAGTGTAGCCACCGGCACTGGTAACTGTGCCACCCGAGCCGCGCTGGCTGCCAGAATATCTTATTTTCACGATACCAGAACCACCGGCTTGACCAGTGACATTAAGTCGTCCTCCACCTCCGCCACCACCTCCGGTGTTGGCAGTTCCTGCAGTGGCAGGAGTACCTGGACCGTTAGGGCCACCTGATCCGCCGCCACCTGGGCCGCCACCGCCGGCTGGGCCGTTTTCTCCTCCACCTCCACCTCCACCTCCGGCATAAGTGGTTCCATCTAGCCATGTACTACCAGATCCACCTGTGCCAGTGCCGCCACCTCCAGCAGAAGAAGCGCCGCCGCCTCCACCGCCTCTGGCTAAATGCGTACCAGGACCTCCGGGATTGCCCTGTGGGGGACTAGTAGGAGGTGTATTACCTGCGCCTCCGGCAAATCCGCTGGGATTACTATTTGCCGAACTACCGCCACCAGAGCCACCAGTAGAACCCGTAAATTGAGTAGCACCGCCCCCGCCACCAGTAGATGTTAGAGTGAATGCCGAACTGGGATTTCCATTAGAAGTTACTGCGCCTCCTGCACCTACCACAATAGAATAAGGCGATCCTGTTGCAACTGTTGCTGATCCTGTTCTATACCCTCCGGCACCACCGCCACCTGATCCTTCGGCTTGGGCAGCGCCTGCTCCACCACCACCTCCTCCGGCCACTACAAGATAATCTACGTCATAGTCTTGGGGAGGATAAAAAGTTGTGCCAGAGATATCAGTACCAGATAATATTGTCATTTGAATGTTCGTTTAATTAATTAGGCTGTATAAGTTCCCGACGAAGTAAATGTGTGATATGTAAAGCCACCCGACGAGGTAACTGTACCACCTGTGCCACGCTGTGATCCCGGGTAACGTGCAATCACGATACCAGATCCGCCGGCCTTGCCAGTGGCATTATCTCGGCCACCACCGCCACCACCACCACCGGTATTGGCAGTTCCTGCTACAGCTTGACCGCCACCGCATTGTGCTGAATTAGCACCCGATCCTCCGCCGCCTGAACCACCGGCATAGCCGCCGCAACAGATTTCGCCACCACCACCACCGCCGCCGCCGGCATAAGTTGTTCCATTGAGCCAGGCTGTACCTGCACCACCGGTACCACCGCAGCCGCCACCGCCGGCTGCCGCTGCGCCACCACCGCCACCTCCATTTTGTAAATGTTCCCCAACACCGCCGGAATTTCCCTGCCCTGGAGTACCTGAGCCGCCGGGACGTGCAAAACTTCGTCCAGAACCTCCACCACCTGAACCACCAGATCCACCTGTGCCACCTGTGGCTCCTGCTCCTCCGCCGCTGGCTGTGATACTGAATGCCGAACTGTTGACACCGGTACCACCTATTGATCCACCTGCTCCTACCGTCACAGTATAGGCTGTGCTGCTGGTAACACTGGTATTGCCTGATAGATATCCACCGGCTCCACCACCACCGGCTCCTTCTGCTTGGGCTGCTCCAGATCCACCTCCGCCACCGCCGGCTACTATCAGATAATCAATGGTATACGGGCCACCGCCACTGTTTTGTGATTGAGCATACACCACGGCTGCACTTCCACCTATGGCTGATAGTAGCGCGCCTGCCATGACTGACCTTACACTACGTTGGCCGCACTCAACATCCAGGTGTTAGTGTCGACTTTGGTCAATGTGCCGCCTCCGTTGCTGGTTATTGTTCTGTTGGCTGTGGGAGTGATTGTGCTGTTGCCTACAACGAAGATGTTGACGCTGGCCTGCGGTGCGATGGTACAGTTGGCAGAACTGCGATTGTAGAACGCTATGGTAGCACCAATTGGGAAGGCCACGTTGGCGTTGCTGGGTACTGTGAGTGTTACGCCACCGGTAGAAGTGTAATAGTGCTTGCTGGCATCAGCCAATGCCATGGTAGCATTAGACCAACTGACCTGCGGTACATCTCTATAACCTATGGTAAATCCATTGGTGTTGCCTGTGATATTGCCTGTGGCTGTGATATTGGCAGCAGAAATATTACCTGCAACGTTCAGTACGTTGGCAATATTAGCGCCATGGCTTAGAGACATGACATTGCTGGTGCTGTCATAGAAGAAGGTGATATTACCACCTGCAGTGATATTACCAATCTGCAGACCTGCTCCATTGAGATCTGACAATGTGGCCGAAGCATTGGCAGCCACGATGATATCTTTGTCTTCTAAGAATATGTTGGAAACATTGATTTCAGTGGTGTTGCCTTCTACACGCAAATTACCAATGATGACCATATCACGTGATACTGTGACATTACTAAACAAGGCGTTGGCATTGTATGAAACCAAATAGTTGGCTACGTTAGAATTGGTATAGTTGGTAAAATCCAGTCCAGTAAGTTGGCTTCCGTTGCCCAGTATATAACCAGCAGAAATATTAGCAGACGTGGTGATGTTTGCCGATGAACTGATAGTGTTAGCACCCAAACTGGCCAACAGTGCAGTGACATTGCTGTCTGTGTAGTCACTATCTGAACTGATACTGGTGGCAGCTGCCATCTCGGCCCACTGTCCGCCGTTGGCGTCTACAAAGTAAATCAGTTGTACTGCTGTATCGCTGTTGATCCAGATATCGCCCTGTGCTGGTGAACTGGGAGATACATTACCAAAATAAGTATTGCTGACGCCCTCGGCAAATGTAGCATTACCTAAGAAGTATCCGGCTGCCACATTGCCTTGAGTGGTAATATTAGCCACACCTGTGAGTATGGTCACATTGGCATTGCTGGCTAGATAAGACGCTGCTTCAGCATTGCTGTAGGACCCGCCTAAACTGACCTGTGCGCCGTTGGCATAATTAACCGAGAATGCGTTGCCGGGCAGCACCAAGTTGCCTGAACCGTTGAATGTCCAAGTATAAGAACCTCCTACTAATTCTACATTTGTACCAACACCTATCAAACTGTTGGCTGTGATATTACCAGCGACATTCAAGACATTGGCTATATTAGCGCCATGGCTCAGTGTCATGACATTGCTGGTCGAGTTGTAGAAGAATGTGATGTTACCACCAGCAGATCTATTTCCGATTTGGAGACCTGCCCCGTTAAGGTCTGTCAATGTAGCCGAAGCATTTGCTGCTACAATGATATCTTTGTCTTCAACGATTAGATCAGATACATTGATGTATGTGGTATTGCCCTCCACACGTAAATTGCCCAATATCACAGCATCCTGTGATACTGTAACATTACTGAACAGGGCATTGGCATTGTATGTGACCAAATAGTTGGCTACATTGGCATTGGTATAACTGCCAGCAGGGGCAGACCATATCAAGTTGGCTACATTGCCAAAAAGCAGTTGAGATCCAAAGTTCTTGACAGTTAAGACGTCACCAGCATTGGGTGTATCTGCTGGCAATTTCAGCACATAACTGGTGGTCATTGCTCCGTTAGCTACAATGGATACATTGGAATTGTTGTCTGCGGAACCACCCGACAGGGTGATATTACCGTATGCCTGATAGGAAACATCCTGATGTGATCCCAGATACAATGTGCGAGATTTGATATTACCCTGTGTGGTAATGTTGCCTGTGCCAATGCTCAGTGTTACATTGGCATTACTGCCCATGTAATCAGCAACACTGGCATTGTTATAGCCCAGGGGCACTTGTGTACCGTTGGCCAAATATATTGCGGTAGAGTTGCCCGGCAGTGTTAAATTGCCAGTATCATCAAATGTCCAACTATAGACGTTGGCCACGATGGTTGTATTGGCATTGGCACCTTGTATAGATCCCACGCTGATGTTGCCTGCAGTGGTGATATTACCTGTGCCAATCGCAAGGTTTATATTAGCGTTGCTGGCTAGATAGTCTGCTACGTTGGCGTTGCCGTAGGACGAAGCTACTCCAGTGAGTAGCGCACCATTGCCCAATATGTAGTTGGCTGAAATATTGCCCGAGAATATGGTAGCATCAGCATTGGCGGTGATTTCTTGTGCGCCAATATAAATGGTACTGTTGTTGAGATATAAATCATTCCAGCGATTACTATTGCTACCCAGATTGTATGTTACGTTAGCACTGGGTATGATGTTGCCATCGAAGTTGCCCAGGTATGCCTTGACATCGGCATTGCTGTATGATCCACCCAGGCTGACCTGTGCGCCATTGGCATAATTTACAGAGAAACTGTTGCCAGGCAATACAAAATTACCTGTGTCGTTAAATACCCAGGTGTAACCAGCAGTGACTATTGATGTGTTGCCACTTGAACCCACGAAGTTGTTGGCAGTGACGTTACCTGATGTGACCAAACTGTTGGTAGTGCTGACATTGCCAACAAACCAATTCCCAATGACATTGCCAGTGGTGGTAATGTTGCCTGCTGTGATGTTGCCTGTGTAAGTGGGCAGATAATTGGCCACATTGGCATTTGAGTAACTGGATGTTACCACGCCTGTGAGTAATGCGCCGTTACCAATAAAGTAGTTGCCAGAGATGTTGCCCTGTGTGGTGATGTTGCCTGTGCCTACCAAAACTGTGACGTTGGCATTGCTGGCCAAATAGTTGGCCACATCTGCGTTGCTGTATGAACCGCCTAAACTTACTTGTACTCCGTTGGCATAGGTTACGCCAAAGACATTGCCGGGCAAGACCAAATTACCGGCATCGTTGAATGTCCAAGTATAACCAGCAGTGACGATAGATGTATTGCCAGATGTTCCAACAAAGTTACCAGCAGACACATTGCCAGTACCAGTTAAATTGCCAGCACCATCAAATAGCCAAGTATATGCTCCGCTGACTATTTCTACGTTTGTACCAGAACCTACCAAGTTACCAGTGTTGACATTGCCTGTAGCAGTGACATTGCCTGCTACATTTAAAATATTAGCAATATTAGCGCCATGGCTTAGAGACATGACATTGCTGGTTGAGTTGTAGAAGAAGGTGATGTTGCCGCCGGCGGTTCTATTGCCGATTTGGAGACCTGCGCCGTTGAGATCGGTCAAGGTGGCCGAAGCATTGGCAGCCACGATAATGTCTTTGTCTTCTACAATTAGATCACTTACATTGATATAAGTGGTATTGCCCTCTACACGCAAATTACCCAATATCACAGCATCTTGTGATACAGTGATATTGCTGAATAATGCATTGCCATTGTATGCAGCGAGGTATGCTGCCACATTGCTGTTGCTATATGTGGCAGGTAATCCGCTTAGGAATGCGCCATTACCTAGGATATAAGCACCAGAGATGTTGGCAGCAGTGGTGATATTTGCAGTGGTTAAAATAGTGACTGCGGCATTGCTGGCTAGATAAGTGGCTACATTGGCATTGCCATAGCCCACTGGCACTTGTGTGCCATTGGCATAGTATATGGCAGTGCTGTTGCCTGGCAGCGTTAAATTACCCGTGTTATCCAACGTCCACGTATACGCACCTGCAGTGATCTCTACATTATCACCTGAGCCGATCAAGTTGCCAACTGATAAGTTTCCTGTAAGTGTAGCACCATTGGCATTGACATTGCCTGCAACATCTAAATTACCAATAACATTAGCGCCCGAAGTTGTGGCAATTATTCTGCTGGTGCCGTTGGGTGCTAGAACTACATTGCCACTGGCGCCTGTAATTACAAATATAGCACCAGTGTCAACAATATTGCCGGTGAGATTCAAGTTGCCAGCCGAAACATTGCCTGAGTAGGTGGGCAGATAGTTGGCCACATTGGCATTGCTATAACTGGATGTGACAACTCCTGTCAAGAGTGCGCCGTTACCAATAAAGTAGTTGCCACTGACATTGCCCTGCGTGGTAATGTTGCCTGTGCCCACAGACACAGTGACGTTGGCGTTACTAGCCAGATATGCGGCCACATTGGAATTGCCATAGCCTACAGGAACAGGTGTGCCATTGGCATAGTTGATAGCAGTGGTGTTGCCCGGTAATGTCAAATTACCAGTGTTATCCAAGGTCCAGGTATACACACCTGCTGTGATTTCTACGTTGTCACCTGAGCCAATCAAGTTTCCAACTGCTAAATTGCCCTGTGTGGTGATGTTGCCTGTACCGACAGAAATGGTAAGATTTGCGTTGCTGGCTAGATAATTGGCCACATTAGCATTACTATAACTACCGGTGGCAATACCTGTGAGTAATGCTCCGTTGCCAATAAAGTAGTTGCCAGAGACGTTGCCTTGTGTGGTAATGTTGCCTGTGCCCACTGATATGGTAAGATTGGCATTGCTAGCCAAGTAGTTGGCCACATCTGCGTTGCTGTATGATCCACCCAGGCTGACCTGTGCGCCATTGGCGTAGTTTACAGAAAATGTATTACCTGGTAGGGTAAGGTTACCTGCGTTATCAAATTGCCAGGCATAATTTTCTGATTCTAATCTTACATTACTTCCAGAGCCTATAAAGTTACCTGCTGTTAGATTGCCCTGTGTTGTGATATTGCCTGTGCCAACAGACACCGTGACGTTGGCATTGCTGGCTAGATAAGCTGCTACGTTGCTGTTGCCATATGTGGCCAATCCAGTTAGCAGTGCTCCATTGCCCAGTATATAATTGCCGGTGACATTGCCAGTGGCAACAATGTTGCCATCGACGTTCAACACATTGGCTATGTTAGCGCCATGGCTTAGAGACATGACATTGCTGATGCTGTTGTAGAAGAACGTGACGTTGCCGCCTGCTGTTCTATTACCTATCTGCAGACCTGCTCCGTTGAGATCTGACAGGGTGGCCGAAGCATTGGCAGCTACTATAATATCTTTATCTTCTAAGAATATATTAGAAACATTGATCTCGGTGGTATTGCCTTCAACACGTAAGTTGCCCAATATCAATACATCTCTAGATACAGTGACATTACTAAACAAGGCATTGCCGTTATATGCCTGTAGATATGCAGCTACATTTGTATTGCCATAGGTGCTGGCAGGAGCAGACCATATCAGATTGGCTACATTTCCAACTGCGCTCCATGATCCAAAGTTTTTAACTGATAATACATCACCTGCATTGGGGGTATCAGATGGCAATGACAGCACATAGCTGTTGGCCATGGCCGTGTTGGCTCTGATGCTGATATTGGCATTATTATCCAGTGCTCCACCAGCTAATGTGATGTTGCCCGACACTTGGTAAATCACGTCCCGTTGTGATCCCAAATACAGTGCTCGAGAGTTAATGTTGCCCTGTGTGGTGATATTGCCTGTGCCCACAGACACAGTAAGATTAGCATTGCTGGCTAGATAATTGGCTACGTTGGCATTTGAGTAACTTGAAGTTACTATGCCAGTCAGCAGTGCGCCATTACCAATAAAGTAGTTGCCAGAGATATTACCTTGTGTGGTGATGTTGCCTGTGCCTACCGAAACAGTGACATTGGCATTACTGGCAAGATAAGTGGCTACATTTGCATTGCCATATCCCACAGGTACTTGTGTGCCATTGGCATAATAGATAGCAGTATTGTTGCCGGGCAGTATAAAGTTACCTGTGTTGTCAAAGGTCCAGGTATAACTGTCAGATGCTAATGTAACATTGTTGCCCGAACCAACGAAGTTATTGGCTGTGACATTACCCGAAGTTACTAGACTATTGGTAGTGTTGACATTGCCTACGAACCAGTTACCAATAACATTACCAGTAGCGATTACGTTGCCCGCAGTAATGTTACCTGTATAAGTGGGCAGATAATTTGCTACATCTGCATTACTGTAAGTTCCACCTAGACTAACTGTGGTGCCGTTGGCGTATGTGACGCCAAATGTATTGCCTGGAAGTACCAAGTTACCAGTGTTGTTAAATGTCCAGATGTAACTGCTGGAAATAATACGAGTATTAACATTAGAACCTATGAAACCATTGGCAGTAACATTACCAGTAGCGGTAATATTTCCTGCGCTGATATTGCCAGTATAGGTAGGCAAGTAGTTGGCTACATTGGCATTGCTGTAACTGGAGGTTACCACGCCTGTCAACAGTGCGCCATTACCTATAAAGTAATTGCCTGTGATGTTGCCCTGTGTGGTGATATTGCCTGTACCAACTGATATTGTTAGATTGGCATTACTGGCTAGATAATTGGCCACAATCGAATTGCTGTATGAACCGCCCAAAGATATTTGTGTGCCATTGGCGTAGTTTACAGCAAATGTATTACCTGGTAAAGTAAGATTACCTGCGTTATCAAATATCCAGGAGTAACTGTCTGATTCTAATGTTACATTACTTCCAGAACCTAAAAAGTTGTTGGCTGTGACATTACCGGATGTAACTAGACTGTTAGTAGTGTTGATATTACCTACAAACCAATTGCCTGAAACATTTCCTGTAGCAGATACATTACCAGAGACATTCAGCACATTGGCGATATTAGCGCCATGACTTAACGACATGACGTTACTGGTGCTGTTATAGAAGAACGTGATGTTGCCACCAGCTGTTCTGTTGCCTATCTGTAGGCCAGCGCCATTGAGATCGGTCATGGTTGCCGAAGCATTGGCTGCTACGATGATATCTTTGTCTTCGACTATGAGATCTGATACGTTGATATAAGTGGTATTACCTTCAACACGAAGATTGCCCAGAACAACAGCATCTTGCGATACTGTGATGTTGCTGAACAGTGCGTTGCCGTTGTAGGCAGCAAGATAAGCAGCGACGTTGCTGTTACCGTAAGTAGCAGGCAGACCTGTCAACAGTGCGCCATTGCCTAAGAGATAGGCACCGGAGATATTGGCAGCAGTAGTTATGTTGGCAGTGGTTAATATAGTGACTGCTGAATTGCTGGCCAAATAAGTTGCGACGTTGGCATTACCATAACCTACTGGAACTTGTGTGCCGTTGGCATAATATATGGCTGTGGAATTGGCCGGCAGTGTTAGATTGCCAGTGCTGTCAAAACGCCAGGTATATGACCCAGCTTTGAGATCTACATTGTCTCCAGAACCAATCAAATTACCAACAGCTAAATTGCCCTGTGTTGTTATATTACCTGTGCCGATAGCCAATGTCACATTGGCGTTGCTGGCTAGATAAGCTGCTACGTTGCTGTTGCCGTATGTGGCTGGCAATCCGGTTAATAATGCACCATTGCCCAGTATGTAAGCACCCTGTACATTGCCAGTGGCTGTGACATTGCCTGCTGCGATGTTGCCTGTGTATGTAGGCAAGTAGTTGGCCACATTGGCGTTGGAGTAACTGGATGTTACAACACCTGTGAGTAATGCGCCATTACCAATAAAGTAATTGCCAGTGATGTTGCCTTGACTTAGGATAGTTAGATTAGCATTACTGCCCAGGTATGCGGCCACGCTGGCATTGCCATAGCCCACGGGAACTGTTGCACCATTGGCATAATTGATAGCCGATGTATTGGCAGGCAGTGTAAGATTGCCAGCATTGTCAAATCTCCAGGTGTAAGCACCGGCTTTGATGTCTACATTATCACCAGTACCAACTAAATTACCTACTGAGATATTACCAGAAAAGATTGTGGAATCAGCATTGGCAGTGATTTCCTGTGCACCAATATAGATAGTGCTGTTGTTGAGATATAAGTCGTTCCAACGATTGCTGTTGCTACCCAAGTCGTAAGTGACATTGGCGCTGGGGATTATATTACCATCGAAGTTGCCTAGGTATGCTTTGACGTTGGTATTGCTGTAAGATCCAGCCAATGCTACCTGTGTGCCGTTGGCATAGTTTACAGCAAATGAGTTGCCCGGAAGGACTAAGTTGCCCGAACCGTTGAAAGTCCAAGTATAGGATCCACCTACGATTTCTACATTGGTGCCTGATCCTACTAAATTACCAGTGTTGACATTACCTGTGGCAGTGATATTACCAGCGACATTCAGCACGTTGGCGATGTTAGCACCGTGGCTTAATGTCATGACATTGCTGGTGCTGTTGTAGAAGAATGTGATGTTGCCACCAGCTGATCTGTTACCTATCTGCAGACCTGCTCCGTTGAGATCGGTCATGGTAGCATTGGCGTTGGCCGCTACTATGATATCCTTGTCTTCTACGATTAGATCTGATACATTGATATATGTGGTGTTACCTTCTACACGAAGATTGCCCAATATCACAGCATCTCGTGACACAGTGATGTTGCTGAACAAGGCATTGCCGTTATAGGTAGGCAAGTAATTGGCTACATCGGCGTTGCTGTAAGTTCCGCCTAGACTTACTGCTGTTCCATTGGCGTAATTAACTGCAAAAGTATTGCTGGGCAGTGTGACATTGCCAGCGTTATCAAATAACCAAGTGTAATTGCCGGCTACCAAACCAACATTGGGATCTGATCCTATAAAGTTGTTGGCTGTAATATTACCCGAAGTTACCAAACTATTGGTAGTGTTGATATTACCCACGAACCAGTTGGCTGTGACATTACCTGTGACTGCGATATTACCTGCTGTGATGTTGCCTGAGTAAGTGGGCAGGTAATTGGCAACATTGGCATTTGAGTAACTGCTGGTTACTACACCTGTCAATAATGCGCCGTTACCTATAAAGTAATTGCCAGAGATATTGCCCTGGGTAGTGATATTACTAACACCAACAGTGATAGTAACATTGGCGTTGCTGGCCAAATAATTGGCTACATCTGCATTACTGTATGATCCACCAAGGCTTACTTGTACACCATTTGCATAGTTGACTGCAAAAGTATTGCTAGGCAATACCAAATTGCCAGCATCATTGAATGCCCATGTATAACTACCGGCTATGAGATTTACATTGGGATCTGATCCAATAAAGTTGTTGGCTGTGACATTGCCTGATGTGACCAAGCTATTGGTAGTGTTTATGTTGCCAACGAACCAGTTGGCAGTGACATTGCCCGTGACCGCAACGTTACCTGCTGTGATGTTGCCTGAGTAAGTGGGCAGGTAATTGGCAACATTGGCGTTGGAGTAACTGGATGTGACTATGCCTGTGAGTAATGCTCCGTTACCAATAAAGTAGTTTCCGGAGACGTTGCCTGAGACATTCAACACATTGGCGATATTGGCGCCATGGCTAAGTGCCATGACGTTGCTGGTGCTGTCATAGAAGAAGGTGATGTTGCCACCGGCTGTTCTGTTACCTATCTGGAGACCAGCTCCATTGAGATCGGTCAAGGTGGCTGAGGCATTGGCAGCCACTATGATATCTTTGTCTTCTATCACAAGATCAGTGACATTGATATAGGTGGTATTACCCTCAACGCGAAGATTGCCTAAAATTACAGCATCTTGTGATACAGTGACATTGCTGAATAGCGCATTACCGTTGTAGGTAGCCAAGTAGTTGGCCACATTGGCATTGGAATAGTTTGTTGTGATACCAGTTAGTAAGGCGCCATTGCCCAAGAAATAGTTGGCGCTGACAGCATTGCCTGCTTGTATATTTCCAGGTGCTGTTAAGTTTCCTGTGTTGTCAAAAATCCACTCGTGATCGTCGGGCCCAGAACTGATCAGCACATTGCCCAGACCATGATTGGTCAACTCGGCTGCTACACTATTGGCATTGCCATCATTGGGTATGGTAACGTAACTTAATGTATTACCACCAATGGTAATGGGTCTGTCTGTGACCACCATGGCCACTGCTGCTGGACTGGTGCTGCGGAAATCTATATTGCTGACCAGTCCTTGATAATTGGGCAGATAGTTGGCTACGTTGGCGTTGCTGTATCCACCAGCAATACCAGTTAAGAAAGCACCGTTACCTAAAAAGTAACTGGCGGAGACGTTGCTAGAAAAGTTGCCACCTGTGCCTGATACATTGGACAAGGCAATGATTTCGTTGGCTTCTACAAATGTATCTACAGTGACATTACCAATGGCATCGATAGATTCTACATAAAGTGTTCCGGCTGATACATCTGAGGCTGAGCCAGTGATGGCATCTACGAATGCAACACCGCTTTGTCCTGCGCCCGATGCTGGCTGTATCTGTGTGGCATTGCCTTGATCACCTGCAGGAGTTATTACATTGCCAACATAGATATCTTTAAAGTAAAGAGTACTGTTTCCAATGTCAACTGCATCATTGATTAGTCCTGCTGTGGGACTCCAGGGTAGTATGCTGTTGGCATAAAAGTTGCCCGATACTACATTGGTCAAAATGTTTCCGCCATAATTGGGCAGATAATTGGCCACATTGGCGTTGCCATAAGTGCTGCTGCCGGAAATGCCAGTTAAGAATGCTCCATTGCCCAGTATGTACTGCCCTTGGACATTGCCCTGAGCAGTGATGTTACCTGTGGCAGTTAGGGTGGTAAAAGCGCCTGTGTTGGGAGTGATATTACCAATAGCGATATCATTGATAGCGCCTGCTGCTTGTATCTGCCAGAAACGACCATTCCAGACCCAGGTTTTATCACCGTAGGTATAGGTATCATTAATGCTGGGTGAGGAAGGAAAATTCAATGCCATGATGACTCTGTCTCTGTTTCTAATATTTATTCATAGCTCTAATATACCTTTTGCCAGGTGTTGGCATCGGTTTTAGTGTAGATATTTTGCACCATGGTCCAAAAACTACTATCAGTTTTGATATAAACTGTGTTGGCTATTGCCCAATTATTTTGCACAGTGGACACTAATGCTCCCTGACTGCTGGAAAATGCCACTGGCGCATTACCTCCCCACTGGCTGCGATTGTTGTTGTAGTCGTTGTCCTCGGCGTCCGAGGGTTTGTAAATGGTGTAAGTACCGTTGTTCACAGTCCAGTCTTTGACCGTAGAAGGACTGGCATTGGGATTTTGTTCAAGATAAAAGGATACTATGCCTGCTACCTGCGGGCTGGCCATGGAGGTGCCACCAATATTGATCTGTTTATAGTTGCTGTTCCAGTAGTATGTCTGTCCTCCACCTATGTCATCCACGTTACTGCAGGCGCTCATGACATTGCTGCCAGCAGCAAAAATGTCCACACCTGGACCTGCCATGGAATAAGTGGCTTTTTGATCTGTAGTAGAAGAATACACTGTAGAGTCCATGGCTCCCACTATCAAGGCATTGCCGGAATAGGGACTGGCACCGCGTTGATAGTAAAATAGATTGCCAATACCCGATACAGATTGTACTGTTGTCAAGTAATTGTTGTAGTCCAGACCACCGGGTACATCGATCTTTAGGTTTTCATTGCCAGCAGCGATACAGACATTGATGCCAGCATCTACCAGTGTTTCAACTCCGTCATCTACACTGGTCAATCGTACAGGACAAGTAGTGCCACTGTACCAAGTTAGGCCATAGGTATTGTTGCTCCATACATTGGCTGTGCTCCAGTTGTTGCCACGGTAATTGCCGCCCTGTAAATAAAAGTTATTGACTATACCGGCGCCGTAGGAAAAACTCATGTTGACCACTGTGGGTCGTCCGGTATAGTAACCGCTGGCTGGATTCATCTTGCGTTCATGCCATCCTACCAGCACGTCAAATGTCTGATCCATGGTCAAGCCCGAGCCAGGATCTGTGGCACCTTGTAGCCCTTCCAATTTGATAGCATACACAGCAGCATTTTTAGCCCAACCATAGGTCTGTCCCGCTGCTATGCCAGCCACGTGTGTGCCGTGACCACTGTAGTCTGTGTAAAAGTTTCCGGGCATGGTTCCTGTAACACCCGATGCCGTAAACCAATCAATCTGTTGTACTCGCGATGTCAAATTACCAACATAACGGAATTCCGGATGATTGGCCTGTATACCGCTGTCTACTATGACCATGTCTACTCCTGTGCCATCCACAAAGTAGCCATATCCAATGTTAGATATTAGACTGTTACCATAAGAATTGGTCAAAGAACTGTTGCGAACCAATCCCCAATTGACATAGTCGCTGATGCTGAGACTGGTTTTGTTAAAATTGTCTCTGAACTGCACTGTGCGGTTACGACTTAGAATGATGTCAGGATTATGTTCCGGGGGAATTTCTACTCCTGCTACTCTGGGATCCTGGCGCAGTGTGTCGGCTTCTTGATCAGTCAAGAGATAGTGACACAGTCTAGGCATGGGATCACGGTTGTTGACTATGGCCACAGGTCTAACCGGTACCGTGGGTGCAAGGTTGCCGCTGTTTTCTATTTCTGCCCAGAAAGCATCAAGGTCGGCATCTTTGTTAAGAGTGACTATGTATTCTTTCATCAGTATGTCTGATACCAGATATCGCCCACATTACCTTGGCCGGATGTGGGAGCCGACGTAGATACAAACACATATCTTGCTGCATTACTAGTGACAGTGGGGCTGCCATTTACAGTCAGTCCAGAATTGGATACGCTCACTGGTACATTATTAAAGTAAATTGTATTGCTGGCCACATACAAACTGTTCCATTGATAGTTGGCGCTGCCAAGATTGTATATGTTACTGGTAGATGGTATGATGTTGCCTGCCCAGCCCTGTTCGCCATAGGATACTAAGTTTGCATTTCCATAAGTTGTACCTGTGCTGGAAAAGGCCTGATAAGCTTCCATCTCGGCCCAGATATTGCTGGTTCCATCATTGAAATAAACAAATTGTTTGGCAGTATTGGCCGTGATCCACATATCGCCCACAACTGCATTAGCAGGTGCTGTGTTGCTGTAGGTAAGATTAGCACCACCCACAGTGCTGGAATTATTGACTGAAAATGCCTTGCTGGCTTCCATCTCGGCCCACTGGCCACCGTTGGCATCTACAAAATAAATGGTCTGTATACCTGTGTCACTGTCAATCCAGATGTCGCCCTGTGCTGGTGAACTGGGCGCTACGTTGCCAAAATAAGTGTTGCTGACTCCTTCTGCAAAGGTAGCATTACCTAAAAAGTAACCTGCTGTGATGTTGCCCTGAGTAGTGATATTGGCTACGCCGACCGTGATGGTCACATTGGCATTGCTGGCTAGATAGTTAGCTACATTGGCATTGCCATAGTCAGAGCCTACCGATATACCAGTTAATAAAGCACCGTTACCAATAAAGAAATTGGCGCTGACAGCATTACCAGCGGTAATATCAGCGTTGGCTAGTATGACATCAGTGGGACTAAACAGATTGCCAACACTTAGTCCTTGGGGAGTAAACAAAGATTTTTGGGCCATATGATTTTACACGTTTAAGTTATTTATTGGTTTTTAGATCAACATCCTAGTCAAAAAAAACCACCGTTGGACGGTGGTTTTTCGGCGTTAGACTGCGATTACACAGTCACTACCTTGGCATTCCAAGTGATCAAGTTGGCGGTCACGGGAGTTACCTGCAGTGTCAGCGTAGTTCCGTCATAGGCCACAGTTGGTGTTCCGCAACCGTTGCCAGCGATCACTTCAGCATAGCGTGTAAAGTCCATGTTAGCACCGCCCCAAGTGATTATGATCTTGCCTGCTTGTGTGTTGGTAAGATCGCGACCACGAAGAGTGATTTCTACGGCGGAAGTATCTGCGGGCAAACTGGCCACAGTGATAGACGCAATATTAGACAGCGAAGTTGTAGTGGTTTGCTGAGTATAGGCCTCTACAGTAACAGCATTAAATTCTATGCCATTCAAAATCAGCGCATTATTTGCAGTAAAGTTGTTGGCTATGGCATCGCCATAGGTGCGTACAGTACCACCTGTGGTGATGTTGCTGTTGCTATTGCCCAGTGTGATAAAGTTATTGGGCGCACTGGCTAGATAAGCAGCTACGTTGGCATTGCTGTAGGAAGCAGATAATCCAGTTAGCAGCGCTCCGTTACCAATAAAGTAATTTGCCACAACATTGGCCGTGGTCACTATATTGCCTGTACCTGTGACATTGCCTAGATTGTCAAATGTCCAGTTGTAGGAGCCGGCTGCAATTGTAACATTGTCGCCTGAACCTAGATAATTACCAGCTGAAATATTACCAGTGGTAGTGATATTACCTGTGGTGGTAATGGTTACTGCAGCATTGCTGGCCAAGTAGTTGGCCACATCTGCGTTGCTGTAACCTGCAGGCAAACCAGTGATAAATGCACCATTGCCCAGCAGGTAAGAACCCTGCACATTACCTGTAGCAGTGACATTACCGTTGATTACAGCAGAACTGATATTGCTGATAGCTTTGTTAGAAAAATTAGTTACGCCTGTGCCATTGGGAGCGATTATGATATTGGCATTTGCACCTAGCACTCCAATGGTTAGATCGCTGCCAGTTCTAGCACTGTATCCATCAGCTAAAACAGTAGCGCCAACGGTCAAGGCATTTAACACACCTACTGATGTGACGTTGGGCTGTGCTGCTGTTGTCAATGTACCTGTGACCAATGTACCTGACAAGTTACCACCTGTAATGTTGCCGGTGGTGATAATGTTACTGGTCAGAGATCCACTGGCCAAGTAGTTGGCTACATCTGAATTACCATAGGATCCAACTATATTGGCAGCATTGATGTTGGTTAGGAAATAACCGTTACCCAGTATATAATTGCCGGACACATTGCCCGACAGCGATGATATGTTACCTGTGACATCCAACGATGTCAGAGTACCAACACTGGTTATGTTAGGCTGTGCTGCTGTGGTCAGTGCGCCAGTTAGCAATGAACCTGTGACTGTGCCTGTTACGTTCAGACTGCTACCTGTGGCGTTTCCAATGTTGGGCGTGGTTAGATTAGCACCAGCCTTGACTATGATGTTGCCACCACCATCAAAGGCTGTGGTATTGTTGTCGGTCTTTGCGTTGAACTGCTGACCAACCAGAGTCAAACCAGCGGAAGTATTGGCTGAATATACCTGTGTCTGGCTAAACTGAGCAAACTGTATATTGCTGGTGCCAAAAGTAATGGCGCCATTGGGGGCATCTACGATCCAGGCTGAACCAAGATTGACATTACCGCCGGTTACAAAGAAGTAGTCATTGAGACCCAGTGCTGTGGGACTGCCTGCACCGTAGGTATCTTCGTCATCTGCTCGTGTAATGGCAGTGGCATTGGACCAAACATATATACCGTTGAATGCGCCATTGGATTCATTCTTGACCAAAATACGAGCATTGGCTGACTGTACGTTGGCTGTGTCGATAAGGTTAAACGAACCCGTGGTAGTAAGTGTGGCACCCACACCATTACCAACTCCATTGGGTTGATCATAGGTAATGGTACCACCCGTGGCGGTAGCCAGGTCGATATTGGTGGCTGCCACCACTGATGTGTGATATGATATAGCAGTAGTGACTAAATTATCTACGTAAATCTTACTGGCAGCGTCTTGATCTTGTACTGGATATGCAACGGAATTGATGAATGTGTTACTGAGTACAACGTTACCCGAGCCGTTGGGCTGAATAACGATGTTGCCGTTGCTGCCACTGTTGATAGTCAACGCACCCGATGATGCTAACTTGGTGGCGTTGACGTTGGTACCATCTATGTTGGCAGAGCTGACAAGATTTCCACCACTGATATTGCCCGAAGTAGTTACTGTTCCTGTGCCAAAGTTGGCATTGATGGTGGCACCAGACTCTAAGTATGATTTGACTTCGGCATTGCCGTACATGCCATCTAGGAATCTACCATTGCCTAGAATGTAAGAGCCTGAAATATTAGCAGTGGTAATGACATTACCAGTCAATGATACCAAATTGCCGGTATATGTAGGCAGATAATTGGCCACATCTGCGTTTGAGTAACCTGCTGGCAGGCCAGTTAAGAATGCACCATTGCCCAGTATGTAATTACCAGCAATGTTGGCAGCACTAGTGATGTTGCCAGTTGTGAGTATAGTCACATTGGCATTGCTGGCCAAGTAATTGGCTACATTGCCGTTGCCATATGTGGCTGCTAGTCCTGTTAGGAATGATCCGTTACCGTAGATATAACCTGTGCCCGAATCAACGATTAAGTTTCCAGCAATGACATTGATGTTGCCTGTGCTACCGGAGTTGCTGATCAGGTTGCCTGTGGTAACATTACCTGTGCTACTGATTACGTTTATCGCGCCTGTGGTGATTTCACCTACGCTAAAACCGCCCGGTGAATTTAATGGTTTCAATGCCATTTTAAGTTGCCCCTGATATTATAATAATCTTGTTACCAACACGCTGTATGCTATGTTGGCATTGGTTTGTGGGGTGACCAGCAATCTCACGTTGCCACTGGATTGATCCACTGAAAAATCCCCTACTGGAGTATTTATGTAAACGCCTCCATATTCCACGAAGTCGGTGCTGTTTCCGTAGGTTGTGCTCAGGATCTTTGAACTCTGTCTGCTGCCACCCATGAGTGTGGGATCTGTTGCTATGATATTGAAATCTAACTGTGCGCTGATGTCAGCGTTGGCTTGATACAACACTTGATCTGCGGCATTGCTGGTGGTATAAGCATTGAAGTAAGTGGTAGTAGCGCCTCCTATCTGCAGACAGCAGGTAAAGTTACCTGTGTTGGCAGTCAATATGTTGCCGATGGTGGCATTGTTAGCATTGATATTACCTGTGGCCGAGATGTTGCCTTCTGCTGTGACATTACCAGCGGTATATACGCCAGGATATAGGCTCCAGTAGTTGGGAGTGCTGAGGTAGATTATGTTAGCGATGTTGCTGGCGCCTACTATGATACCAGCACCATTGGCCTGACTGGCGTTTAATGCTCCGTTGGCCACTGTTATGTCTTTGTCGCTGATGATCAAACTATTGGCTTCGATTGTGGTGGTATTGCCCAGGACCTGTAGATTGCCTTGGATTATGACATTGTTGCTGACTGTGAGATTACCTGCCAAGATGTTGCCGTTGTATGTGGGCAGATAATTGGCCACGTTGGCGTTGCTGTATGCTCCAATGAGATTGGCAGCATTTAATCCTGTGAGATAATATCCGTTGCCATAGAAGAACTGTGCTTCGATATTGGTCACAGCAGCGATATTTTCTGCCCGTAGGTTGCCCAAGAAATTGGCATATCCTCCGACAGTTAAATTACCAAGGCTTATTAGTGTATTGGCTTCAACATAAGAGTCAGTGACAATACTTCCCGTGGCATCAATGGCATCCACAAACATAACGCCTGCTGACACATCAGCGGGTGACCCAGTTACAGCGTCACGGAAGGCCACACCACTTTGTCCCACACCCGACGCCGGCTGTATCTGTGTGGCATTACCCAGCGCGCCAGCCGGAGTTATGACATTGCCCACATACAAATCTCTAAACTGGTATGACGAGTTACCAAGGTCTACTGTGTTATTTGACAGTCCAGTGCTGGCATTCCAGGGCAATACATTGCTCAGGAACACATAACCCGAACCGTTGCCCGACAGGCCCACATTGCCGTTCACAATGTTGGTGCTGATATTGGCTGCTGTGATAGTGATGTTGCCTAGATTGGCACTGGCGATACCAGTTAATAATGCGCCATTACCTATAAAATAGTTGGCGCTGACAACATTGCCTGCATCTATGTTACCTGGAGCAAATAAGTTTCCTGCGTTGTCAAATACCCATTCGTAATCTGCTGGGCCCGAACTGATGATGACATTACCAAGACCATGATTAGTCAGTTCTGCTGCCACTGAGTTGGCATTGCCGTCATCGGGTAGTATGATATAACTGTAGAGATTTCCACCAATGGTCAAAGATCTATCGTTGACGATGATAGCGGCTGCTGCAGGGCTGGTACTGCGGAATTCTATGTTAGATATCAATCCCTGATAGTTGGGCAGATAAGCAGCCACGTTGGCATTGCTGTAGTTACCAGTGCCTGAGATGCCGGACAGGAATGCACCGTTGCCTAAAATATAAGCACCCTGCACATTGGCAGTGGTTGTGACGTTGCCAGTTAGACTGGCCAAATTACCAGTGTAAGTTGGTAGATATGCTGCAACATTAGAGTTGCTATAGTTACCCAATGGCAAGTTAGCGATCTGACTGCCGTCACCTATAAAGTAAGTCGCTGTGATGTTACCTTGTGTGGTTATGGCTATATTGGCGTTGCTGGCTAGATAAGCAGCAACATTGGCATTGCTGTAGGTAGCAGCTAATCCAGTTAAAAATGCACCATTACCTAAAACATATGAACCCTGCACGTTGCCTGTGGCAGTGACATTACCTTCTACGTTCAATACGTTGGCAATATTCGCACCAACATTCAGTGTCATGACATTGCTGGTAGAGTTATAAACAAACTGGATATTGCCGTTGGCTAGATTACCTATCTGTAGACCAGCACCATTGAGGTCTGACAGTTGTGTAGCTGCATTGCCCACTATAATGAGATAATCGTCTATGACCAAATCATCCACATTGATATAAGTTGTATTGCCCTGTACTCGCAAATTACCTTGGATCACAGCATCTCTGGTGACCGTAACATTACTGAACAGTGCATTACCGTTATAGATTTCTAGATATTCAGCTACGCTGGTATCATTGTACTCTGGAGCAAAAGTAATTTCTTTGGTGTCAACATTATAAAATAAAACATTGCCGATACCTGTGTCATTGCGTATGGGATCTATGTACAGTGCGTTGGCATTAGAACCCGACAGTGTCGTGCCTGTGGCATTGAGTATGATGCTGTTGTTGGGTTGATTTACTTGTCCGGCCCTGCGACCAATGGCTATGGCTGCATATCCCTGGCTGCTGAGTCCAGCCTGTGAACCAATGGCCACAGCATAGGTGTTTTGATCTCCGGCGCCTGCTTGTTCACCAATGGCCACCGCACCATTTTTCTGCCTTAGAGATGCTGCTCCTGAGCCAATGGCTATGGCGCCGAACTGCTGATCTGTCTGTCCAGCCGAGTCACCAATGGCCACTGCCTCTGATCCCTGACCATAACGACCAGCTTCTGAACCAATGGCCACTGCGTCTATGCTTTGTCCTGCATTGGCATTGCCAACGATACCCGTGGCTGCTAGATAGCCTATGGCCACTGATCGATTGCCTTGATTGCTGTTGCCTGCATTGGTGCCAATGGTCACATTATTGATGCTGACAAGATAGTTGGCTACATTGGCATTTGAGTAACTGGATGTGGCCACACCTGTCAGCAGTGCGCCATTGCCTATAAAGTAATTGCCAGTGACGTTGCCTTGCGTGGTTATCTGTAGATTGGCATTGCTGGCCAAGTAGTTGGCCACATCGGCATTGCCGTATGTACCGGCAATGCCGGTCAAGAATGCGCCATTGCCCAGGATGAAAGCACCCTGCACGTTAGCAGATGTCACAACATTGCCAGCCAAAGATGCTAGATTACCTGTGTATGTTGGAAGATAAGCGGCTACATTGCTGTTGCTGTATCCGCCTGTGGCTCCACTGATATTGCCCAATACATATGCGCCTTGTACATTGGCAGCAGTGGTGATATTGGCCGTGGTCAGTATAGTGATAGCGGCATTAGAAGCCAGATATGCTGCGGCATTGCTGTTGCTGTAGTTTGTAAAATCCAAGCCAGTGAGTTGGCTACCATTGCCCAAGAAATAACCAGCACTGATGTTGCTTGAGCCTGTGTACCAAGTGTTGGCATTGGAATTCCAAAGGAAACTGGCATAGTTGGCATTGCCAACTTGTATGCCTGCTCCTGATGCTTCAGATGCAGTATTGGCATTGCCAGCTACGATTATAACAGTGTTGGCAATGTTAATTTCTTCCTGGCGATAGATATTGCCAACTACGATTAAATTGCCCTGTACGGTAGCGTTACCGCCAATAATAGCATTGCCCGAAGTGGTTACAGTATTGGCTGAAACATTTTTCCAAATACTTTCGCCGTTGGCATAGAGATAAGTGTTGGCGTAGAGATTACTGAATATAGTGCTAAAACTCATTACATTACGCCCCAGATGTTGGTTGTCAAATACATGATAACGATGTTGTTGTAAGGTGCTGCTACTGCGGCGTTGGCGTTGCCATCAATGACATCGCCACCTTGTGTGGCAATAGTTATAGGATGCAGGAATGCATTGCCTCCTATGTCTTTGAAATTGAATGTCTTGCCAATGAGATTGGCATTGCCTGCAGGCAAGGTAACAGTGATATTGGCTGCGGGGCTGTTGAGTATGTAAACTCCAGCTTCAGTTACACTGGTATTGCTGACAATAGAAATAACATTGGCCACTCCTGCCACGGTAGACCATGACAAGTTGCCTGCGCCGTCGGTTATCAGGGCCTGACCATATGTGCCATTCAGTATGCTGACATTGGATACATTGCCTAAACTGGTTCTGCCGTAGACTCGGGCATTGCCCGATACAAACAAATCAGATCCAGCTAGATAAGTGGTTCTATCTCCTACTTCAAGATCGCCAAGGCTGGCTGTGACAGCAATCAGATTGCCATCAACTTCTAATTTTCCTACATTGCCTGTGGATTGATTACCAACAATCAAGTTTCCAATCAAACTTTGCAATGCACTGTCGGCCTGTCCAATGTTGATGGCATTGCCGTTGCCCAGTATAAAGCCTAGCGTGCCAATATCTGCGCGTGATACATTGATGTTGCCCAGCAAGGTTAAATTACTGGAAACTTTGTCAAATGTAAAGGTTCCAACAGCACCAAAACTTCCGCCATCGTTGAACTGTATTTCAGTGTTGGCACCACCAGGCACAGTGTTGGCAGCAGAGATACCGGTTAAGAATGCGCCGTTGCCTATAAAAAACTGATCTGTAATGATATTGCCGCCAGTGACTTCCAATGGCTGAGTGACAAGCACAGGACTGGTAATGTTTACTAAATTGCTCTGGCCAATTATTTCATTGACTCTGACTGCATCTGCGCTGACTTCAGGAGTCTGTATACGATTGTTTGTGGAAATAAATCCATTGGCCAATATGCTGACACTGGTGCTGACAGTGAGTGAACCGTCAATGCTGGCATTGCCTGCGGAATTGACTTGTCCAATCAATCCTGTGTAAGTGGGCAGGTAAGCAGCCACATTGGCATTGCTGTAAACAGAATCCAATCCAGTTAGGAATGCTCCATTACCAAGAAAATATCCTGCTGTGATATTGCCTGTGGTATTGACAGTGTTGCTGCCAAATGCAGCCAGGAAGGCTGCCACATTGGCATTGCCATATAGCGATGAAGTGGCTTGCCAGTCAGTTGAACCGTCGGTGAATCCAACCAGCACATAGCCATTGCCTGTGGTTCTCACAGTGGGCAGGCTGTATTGACTGTTGATGTTTGCAGATGAAGCTCGCAGTGTCACAATGTTGGCACTGGTGGCTGCCAGACTTGTGACCGTGCCTGTGGTGATGCCAGCGGCAGCAATGGTGGCCAGTCCAGTGACGCTGAGGTTGGGCGTGGTCAGTAGATTGGCACCTGCTGCGAAATTGTATGTGAAGTTGGTGTTGCCGTTGAATCTGCCTATGCCTGTGCTGTAGTCAGCAAACTGCACTGTGAGGTTGGCAGTCTGCGGCGACGATCCTGGTACTGAAAAGAAACCCAGTTGATTGGTACCAGTGACACCCAACACCTGTCCTGGCACGGTAGCGCCAGCATTGGCATACTGTACTGTGCCGACAGTTAAAGAATTCAATGCCAGCGTGCCGGCCACTGACACATTGTTGAAACTGGCTTGGTTGTTTACAGTGAGATTGGCACTGGTCACATTGCCTGTGAATGTGGCAGCATTGCCACGCACCAGGATATTGCTGGTTAGGTTGTTGACCGAAAGATTGCTGAAGTTGCTGATGTTCAACACCGACAGGTTGCCAGTGACCACATTGCCGTAGATGCCGCCAGCGATGGCAGTGATGTTTCTGCCCGTGATTTCGCCTGACACTGTGAGCGGCGCAAGGTTGCTGATTTCTATGCCGCGATTGGCCAGGATCTGTGGAACAAACAGTTGACCCGTTGCACTGGTGAACAGCAGGTTGTCGTTGGCAGCAAATACCGGTCCTGTTACAGAATCCAAGGCAAACTGTATTTGTCCATTGGTGCCTGCAGGTCCGCCACCACCGCCTGAACCTGATGCCACGGTCCAGATAGCGATGCTGCCTGTGCTGTAGTTCTGTGTACACACATACACATTGCTTTGGTAAACCTGTACATCACCTTGTTTGTCGCCGGGACGACCTTGGGGATAGTTTGCGGGAACACCGTAGTTCAAACCGGCCACATCTCGGGTCAAATCCTGTACTATAAATGTGTTGCCGTCGGCTGAACTAAAACTCAACACAGTCCTGGTAGTGGTTATGGAGTCAGGACTGTAAAAATACAAACTGTTGTTGCTGGCGTTGGTTATCTTTTCTAGGCCAAGATAATTCTTGCCTCCGGGCAAGGCCACTGTGTTGTTGCCTTGATTGTTGACCTGCAGTAGCACTGTGCTGTAGCCATTGTATCTACTGAAGTTGTTGAAGTTGATGGCATAGGTACCACTTTGGCTGATGGTTACTGATTGGTATCCACCGCTGAGCACATCCAGACTGTTGAGCTGGCTGGCGCTCCAGTTGATGGCCGAAACTGGCAGCAATAAATCACGCATTTTTGCGCTGAGTATTTCAGCGCCTTGCATATTGTTATCCAGTGTGGTGCCACTGAGTGCTGCTTTTAATACAGCCTTGCCCTGCAGTTCTGTGATTTCTGATGCGGCCGCAGAAAAGTTCTCTTCTATACCGGTAAAGTTAGTACGGAATCCCTGGGACGGTTGATCCTTGCCTGCTATAGGATAATCGCCGTCGATAATGGTTGGATCTATGTTGCTGGCCATATTTTAATTGATTATATTCACCCGTGGGAACAACAAGTATTTATTGTAACGGTTATCATCCACGTACTCGTTCACGATGTAGATATTGCTGCTGCTGTTGCCAAAGCCAGCCTGCGCTAGATTGGCCACTACAATGGTATTTTCAGTGATACCATAGCCGATCACAGGCGTGCCGTTGGCGCTGACATACACGTTGGCGTTGCTGAAATAACTGTTGGCATAGATAATATTGGCTGGCACCACATTGCCCTGATTGACAAAATAAGCAGTTTCACCAGTGGCACTGCCCACATACAGCACCGTGGTCTGAGCGTTGCTGGCATTGATAGTGGTTCTATTGTTGCTGGCGCTGATGACATCGCCCACACGCAGACTGGTGATATAGCCCGAGGCCGTGGTCTGCACTGTTATGGTATTGGCAGATATATCAACGTTTACTATCTCTAGGCCCGAATCCTGAGGCACAGACCAACTGCCCAGGCTCACAGTGTTGGCTATGGCCTGACCAGCATCAACGTTGGCAGTGGTGCTGATGTTGTAATTCCAAGTTAGTGCATTGTCCAATTCATAGCGATCTAGTTCAAAATTGATCAAATCTAGATATTCGCCCCAGCGTTGATTCAATCTATAGGCAATTTCTCCCGAAGCATTGGGCTGTGTATAGCACACCACCCAGGCCGGTACGAATCCCAGGATTTTTCCATTGCTTTGACGACTGCGCATCCACAAGGGCAGTCGCTTGTTCACACGACCTAGATCTGTATAGATCCGGTCTCTCATGTTGTCTAGACTGTTGGGATACACCACAGAGATGCCGCCACGATTGGGAGGAAAACCCACTTCCATGCCCACGCTCTCTCCTTCATTGTTCACCAGGTTGTCAATGAATTCGCAGTAGACCACTTCATAACGTATGCTTTCATCTGCGTTGCGTGCCACAGCAGTTTTGAATGGCCCCACTGTCAAATATCTGTGATAATGATTTTCCTGCATGGAATTAAAATAAATCTGCGCATTGGCTGAATTTACGCCCGTGGCGTGCAAATATCTCAAGGCATCACTGATGCCAAAATAAGGATCTTCAAATCTATAGATCAATGCACTGGGCATGCTGTCGCCGTCGCTGAGTATGCCACTGATTATGCCCTGTGTTTCTGCCGGTGGATAGGCCTGTATATAAAGATCATTGTAAGGCAAGGTGTAAGGATGTGTTACCACAATTTCAAAATCTCTGGTGAGCACTATTTGATAAATTCCGCCCTGTGGATTCACAATTTCACCGCCCGTGGCACTCACTGTGAAATTGAATGTCTTGCTGGTCTCTCCCACAGCAAACATATTGAATGACGGTCGCCCAATTATCAGGCCAGTTTCACTCAATCGCAGTCCTGGTGGTAACTGTCCACCTTCTATGGTGTACACAAAGGTCTGTACTATGTTGCTGGTGGCCTGCATCTGCAGTTCGCTGGGCTGTCCTGCTTGCACAGTGCCCACTCTTTCGGGCGTGATCCAAACATTGACGCTGGGATTCCTACCGTAAACAAAAACATTGTAGGTGTTCACATAACTGATGTACTCGCCCAGGGTACTGGGAATGTATGCCTGTATGCTGAATGTGTAAGTGGCATCAAATTCACTGGAGATATATCCATAGATAAATCCCGTGTAAGAATTCAATGTCAGGCCCGGAGGCAATGATCCCGAATACACTCGATAATAAACTTCTCTGCCATTGGGGTCGTAGGCATCAAATTTAAATGCATAGTAATTGCCATTCACTGTGCGAGTTAATGCGCCCGAAGGATCTAATAGAATAGGCTCATATTTGTTGGCCATGTCTGCGGAATAGTATCCGCGCTGTGCATAACCCAGCCCACCGGGAAATGGATTGGTGAATATCAGTGGATGATCTTGATCTATCAGCGTGGCTCTGAACAGTTGTGCTGATAAATTGGGACCAGTGTAGTTGTTCAGTTGATAACTGTTGGCCGTGACTGCGTCAGCACCGATGCGCACATTGCTGTAGCTGGCAATGGCGTTGACTGCGTTGATATTGGCCGTGGTCAGCAAACTGCCGGCAGTGAGATTGGCATTGGCATAGAGCACACTGCTGGATATATAACCCGATATGTCTACTTCACTGAGATAATCGTTGTCTGTTGATCCAAAACTGGTTTCCAAAAACAAAGCATTGCCTGCCACACCCGACAGTGTGCTTTGCAAAGCAGCCGCGCTGAGATTTATTTGTGTGTAATCTGTGCCATTTATTTCTATGCCCGAGGTAATATTGCTGATCACTGTGTTGCTGGGCAGATAACCCGTGCTGACTATGCCGTCGCCTGTGATTAAATTCACATTGCTGTAGTCTGCATCAGTGACGAATATGGCTGAATTACCAAAAATAAATGCACGATTGCCAGTGTTGACTGGCTGTATTTCCAAGGTATAATTGTCAGTGTCTGCGGACCAATAGTCTCTGGCATACACGCCAATGGTAAACATCTGATATGCTGTAAACGTGCCATCAGATATTTCTATATTGGCATCATATTGAACGAATCTTGGCCATTGGTAAGGTGGCTTGACATCAATGGGATTGGCATAGTCGTCGAATTGTGTCAACACTGGTTGACCACGGATGTACCAATTGCCCGAATCCTGCACGATGTCTACACCGTAGGGCAAGGCATTGCTGGTATAGCTCAGTCCTACCACAACATTGCTGGTAGCGTCTTGATCCACATAAGTGAGCTGATAGCCATCGTAGGTGTTGGCTATGAATTGTCCGGCCAGATAATTGCCAACATTGGCATTGGCAGTGAAATAAGGAGCATCACGTCCCTCCACACGTATGGCATAGGCAGCATCAGCAAACTGATTGCCTATGTTGGCACGCAGGGTAAAATTGCTCACAGTGGTTTCGTCCACCAGGTCAAGATTGCCCGATATTCTACAAAATACATTGCTGAAACCAGACACACTGTAATTGTTGCTGAAAGTCAATCCCGCAGGCAGTTCTCCACTGTGGAATCTATAACTGCTGGCCGTGACACTGTCATTGCCCAGGGCTTCGAACACAAAATTCACAGGTTCAGATTCGGCGTAGTCTCCGATTAAACCAGTGCGGTTGAGCCAAACAGGGTATACTGGCATATTAGATCAACGGGTTTGCCAAGAGATTTGGACTGGATGGCCCTGGGCCATTGGGGAATTTTTCTGCATCATTGCTCCTGATTAGCAATATTTAGCAATAAATCCGGCAGCCGAGCAGGGTGAGTTTATGGAGCAGTAAATGGTATGACGTTGCCCAGGGTTCTCAAATTACCACCACTGTCTAAAGATGCCACAGCAGTGTTGCCATAATAGAAATATAATCTGCCCAGGTCTTCTCTCAAAGAGAAATTGGTAGTGGTTAAATTAGCAGCATTGCCCACTGCCAGGGAATTGGCAGTTCCTGTCAACCCTGTGCCTAGACCAACAAAAGTGTTGGCAGAAACATTGCCTGTGACACTCAATGAAGCCAAGGTGCCCACTGATGTGACGTTGGGCTGTGCTGCTGTGACCAGTGTGCCCGTGATGCCAGTGTTGGCTATGATGTTGGCAGCTTGTATATTACCTGTGACACTCAATGAAGTCAGTGTGCCCAGACTCGTGATATTGGGCTGTGCTGCTGTGACCAGTGTGCCCGTGATGCCAGTATTGGCTATGATGTTGGCACCGGTGATGTTGCCTGGTGATGACACGCTGATATTGGCAATCACAGTGTTGGCTATCAATGCGTCGCTAGAGAATGAAGCAGCCGACAATCCGCCGGACATGGTCACGCTGTTGCCAGGATTGACCACCATGACATTGCTGCCATTGACCTGTATGGCCACTGGGAAATTGTTCAGTGTGCCAAAGGCAGCGTAGGCAGGATAAGCAGTGACCTGTGCTTGTGTGCCATTGGCGCTTTCGACTTTGATATCAGCCAGGGTACCAGCCGCATTGCTGCCCACGTGCAGTGTGGCCTGGGGATTGACCTGATTGATGCCCACGCTGGCTGCGTTGTATTTCAGCGTGATATGCTTGATGTTAGCGCCTGATTCATTTTGATAAATCCAAAAATCACCATTTTCTGTCTGCTGGCGATAGCTCATGGCCCAGACATTGGCATTGGTATATGCGCAATATTGCAAATTAACTGTGTCTAGATAACTGTTGCCCAACAAGGTCAAGGCCTGATTGTTGCCTGCTGACACCGAAGGTCCTGTACCACCAGTGCGGAAACGAGCTGCACCTGCCACATCCAGGCCCACTGTGGGTGTGTCTAGATTCAGTGCAACATTGCCCTGCGAATCTATCACCAGTAGGGAGGCGCCCTGGGCAGATGCCTGGGTATTGGCTATAAAGAAACTGTTGTTTGAGTTGTTTACACCCAGGGTAAAGGCACCAGCATAGATACCAGTGCGTGACACAGTTAGGCCGCTTTGTATGCGGTTGCCGTCGGTGTTGCCTGTCACAGTCAATGGACTGATGGGCGCGGATGTGTTGATGCCCACAAAGCCAGCAGTGGCTGCCACTGAATTGCCCAACACAGTGATCCTGGTGGTGCCGTCGGTGCCCAGTCGCAAACTGTCAATGGCACCATTGGCCTCCAAAGACAGTGCATAGTCTGATCCCACATAGCGCAGGCCTGCGTGTGCAGCTGTGCCGGGGCCAAAGCCAATGAAATTATTTGTGGCAGTGCTGTAGGGCATCTGCAGATTGCCGGTGTTGCTGAGTTCTAGTCTGATGTTGCTGCTGGCACCGTTGCCATTGCCCGACCAACCAAAGTTTAAAGTGCCATTGCCGTCTCTTGAGAACAGATCCCAGGCACTATTGGCACCGCCTGCCTGATTGACTATCTGTAGACCCACATTGCCTGGGGTAGTGCTGGTATTGCGTATGCGCAACAGTCGTCCTGCCACAGCAGAACCATCACTGGCATTGGTCACCATGTCAGTGGTATTGGCTGTGAGGCTGGTGATGTTGCTGTTGAAACTGGTGAATATATTGGCCTGCAGGTTGGAAAATACCGCAGCTCCTACCACACTTTGGAACAGCAGTTCTGTGTCTGCACCAAAGGTCACACGTCCTGGTGCTAGATCAGAGTTGGCAGGTGTGTTGTTGGCGCTGATGTACACGCCCTGTGTCCAAATACCAGGATAGATACTGAGCACAGTCTGTTGAACATTGCTGCCGCCGATGTCACGGAATCTGATGTTGGGAGTGTTGGCCGTGCCAATGATACTGCTGTTGCCCCAAGTGATGCCGGCCTGCTCCAGCAGCGTGATGCTGCTGGCCATGTTGGCTATGGTCAATAGGTTAGCACCTATGTCTACCACTTCGGCATTGGCTGATGTTATGTTGCCAAACACTGTGAAATTGCCCAGCAGTACACCATCGCCGGAAAATTGGAAATTCCTACCTGTTAAATCACGTGTGGAGGTGTCGCCTGTGATGGTGACATTGTTGCCCACTGCTACATCTCGGGTGACTGATAAATTGCCCACGGCCAAACCAGCGTTGGCTTCGGTATACACAAATGTGCTTTGTGCTCCAAAACTTCCGGATTTATTGTACTGCACCATGCCTTCAGAGCCGCTGGCGCCATTGCTCCAGTACACATTGCCCTGGGTACCGCTGGCTCGTAAAAACTGTCCAGTTAATCCATTGCCTATCTGTACATTGCCTGAATTACCCAAGAGATCTGTGCCAGCGCTGCCGAGATAAACGTGTGCGTTGGTAACTTGAAAAACCAAATTATCACCAGCATCGGCTGAAATAATATTGTTGCTGAAATTTAGTGTGGTATTGGCAATGCCTGTGTTGCCCATGATGCCCCAATTGATATTGGTGGCGATAAAACTGTCGCGGAAACTGTCACCAGTGCCATCGTTGGGATTGGTGCCTACATTTATTTGATAAAATCCGTTGATAATATTTGCCATGGTCTAGTGCTCTAAAATGTATTTAGTCGGCTGTGTTTTGACTATTCCAAGTCAAAATTGCCCGAGCCTGCTGAATTATTAAAGAAATTAATGGTGCCATCGGCTATGGGCACCGCCGGCATAAAAGCAGTGCGATTGGCACCGTCCAATAAACTGCTGTAATTGGTGTAATTGGGCAGGGTGCTGTTGTTTTGGAAATTGCTGTTGGTCACAGATAATCTACCCGGTTGCGCGGCTGTGATCAATCTTGTTTTAACAGCCTGTTGTGTGAGATTTATATTTGATTCGGCAAGCATGGCACACATACCTGTGATCTGTGGACAGGCCTGGCTGGTGCCGGATATCTTGTTGAGATAATAGCTGTAGGCTGTGCCTATGCTGCGTGTGTCTAACACAGCAAAATTGCTGCCATAACTGACATTACGATAAGCACCCATGATATCACTGCCTGCGGCATAGATATCTACTCTAGGACCAGTATGGCTGTAGGAAGCCTTTTGTTCTCGTACTTGTCTGCTGGGATTGAAAAAACTGCTGTCTATGGCACCCACACAGATCACTGTGTTGCCTGTGACATCGTCGCCGGCAGCACCTGGTGAACTGCCTCTCATGTAATACTGTGGATTGGGCGAATTTATTGGAGGATTTCTATAGATCACACTGTTGTTGTAGTCTGCGCCACCTGTGACATCCTGCTTGTAACTGTAGTTGCCAGCAGCTCCAACTATGATCACTCCATCATCTATGGCATCTATCAAATCATCGTCCACTGATGTGACTCTTATGGGAAATACATTGTTGATCAAACCACGTGTGGCATCGCGAAATGGCGCGGTGGTACCATTGTAAGTGACATTGCCACGATATCTCAACTCAGTGACATATTGACTGCCAGCAGTTTGATTCAATACTGTCTGCAGACTGAGATTGGCTATGGTGGGTCTGCGTGGTGCAGATTTGGCATTATGGAACGCACGGATTAACTGTGCATATTTGGTCTGGCTGATGGCACCCAAGGTGCTGCCGGTGGTCATGTCAATGCCGGAAAAAATCCTGATACTGTATATTCGTGCGCCACGTGCCCAACCATTGCTGCGCCCGGCGGCGATACTGGCCACGTTGGTGCCGTGACCGCCACCGGATATGGTAGGATCTTGGGCCGTGGCATCTCCCAGATAGCCGCCTATGCTCACACTGGAGGCCACGTCGGTAACACCCAAACTGCTCCAGTCATAGGCCTGCACTCGAGTGCTGGCTCCAGTGGCAATGTCTGCGCCTGTGATGGCATACACGGTGTTGGTTATACCGGTGTTGTAGGCACTCCAAGTGATGCCATCTGTGGAATAAACACCTGCACCGTTTTGACCCATGGCTATGAATCTACCCTGGGTATAAGTCACAGCAAATAAATCTGCTGGAGTGGTACTGTTTCTCACAGTCCAGGTGATATTATCAGGGCTGGTCAGCACACAGCCGCCGCGTCCCACCGCAACATAGATGCTGCCCGTGGTGGCAGGTCCTTGTGTGACGTCATGCAATCCACAGCCGACGCCACTGGCAACTCTGGTCCAGGACACACCGTCGGTGCCGGACACTATGATGCTACCATTGTCCCCCACAGCAATATATCTGTCGCGGAAATATCTCACGCGATTTAAATTGTAATTCAATGGTGGTGTGAATGTGGTGGCGATGTTGGTCCAAGTGGAACCATCATAGCGTAATATCCTAGCAGTGGGTGCGATATAATTGAATTGGGCAGCATCAAATCTACGGAAAGCATAGTTGGTACTGCCCACAGCCACCACACTGGTGGCACTGGCTGCAGCGGATCTCAGCTGTCCCTGCGCATATTCATTGTTGGTGCCGTATGGGGTCACATCTGTCCAGACCTGTCCGGTTGTGCTGGTCAATATGCGTATGCCTGGACCCTGTGGGGTCTGCGAACTGCTGACGCTGGCGCCATAATAACCGCCCACAGCAAACAGTTGATTGCGAAACACAGTGACATCCATCACAGCATATGGCAGCGATGATTGTATCTGCTGAGTGTTGAGAAATATAGTGCCAGCATCGCCCACAGATATCACATTGTTGTTGTAGCGCATGATGCCGCGCAGGCTGGCACGGGTGTTGAGTGTGGTCTCACTCACTGTGTTTCCGGACTCCACACAGATGCTGCTGTTGACATCTTCAAGGAATTCTGGATGATAAGCGTCTATGCCTGTGTCTGCTAGTATGATGTCGGTGCCGGTGCCGTCCAGTTGATAACTGTAGTC
>Ga0315904_10001052_pt1 | contig 43719 bp, 65 predicted proteins | sample LakEriMetagenome_6_FD_203529 | JGI IMG/M metagenome (GOLD analysis project Ga0315904, IMG submission 203529) | Freshwater fungal communities from buoy surface, Lake Erie, Ohio, United States - Buoy 12 MA120 | ecosystem: Environmental > Aquatic > Freshwater > Lake | place: USA: Lake Erie, Ohio... | reverse complement strand
GTTCGGTTTCACTCGTCAAACCAATTTGGTTCTTGACGTGAAACCGTTTTGGTTCTATATCTCCTTTCACCCTCGCAGCACTGAGGGCCGGGCGGGCGTGCAGGTGGCGGCGGGCGGCATCGCGAAGGCGTTGCCCGGGAACGCGCAGCAGCAGCACCAAGGAGACATCCATGACGGAACGACTGAAGCGGGACCACGACCTCGCCGTGGCGAAGTCGAGGCTGCTCGACCAGCTCATCGAGCGGCTGGAGGAGCTGAGCGCTGACGAGGTGAGACACCGCGACCTCGCACACTCTCTCGACGTGGCGCTGCGGGTGGTGAGGCTCGAGCGGCGCGTCGCTGAGCAAGCGGTGGCGGCTCGCTATCCCGAGGTGCGCTCGTGACGGCCTTCCGAGAGGCTCTTGAGCGGCAGGCCTCGCGAGCCGGCGCGCAGCAGTGGCACCGCATCGACGGCTGGCGCTTCGAGCGCCTGCTGCTCGCCGACGAGGGCGTCATCGGCTTTCCGGCGCTGCTGCGGGTGACGCCGCGTCTCACCTGGGACCGGTGCCAGCCCGACGGCGCTCTCGGCCACCGCGACCGCACCGAGTGGGCCGCCGAGGTGACGGTGATGTTCTCCGGCGACCGCAACGCGACCGGCTCCTCGTACGCCGAAGCCCAGCAGACGTTCGCCGACGACGACGAGGCCCGGAATTGGGCGACGGCGACGGCCGTCAGGCTGGCGAATGGGCGGGCGCGCGCCGCGGCCCTGCAACTGGTGGAGCAGATGACGCGCGTGGAGCGCGAGCGGAAGTTCTGCGAGTCGATGGAGGCTCCATGGAACCCTCCCTTTTGAAGCGCGCTCTGTGCTGGCTCCTCGGCCACCGCCCCGAGGCGGGCGTGCGCGCTGAGTGGTGCATCGCTTTCTGGTGCCGTCGCTGCTGCCGAGTGCAGCCCGGCGCCCTGGCCCTCAACCCTCGAAGGAGAAGCTCATGAACGGAAACGGAATCGCAGCCGGGGCGCTGGCCCGGCAGGACGCCTTTGGCGGCCAGGAGATGGTGCAGTCCACCGAGGTGCAGGCGCAGGCCCTCAGCGCGCAGGCCGAGGCCGAGGTGAAGGCGCGGTGGGCCATCGCGCAGCGCAACCCTCGCAACCTCGACGGCGTGCGGGTCGCGCTGCTGCGCGAGTGCGACCGCCCCGGGTTTGCCGACGTCGCGAAGTACGCGAAGCCGGTGGGCGGCGGTGAGAAGGTGGTGGGGCCCTCGATTCGCTTCGTCGAGGCGGCGCTCCGGTGCATGGGGAACGTCATCGCGTCGACGACGCTGGTGGCCGAGGACGCGCGCACGCGGCGGCTCCAGGTGATGGTGACCGACCTCGAGACAAACGTCTCGTGGCCCCGGCAAATCACCATCGAGAAGACGGTGGAGCGGTCGAACGCAAACGGCCGCACGGTGCTCTCCGAGCGCCTCAACAGCAGCGGCCGGAAGTCGTACCTCGTGGCGGCCACCGAGGACGAGCTGGCGAACAAGGAGGCGGCGGCCGTGTCGAAGGCCATTCGCACCGCGGGCCTGCGGGTCATCCCGGGCGACCTCATCGAGGAGGCCATGCGGCGAGTCGACGAGGTGCGCACGAAGGCGGTCCGCGCCGACCCGGCCGGCGAGCGGAAGCGCCTGGTGGACGGCTTCGCGTCAGTGGGCGTGGCGCCCGAGCAACTCGTCGAGTATCTCGGGCACGGCCTCGACTTCTGCCAGCCGGCCGAGCTCGTCGAGCTGCGCGACGTCTACGCGGCCATCCGCGACGGCGAGACGACGTGGCGCTCCGTGATGGCCGAGCGCGCCGAGCCGACGACGGCTCCGGTCGCTCCGACGCCGACCGCGTCGACCGCGTCGACCGCGTCGAGCGCGTCGAGCGCTCCGGTGCCCGAGGCGCCCAAGCCCGCGCCCACGCCTCCCCAGGCGCCGGCCATCGACCCGGCGAAGGGCGTCGACGAGGTGGCCGAGGTGCAGCGGCTCATCGCCGAGGCGAAGACGGGGAAGGACATCGCGCTCCTCGGGAGCCGAATGCTCAGGCTGACGGTAGAGCAGCGCCAGCTCGTCATGCCGCAGTACCAAGCCCGCTCGAAGGAACTCGGAGGTGCGAAGTGAAGCGGCTCTCTGCGTCGAAGCTCGAGCAGGCCGAGAAGTGCGGCCTCTCGCTGGTGCTGCCCGGCGTCGTCGACGTCCACCCCTACCCGTACCGCGAGCGCGGGAAGGTGCTGCACCAGTTCCTCTGCGACGTCGCCATGCGAGGCTACGCCGAGGCGCTGAAGGCCGTGCCCGAAGAGTACAGGGCCGAGGCCTCGACGGTCGACCTCTCCTCGTTGCCGCACTCGACGCCAGACGCGTGGGCCGTCGAGGTGGCCTTCGCGTACAACGTCGACACGGACACCGCGCGCGAGTTGCACCGCGGCGGCTCTCGCGACTACTCAAGCCTCGACAGGGCGTGCGAGGTGCCTGGCACCGCTGACGTCGTGGGCATCACGCCCGACGAGGTGGTGGTGCTGGACGTGAAGACGGGCCTCGCGCAGCTCGAGGCGCCCGGGGACGCGCCGCAGCTCCTTTTCCTCGCCCTGGCCGCGTGCCGCGCGTACAACCGGCAGGCCGCCACCGTGGGGTGGATTCGCCTCCGCGACGGCGTGCCCTACTACTCAAGCCACCGCTTCGACGTGCTGGGCCTCAACACGCTGGTGCGAGAGCGCGTCGAGCGCATCATCACCGGTGTGCGTCTCGCTGAGGTGCAGTGGGAGATGGCGCCCGAGACGGTGCAGCCGGTCATCGGGCCGCACTGCAAGCGGTGCGACGCCTTCTTTCGGTGCCCTGCCCAGGCCAACCTGGCCCGCGAGGTGACGCGCGCCGCCCTGGGAGAGTCCGCGCTGCCGCTCGAGGTGCCCGAGGAACGCCGCCCCGACTTCTTCCGGTGGGTGAGGGCCATCGGTGTGCTTCACGAGAAGTTGGAGGCCCACCTCGAGGAGATGGCGCGAGCGAAGCCCATCGACGTCGACGACCTGCACACCTACGGGCCCGCCCAGCGCGTCGTCGAGCTCGTCAACGCCACCATCGCGAACGAGGTGCTGCGCAACGTCGCGCCCGACGTCGCAGAGCTGGCCGTCGTCGAGGAAAGGAAGCTGGTGGCCACGAAGGCCAGCATCGCCGAGGCGGTGAAGAAGCGGCTGCCGTCTGGCGAGACGCAGAAGGGCTACGTCACGAAGCTCCTGAAGGCCATCCGTGAGGCCGGCGGCGCCTACGCCGTCGAGTCGACGACGGTGAGGCTCTACAAGAAGAAGCCGCCGCTCCCGAAGGCGCCCGAGTTGCCGTCAGGCGAGGCTGAGCCCGACGTTCCGATGTGAGGCGCTGCAGCGTCTCGCCGGCGTCGCTCGTCTCCGTCTCCTGGCCGAGCGGCGCTGGTTCTGCCCTGGAAGCTCTTGGTGAGCGACATCACGGACGCGTGAGGGAGTGCCTCGTTCGATTCGAGGCCGGGGCGTTTCTCGCAGTCCCGAGGTGAGCCATGAGTGATGACGTCTACAACGGCTGGTGTAAGCACCGCGTTCCGCTGACGTCGTGCGCGGAATGTTCGCACATCGACGCCGAACCCGCCCGCACGGCCGAGGCGGTGGCGCGGGAGAGGGAGGAGATGCGCGAGTCGTGCGCGCAAGCTGTGGAGGACACCACGACCGTCGGCAGGCGTGCCGGGGCTCTTGTTCGCGCCACGCCCCTCACCGCCACGCCACTGGCGGACGAGCGCGACGCTGCGCATGAGCGCGCCGAGAAGGCCGAGGCTTTGCTGGGTCGCGTCGACGACGGGCCCTGTGTCGAGTGCGGCGAGACGACCGAGTCACGCGCGGGGAATCCCGGACGGTGGCCTGTGATGCTCGCACGAGCCGACCAACCCGGCAGGGTACGACACCACCACGTCGCATGCGTCACGGCTTGGCTGGCGCGCGCCGAACGTGCCGAGGCCGAGCGCGACGAGGCTCTCGCCGTGCGCAAGCTGCTGATGGGGGCCCTGTGAGCAGCATCTTCGACGCGCTGCGGAAGCGCTTCGCCCACCCCGAATGGGCGTACTTCGAGGAGGTGCGGAACGGCACCGGGTTCTCGCGCCGCACCACCAGGACGGCTGACGGACTGGCGTTCTCGACGTGGCCCTCGCGCGGGCTCGAGCTGCACGGCATCGAGGTGAAGGTGAGCCGGGGCGACTGGCTCCGCGAGAAGGGCGACCCGGAGAAGGCCGAGGAGATTGCCCGCTTCTGCGACCGCTGGTGGCTGGCGGTGACGCCGAAGGTGCTCGACGTGGCCGAGGTGCCGCCGGCGTGGGGACTCATCGAGTGGGACGGGAAGCGCTGGCGCACGCACCGCGACGCATCGAAGCGCCAGGACGTGCAGCCCCTTGACCGCCTGATGCTCGCGGCCATCCTGCGGAAGGCCTCGGAGAGTGACCAGAAGCGGCTCACCGAGTGGGCTACCCGCCTCGCGGCCGACATGCATAGGAACGAGGTCGAGCTCGCGAAGTCCCAGGCCAAGGACGCTCACGACAGGCGGGAGCACGTCGAGCAGCAGAACCGGAAGCTGCGCCACCTGCTGAACCGCGTCCTGGGCTACGTGGATGGCCGACTCGACCTCCTTTACGCCGTGCCCGACGAGCTCCCGCCCGAGGTCGTCGCGCGCCTCGAGGCAGCACGGAACCTCGACCTTGAGCAGGCCAGGCGCGAGGCGCAGTGGGCGCTGGGCCAGCTCCGGGCCGCGGCGGTGACCGCCCGACAGGCGCTGCGCCGGGCCGGCGTTCGACCTCCACCGCGCGGACCGCGCGTTCCGGTGCTGCCGTGATGCCGTTCGTTCTCCTGTTGGGCGACGAGGTCATCGCGTCAGGCCCCACCTCAGAGTTCGGCCGCGTGGCCTCGGACGAGCGCGTCGAGTTTCGCGCGAGCGGCGCCGCCTGGGACGAGGCCGACCGACTCAAGGACGAGGCTCGGAAGGCCGCGCGTGCGTCCGAGGTGCAGACGCGCAAGGCCCGCAAAGAGGCGTTCGGTGGCGACCGCCTCGTCTTCGCCTTCACCGCGGCTTGGCGCTACGCCGCTCACCGGCACGGCGGCGACGTGGTGGCGTACCCGTCCAACCGCGCGACGGGCGCGCTGCCCGGACTGCGCGGCAAGCGCAAGGGGCGCATCGAGCACCTGCACCGCCTCGGTGACGCCGTGTGGCTCGACGTGCCAGCGTCGGCCGTGCTGGTGGCGCTCGACGAGTGGCGCGAGGCCGGGTGCCCGCGGCGGAAGTGGAAGCGGCTGGAGGCGAGGCCGTGAGCTCGACGATCGACGATGTGGCCATCGACTACGCGCTTGAGCACGGGATGCCCGTCGATGCGGTTCGCGCGGCGCAGCTGACGCTGTTTCTCGACGAGGCGCAGCTTGAGGCGCTCGGCGAAGGCGAAGCGAGGGCGCAGGCTAAAACGCACTTCTTGCTCATGCGCGGCCAGCTGCTCGACGACCTGACGAAGGCGCTCGGAGCGCGGCCGAAGACTACGATGGGGGGCGACTTCGTGCACCGATTCGGCGACCGATTCGTCGTCTGGCCCGTTGTCACCTACGAGAACGTCGTCGAGGCCTGGTTGCCGATGCGAGGGCTGTGGCTGACCGTCAATCGCCTTCCGCCGAGAGCGCCGTACCCTCACGAAGTGGCGGTGCTGTCGGAGCGCTGGCCGACGACGTGAACGCCTGCGCAGTTCCCCGGCGGTGCGGGTTGAGGTGCAATCATTGCCATGCGCCTCCTTGCCCTGCTCATCGCCACCACCGCGTTCGGCCAGACGCTCGAGTCCGAGCTTGAGGCCCTGCCCGAGTCGATGCACGAGGCGGTAGCGAAGGCCGACGCCGACCCGAAGACGTCGGTGGCCTTCTGGAGTTGGTACCGGTGCAACATCTGTCAGCCCCTCGTGGACGAGGGCAACGACGCCATCGCGCACGAGAAGGAGAAGGCGAAGGTGGCTGGCGTCGTCAACAAGCTGGCCCTGTACCGCGCGCAGGAGCAGGTGGTGGCCGGCCGGAAGTGCCAGCGGCACGCCGACGACGCCTTCAAGGCGTGGAAGCTGAAGCCGGTGGCATGCACCTCGAAGCCGGTCGCCGACGTCGCCGAGTGTCTCGCCCAGGACGGCCGAAGCGAGGAGCCCGTCTGCCGCCTTCAGCAGATTCGCCTCGTGGACGCGCCCGCGCGCGAGGTGTGGTTCACACCGGGGCGATGACGGACACCACGAGGTGCGTGTCGTTGGGCACCGTCTGCTGAGGCGTGCCGACGCGCAGCTCGGCGACGAAGAGGCCCACCGTGTCAGTGTCGGTGCCCGCCCAGTCGACGCGCACGCGGCCCGTGACTGCGTCCGTCACCACTGCAGCCCTGTCCACCTTCAGCGCGCCCGCGCTGCCCTTCAGGCGCATGCGGAACTGCACCTGCCGCCCGGTGAGGTTGATGGGCCGCCGCTGGCCCGGGTTGTCCGGGTCGGGCTCGAGCAGCTGCGCGAAGAGGCTCGGCCCCAAGTCGCCCTGCTTCAGAGTGAAGTCAGCCATCGGTTTCCTCCAGGACGAGTGATGTAGCGCGCGCGGGCAGCTCGACCCCGGTGTTGCCGCCGGCGACGACGGCCCGAGAGGGCGCTGCGTTCTCGAGCCGCGTCACCACCCGCACGCGAAGTTGGGCGCCTGCGCTGCCAGCGGCCTGCAGCGTGGGTACCGGGGTGACGGCCGCCACCTGCCCCACCACGACGGGAGTGCCAGAGGCCGTCAGGACGGGCGCAGGCGCGACGACGGCCACCGCCCCCACCACAACAGGCCTCCCGGCCGCCGATAGCGCTGGAATGGGCGTAGCGGCCACCACAGCGCCCGTGACGACGGGCCTCCCGCTGGCCGCCATCGTCGGGATGGTCGTCGAGGCGCTGCCCTGCCCGGTGACAACGGGGGTGCCCGACGCGGCCAGGGTTGGCGTCGACGTGGTGGCGTTGACGGTGCCGGTGGTGCCGCCGCCCCCGCCGCCCGTGCCGAACAGCTCGAGTTGCAGCCAGTACGTCAGCGCCGACACGTCACGCCTCGTCGAACTCGGCCGCCGGCAGAATCACCGTGCCGTAGCCGGGGAACTCCACCACCAGCCAGGCCACGCCGTCGCGCAGCTCTTCGGCGCGCACCTCTCCCGGGCCGGTGGCGAGCGACACCACTTCGTCGTGCTGCAGAGCGCTGGGCTTGATGGTGACGAGCATCGGGACCTCACGTGTAGAAGATTGCGACCGACATGTCCGCCGCGCCGAGCGCGCCCGTGTCCGCCACCGCGATGCCGGTGGTGAGGTGGTACGCGATGCCCGTGCTGCAGCGAATGCCGAACGGGCCGCAGTTCACCGTCACCGTCTGCCCCGCAGGCACCAGCGCCGTCATGACGGGCGTCGTCGTGCCCGGCGTCGGCGCCGTCGCGAGGTTGCACAGCTTAAAGTAGCGGGCCGCCGCTGAAGCGTTCGACAGCACGATGGTGTTGATGTTGCCGGCCGACGTCTTCACCGACGTCGCGTTGGTGCCCGCCGCCGCGATGAGGTGATGCGTCGTCGAGGCGCCCTGGCCCGCATCCTGGACGAGACGCACGCCGCCGATGGTGTTGGTGCCCGCGGGCGTCGCCGGCAGCGTGCCCACGGTGACGGTGCCCGAAACCGGCTGGGTGGTGATGATGGGCGGGTTGGCAAACTGGCTGCCGAACACCGCCAGCGTCGTCGTGCCGGCCGTCGTCGCCGTCGTGAGGCGCAGACGGAAGAAGCGCGCGATGACGTTGACCCAGCGAAGGGTGCCGGTGGTGGCAGTGCCGGGCGCGCCGGCAGGGTCGAGCATCGTCGCCGTGAAGTAGTTGACGCCGTCGTTGCTCCACGCCGCCGTGATGACGCCGGTGGTTCCGAGCGAGACGGTGTGAATCGACAGCGCACGCAGCTGCGCGCAGTCGATGACGAGCAGGTCGGTGTTGATGGCGATGACGCCGGCCTGGTTGAAGTTGAACGCCTGCATCGTCGGCTGCGCGGCGACGACCTGGTCAGCCTCGCTGAGGAGCCCCACCTCAAGTTTGTTGTGGTTCTTGACGGTGAGGAAGTCGACGACGAGGCTTGTGCTCGAGGTCGGCGCCGAGGCTCCGTTCAGAACCTCAGCCGTCGCCGTCATCTCGTCGTGCTGCTGAGGAAGCACTCTGGAGTGAGACGCGACGAGGATGCCGTCGACGAAGAAGCGCACGAACTCCGTCAGGAGCTCGACGCGGTATTCGCGCATCGCTGCGGTCGTCGCGCCATTCGGCAGCGTGATGGTCGTCTGCTCCTGCTCAGAGGCGGCCGGCGCGCCCGTTGGGTTGCGGCCTGTCTCGCATCGCACGACGGTGTTCACGGTGCCGTCGAGCGCGAAGCGCGCGAAGAAGCGCGGGGCTGCGGCGTCCTCCTCGAAGCCGACGAAGACTGTCTGGTTCGCGATTCGCTGCGACACCGAGGCGCGGCCGCGGAACACCAATGGGGCGAAGTCGACGAAGCGGCGCACGCCGGTGTTGGAGGCGATGGTTGTTCCGCTGCCGACGGTCATCTGGCCAGAGGCCACGGAGATTAACCCGCCCGAGCCCGTGAAGGGCTGCACGAGGCTCCGCTCTCCGGTTCCAGAGGCGCTGCCGACGTAGGGAGCCACGAGCGTCAGCCGCGTGTTGCTGTCGATGCTGTCGACCTGCACCCAGGCCGTCTCTGCGTCTGACGCAACCTTGAAATAGTCCCCCTTGTGCACCTCGGCCGAGAGGAACCCCGTGCCGGTGACGACGTCGCTCGAGACGGTGACGGCGCCAAGGGACACGGCGAGCGAGGTGTTGGCGAAGTTGCAGCGGAAGGTGCCTTCGTCGGTGAGGACTGCGCTCCGAGTCACAAGGGCGTGGTCGGGGTCGATGCGCGCTCTGTCGGGGACGACAGAGTCTGGCCCCGAGTAGCCCGGCCAGAAACCAGCGGGCTGATGCAGCGTCACGACAGGCAGCGGGTTGGCATCGCTCGCGTCGGTTGCCGAACCGTCGGCCCCATGCACCACCTTGGACCTCGGGTAGTGGACGCCACCAATCTCATCGGTCGCCAGGACAGCTCCGCCGGAGCCGGGGTTCGCCGTGACGTTGTCGGCCATGGGTTACGCGCCTCCCTCGGTGACGACGAAGGACGTCACCTGCACCGGTTGCCCGGCGGTGATGGAGGTGGTGACGAGCTGCAGGTCGCCACCGCCGCCGGTGGCCGTCACATCCCCGTCGGTGACGGTGGTGGTGCCCGCCGAGTTGACGAGGCGGAACCAGGTGGCCGTGCCAGACGCGTCGGCCGACGAGTCCTGTGTGATGGCGTTGGCCGTCACCACGCCGCTCGCCGTAGCAGGCGCGAAGGGCGAGCCACAGACGAGCTCCGCTAGCAGCGTGCCCGAGGGTGCCGTGTCAGCGTTGGCCGGTCGCGTGCCCGAGTAGATGCGCAACAACGCACCGCTGCCCGCGCGCGTCGAGATGGTGTCGCCGCGCGTGTTGCGAAACGCCGTGGGGAACTTCAGGGCCATGTCACTTCTCCGATGGTGGGAGGTTGGGGCGCCGAGCTGCAAAAGACTCCGCGACGCGGCTGCCGTGCGCCGACGCCACGACGGTGACGATGGCGATGCAGTATTCCCCGAAGCCCGCCGCCGTCCCGGCGACGTGCACGACGAAGACGAAGACGAAGGTGAGCACCGCGATGGCGATGCACGCGAGGTGGAGCTTCGTCGAGGCCCAGCCGCTGCGAGGTGTCGTCATTCACCACTCCAGGGAGACGGAGGCGCCGGCCGCGCCCACGGTGTTGACCCACGCGCCCGCCGAGACGCCGCCCACGATGCGCCGCTCGAGCGAAGCACCCAGCACGAGGGGCCCGGCCAGGGGGACGAGCGGCTCCCGCAGCGACGCCCCGACAAGCACGCCCACCCGCCAGTCAGGCCGGAGGGTGGTGGTGCTCGAGGCGCTCTTCTCGGTGCTGCCGTTGGATTCCGACGTCTTCCCGAGATCGACGAGCTCGCGCGTGTCGGCCTTCGTCGTGGTGAGGCGCTTCTCGCGCACCTCGCCCTCGGGGCTGACGACGCGGTCGACGTACACCACGCGCTCTTCAGCCTTCGCGCGCCGGGTGACGACCTTCTCGACGATGCGGTCCTTCCACACCACCTTCTCGACCTCGCGCACGTCCGTCTTCACCGGCGCGGTGAAGCGCCCCGCCGAGAACGCAGCCGCAGCCGTGCCCACGAGGGCAACGGCCATGACGACGCGCTGGCGGGCCTCGGGCGTCACGGAGCTGGGTCAATCGTGATGGTGATGTGGTGCGGGCCCTTGCCCGCGTTCTTCAGCTTCTCGAAGAGGTCGTCGAAGGCCAGCTTCGACTCGTGCACCTGGTCGACGGTGCGGCGGCGCCCCGGCAGGAGACACCCCTCGGTGTGGTCGGCGTGGTTCCCCGGGTGAATCCGAATGCCCTCGAAGCCAGGCACGTTCATCACCAGGGGCAGGTCGCGCTTGAAGCGCGGGCTCGGCGTGATGCGCACCTCAAAGCGCCCGCAGGGGATGGCCGTCTGCCCGAACACCTTCGGCTCCGGTGGAGGTCGGTACCTGTCCTCGAGGACGAAGCACTCGAACTTCCCATCGACGAACAGCTCGCCGATGGTCGACCGCGGGGTGAGCCAACGACGCTTGAGGGCGAGCTCCATGGTGGGCACCCTACCGGCGCTCTCCGAGGGCCCGCATCTACGCGCGCGCGGGTGCGCGTGGATTCGGCCTCACTTCCGACGACGCAGCAGCGTGCGCAGCTCCACCACGTCCTTCTCGATGACGGCCAGCCGCTCTCCGTGGTTCTTGCTGATGCCGTCGATGCGCGCCTTCACCTCGGAGATGGACCCAGTCTGCGTCAGCAACTTCTCCGTCATCACGCCAAGCTCCTTCTCCATCTTCGTGACGATGGCCAGCACCGAGTCCAGCTTGTTCTTCTCGGCCTTCTCGGCGTCGTCGACGGCCCTCTCTGCCTTGCTGAGGCGTCCCAGGACGAGCCACTTCCCGAACTCCCACAGGGCCACCGCTCCAGGCCCCATCGCGAGCGGAAGCAGGTCGGACACCTCAGCCATGGCCGCCCTCGACGATGACGCTTCGTGGCTCGAGAATCTCCAGCACGCGCTTCGTGTGCCGCTCGATGCGCTCGAGCGACAGCCCCTGCGTGGTGGCGATGTCCGACAGGCGCGACACCTGGTGAGCGAGCGTCGCGAGAAGGCGCGACGTCTCGCGCTGCACCTCGCGCAGGTCGGCGAGCTGCCTGTCGTGGTCGGTGAGACGCTCCCCGTGCTGCTCCAGCGTGGGGCCGTGCGTCTCCATGCGCTCCTCCAGCCGCCTGACTCGTGCCTCAAGGGCGTCCAACCGCGCGTCGCTCATGTCACTGCGTCCCGATGATGATGAACCGCAGCTCGCCGGTGGTGGTGTTGAAGTTGACAGTCGCACCGCCGCCGTCCTGAATCAAAACGCGATAGGGAGAAGCCCCAGAATCGAACACCACTCGCATGACCCATGGACCTCCACCCAAGGTTCCGACGACAACCGCATATCCGGTGAGCGCCTGTGCAAGCGTGATGTCGATCTGACCGGCAGCAGGGCTCGAACAACTCGACACGTTGAAACATCGCGCTGCCACGATGGCGGGCGCACCGGCGTTCCACTGAATAACGCCGTAGGCCTTCACGATGTTGTTGGCGACGAGGCTGTTGCTGAACCCCTCGGTGTTCGCCGCGTTCCCCGACGAGAGGCGCAGGTGCCCGGTGGTGATGTCCACCGCTCGGTTGGCGCGACCGGTGCCGTTGAGGAAGCGCCCGCCGGCCGCGCCAGTCTGGCCGTTGCCATCGCCGACGACGCCCGCGCCCGTCGCGCCGATGGCGCCGATGCGGCCATACACGCCATCAGCACCGACGCCGTTGGCGAGCCCCTCGACACCCCGGTACAGGTCCGATCGCCCGAAGACACCGACGCCCGTGGCCCCGTCGGCCATGCCCGAGACGCCGGTGTTGCCGGGGCCGCTGTTGGCAACACCCTGGACGCCAGCAGTGCCACCGCCGCCCGCTGCCGTGCCGAAGACACCGGCGCCCGTCCCGCTGCCAGTGCCTCGGACGCCGTGCGCGGTGCCGCTGCCGCTCCCGTAGAAGTCTCCGCCCACGCCGTTGGTCGCGCCGCCGGTGCCCATGACGCCGGCACCCGTCCCGTTGCCCGTGAAGCGCCCCCCCATCGCGTTGACGACGGTCGCCGCGTTGTTGAAGTTGGTGAGGAGCGCCCTCTCCTGAAGAAACTGCAGGAAGTTGGCCAGCGTCTGCGCCGCGGTGTTGTTCGACGCCGCGGTCAGCGCGTCCCCATCGACGGGGTTGGTGACGCTGACGGGTTGGTTGGCAGTGATGCCGGCACTGCTGCCGTTGTAGACGATGGGCATGGTGGCCTTCCTTCCTTAATCGGGAGTCCAGATGGTGGTGCCGCCGCCCCACGTCAGGCCCGGTTGGCCCCACGTCTGCGTGGCGGGAAAGCCCCAGACGTTGCCCTGCACCACCACCATGTCCTCGAAGATGGCGTGGCCGGGCTTCCACTGCTTCACCAAGCGGCGAAGGGTGTTCACCTCGTCGCTGCCGTTGCTCGGCGGCGTCGGCACCCACGAGGGCGGCAGGGGCGACACGAAGAGGACGCGGAAGCCGTTCCAGAAGCCTGAGGGCATCACGTCGCCCGCCAGGGTCGTCACCACGTTGCCGCTGATGTCGAGGGTGTGCGCTCGTCCCGTGCCCGTGACGAGAACCACCGACGTGTACCCGGCGAAGGCCAAGGCCCGAAGCACGCCCGTCGGCGTCCCCGCCCAGGGCCACACGTCCCACGCACCGCGCAGGCGCGCACGCCACGCGGCTTCCGTCTCGGTGACGCCGCGCTCGAGCCCGCCCCTGTCGCCGCCGATGCGCGTGAGGGCGTCGAGGGGCGCCTCGGCCGGGAAGCGCGCCTTCACCGATTCTCGGAGCCGCAGCTCGAGCCCGTCCTTCGCGTCGCCCACCCCGCGCAGCCACGCCTCGCCAGCGCCCTGGCGCAGCCACGGCGGGGCCAGCTCGGCCTGGTAGTCCTGCCACCGAATGGGCGCGGTGACGACGGTGCCCTCCGACGGCACCGGAGGTGGGTTGCTGGGTGCTGGCGCCGGCGGGGGCGTCGACGAGACGACGGGCACCGTCGACCCATCGAGGAATGGCGGGAGAGCTCCTGTGGGCGAGTCGACGCGGAGCTCTACGCCAACAGCGCGGTCGGCCGACGACGGCGTGAGGCTCCAGAGGTGCCGCCCCACGGCAGGCACGGGCGCCGGTGGCGTGCGGGGCGCGCCCGTCGGGTCGTCGTACAGGCCCACCGTCGGGTCGGGCGTCGGCGCCGTCCACAGCGCGCCCGCCTCGTCCGTCAGCACCCACGCGAAGAACTGGTTGCTGCCGTCGGCGAGGTGGCGGGCGAACACTTGGTAGCGCGGCTCCGCGCCGGTGCCGAAGTCGAGCAGCACGATGGTGCCGAGGGCCTCGTCGGCGTCGGACACCGAGAAGCCGTGTTTCCCGCCCCCCAGGTGAGTCGTGGTGGGGGCCGTGCGCGCACCGCCCGCCCTGTCGACGTGCACCACCGTGGGCGCGGCTGTCACCGGAGCGCCTGCGGCGTCAAGAATCGACTGGGTGGAGCGCGCGTCAGCCATGCGTCAGGGCGCCTGGTCGACGTCGGGGATCGGCTGTGCGTCGAGGAACGTGGAGAACTGCCCGGGCCGGTCGGCGGCGAAGTCGCGCTCGGCGGTCGCGCGCTGTGCGTCCAACTTCGCGGTGAGGTCCTGCAGCACGTCGATGGCGTCGCCGAGTTCCTCGCGCAGCCGCCGCCGGTTGGGCGTGCCCGTGCGCACCGCGTCGATGAGTGCCCGTGCTTGTGCGCGTCCGATGCCCATGCGTGACCTCAGAGGAGACTGGAGACTTCCCAAGAGAAAGCCGCGTTCGCGGTGGCGGCGGCCGACAGCGTGACGGTGAAGCTCCCGGCCGCGCGCGTCACCCACCAGCGCGCCGCGCCGTGGTCGGCGTGCCACGTCACCAGCACGCGGCTGTTGGCCGCCACGAGGCTGTTGGTGATGGTGACGCTGGTGGCACCGGAGGCGATGGCGCTGATGCCCGTGGGGCGGTCGATGGTGGCGGCGCCGGGCGTGCCGCTGGAGTCGGTGCCGCGTTGCGACATCGCCCCGTTGCTTCCAAATCGAATGATGTTCCCAACAACAGCTGTGTCGGTCAGCGTGGCATTGGCTGAGTCAACAACCCAACGCAGGGCGTTGAACTGCATCTGAGCGCCCAGCGAGTCATCGACGGCCACAAACCCAAGAGAGGCCGATGCGCCCCGAATCCTTCCCAGCGAAGACGAAGCGGCCCGAAAATCGCCCTGCTTGTCAAACCAGACCTTCTCGACCTCGGTCTCGCCGAGCCCCGTTCGCACTGAGAAGAGCCGCGTCGCCGCATTGACCGACCCGTCAGGTTGCGTCGACCCAACGACGCTGCACACGTCGGCCGCGCCCGCGCCGAGGTCGGAACGGAGGTCGAGCCGCGCGGCACCGCTGGTGATTCCGAGCTGGAACACCGCGCGGGCGAGGAACGTCTTCACGCCGGCGAACGTCTGCGCCAGCGTCGAGACGAGGCCGCGCACCGTGGCGCTGGCGTTGGGCGGCGAGCTGGGCGTCAGGCCGGGCATGGCTTCCTCAGACGACGACGACGGAGAGGGTGAGGGTGGGGACGGCCACTTGCGTCGGCGTCAGCGGAACGTCGGCGCCTGGCGCGGACACCGTGACGTTGCGGACGCCCGCGGGGCCCATGAGGGCCTCGATGATGGCGGTGAGGTACACCGTGCCGCCGATGTCGACGCTGCGGAAGTAGGCCTGCGCCGCTGCGGTGGCGTCGATGAGGGCCTGCGTCTGGAAGCCGCTGAAGACGTTCAGCGTGGCGGTGACGGGCACGGAGACGCCCACCGCAGCCTGCACCAGCGCCGTCACGGTGAGAGGCACGCGGGGCTGAATGTACGCGTCTGCGCTGGCCACGGCGCCCGGGCCAGCAGGGCCAGACGCACCGGCGAGGTACACCTCCACCTGGCCCTCGACGGTGGGTGAGGGCCGAACGCGCGTGCGGGTGATGCTCGAGTCCGCCGTCTTCGCCCACAAGTCGTACGCGGCGGCGGGGCTGCCCGTGCCCAGGGCAGGCCAACGGTTGCGGCACCGGAGACGGAGCAACTCGTCCGACTCCTCGTCAGCGCCCTGCGTCGTCACCCACGTGCCCGACAGCAGCGGAGGGTTTGACACCAGGACACCGGGGAGCGCCGTCACCAGCGCGGTGATGGTGTTGTTGCCCACGTTGTACGAGGCGCCCGGCTCCTCCGCGCGCACCGTCACGTCGACGACGCCGCTCTGAGGCAGCGTGAAGCTGCCCACCGACGTGAAGCGCTGGCCCGACGCGGCCTGCACCGTCACCTGCCCGTCAGACACCGTGAAGGGCCCGCTGCCCACTGCGTCGGTGAGGCGCACCGTGCCGACGGTGGTGACGCCCGGGAAGCGCGTCAGCGCGTAGACGTTGAAGGCCAGCAGGTCGAGCCACGGGCCCACGGCGCTATCGAGGAAGCCGCCGGCCGCCAGCACGCGCGCCAGCGCGTACAAGTCCTCAAGCACCGCCGCGTCGTTCTCGACGAGGCTGAGGGGGACGCTGCCCGTCTGCCACGCCGTCGCCTGCAGCACCGGCACGCGCGTGTCGACGGCGAAGACGTCGCCCGCGAGGAAGGACTCGCCCGCGCCCGCCGGGCCCTCGGCGAAGGTGATGACGAGGGCTGTGCCTGGAATCGGGAACGTCCCCGCCAGCGGCACTGGGAGCGTCGGGCTGTACGTCGCGCCGCCGTCGGTCGACCACTGGAAGGTGGCCACGCCGAGGTTGCCGCCCGCGATGATGGCGACCCGCACCTGGTAGGCGTTGTTCGGCTGGCCCGTCAGCGACACGACGCCAGGCGAAAAGCCCGACTGCCGCGTGAAGCCGATGCCCTGGAGCTCGCGAAGGAGCAGCTCGCGCAGGGCTTCCTTCGTCGGGGCCTTCAGGAGGGCGTCGAGCGTCTGCGGCATCAGGCCTCCGTGAGGAGCTCCACCGTCACCTGCGAGACGGAGAGCGTGAGACGGAACGGCCCCTGCGCCGTCGTCGCCTCAATTCGTACACGGAGCCGCCGCGTCTGGGCGTTGTAGTCGAGGGACACCGAGGCCGATTCCACGCGCTCGTCCGCCTCGCACTCCCGCTCCACGGCCGACTTCAGCCGGTACAGCGAGTCCGACGTCACCGCCTCGTTGAGGAAGCTGCGCAGGTCGAGTCCGTAGTCCTCGTGGAACGGCAGGCTGCCTCGAGGCGTGGAGAGCCGCCGCGCCAGGGCCTCGGCCAGCACGCGGCCGCCCTTCGACAGCGTGAGGTTGGGGTCGACGCCGGGGAACGTCAGCACGTCGCTCCCGTAGTCGATTGACGAGGTGCCGAGCGTCGACTGGAACTGCACTGAAGACACTGCGGGCGCTGGAACGGGCGGCGGGGGCACCGTCTGGAACTGCGTTGTCCCCAGCAGCACCGCGTTCACCGGAATGCGCAGCCGCCCGAACGTCGCCTCGGCCTGGTCGGGAACAGTCGGCGCGTTGAACGTGAGGGAGACGGTCATCGGCGGGGCCTCACAGCGCGACGTTGACGCCGAAGGGAATGAGGGCGTTGTTGACGACCATCATCTGCTGCCCAGCCAGCGCAGGCCACCCGCCCCCGACGTTCGGCGTTCCGATGGCGTACCAGTCCTGAAGCCTGCCACGGTACGCGGTCTGCCCTGCGTCCTGCGTGCGGACGAGGAGTGGGTAGGCGTCCCACTCATTGAGCAAGTTGTCGATCGTCGCGCCGTCCAGCCCGGTCCCTCCGAAGAACCACTGATTGAGACCTCCGTTCGCGGCTCGCGCTGCGCCGTTCGGCGTGCGGAGCCCTCCGGCCGAGGTGGAGATCATCGATCCCATGGAACCAGCGCCGCGCCCAGAGGAGGCGAAATGCGTTGTGCCGTACAGGGGCCACGTGTCTCCGGGCGACTGATCGCGCAGCCGCAGGAGATTCAGATAGCCGTTGAAGATCCCGGTTCCGACGCGGTTGCACACGACGTGGAATTCTCCGCCCTGATTCGTCGAGAACCCGAACCTGTACGTGACGCCGAAGGTCGACTCGACGCCCAGCATGGTGAACGCCACTCCCACCGATGCGGCGCCGATCGACACCTCGCTTGTCGAGGTCGGCTTGGTCGTCGTGCTCCCACCGGTGAAAGCGTTGCGCGCGTAGGAGACTGCGGCCACGCCGTCGGTGGGACCGCTGAAGTCGAGGCACAGCCACGCCCCGAGCGCGGTGTTGGCGAGGACAATCCACGAGTGCGCGGTTCCGGTTGGCGCGCGCACGATGTTGCCGGCCGTGAAGGTCGCGCCCAACCTGTCCACGGCGTCGAGCCCAGCGGAAACCGCATTGCTCGAGCCTTGGCACGTCCAGATGCTCGCCGGGTTGCGAATGCCGCTTGTGCTGCCGCCGGTGAGCTGGTCCATCAGCGCGGCTTTCCAGCACCACAGAAAGGAGCGCTGGGTGGCGAGCAGGTCGGTCGTCGCCGGGAAGGCGACTTCGCCCCGGGTGAACCATGGGTCTACGAGAGAGGGAGCGGGCATCACTTCACCTTGACGAGGGTGGACAGGTAGCCAGGAGGTGCGCTCCCGGCGGTGTTGAAGGCAGTCAGGGCTGCGGAGAACGTGCCGATGGCCGTGTTGAGCGTGGCGGCGGGCGCGACGAGCGGAGGCAGAGCGCCACCCGCTGCGGTGGCGAAGACGCCGACGGCCACCTGCAGCGTCTGCAGCGCCGTCAACAGCGTCTGAAGCTGCGACACGAAGTAGGTGCCATGCACCGCGTCCTGCGTCGCGCCGTCGCCGAGCAGCAGCGCGCTGGAGGGGTCGAGCGCAATCTCCACGCACGACTGCCGCTCCCACAGCGAGGCCACTGGCCGGGAAGGGTCGCCCCCCTCGAAGCCCACCAGCACGCGCGCTCCAGGCAGCACATTGACGCGCACGCCGGGCACGCCGAGCCGCAGCGGCACCTTCGAGAGGCCAGGTACGCGCGGGTTGTCGGGCCTCAGCTCGAGGGTGCCGTCCTCCGACTGCCCCAGCACGCGCGCCGGGTACCACGCGTACCAGTCCACGCGCCGCATGACGTCGTCGACGATGCGCGCCAGGTATGTCTTCACCCTGTCGAGGGCCGCGGGCCTCATTCAGACACCCACGCCTTCCCCGAGAAGCCCTGCCCGGTGAGACGGTACTCGGCGTACTCGATGCGCTCGCCGTCAAAGACGGTACCTGGAAGCACGAGGGCGCCGTCGGTGGCGAGCTCGACGGTGCCCAGCCGCACGTCACTCGAGATGGCCACCGACGCCGGAACGGGCGACGTCGGCCACGTCTCGGTGCCCAGCCACACCGTGCCGTCGGGCAGCACGCGCCACACAGCATCGAGCGCCACCGCCAGCGTCGACAGCGCGCTGCCTGCTGGGAGTTGCAGCGTCACCCACGAGGCGAAGAAGCGCGACAGCAAGCCCGCATCGGAGAGGGGCGAGAGGGCCTCGCCTGCGTCGGCCAGCACCGTGGTGGCCACCAGCCGGGCCTGCACGTTGTTGAACGCCTGGGCCCGCGCCAACTTCGACAGCCCGCCGGCACCGCCCACGAGGCGGTAGGCGCCCGCGTCGTCCTTCACGCCGCCACGGCGCACGAAGCCCTGCAGCGTGGCGCCGTCGAGCTGCAGCGTCACGCGCCCAGCCAGAGGCACCGCCGAGTCGGTGATGACGTCGGCCGCCCACGCGCCCACGCGCGGGAAGGACACCCTGCACGCCACCACGGGCTGCCCGCTGAGGGTGGCCAAGGCCATCACGGCCTCCCGTTGGTGGTGGAGGGCTTGACGAGTCGGCGTCCGATGGCGCCTGGCCCGCGACTGAGGATGCTGGAGTCGGCGCCCTTTGGGGTGGTGACGCCCGTCTTCTTCTGCGCGTCGCCGACGTACTCGACGCACTTGAAGCTGGCCTCGAAGACGCCGGACTCCGACGCGGGCTGCAGCATGCCGGCCTCGACGACGTGGCACGCCCGAATCTTGAGCAGGTCCAGCGCCGGGTGGCGCACGTCGACGGGCCGCCTGGGGAACTTCCCCCAGTCCTTCGAGTCGACGACGGGGCCGAGCTGCGACAGCGCATCCAGCAGCGCCTCGAAGCGAAGGAGGTGCTCTTCCGTCCACAACTTCACGGTGATGGTGAACTCTGCTGGCTCGTCGCCCAGGTACGTCACCGTGGTGGCGTGACGGCCCGAGCTCGTCTTCCTGTCGACACGTCTGGCGACGCGCCCCGAGACGCTGCAGACACCGGGGAGATCCGTCGACGCCAGCGTGACGGTGTCCCAGGACTCGGGCGAGTCACCCCAGAATGGCGCGCGCCCCGCCGGTGCTCGAGGAGGGCGTCCGCCGCCCTCGTTGCGCGCCGTGGTGATGTCCTCGAAGGCAGCGCTCACGCCGTGCCCCCTTCGATGGCCATCGACTCGAACAGCGCCGCGAGCTCCGACGGCAGCATGTCAGCCAGGTGCCGAGCCACTTCCTCCGCGTTCTTCCCTGCGCCATCGACGTTGATGGTGAGGGCCACCGACACGGGCCCGCGCCCACCGCCCGACGGCGTGGCGTCGGCCATCGCCTGCACCGCAGAGTCCACCGCGGCGCCTTCGCCCGAGAGGCCCAGGCGGTAGCCCTCGGCCGTCTGCGCGCCCAGCTCCATGAAGACGCGCGAAGGCGACTGGATGCCCAGCGCCCCCTTCATCGTGTCGGTGACGAGGGTGGCGAGCGTCCCCACCGGGTTGGTGATGAGCCCCGTCGCGGCCTTCAGCCCGTCCACGAAGCCCTGCACGATGTCGAGGCCCAACTCCTTCAGTTGGTCGCCCAGGTAACCGAAGTCCACCTTCGAGAGGGCCGAGAAGCCCTCCATGGCCCACGTCGCCGCACCGCCCACCAGCAGCATCACGTTGAGGACGCCGCCCAGCAGGTGCCCGAGGAGCCGCATCGACTCCACGAAGCCGTTCGACGCGTCCCGGCCGCCCTCGTAGGTGCCGAACAGCTCCAGCGTCGGGCCGATGACGTCCATCACCGAGGCGCCGAACACCTTCGCGCCCTCGATGGCCGTCTGGGCGATGCTGACGAAGGTGTCGAAGCCCGCGATGAGGGCGTTCATGTCGATGCGGCCCAGCATGCCGCCGACGTCGTTCACCACCGCTTCGATGAGGCCCTTCAACCGGCTCCCGGCGGCACCGTCTGGGTTGAGCGCCTCGACGAGGTTCTGCAGGAAGGACTTCAGGCCCTTGAAGCCCGGGCTGTTCTCGAGGTCGATGTCGAGGAACATGTCCATCGGCGCCGAGGCCAGCGTGCTGAAGAGCCCCCGGATGGTGGTGGCCTGGGCCAGCATTCCGGCGCCGAGCTCCTTCCCGCCGGAGAACTTCTCCCTGATGGAGTCGAGCATCGCGGTGATGGCCACGTCCGCCGACACCTGGCCCTTCGACATGACGGCGTCGACCGACTTTGGGTCGATGCCGAGCTGCTTCGCGATGTTCTCGAAGATGACGCCGCGGCCGACTCCAGCCTCCACCACCTGGCGGAGGTCGTCCCCCATCAGCTTCCCCTTGCTGCGGATCTGCCCGAACGCGAGGGTGAGACGGTCGATGACCTGCTTGTCGAAGCCCTTCCCGGCCGCCACGTCACCGAGCGCCTGGAAGACGATGGGCACCTCCTGTTGGGTGAAGCCCGCCTGCAGGAGGTTCTGAAACGACTTGACGACGTCCTCCGTCTCGAACGGGGTGAGCTTCCCGAAGCCCTTCGCCTGGTCGAAGAAGTCTTGCGCGGCCTTCTTCGTGCCCAACATCAGCTCAAAGGACGCGAGGGTGGACTCCTTGAAGGCGAGCGCGTTCACCGCGAACTGGCTGGCGTCGACGATGGCGCGGCCGAGCTGCGCAGCGCCGCTCAGCAGCATGTCGAGGCCCTGTTGAACGAGGGCGATGTTGGCCGGCAGCCCGCCCAGCGTGGAGCCGATGCCCTGCAGCGACTTCTGAATGCGCCCGGCAGGCCCCGACACCTTGTCGTAGAGGCTGTAGACCCACTCGAGCGTTTCCGTCGCCACGCATCACCTCTTCGTCAGGGCCGTCCTCACCAGGTGGAGGAACTCGGCCACCAGCAGCGCGCCCACGTAGGGCGCTTCCTCGTCCTCCTCGTCGTGGCCCCGCGCGAAGGCCAGCAGGTACTCAGCAGCGACTGACGGCGACCGATGCGCGCGCTCAAGCGCCGCCGTCAGAGGGCTTTTTTTGAGGGACTCTTCGCCGCCCCGGCGAGCTCCAGCAGCCCGCCCCCGAACGTCTCCACCAGGAAGGGCTTCTCGGCCATCATGGCGTCGAGGCCCGACGTGTCCGGCCACACCACGCACGCACGGAGGAGCACCTCGAGCGCCGCTGGCTTCTTCGCATCGTCTGCGGTGGCTGCGCGGAACCGCTTGGCCTCGCCCACCGACGGCATCTTCACGACGACGGCGTGCTCCTCGTGCTCGATGAGGTGCAGCCCGCCACCGTGCTTCGTCTTCAGCTCCGACACCTGCTCTTCGCTCGGCTTCACGTGTCACCTTCCCCGGGTCCTGCGTGTTGGCTCAGCGGAGGAGCTGCTTGCCCGCGATGGGCGGCAGGCCGCCGCTGAGGATGAGCATGATGTGGAGATCGACACTGGTGGCGATGGCCTCGCCGCCCTCAGCGCCGGTGTCCTCGTACTTCTTGATGCGGCACCCGCGGAGGGTGTCCGTGATGACGGGCTGCCCCACCTCGGCGTAGTTGACGACGATGTCGAAGGGCACCTCCATGAAGCCTGCGCCGGTCGGGGCACCGAGCGCCTGGAGCGCCGCGATGAGCGACTGGAACTCCAGCTTGTAGAGGGTGAGGTTCCCCTCCGAGTCGAGCGGCCCGCGCGTGCGGCCGATGACCTGGGCCCGGTTGCCCCGCACGATGCCTGGCTCGAGCGTCTGGCTGTACGTGACTTCCTTGACGCCGTTGAAGAGCGCGCCCGCGATGTTGAGCTCGACGCTGCTGAAGTCGTAGCGGTTGCCGTTGATGAGGGGGTAGGCGAGGGGCATGGGTCAGGTCCTCAGACAGGCGTGAGCGCCGGGTTGGAGAAGCCGATCTCCCCGTCGATGAACTTGACGTACCCGAGGGGCACGATGCGGAACCGGACGGGGAGCCGCTGGGTGGAGAGGATGTTGACGGTGCGATCGACGACGACGGACACGTCCGAGGCGTAGCCTGGCGTGGTGGTGGTGGCCCGCAGTTGGCCCTCGATGTACGCCTCGATGGCCTTCGCGTCCTCCTCGCGAATGCGGCCTGTCGTCGCCGACACCCGCACCGAGTCGTTGAGGAAGCGCAGCATGCCCTGGCGCACGGTACGGCTCGCGATGTCCATGACGCGGCCGAACTGCAGCAGTTGGAAGTCGCTGGTGGGCGCCGCCTTGATGCGGCCGTTGCCGACGAAGAAGCCCGACAGCCCGACGATGGAGGTGAGGGTGGCGAGCCCCGCGTCGTCGAGGCCCGGCGTGCGGAACTCGTCTCGCAGCAGCGAGGTGATGCCGGGGAGGCTGCCCGAGGCCACGCGGCCCAAGTCCTCCGACGGCTCGACGCGGGCGGCGCGCGCTGCGATGGGCGTTGCCGCGGGCCTGTCGTTGAGCGCCCCGTTGACGACGGAGAGCAGCTGCGCCAGCCCGGCCGCCAGCATGACGCGCGTGCTCGAGAGCGACGCCACCGCGGCGATGATGGCCGAGTCGGTGCCCGTGAAGCACTGCATGAGGCCGCGCGCGTAGCGGTACGCGTTGGCCGCCGCCGCCAGCTTCGAGTCGAGGGCCGCGAAGACGCCCTGGGTGGCCGCCGCGTCGGCAGGCACACCCACCGCGTACAGGAGGAACCACTCGCGCGGGTCCGCCAGCAGCACGTCCACCGCGGTGTTGAGGTCGGTCGTGTTGTACGACGGCCCCGTGGTGGTGAACGAGTAGACGTCGAGGGCCACGAGGGTGGCCGCCGAGAAGTTGAGGGTGATGCCGGTGTTGGGCACCGCGAAGATGCCCGAGGCCGGCAGCGCCGTGAGGGGCCCGAAGGTGCGGCCCGCGTCGAGCGACACCTGGAACGTCGTGGTGCCGGCGGCCGGGTTCACGCCACCCGTCACGATGCGCACGCGCACGTCGTAGGTGTCGACGGGCACGGAGCCAGTCAGCGTCAGCACCGAGACGCCGGTGCCCGTCCGCGTGACGGTGCCGAAGGTGCCGGCCGTCGAGCTGTTGGCCTTCACGCAGTACACGGGCCCGCCGGAGATGGTGAGGATGTGCGCCGCGGCCTCCACCAGCGGGCCGGTGCCCAGCGTCTCGCGCAGCGTCTGCACGTCGCTGAAGCTGTAGAAGAGGTTGTTGGTGCCCAGCGACGACGTGCCGACGAGGGCCACGATGCCGTTGACGTTGGGCGGAACGATGCCGAGGGCGCCGTCCTTGATGCTGAGAGTCGCTGCGGGAATGGGCACGGTGTGTCTCCGTCAGGTGGTTGGTGTCAGGCGGGGCGCATCTCGAGCTTGCCGGCCCTGTCGATGACGGCGTCGAAGTCCGCCTCCGACACCTCGCGGCCTTCGCCCCAGGTGGGCGTGATGGCCTTCGCGGCGGCGAACAGCCAGGCCGGCGTCTTCTTCTCCTCGGCCCACTTCTCGATCGACTTGAGCTCGTCCATGGCGTCTCTCAGGGTGACGGCGTCGCACTCACGACGCTGTTGGGGAACTGCACCTCGCCCGTCATCTCGGCCGTGGTGATGACGGCCAGCGTGGCCAGCGGGCTGGCGTCCTTCGTCACGGGCACCTCGAAGGCCACCACGACGTCGGCAGCGCGGCCGTACTGCGCCACCTCCTGCCCGTCGCCACCCACCCATTCGATGGCCGTCGCCTCGTAGGCGCCGAAGCACGTCTCGTGGATGGCCACCAGCACGCGCCGGACGAGCTCCTCCACCGCCCGAATGTCGTCGACGGCATCGTCCGAGGCCTCAGCCTTGCCCCAACAGCGGATGCGCACACCCGCCCGCCGAGTCAGCACGGCCTTTGGCTCCTTCGCTGTCGTGTTGCGCCGTCCCTGGCCCGCGATGATGGAGTCTGCCGTCGGCACCCACACCACACGCGGCGGCGCCGCGTTCGCGTCGAGGTACTCGGCGCCGATCTCCGTGTCGAGGCCTGCCATCAGGGCGTGCGCCTTCACCGCGAGGTAGACGTCAGCCAACATGGGCGGCCTCCCGCGCAATGAAGGCCCGTGCCGTCTCCTCGAATTGCTCGGCCCACGCCTGCGGCGTCTTCCCCGTGTCAGGGATGAACTGCCGGCGCGGAATGGTGACGCTCTTCTTCGACACCCACCGGCCCGCCACCTTGAAGCGCAGGTAGGGCGCCTTCTTCGCGGTGACGGTGCCGCCGTAGTTGTGCAGCGCCGCGTACTTCACGCGCGTCACCACGCGGAAGCCCTTGCTCTGCACTCCCAGCGCCCGAAGACTGTTGCGCAGTCGCCCCGTGTCCAGGAGCGGTTGCCCGGTGCGGGCCTTGAGCTTCTCCCAGGGGCGCCCGTAGGGGTCGCTTGAGGACTCGAAGCACTCCTGCGTGAGGGCCAGCGCATCGACGGCCAGCACGCGCATCAGCCGGGGCTGCCAGCCGCGCTTGAGGCGACCGACGCCCGCCGTCAGCTCGCGGAGCCGCTTCGTGTCCCCGGAGAAGAGCGCCATCTCACCACCCCCGCCGACTGCTCGAGGTGGGCGCGGTGGCGCTGCCCTGAGGCGCCTGCCGCACGAAGGGCGCGTTCTGTGGGTCGACGGGCGGCTTCGTCTGGTCGGTGGTGTCGACGACGGACGGCGTCGCGAGGCCTCGGGCGACGTCACGGCACCAGGCGATGGCTTGGTCGTACCCGCGCTGGAGGTTGTCCGCGTCCACCACACCGGGCGCGAAGCCGCGCCCCTGCATCAGCGTCAGCGCCGCCACCTTCACCGTGGCCTGCACCACCGACGCGTCCCACGTCTTCAGCGGCAGGTCGTACCGACTGCCGATGTAGCTGTCGATGATGCGTGAAGCCGACTCGAGGGCCGCGTCCACGGCAGGCAGACCGATGGTGGCCAGCGCCTTCTGAGGAAGGCCCAGCGCAACCAAGTCTGCCTGCGTGGCGTAAGCGGCCATCGTTCACCTCAGCGCTTCATCGGCTTGCCGGGGCCCTCGGGCTTCTCGGGCTCGGGCTGCTTCTCGGGCTGCTTCTCGGGCGGCTTCACGGGCTCCATCGCAGCGGCCTGGGCGTCCAGCTCGGCCTGCGTCACCACGTTGATGACGGGCTCGAGCTTGAGCTCGGCGAGCTGCGCCTCGGTGACGTCGAGGACGTGCGCCCCCGACTCGAACCGCCGCTGCAGCGAGTAGTACGCGTTCCCGAACTCGGGACGCGGCGGAACGGTGATGATGACTCGAACCTTCTTCTCTTCGGACATGGCGTTCCTCGAATGGCGGGCAGGGTGACCGGCGGGAGCAACGACGCCTTGGGGGAAGGTGCCGGGCCCTGCCCAGAAACACCACGAGGAGCCCCCTCCAGGCCCCTCGTGGCGGGTGGAATCAGGCCTGTGCAGCGGCGCAGAGGAAGGGCAGCGAGTAGCCGGACTCGCCGCGCGAATCGACGCCGTAGACGTACTCCTTGCGGCGGAAGAGGTTCTCCGACTGCGGGTCGGTGAGGGCCACCGACGTCGGCGCCTTCCGCTGCTGGAAGACGAAGGGCTTCACCGGCTTCGTGTTGTCCAGCAGGTACCACCGCGTCGCCTGGTTCGTCAGCTCGGGCAGCACGAGGAGCTCGGCCGAGCCCTTGAGGACGTTCGTCTGCTGAATGGACGCCGCGTTTTGGCCCAGGGCCGCCGCGGGCGCCGTGAAGTCCGCGTTGAGGATCTGCCGGCCCGTCGCCTCGAGCTGCGGCGGCACCACCAGCAGGTTGGGGATGATGCCCATCGGCCGCCCCGCCTCGTCGACGTAGGACATCATCGTCTGGCGCACCGTCTGGTAGTTGGCCGAGTTGAGCGCCAGGCCCGACGCCCACCAGTTCTGGTACGTGCCGCCCGCTGGCGCGAACGTCGGGTGCGACGCCGAGAAGAACGGCTGGCCGTCGAAGCAGAGGCGGGTGTTGCCCTCCTGCATCACGGTGCGCACGAGGTCGTCAGGCCACTTCGCCGCCTGGGCGCCCATCATCTGGATGTACGAGTTGTACATGCCGATGAGGTCGTCCTCGATCTCGTTCCGCTTCAGCGCGAGGGTGAGCTCGAAGTCGCGGTTCACCAGCGTGTAGCTGGAGGCCTCGAGGTTCCGGTAGACGCGCTCGCCGATCCACTCGCGCATCGCAGGAAGGGAACGCAGCCAGCCGTACCGGTTTTCGCGGCCGGCGGACGGCGCGAGCATCGCCACGCGATTCCAGAAGTTCGGCGTGGTGCTGTACGCCCCCTGAAAGAGGGTGTTGATGGTGTAGAAGATGGCGTCGAGGGCGGCGGGAGTGATCTGCACAGTCGTCTCCGGTCAGTCGTGAAGGGTTGTTGGTTGACTCAGGTGAGCGACACGCGGACGTAGACGAGGCCGTCACCGCCCTCGTTGACCGCCACGACGACGCCGGCCGCGCTGCGCGTCGAACCGCCGTTGGTGAGGGCCACCTGGTCGTCGTCGGACCAGAAAACCGTGGCGCCGACGTTGGCCTGCGCGATGGCGTCGCCTGCCGTCGAGTTGCGGAAGCCGAAGACGCCCGCGCGCCCCTCGACGATCAGCGCACCAGCCGCGCCGGCCAAGTTGTTGTACTCGCGCTCGGCCACGCCGAAGCTGCGATCGGTGGTGGCGACGCGCGCCGGACGAGCCGCGCCGGTGTTGTCCAGCACGACGGCCGCGCCCGCGAAGATGCGCACGTTGGCGGCGATGGGCGCGCGGAAGACGTCCAGCTGATTCGTCTCACCGAGGCGGGGAAGGTTGCGGGGGGCGGCCAAGGGCATGGTGTGTCTCCGTCAGAATGAAGAGGGTGAGGGTGCTTCAGCTCGCCTTGGCCACGGTGGCCTTGGCCTTCGCGACGTCCTCCGGCTTCACGCCGAAGAGGGCCGCGACCTGCTTGTCCGCGTCGGTGAGGACGACGGTGCTGGTGCCCGTCGAGGGCTCCGCGGCCGCCGTGGGCAGAATCTTCGGCGCCGCCGACAGGAAGCCGCGCAGCGTCTCGATGTCCTTCTCGCCCATGGCGGAGAGCCAGGCCTTCTGCGCCGGCGCCACCTTGCCGTCCTTCACGGCGCCGTCGATGAGGGCCGTCAGCTCGGCCGCCTTCGCCTTCGCCTCGATCTCGGCCAGCTTCGCGCCGAGGACGGACGCCTGCTCGCTTCCCTGCTTCCAGGCCGCCACCACGCCGAGCGCCTCCGACACCGACGCCTTGCCGGTGGCCGTCAGCAGCACTTCACGGTCGCGCTTCAGCGTCTCGAGCGCCGAGAGGGCCTCGGCCTCGGTGGCCTGGGCAGCGAGGGACAGCGAGGCGAGCAGCGTCTTCATGGGCGGTGTCTCCGTGGGGGTGGTTTCGTCGTCGACCGCCAGGCTGGCGGCGAGCGGCTTCAGGCCGAAGGTGGCCGGGTTGTTCGTCAGCGCGCAGTTGATGACGGCGGTGATCTCCCGCGTCTCCTCGTCGAAATCGATGACGGGGCTGAAGTACCGGAAGCGCTTGCCACGCAGGTCCTCGGCTCCCTCGTCCGTCCACTCCACGTCGGTCGCGAAGAGCCCATCGGGGCGGCACTCGACACGGAACCAGCCAGCAGCCTTGCCGGCCTCGCGCGGGCTGTTCGCCCACTTCGCACCCAGCGAGGCGTGCTCGTAGTCGATGACGAGCATCGGGATGTCCCGGGCAGCCTGGAACATCGCGCACTCGCGCATGCTGCGCTCGGAGTAGGCGAACTCGCCCTTCATCGTCTTGTTCAGCCCGGGGCCGAACATGCGGAACTCAGTCGGCAGGGCTTTGCCGGCCGCCAGCTCGGCACTCAGGAGAGCCGACAAGTCGATGCTGAGGGCCGCTCGCTTCACGCGCCTACTGTGTCGGCCCCTTCCACTTCTCGACAAGCTCCGGCGGGTACTTCCGCAGTTCCACGCGTGGAATCGGCTCGACTTCCACGTTGCCGAAGCCCTCTTCAGGCTCGCCCTGGGGCGGTTGCTTCGTCAGCGCAGCCTCACCAGCGCGCGCCGTCATCGGAATGATGGTGCTTCGACACGAGTGGTGGAGCGGCGGCTGGTGCGTGCGCCACCATGGGTGATTCGCAGGCAGCACGGTGCCGCGGCACGCCTTGCATGTCTCCGAGGTGCGCGAGTCGAAGACGGCCGAGAAGCGCCAGAAGGGCCGCGCCGCCAGGACGTCGGGCTCCGAGAGCTGCCGCACGCGCCCGCCCCCGTAGGCCCGCTGCACGTTGGTGCGGAAGATGCGCTCGAGCCACCACGCCTCGGGCTGTGCCGCGCCGCCGAAGCCGCGCGTCACCACGTCGGAGATGCGCGCCTTGAAGTCTGCGAACGTCTCGCCGTCGGCCACCGCTGCCTCGATGCCCTCCCAGACGGTGGTGGCCAGGTCGAGTTGCGCCTTCGCGCTCCACATGCGCGCACGCATGCGCATCTGCACCAGCAGCGCCTCGACGTCGTCCGCCACCAAGTCGGGCATGCGCTGCCGGAAGTACGCCAGCGCCTCCTCGAAGCGTGCAACCTCAGCCGGCGCATTCATGAGACGAGCTTCTCCAAGGCAGGGCGGGCGAACTCGAGGGCGCGCAGGCGGCGCAGTCGAACGGCCTCGCGCGTGAGGCCCAGGCGGCTGCCCGTCTCGTGCAGCATCTCCCCGCGCAGCTGGCCGCGCATGACCTCGCGGAAGGGCTTGGGGCCTGTCGCCGTCACCACGCGCGCCACAGCCTCGTGCAGCTCGACGTCAGCCACCCTCTCCTCGGGGGACAGTCCAGCAGCCGGCACCGTGTCGATGCGCAGCGTCGTTTCGTCGTCTCCGATCGGCTCATCCAACGAGTCCGCCTCGAGGCGCTCGGCCCGCTTCAACGCGCGCCGCTGGAACGCGCTCACCCAATAGGCTGCCCACGTCGCGAAGTTGGCGCCCTTGCCGGGTTTGAATGTCTCCACCGCGCGCAGCGCGCCCATGCGCCCCTCCTGCAACATGTCGTCGACGTCGAGGCCGGCGCGACGAATGCGCTTGGCCCCGCGCGCCACCAGGCCCTCGACGGAGGCCAGCACCAGCTCGAGCGCGCGCTTGTCCCCGCGCTGGGCCTTCACCACGACGTCGGCAGAGACGGGCTTCACGGCTTCGCGGGCAAGTCCTCGAGCACCGACAGCCGGCCGGCCAGCTCGGCCAGCGTCATCGCCTTGGCCAGCACGTCGGCGAAGGCGTCGGGCTCCATCGCGCCGAAGGCCTCGACGAGGCGGCCCTTCAGCTCGTCGAAGTCGTTGCTGTTGGCCACCGCCAGCAGCACCTTCTGCACGTCGGGGCGCAGCGCCCTGTTGCCGGCCTCCTGGGCCGCAGCGGCCACCCTGTCGACGTACAGCTGGCCCCGCAGCGCCCCCGTGGCCTTCGCGGCACGCAGCGCCTCGGCCGCAGACAGCCCTGCACCTGGCGGTGGCTCCGACGCCGGCGGCTCCTCGGCCGGGCCCGTCACCGGCACGCCGTGCTTCTCGAGGACGGCGTCCACGTCCAGCTGCGCGCCAGTCTTCTGCAGGCTGCTGATGCCGTCGCCGAGCGACTTCAGCGAGTCGCCCTCTTCCTTCTTCTCCTCGGGCGGCGCCGTCACCCAGTTAGGCATGGGCGCTGCGCGCTCGTCCCCGAAGTTGAAGCGCGCCCAGGGCCTCATCACCTGCTCATGAAGGCACTTCGCGAGGCGCTGCGCGTCGCCCTCCAGTACGTCGTTGCGAATGCCGGCATGCACCCGCGCCGCCGCGAGAGAGCCGCCCTTCACCTCGGTGGAGAGGTTCTGCCCCAGCAGTGCGATGGCCATCGACGACTCGGCCTGCTTGATGAGTCGGTCGAAGGACTCCCACCCTGTCGACTTCGCCTCGATGAGTTGCATGTCGTAGGACTGCGTTGCGTCGGGCGACGTCGGCAAACGCAACACGGCCTCGTTGCCGATGCCCGCCACCTCCTCGACAAAGCGCTGCTTGTCGGCCTCCTCGGCCGCCGCTGGCGTCTTCACCGCGCGAATGGGCCCGCCGTACACCTCCGAGTAGCGCGCCCAGTCTCGTTGCCCCCACCGACGCAGCAGCCAAGGCACGTACAGCGCCCGCACCGCGCCCGCCATCCACGCGCGCATGAGTCCGTAGGGAGCGAACACCACCCACTGCCCATCACCAGGCGTGAGGCGGATGACGCCTTGCTCGGTGTTGAGGTGCCACGCCCTCGTGTCCCACTGCCAGTGCAGGTGCTTCGGGTGCCACACCTGAAGCGAGGGCCACCACAGCCCGTCGTCGCCCACCGTCCACGTCAGCTGGCCCACCGCGATGCCCAGCATGACGGCCCACTTCCCCAACTCGGTGAGGGCCTCGTCGCTGCACATCGCCTCGAAGCGCTGCTGGGCCAACTCGGCCGCCTCGGCCGCGCGCCCGCCCGTCGGCGCCTCCTTCATGTTGAAGGGCAGGGACGGCAACGCCTCGGTGCGCTGCAGGAGACACCCGCGGAGCCGGTCGTCCTGGCCCATCGCGTCCACCACCTGCGCCGCCGACGACAGCTGCCCCAGCTCGAGCTCGCGCACCGCCCGGCGCACCAACTCCACCTTCTCCCAGTCGCTCCACGTCCACGTGGGCAGCTCTCGGTATTCGCGAAACGTCGGGCGCTCAGCCATGCGCCCACGGTGTCACAGCGGGCCCGGCCGCACGATGCGGGCCGTCAGGCGCCGCGTGGTTTCGGCCTCACCTCGGCAACGGCGCAGCTCAGGTCAGCTCTGACAGCCACCACAGCCGCGCCTCGACTCGTGCGTCAGGACCCTTGCGCCCGTCGTACAGCCACACCACGGCGTCGTCGCCGTCGTCGACACCCCATTGCTGAGCCATGCCGTCGCGCACCGCCTCAAAGATGGCCTTGAGTTTGTGGGCGTCGAACGGACGCGGTGACACGCGCGTCAGCACAACGGCACACACTCCGCCAGGCCACGCACAGGCGAGGTCTCGCGCCAGCAATCGGCCGAGTTTCCGCTCTCGCCCGCGTCGGGCGTTGCGTGCGCCGCGCGACACGGAAAGGTCGCGCCCGTTGAGCGGGTCGCGCAGCTCGTACCGCGCGGACGCCTCAGCGTGCGCCTCGTGCGTCGAGACGCGCGCCAGCGCCAGCGCCTTCATCCCCACTCCTCGGCGGGAATGCGCGTGTCCACCGGCCCGGCGATCGCCGCGTCGATGGCAGCGCGCCCGGCTCGCCGCCACCACTCGTTGACCGACACGCCGTCGGCGAGCGCCATCGACGCAGCCGACGCGCGCAGCTCCTCCGGCATGCGCAGCTCGAGCCGCACTTCGGTGAGGCCCTTCGAGGGGCGGCCTGCAGGGTTGTTCGACTTCCGCCGACGCGTCACAGCGCCTCCTCCTTGCGCGCCTTTACCTTGCGCTGCTTCTTGGCGAGCGCCTTCCGCCTCGCCTCAGCAGTTCGCCTACGCCTGCTCTCTCGGAGCATTGTCTGTCGCTCCTCGATTGCAGACTCGACATCGTCCCACACTGACCTTCTCCGTCGCGGCATCGTCCCCAGGCCCCGAGGTGACTCGGGGGCTCGAGACGACGGGCGAGTTGCCTCGCCGTCGCTGCCCTGTGGATGGCCGGGCCAGCCGTCACCGCGCTGAGGATGCGCGCGGGGATTCCGTCAGACGCGCGCCCGGGCGATGGCTTCCTGCCCGATGACCCGCGCGAGGGACTCGCCGTAGATCCGCGACAGCTCCGGGTCCATCCAGCAGTCGAGCGAGTCGCCACAGGGGGCCAGCCGGCCAGTCGGCTGCGTGGGCGCTGCGTAGAGGCGCACGCCTCTCACCTCGTGACCGAGGCCCGAGACGTCGGCCTCCACCCAGTACGCCGCGTCGACGTCGTCCGACTCCTCAGCCGTCACGCCGGTGACGCTCACCGCCACCGTCCCCGCCAGCAGTTCCGCGTCGTGACGGTCCAGCGCCGACCGCGCATCGTCCGAGGTGGCCGTGTCGCTGTAGGGGCCGTCGTCGGCCACGAGGTACGCCTCGCCCTGCACCTCGTACCGTGCCTCCACCCCGCGCGCCCGGCACCAGTCACGGAAGTCGTCCTGGAGGGCGACGCGGTCGAGCGCCGGGCCCTCCGAGCCGCAGCCGTCGGCGTAGCGGGTGAACAGGTCGTTGATGGTCGTGGTCGTCATGGTCGCGTCCTCGCGGCTCCCGCCGCAGCTCGCCAGTGGAGTCCTACGCAGGGCGGGCGAGCAGTCGCCCTGCGACGGGCCCGACCCGGTGAGGGGTCGGGCGGTGGGTCACCGAACCTCGGGCGGCAGGTTGGCCAGAGGCTGCGACAGCGACACGAGCTGCGCCACTGCTGACGGCGCTGGCAGCGCGCGAGACTCGGGCAGCAGGGCAAGCGAGCGCAGCCACGACACCTGGCCAAGCGTCAGCGTTCCGAGCCCCGTCAGGTCCATGCAGGCCCAATCGGCCTGCGGCGCCTCGGCGTCCTCCAAGCACGCGGCCAACTCCCGCGCGAGCGCGCCTTCGAGCGCCGAGAGCGCCACCGTCACGCGAAGCGCCGAGTTGAGCACCTGCACCGTCACCGAACCGCCGCCAAACGAAACGAGGTCAATCGAGTTCATTGTCGTGTCTCCTCGGCCCTCCCGGGCCTCGACGCGGCTCCGTGCCGCCGTCGTGGGTGATTTATACGGCACTAACTCACCGGCGTCAAGCTCTTTCCGTAAGAATCTCACCGACGCGTGTCAGAGGCGCCGGGACACGCCTGTGCGCACGGTGAGGCCGCTGTCGGGGGTGACGGCTAGGGCGTCGTAGGCGGCGGCCGCGGCGTCCACCACGTCGTCGTGCAGGTCGGCGACGCCGGTGAAGTTCACGTGCTCGTCGACGAACTGGTTCAGCCACGGAGCGCCACCGTCGGGGAGCAGCACCTTCCCCGCGTTCCACGCGGCCGCGTAGGGCTGCGCCCGAATGAACTTGTCGCTGGTGGTGGTGAGCGCCTCGAGCTTCGGCAGCGACGGTCTGATGAAGGGGCCCAAGCCCTTCGTCTCGATGGCCGAGCCGTACCAGCGCATGCGCGCGGTGGGGTACCGCTGGCCCAGCTGGCGCACCGTCGAGACGAACTCGGGCGCACGCTGCTGGGAGCGCACGACGTCGAGGACGTAGAAGTACCCGTTGAGCCGCGCCATCACGACGGCGACGCTCCAGTCACTCGCCGTCGACTCCGAGTAGGCCAAGTCCAGCCCGATGGCCGCGCGGTAGTTGACGGGCGCCTCGGTGAAGACCCACGGGTCGCCGAACACGGCCCCGCCTCGAGGCCTCGGGCTGCCCTGGTAGAGCGCCTCGAACGAGTAGGGCCCGAGCTGCGCGCGAATCTCCTCGAGTTGCGGGGGCGTCCACATCTCCGGCCAGAAGCTGCGTCCCTCGTCGAGCGCCGGCAGCTTGATGTACCTCCACCCCTGCTTCACCAGCGTGCCGGCCAAGTCGTCCGGGTGCCACCGGGCCATGTTGACGATGATGCTTCGCGGCTTCGGCTTCGCGGCGCTACTAGGGTTGCCGCGCGTGAAGAGGGCCTCGTTGAACCAGTCGAGGCAGCGCTGGCGCTTCAGCGCGCTCTCGGCCTCCTGCCTGTCCTTCACCGGGTCGTCGACGATGGCCACGTCGACACCCTGGCCGGTGATGCCCTCGCCCACGCCGCGGGCGATGCACCCGCCGCCCTGCGGGGTGCGCCACTCGACGACGGTGTCTCGCACGACGGGCACGCCCATCGCTTTCGCCCAGTCGCGCGCCTTCACCGCCTTCGAGCGCGCCTGCGTCGCGTTGTAGCTGCAGTAGGCGATTTCCCAGTCGGGGTGCCTGTCGAGCCACCACGAGACGGCCGACAGCAGCGTCTCTGTCTTCCCGCCGCGAGGTGGCGTGTGGCAGACGATGCGCACCTGCTCTCCGCGCTGAATGCGCTCGAGCTCACCCAGCAGCGGAGCCAGGTGCAGCGGCCTCACGTACCCCTTCGCCGACAGCACGGGGATGCGCGTCACCCACTCGGCCAGCGTCATCGGCTGGCGCTGCACCTGCACCTTCGTCGCTCGCCTCTGCGCCAGCAGCTTCGCCGCCAACTCGGGCAGCAGCGACTTCGAGGACCTTCTCGAACCACTCTTCTGGGAGGACACGCGACAGCTCCTCGAGGAACCCCGACAACTCCTCCACCACGTGCACGCGCACGCGGAGGCCCCACTTCTTCGGCTGGCTCCTCTCAAGGAACCACGCCGAGGCCTGCCACTGCGTCTGCCCCGCCTTCGCGATGAGGGCGACGTTCTGCCCCTCGGCGTCGGCCTGGGCTTTTCGCACGGCGTCCAGAAACGCGACGTGCGCCGCGTCCTCGTCCCGGGCCCCCGCCTTCATCCACGTGTACAGCACCTGCTTCGACACGCCGCACATCGCCGCGGCCGTCTCGATGTAGTTGCCGCCGCGCACCGCCTCGCAGATGGCCTCCTGCAGCTCGGCCGTCAGCTTCGTGGGGCGTCCCGGAGGGCGAGGGGAGCCCTTCGACGCCTTTCCCTTCGCCCTCCGCTTCGTCGCCACCTCAGCCCTCGCTCTTCTCGCCTGCGATGGGCAGCACGAGGCCCAGCTTGCGCTGCATCTCCTCGGGGCGCAGCGGACGCTCAGAGATGACCTCCCCCGTGTCCTCCCGCACCTCGAGGTACTTCCTGTCCGTCATGTCCGTCTGGAGGGCGACGCGCACCTCGCGCACCTCCTCGCGGCGCTTCACCACGCCCGACAGCACGGCACGCCGGGTGACGATGGCCTGCTTCGCCTTCGTCAGCTCCTGCTTCAGCGCCTTCGCGTGCTCCTCGTGCTCGGCCAGCTGCGTGTGGCAGTCGGCGAGCCACTGCGCCCGCTCGGCCAGCTCGTCAGGGGTGAGGGGCACGGGAAGCTCCCGCACCTCCGTCTTCACGGTGATGACTTCGTGCTGCTCCAGGTTCGGCGTCTTCCTTGCCATGTGATGCCTCTCAGGGTTGCACTGCGTTGTTCTGCACTTCTTCGGTGATGGCGTTGCCCCAGATCTCCCAGCCCGGTACGGGGCGCCGCGCGAAGAGCTCGACGTACGGCCCCGGGCTGACCTTTTCGATGATGCGGTGGAACACGTCGGGCTTCCGCGAGTGCTCACCGCGGGGCTCGAGCACCAGCGACTGGTGCTGCGCGCGCTTCCCCTCGGCCGTGGTGCGGTACGGCACGTGGCCCCGCACGCCGAAGAGCAGCAGCTCGTGGGCCCCGCGGAAGTACTGCCCGAGCCCCTGCTGCACGACGCCCTCGCGCACCTTCCCCCATGCGAGGTTCGTCACGTACCGGAAGCCCCAGGCGCGCATCACCTCGAGGCCGTCTGGGAGGAAGTTGTTCGTCACCCACAGGTACAGGTGGGCGTCGTCGTTCACGACGTCGACGACGGGCAGCGCCGCGATGTCCTTCGTGGCCATCAGCGGGTAGTGCCTGTCGGCCCCGCGCTTCACCTGCCCACCGCCGCGCTCGAGCCACGGCGGGTCAGCCAGCACGGTGTTGAAGCGCGTTCGGTCGCCGAAGAGCCCGAGGTTCATCGTGGGCGCTCCAAGGGCACAAACCCATCGAGCTTCTTCAGCTCGCGCAGGAGGCCCACTACCTCGTTCCGCAGCGACAGAAGCCTGTCGTGCGCGTTGCAGGGGTTCCACGGATTGGCCGATGGAGGCACGCGCAGGCGGCACTGCTCGAGGTACACCACGAGGTCGAGTGCCTCCTGGTACGCGTCGGCGAGGGCGTCACGCCCGTTCCAGACGCGCAGAGGCACGCCGTACCGCTGCACCCCGAGCTCGTGCCGCGAGAGCATGTCGGGCACGAGCGAGCCGGTTGAAGGCCCGATGGCGTGGGCCAGCACGCTCGCCCACACGGCCGGGTTGTCCTCGGTCTCGTTCACCGGCGCCGGCTGGTCGACGAGCAGGCTCACGTGCCGCTCCCGGTCGGCTGGTTCGCGGCGTATTCGAGTTCGGCCGCCTGCCCCTTCACCACGTCGAGCTCGGCGCGCGTCTGCTCCAGCTCCGCGTGCAGCTTGCGCAGCGTCTCGTCGTAGGCCTCTTCGGGGTAAGGCTTGAAGGAAATCTCGAGCAGGTGGTCGAAGACAACCACCGCCAGCAGCAGGCGAGGGCACCACCACGGCGCCGTCTCGCCGGTGAGGCCACGCAAGAGGCCAACGAGGGCGCCGCGGTCGGCCTGGGCCAGGCGGGCGAGGGTGACGGGATGGCCGCTGCCGAGCCTGCGCAGGGTGGCGTTGACGTCGCGAGGAATCACGGTGTGTTTCTCCGGTAGTTGGGGGTGGCGAGCTGCTTCAGCTGATGGTGACTGAGCCGTCGGCGTTCTTCTTGATGGCGGGCTGCCGGCGGCGGAACGTTCCGAGCTCGCTCGACGCCCACACGCGCTGAATCGCGTGGAGCGTCACCTTCGGCGCCCTCAGCCCGCCGAAGCGCGGCGTCATCTGCCCGCGGCTGTTTCCTCGGCCGACGCCCTTCGTCCACCGCTGCTGCGACTTCTTTCCGTTGCACTTCGACTTGTTCCCCATGGTGTCGTTGCTCCTTGCTGCGGGTTGGTGCTGCGTTGAGGGCTGAGTCGTCGACGTCGGGCACGTAGACGCGCACCTCGATGGAGGTCGTGTCAGCGGCCTGCTGGTCGACGACGTACCGGACGCGGCTGCTCCGGTCGTTGATGCCGATGGCCTTCGCGATGCCATCGCGGAACGACTTCATCGCGGTGACGGCGTTGTCGTCGTCGAGCGGCGACTTCGCGCACCTGGTGAGGCGCACCACGACGAATGGGTGCATCGACGCGAGGTCCGCCAGCTTCAGCACGTTCGCCAGAAAGACGCCCACCTCGACCTGCTGTCGGTTCTTCTTCCCGCCGAAGCGCGTGTGTCCTCGGCTGTTCGCGCGGGACTCGACGAAGGCCGCCACGTTGGTGGAGCGCACCGGGCGCTTCGTGAGGCACAGGCCCATCGCCTCGTGCTGCTCTCGGAGAGTCACCGTCACCGGGCACCTCCCAGCGGGCGCCGCGCGTGACGGCCCGGGCGGAAGCGCACCAGCAGGCGCTCGGGCACGAGGTACGCCGCGTCTGGGTCGGAGCCAGGCGGGCCCGGCCGCACCCACTTCGCCGCCTGCTTCTTCGCGTAAAAGACGCCCAGCCCGCGCCACACGACGCGCCCGCCCTTCAGCAGCACCATCGACGCCACGCGCTCGCCCAGCTTCTCGAGCAGCTGCGCCGCGTCCTGCTGCGACAGCGCGCCCTTGCTGCGCACCTGGAGGAATTCGACCAGGTCGAACCAGCCTTCGGGCCCTCGTCGCTGCGTCATGCGGCCCCCTTCCGAACCCACGCGTCGGTGCGGCGCTGCGCCTCGGCGCACGTGGCCCGGTGCGCGGCGTCCCCGTCGACGAGCTGCCCTCGGACGGTCCACCCCAGCGCGCTGCACGCGACGCCAGCCGCGGCGTCCACGGCGCCGCTGGTGAACTCCTCCCGGCGCTGCCAGTCCGACGCGCACCCGGCGCACACGAGGTGCCCCCAGACGACCCACCCCTCGACGGCCGGCGCGCGACACCTCGCGCACGGCACCGCGGGTGCCTGCGGAATCACCTCACGAAGCACGGCGCACCTCCCTCGGCAGGAATTGGTCCCACTGCGAGACGAAGGCCCGGAACGGCAGGGGAGGGGTTGCCTGCTGCCAGTGCGGCGAGTCGCCGAAGGCCAGGAAGGCCTCCTGCATGCGCTCGACGGACACCCCCGGCGTCATGAGGCACGTCGACCACCACGTGCCCAGGTTCGGCGGCCGTCGGCGCTCTCCGACGAGCCCGGCCTTCTGGCGAAGCGACTGCGCCCACGCGAAGAAGTCCTCAGCGAGCCACTCGCCCGGCGGCTTGGTGGGCGCGATGAACTCGACCGGCGCGCGCTCAACCGTCGGCGGCGGTGCTTCTTCTTCTAGAAGATGACCGCTGACCGCTGACCGCTGACCGCTAGGGCTGGCTGTCGGCTGGCTGTCGGCTGGCTGTCGGCTGGGTTCCGGCTGGGCTGAGCCAGCCGACTCTCCAGCCGTCGACCCAGCCAGAGCGCCAGCGCCCAAAAGGCGCCCTTCGGCGTCCCGCTGGGCCTTCTGGGCGCGCGCCTTGCCCCCGGCCGAGGCCTGCTTGCGGGCCCTCACGCGGGCCTGCACGGGCGCGAAGTAGCGGGACATGCCTCGGACGCGGAAAGCCTCCCCACGCGGCTCCAGAAGGCCCACAGCGGCCAAGGTTTCGGCCGTCACGGTGTGGCCTGAGGCCAGCTCGAAGCGGAGCTCTACCTCGGCCCTGGTGAGGAGCCGCTCGGGCTCTTGGCCTTCGGGCGTCGACTCCACCACCCGCTCGAGGTCGCGTGGGTCCCCGCAGAGGTCCCACCACTCGACGAGGCTGCCCAGCGCGTGCTGGTTGCTGACGCCCATCTTCCCGGCCAGCAGCGCTGCCTTCGGCTTCGCCGCGCGGTCGACCTGCACGTAGGGCAACGGGTCGCTGTCGGACTGGCGGTAGGCCGTCATGCCGCCCTCCCAAGGTTGGCGCGCACGACCGCCTCCTGCATGAGGGGCACGACGCTGTTGCCGATGAGTCGGACTTGGTCCTTCTTTGTGAGCGCCTTGTCGAGCCGGTAGCCCTTGGCGTAGGGGCCGAACTGCGCCTTCAGCAGCTCGTGGGGCTCGAGCATGCGAAGCCCGATGTCGACGATGGCGTAGGTGACGCCGTCGACGACGACAGTCACAAGCGCGAACCTGTCCCGCGTGGTGATGGTGCGGAGCGGGGCGTTGATGGCCTGTCCGATGTCGGCCTCGCTGCCGTAGTACGTGGTGAGGAATGGCAGCACCTTCGTCGCGTTGGGAAACTGCTCCGCGAACTGCTCGGGCGCGAGGACAACGGCGCCGAGGGCGTGGTGGTCGACGGCCGTGATGGTGGGCAGCGGCTTCTTCAGCTCGTGCCCCACCTGGCCCCCGTAGAACTGCGAGATGAACGGGGCCAGCAACGCGTTGACGAGCCCGTGCTTTTGCCCGCCAGCCACGACGGTGCCGAGCGGCTTGTGGAGGTCGAGCACCCTGGGCTTCTGGCCCTTCCGCTCGCCGTAGCTGACCTGCACGAGGGAGGGTGCGACGACGCAGCGGTCGTTCTTCGTGGTGATGGTGCCGACGGGCTGATCGACCCCTCGCGCTGGGGACTGCCCAGCTCGCCCGCCACACCCAACGATGAAGGGGCGGGGGTTGGCGAGCACGAAGCGCACGACGCCGGCAGCGATGCGGCGCAGCGTCGCCTCGGCGAGCGGCTTCTTCCGCTCGAAGATGCTCGGCGCTGAAATGCTCCAGTCGATGCAGCTCGCCGCCGTGCGGTAGGGCTTCTTCCCCGGGCCGTGCGTCGGCTCCGGCCACCGAATCGGCTCGCCGTCGCACCGCGCGACGAGAAAGAGCCGCCTCCTCGACGTCGGGGCGCCGAAGTGGTGGGCGTGCAGGATGCGCCACTCGACGACGTAGCCGAGCGCCTCAAGCTTCTCGCGCCACTCGACGAAGGACTCGCCTCGGCGCTCCTTCACCGGCTTGCCCTTCGCGTTGAGCGGGCCCCACTCGACGAACTCGGGCACGTTCTCCAGCGTGATGAGCGACGGCCTCACCGCGCGCGCCCAGTCCACGACGACGTCGGCGAGCGCGCGAACGCTGGCGCTCACCGGGGCGCCGCCCTTCGCCCGGGAGTGGTGACGGCAGTCGGGCGAGGCGTGCAGGTGACGCACGCGCCGTCCTCGGCACGCGCGCACCGGGTCGACGCTGAAGACGTCGGCTCGGTAGCACTCCGTCGCGGGGTTGTTGTCCTGGAAGACGGCGATGGCGATGGGGTCGTGGTTGATGGCGATGTCCACCGGCCGCCCCGTGGCCTTCAGGCTACCGAGCGACGCGCCGCCGCCACCGGCGAAGGCGTCGACGCTGATTTCCTCCTCGAAGAGGTGGCGCACGATCGACCGCCTGCGCAGCTTGCTCAGCGTCAGAGCGGACATGCCCGAGCGTTCAGAAACGGGCGTTCTCATGCCGCCCTCCGTTGCGCCTTCGTGCTCGCGATCCGCTGCCGAAGCGCGCCGCCGGCAACAGCCTCGGCAGTCGGCATGTTCAGCAGCTCCAGCGCCGTGGCCTGCGCCTTCACGACGGCGTGCCGCGTGACGCCGAACTCTTCGGCCGCCTCGACTCCTGACCCCTTCCCGCCGGTGCAGAGCGCGAACACGGCCGCCTGCTGCGACGGCGTCAGGGTCGGCCAGAGCGCCTGAAGCCGGTGCAGCGCGATGGGGCCGAGCTCGTGTCGAGCATTCGCCTGGTGGCGCTCCAACGAGCGCAGGTCGACGTGCTCAGCAGCCCTCCCGTTCCACCGGTCGTCGCCCACGTACCGCCTCACCGCATTGCTCGCGTGGTAGCGGTACTGCTCAGGCCCGACGCCGAACCCCTTCTCGTGCGCCAGCCATGCCTGAACGAGCACGTCCTGAGCAACGTCTTCCGCCCAGATCTCCGCCCGGCCCTTCGTCGCTCGCCGCGCCGCCGACCTCGAGCACGCCAGCATCACGGACCAGTTGCATGGAAGCGCGCTCATGCGGCCCTCCGGCGGCGGCTGGCCACCTTGCGCTCGAGGTGCTCGTTCGCCTCGCGCTCGTACCGGTGAGCGCGGTCGATGAAGTCCTGCAGCGCGATGCTGTCGAGGCGCATGTCGTTCTCGGTGCTGACGGGCATCGAGACGAGGCCGGTGCAGCTGCGCGCCAGCGTCTGGGCGGCCTTCAGTGCAGCGCGGTAGAGGCGAATGCGTCGGGTGTTGGCGCTCACCGCCCACCTCCGTGCAGCCACGCGTGCGCGACGTCGGGGAGAGCGTTGAGGGCGCCCAAGAGGTCCACCGCTTCGCGCGGAGACAGCCAAGCTTCGGTCCCCGACGACGTGGTGAGGTGAATGGTGCCCGCGCGCGTACGCGTGAGGGTGACGCCGCCGAACGTGATGGACGTCCTCACAGCGACACCTCGCGGGAGAGACGCACGTTCAGCGCTGCACGGGCGTTCGTCTTGCGGGATTCCGCGGCGGCGGGGACTCTGTCGGGACTCGATGCGACTGAACCCGACCGATTCCGACTCTTCGCCCTTCCCTGCTTCAGAGGGAAGCGAGCGCGCCCGGCGGGACTCGAACCCACGACCCTCGGCTTAGAAGGCCGCTTGTCAGACATGGAAGGTATCATGATTGCTCCGAAAGAAACTGACAACGTGCACAGCGGGGACGGCGTGGGGACAGTGACGGCAAAAAAAGAGAGCGACCGCGTGAAGGTGAAGGGCTGGCCTGGCTACGTGCGCGGCGGCGTCTTCGTCATCGAGAAGCGCATCCACGGGAAGAAGTGGCACGTCTCCACCAGGTGCACGACGCTGCGCGCGGCCATGCGCCAGCTCGAGCGCTTCGAGGAGAGCCCCTCGACGTACCGGCCCGACGGCGGCGACGGCCCCGCGCTCGCTCTCGACGAGGCGATGATCGACCGCTTCTTCGCTTGGCACTCCGCTCACACCTCGAGACCGTGGGCCCTGAACGTGCGGTCCCTGCTGGTCGACTGGGCCAACCACCTGCGCGGCTCCGACCTGCGCAAGCTGTCGCTGGTGGCCGACCTGAAGCCCCACCTCGCCGGCGCCACACAGAACCCCCACCGCGTGAAGGCCATCCGGCTGCTCTTCAAGTGGCTGCGCACTGAGCTCGGCGTCATCGACAGGGCGCAGGACGTGACGCTCGACCTGGCCGTCCCCCCCGCCAAGCCGGCGCAGTGGAGCCGCTCGAAGGCCGTGGCCTGGGAGCGCGTGCTCGAACTGCTCCCCCACCTCCGGGCCGACGTGCGCGACGTGCTCGAGCTGCTGGCGGCCACCGGGTGGCACATCTCCGAAGCCCGCCGCTTCGCCGCCGGCGGCACCCTGCGCGAGCGCGAGGCCTCCGACCCGCCACACGTCGTCGCCGTCATCGGCGTGCGCCACAAGTCGGGCAAGCCCCACTTCACTGCCCTCGTGCACGAGAGACACGCGCAGGTGGCCCGCCGAGTGAGGGAGCGCGGGCACGTCATCGACAACGGCGCCCTGCGCAAGCAGATGCTGCGCGGCTTCGCCGCCGTCGACGCGGCGCGAAAGCAGGCCGACGCCGACGCGAAGCCCGCCGAGCGCTTCCAGCTGGGCTCGATGCGGCACTCCCTGACGAACTGGCTGGCCGACGCGGGCGTCAGCGTCGAAGAGCGCGGCAAGTACCTCGGCCACAACCCCGGCACCAACGCGCGCTTCTACGTCGACGCCCAGCGGCCGCCGGTGGTGATGCCCCAGCAGGTGCTGCGCGTCGTGCCCTAGCGCCTCTTTTCGATGGGCACCCAGCGCTTCTGCGCCTGGCGCTTCTCGATGGCGGGGCGGTCCTCGTCGGGCGATGCGACGCGCTCGAGCTCCGAGAGGCTGATCATCGCCCTCCGACCAACGGTCGACGTCCGAATCTCTCGACGCGCCACCATCTCCTTCAGCACGGTAAGCCCCACTCCCAAGCGCTGTGCCGCGTCCTTCAGGCTGAAGCAGAGCGGCTGCGGTTGCAGCCTCTCGTCCATCTTCGCCAGCAGCTCCCGCACCTCTTTCAACACTGCTTCCAGTTCGGCCTTCTCCACGTGACACCTGTGACGTTTCGTCGTGGCTCCACCCCTCCACAACGGCGGCGAGTGTCGACTCGCAGTGCACGTCGTAGCAGGGGTGGCTGACATCAGGGCGTGAGCCCAGAAAAATCGCGCGCATGGCGGAGCTCGTGCCTTGCGCCTACTGCTTGTTGGCGAGTCGAATCGTCTTCTCGACGGCCTTCCAGCCGTCCTCGTCCTGAGGCAGCCCGCCGAACTGGGAAAGCTCGGTGTCGAGGGCGTGGCCAAGCAGGACTTCAATCACCCAAGTCTGGGTGATGTCGTCCACCTCCTCAGTGGCCTTCCCCTGGGCGACCGCCTGAATCTTCCAGATGCGCACCGCCGCTTCGAGCTTCCTCACGAGCGTCTCAGGCAGCCGAGCGGCCACCTGCTTCCGTCGTTCTGGAACCTTGAACTTTGAGGGCATCGGGGTCGGCCGAGACGAGACGTGCACGTTCCCACTCCTGATTGGGGATTTCTACTGAACGGGCTCACAGCCCCGCGCCCTCGTTGTACACAGTTCGGTTTCACTCGTCAAACCAATTTGGTTCTTGACGTGAAACCGTTTTGGTTCTATATCTCCTTTCACCCTCGCAGCACTGAGGGCCGGGCGGGCGTGCAGGTGGCGGCGGGCGGCATCGCGAAG
>Ga0315904_10001051_pt1 | contig 43753 bp, 29 predicted proteins | sample LakEriMetagenome_6_FD_203529 | JGI IMG/M metagenome (GOLD analysis project Ga0315904, IMG submission 203529) | Freshwater fungal communities from buoy surface, Lake Erie, Ohio, United States - Buoy 12 MA120 | ecosystem: Environmental > Aquatic > Freshwater > Lake | place: USA: Lake Erie, Ohio... | reverse complement strand
GCGTTTCATCACCTCGCTGAAGTTTCAATTTAACCGAGTCACCCGCATTCAGCTTACCTAATTGCGATTTGAAATTAGCAACGATTTCAATCGGCTGTTCATTCACTTCCAGAATTCGATCACCTCGCTTGAGGCCTATCTTGGCAGCTGGCGAATTAGCTGCTGCACCAGCGACGACGACGGGCCCAGAGTAATCGTCTCGCAAAGTCAACGTCACCCCCACTCGTCCTGGCAATATGTCTTCACCTTGCTTCCATTTCTCGAAACTTCTCAAGATCTGCCCCAGCGGAACGGCAAAACCAATCCCCGAGTCATACCACTGCGAGCCATCGCTGTCAGTTCCATCACCTGGATTGAGCGGAACGAGAATTCCTAAGCAACGTCCTCTCAAGTCAATCAGTGGACCACCGTAATTATTTGGTGATATGCGAGCATCCGTTTGTACGGCTTTGCCCCATACTCTTCCCAAGGCGCTTACGATTCCAACCGAGGCACTCGGCCTAGCTGGGTCAAATACTTTTCCCAAAGCAATCGCCGTCTCTCCCACGCGAATGTCGCTCTCTGTAACGCTGACGATCGCTTTATACTGCGTATTAGGATCCGTCTTTAACAAAACCAATTCACGATTACGATCTCGCGCAACCAATTTTGCTGCATGTCGTTCTCCATCGGGCGTCCTTACAACGATCGCTGCCGGAAGCTGCTGGAAACTAAATGAACTAGCGACGATCCAACCTTCGGGATCAATCACAGTACCGGTGGTTGGACCACTTACGGCCGCTCGCTCTCCAACTTGATCCAGCCCACCCACCGTTTCGATTTGCACTACGGATGCAGCCACACGAGCTGTCGCTGCGTCGATCGCCGACTGTGGAATCTCGCCACTCTCTTGCCCCTGCAAGGTGTTGGCCATCACAGCAGAGAGACAAACTAGAATCAACTGAAACAAGCTGCGATTCACTGACATAGGCATCCAAGAATTTAGAATTGTCGTTAATCGATTCCCGAACCGAAATGTATTGCGATGAACTATCACAGATTATTTCTGCTCCAACTTCAACAGTTTCAGTTCGGTTCCTCGCTGAATCATGATCGATAGCGGATCGGTTCGTTTGAGCTTACCGAGCAAATTTCTCAATTTGGTCTGCGAATCGATCCGTTGATTTTGGACCATGATAATAAGATCATCAGGCTGAAGCCCAGCGCGTTCGGCGACACTGGCTGGAGTGATACGATCTACATAGGCGGGCGTCTTCACGAGCACGTCAGGAACAAGGATAATCCCTAACGCGATAAGCTCATGAGGATCAGCGACGATCTCCTCCGTCGCATCCACTTTTGCCACGCTCTTCCCAGATACCAACGCGGCCACCGAGTCTTTAAGTTGCGATACGGGAATTGCGTAATTCAACCATGTATTGGTTTGTTGATCTCGCAGTTCTTTACCAACCAGTCCAACGAGATTACCATTCCAGTCTGTCAACGCTCCACCAGCAGCACCAGGATTATTTGTCATCGCATCGACGACATAGATAGGCCCTTGATAAACGACTCCCGAACGCCCTCGACGTTCCTTCAAATCGGATTTCGCCAGAACACTTCCCTTCTGAACGCTAGGGGCTTCATTACCAGTAGCAATCCCAAAAAGGTTCGTCACCGCCAAGACACGACTTCCCAACTCCGCTTCGGCCGCTTCCTTCAACGAGAAAAAAGGCATATCGGTCAAATCAGCTTTTAGAACTGCAATTTCAAGCGCCGGGTCAACTCCGACAAGTGTTGCATCAACGCGTTGCCCTTGCGTTGTAACGACCACCACAGAGTCTGCATCAAGCACGGTACTCCAAGCCGTCAGCACATGCCCTTCCGGCGAAACCATTACACCCGTCTGATACGACTCAAGTCCCGCGATGCCACCAGCACCATAAATCTTTACAACCTTTTCCTGAACCGAACGGATCACAGAAAACCAAGATGGCTTAGAGGCCGTTGCATCATCAGCACGAACTGACAAAGGACACATTCCCAAAAGCCACAAAAAGCTGAACGCTACCAGCCTCATCAAAAGCCTAGTCATTCTTTTTCTATATGTTTCCAATATCATGATCCCTCCTCCGATTCGGGTTTCGTTGTTACAGGAGGAGTCATCTCTAATTTATTGACTTTAAAAGTCGCTTTCTCATCCATTCCATATTGAAGAACAATCCGCCCCGGCACCTGTCGACCCTCGATCATCTGATACTGATCTAAATACAATTCCACGGGATCATCGTCTTCGTCCCCATACAGTTCGCATGCAGACAAAAGCCCCGTCTCGGGATCATGAAACATTCTCATACGAGTATCGCTGATGGTCACTTCCAAAACATCGCGCAGTGGCCAATTACCCAGTAACGGCATCGTTCCCAAATAGAGGGCATTATCGAGTATTTTTCCTTGACCATTTCCGGTGCTCAGCAACAACTGCCTCCACAATCCAAGCACCATCGGTAATCCTTCGATACCCTGCTTGCTAATCGCCTTGGAAAGTCCTTGCTTTGGATCAACGCCTTGCCTTAATCCCCCTCGAACTAACGCGAAACTATCGTTGCTCAACTCGATTTCAGCGGTACCATCATCGCCACCAAGGCTACCAGACAATTTCCAAGTGGCTCCTTCAGGTAAATCGCCGAGTTGCTTTCGGTAAGTTCCCAGCACTCGATCCTTCTCCAATCGATTGAAATGAAAATTTGCAAAACCATCTCGCTGCTCGAACCACGACTTCCACAATGAATCTGTCGCTTCTTTAACTTTCAAGGCTTCTGAATCTTTAGGTTCATCTTCACCCTTTTCTTCCGATTCTCCTTTTTCAGCCTTTCTCGGTGGTGGCGGAGGTCCCATGCCGAGGCCACCCTTGGCAAGCTGAACGAGTTCTTCGTTGGAATGAACGGCGGCGAGTCGTACTAACGTTTCTATTTCTTCGTCTTCCTTGCGAAAACGCATTTTAACTCGCCAATCATTCGGAAGAGTACCAAGGACATTTTTCAGTTCATTGGTGGTGCGGATAGCTCGACCAGCCAGTTCCAAGATTTCATCGCCGTAACGAAGCCCTCTGCGATAAGCATCGCTGCTATTGAGAATATTCGAAACTCGTACGCGTCCCGAATCATCGGTTGATACGGTTGCCCCCAGAGTGGCATGGTCGACATAGCGACCGCTCTTGAGCGTTCCTATGAAATTCTTGACTTGATTAATTGATATCGCATAACCAACCCCAACGTTGACTCGCCCACGTTTTTCGAACGACGCTCTCCCATTAATCCCAATCAACTCTCCTTGTCGATTGAATAACGGCCCTCCCGAATTACCGGGGTTAATTGCGGCATCGGTTTGTATGCAATCGGCGTACTCAAGAATAGTACCTGCCGGATATTGATAACGTTCAATACCGCTGATAAGACCGTAGGAAACGCTCGGTTGCAAATTCGTTGCCAGAAGAAATGGATTGCCAATCGCAAAGCACCAATCTCCTACGCGGAGTTTGCGGCTATCGCCCAATTTGGCAACTGGAAAATCGTTGCGTGGCAACAGTTTGATCATCGCAAGATCACCTGTCGGATCGACTCCCACGAGCACAGCCGGATACAACTTTCCATCGGACATCCCGCCACGCATTTTGTTCCCGAACGGACTGGTCACGTGAAAGTTTGTTAGCGCATATCCATCGGGAGAAATCACTACGCCACTACCACCACCTTCACCACCATCTCCCAGCACAGCGACTGTTGGCATGATGGCTCGCTCAATCGCCTCAATGCGGCTTCTTTCGATGGCTGCAACAGCCTCATCGATAACGATCTCTTGAGTGGCTTCCACTTGAGATACCGCTGCCGAGACATTCGCGACACTTGGCTGCTCGTCTGCTTGCTGCGCCTGGGCCATTGCCGAAGAAATAACCGATAGCATCAGAGCAATCACAAAACCTGATCGCTGCTTCACGAATTCACCTACTTTCGGTTGCTTCATTTGACGAACCTCGGCTGTAACCACCAAATAGCATCTTCTGCTTGACGTTTGTCGTCGGGTTGTGTGATTAAGGTAATGCGTCGATTTCCACTGACTGGGATATCCACCGGCATTCGCTCCACTTCTGGCCGGAAGCTCTGCTGAAAGATCACTTCATCTTCCTGCTTCACGATAATCGTAGTCCATCCGCGAACCTGAGCACCCGGTGCCCCAGCGATTGCTGCTTGAAAACGGCTCATTCCCTCAGGAACTCGAAACACAACCTCACCGGAACCGAGAAACAGATAATCGCTTGCTGCCGTCGCTTCTGCGGCTCCTGCCGTCCCATACCGCTCGGCATGGGGAGAAAAAATCTTTTGCGCGATCTCTTTGTCGCCAGGATATTCCTTGTCACCAATCCACTTGCTCTCCAGCGGACGGAGTTCTGCACAGAGCTTCAAGTTGCCTGCAGAATAATCAAGTTCAGACAGTTCGCTCCAAGGAATCGAGATATCGATGGCGCCCGAGGTCGTAATCGACAGCGTATCTTTTCCATCGATCGACTGTTTGCGAAGCTTAGCGGCGCTAAGCAAATGACCTGTTGAGGTTTTAACAATAACCTTGGCGGGTGCGTAAGATTTCTTTCCCAAAGCAAAAAAGGTAACGCCTAAGAGCTTTGTCTTCGGAGCTTTAATCGACTCTCCGTCAAAATCGAAGCGAATCTCTTTTTCATCAATACCCACGACGACACCTTCGACCGAATCTAATACATCGCCAGATCTCAGCACCACCAAACGATCTGTCTTGGAGGTCGCAGCAATCAGTTCATTCCATTGATTTTGATTATTGGCCGACGTATCTCTAAAGCGAATCCACTCTACCTCCGCTTCGGGAATCGACATCTTACCTTCGTCGCGTTGCTCGCTATTTTGTATGAGCAAGATTTGCTTACCTTCCTTGCGCACATCGCTAGCCCGTAATTCAGAGCCGTCCCGCAACCTCACCACGATGGATGCCAAACTGTCGATCACTGCAGAACCAGAAGTAGAACGCTTTAACTGTTTAATCTGCTCTGCCTTGAAGCTTTCATTTTTCCCAGCATTGGCAATGCTTACGGAAGCCTCCTCCAATTCGAGCACATCGCACTCTAGCGTTTTCCCATCAAGAGTGGTCAGCGTGAAGTCACCAGCTCGGACCACAACATTCGCTGCTTGCACGAGCATGACGAACGAAAAAGTCGCAGCGATTATCCTAAAACTGCTATTCACAATCATCCTTTCCAACCATGGACTTCAGGGTTCGATCGATAACATCCAGATTTTAATACGTGGCGATTTTAATAAATGGCGAATTTAATAAATGGCGAATTTAATAAATGGCGATTTTTATAAGCGTGAAGCTATCTGAAAATTTAGCCGTCCCCTCTCCAGTACTCTGGAGAGGGTTAGGGTGAGGTCTTCTCCCACGGTGAAGTCTTCCGTCCCCTATCCAGTACTCTGGAGAGGGTTAGTTCTTCTGTCCCCTCTCCAGTACTCTGGAGAGGGTTAGGGTGAGGTCTTCTCCCACGGTGAAGTCTTCCGTCCCCTATCCAGTACTCTGGAGAGGGTTAGGGTGAGGTCTTCTCCCACGGTGAGGTCTTCCGTCCCCCATCCAGTACTCTGGAGAAGGATCAGCTGATGTCTTCTCTTTGTTTTCAGGACTCAGCACAAAGCTAAGATCAGCTCCTCCACAGGAAGCTGATTTCTTCCCGCCTTGGTACCTACCCTATGATAGCCGATAAACGAGAGCTTCGTGAAAGATATCAGCGCTGGAAACTAGAAATCTATCGTACAGCAGGCGATCATTTCCTCTTAAGCAAGAACGGTGCCGCTTGTCGCCTCCGCCGGCGTTGTCCGGTACTATATGGCTGGGATTGAATCGACGGATAAATGGTGACCGGATGTTGGACTACCACGTTTTTCCTATCCCAAGATCCAGAGATTCTCGACAGCGACGGATAATACTGGAAAAAAATGGGTAGCTTTGTGGGGGAAAAGTGCCTAGCTTGCCTCAATTTTACAATTACCCCCTTAGCGACCTGCTTGCAGATCACAACAATGGAAGAAGGTGGATTTCGAAGTTGGCTTTTTGCACGATTTGCGGGATCTATTTTGGTCTTGCCGCCATTATTTATTGAGCGAACCAAGCGACCCTATTTGTGTCAGAATCAACGCTGAACAAAAACCCCCAGAAGAGACAAGATCAACACTTGAGAATTCGGTCCAGGGCAGCGCCTTGAGCTCGCGTTCATCTCCAAAATTAATTAGGACGCTTTTCGGTCGAGGAAGTTTTTAGGATGTCATTTGAGTATTCGGCGGAGAAGTTCCATCTTTCCAGTCAATTTGCACCTGCCGGTGACCAACCACGGGCGATTGAGGAATTGGTACAGGGACTGCAAGGTGATCGCAGATTTCAAGTGTTGATGGGAGTCACTGGTTCTGGAAAAACTTTCACGATGGCCAATGTCATCCAGCGACTACAACGACCGACGCTGGTACTTAGCCACAATAAAACTCTCGCCGCTCAGTTGTATTCCGAATTTCGCGACTTCTTTCCGCACAATGCAGTTCACTACTTTGTCAGCTACTACGACTACTATCAACCGGAAGCTTACATTCCGCAGCGGGACGTCTACATTGAAAAAGATGCGTCGATCAACGAGGAGATCGACCGATTGCGGCTCGCCAGCACCAGTGCCCTGGTAAGTCGACAGGATGTGATTATTGTCGCGAGCGTTTCCAGTATCTATGGCTTAGGATCACCCGAAGATTACAAGAAAATGGTTGTGCCGATTCGCATCGGAGCGACCATCGATCGAGACCAACTACTGCTGCGATTGGTCGATATCCAATATCAGCGTAACGATATCGCATTTGAACGAGGCAAGATTCGAGTGCGCGGCGATTGTGTCGAGATTTGGCCTGCCTACGAAGAGTTTGCATATCGCATCGAACTTTGGGGAGATGAAATCGAACAAATCTCGATCATCAATCCGACCTCCGGTGAAATTGTGCGGCATATGCCTGATGCCTACATCTTCCCTGCCAAGCATTTCGTAATGCCCGAGGAACGCATCGATCGAGCTGTTAGAGAAATAAAGCAGGAACTAGAAGATCAACTCGAAAAGTTCAAAAGTGAAGGGAAACTGCTGGAAGCGCAGCGACTCAATGCGCGGACACGATTCGACTTGGAAATGATGCAACAGGTAGGGCATTGCCCAGGGATCGAAAACTATAGTCGCCCATTATCTGGAAAGCCACCTGGAGCGACACCGGATACCCTCTATGATTTTTTTCCGAAAGATTTCCTCCTGATCATCGATGAATCGCATGTTACGATTCCGCAGGTTCGCGCGATGTATGCAGGTGACCGCAGCCGTAAAGAAACGCTGGTCAATCACGGTTTTCGTTTGCCCAGCGCCTTAGATAATCGCCCCCTTAAATTTGAGGAATGGGAAGCGAAGATCGCCAAATCGATCTTTGTATCTGCAACACCGAGCGATTATGAGTTGGAAAAAACAGGCGGAGAAGTTGTTGAGCAAATTATTCGCCCCACAGGATTGCTCGATCCCGTCGTTGAAGTTGTTCCTGCGAAGGGACAAGTCCAACATTTATTGGAGGAAATCCGTGCGCGAACTGCGATGGGGGATCGCGTTCTCGTTACCGCCTTGACCAAACGTCTTGCCGAAGATCTTTCTGCGTTTTTAGTAGAGCAAGATGTACGATGCCGCTGGTTGCATAGCGAACTTGATGCGTTTGAACGCGTCGAACTATTACAAGGGCTGCGACTCGGACAGTTCGATTGCTTGGTCGGCGTTAACCTGCTTCGAGAAGGTCTTGATTTGCCTGAAGTATCATTGGTTGCAATTCTCGATGCCGACAAAGAAGGATTTCTTCGCAGTGGCACATCGCTCATTCAAACCATCGGTCGAGCCGCAAGAAATGAGCGTGCCAAGGTGATTCTCTACGCAGACTTTATTACCGACTCGATGCAGACGGCCATCGAAGAGACTCAACGTCGCCGATCTTTGCAAGAAAAATACAACGCTGATCACAACATCACACCAACCACCGTTAAGAAAGCGATCCGCGACAGCATTCAATCGGTCGCCGCTGCTAGGAAAATCGCAACCGAAGCGGTCATGCCCAAAAAGGAAACCAAATTCGTTACCGAAGCGCTCGTTAAAAGTTTGGAAGAAGACATGCTTGAAGCTGCTGAAGCTTTGAAGTTCGAAAAAGCTGCTTCACTACGAGATCAAATCCTAAAATTGCGTGACCGCATAGGTCAGCCGCTTACCGAAGAGGATGAATCTCAAAAACAAGGTCGCAACAAAAAAAGACGCGGAGCTGGCTCAAAGCCGCCCCGCGTCCCTAGACCAAAAAGTCCTTAAAGGTCACGAACAGAGCAGAGTCCTATTCTTCTTGCAGGAGCCTAGTGCTCTTGGGAAGCAGCGTCGCATCCGCAAGGTACTCTTTTCTCTCTACTCCACTCTATCGTGCAATTACACTAAGCCTTTGGAGCTTCGCCAGCAGGTGCATCTGCCTTAGGTGCTTCAGCGGCAGGTGCTTCAGCCTTTGGCTCTTCCTTCGGAGCTTCAGCAGCAGGTGCTTCAGCTGCAGGTGCTTCGGCCTTTGGCTCTTCCTTTGGAGCTTCAGCGGCTGGCGCTTCGGCTGCAGGGGCTTCAGCAGCAGGAGCAGCTGCTTCCGATGGCGCGGTAGCAGCTGGAGGAGTTACAGGCTTTGGTGGAGGAGCTGCTGGCTCACAACCGACTGCTGCAACCAAACCAGCAACACTTAGCAATCCAATCAACTTTTTCATTTACTGGGTCCTTTAGAAAACAAACTATCTAAAATCACTGCCTTCAAAATGAGGCAGTCCTATCACTCTTTTCAACCAAACATCGTGAACGCTCGCCTAACTCAATCACCATTGTGGCTTGAGGTTCTCGTTTCTCTTCGTAAATATAGAGTTTTCAAACTCGCGAGATATTCCACCAGATTCCTATTTTGGGAAAAATTTCAGGCGGACCACCGAACTGCGATGATCGGAAGGTCGACCTAGCCAAAAATTTCCCTCGTTTTGGGTTATTCGTTACAATCTGGGGAATATTGGATGTCTTTACTTTCTCTAGTTCATTAGTGACTTTCAGTTGTTCCGGCGGAGAACTAGGCCGTATCTTTCCCAAAAGTTGCGGTTCCGAATTTTCCTGAGGATACGGTTGTACCAATATCTCGGGCTTTATGAGGTCGGGCATTACCCAACTGAAGGATGTGAGTAAAAATAAATCTATGGAGATCAACCAGGATGTACCGCAGGATTCGCTGCCCGAATCCCACCAGAGCGAATCCGCACTAGCGAACTCTCGCGAGGTGACAGAACCTGTCGTTGATGAGCGAATGAGCCCGGAACGCATTGTGCAGCTTCATCACGCGAAAGTCTATGCCTACTGCTACCGACTGTGCGGCGATCGTAATCAAGCGGATGATTTATGCCAACAGACTTTCGTAACTGCTTTCCGGTCTCTCCTGCAATTGAAGGACCCCAACGCAGCTGGCGGTTGGCTAGCCACGACGGCTCGGCGATTGTTCTGGCAGCAACTAAAAGCAAACTCCAAGCAACATGCTGTTGACTTAACTTTATTTGAACAAGCTTCGCCAACCTTCACAATCGATTTCGAACGTGCTGATTGGATCGAGGTAGCTCTTCGCAAAGTTTCACCGATCGCCCGCATGATTCTTGTTATGTATTACTTTGAAGAGAAATCCTACCAGCAGATCGCCGAGGAACTTGAGATACCGCTCGGGACCGTCATGAGCCGACTTGCGCGAGGAAAATCGCTTCTTAAAACGGCGTTACTCCAGACAGCTGAACCCATTAATCATTCCACTCCGATGCTCCTGCAGGAAAGTATCCGCTGATGCCCGACTTCTCTCCAGAAGATCTACAGATTCAAAAAGCGATGCTGGATGTAACTCTACCTCTCGGCAGCAGTAGGCAATTATTGAATCAGTTAGCTGACTTGCAGCAAGAAAATACGTCGCCCGAATGTGAGATGACGAATGCAATGTTGCAGCAAGCAGCAACATCTTACGATGATAGATCTAAAAACCTGTGGCTGGACGAGGCTATCGAGCGGCCTGCCACGTTCAATCAATCTTCCGTGGCCGTCGCAAAAGCACCGACCACCATGAACCCTTCAAGCCACGCTTATCGAAACAAAAGCCGAATGCGACTCGGCCTACTAGCGTCTGCGGCTGCCTTACTGTTGGCCACAACTCTTTGGTGGTGGCAGCCAAACACATTTTCCAATCAACTTGAATGGCAAGTCGCACAACAAATCGAACAAATCGAAGCAAGTTCGGTAGCTTGGCAAACGCCTGTTGACCTTCCCTCTCACTTGCGACCGATCATGAATCAGACTGTGCCGCTAGAGCCTTTAGGATTTGCGAAAATACAAAGCAGAATTGCAGGGGAGAACGTCCGCGTTTACTCCTTTCGCAATCAAGAAGGGAAACAGATCTTAGTGTTTGATTTCCCCTCGGATCCACGACGCGAGGACTATGGATCGCAACTAGCTCCCATGAATACTAGCACCGGGGGCTGGAGCTTTGCCGTTGCCGGAACCCCTCGGAGCCTGGTCGTGTTCGCTGTGCCAGGCAACCAACAGTATCTCCTCCGCCATCTTCGCAATACGGCAGTAACCTAACGGATTACGACTCACTCTGGGATCTGCCTCAACGATCACTTCACCGCGAACTGATGGTCCACCATAACCATACAGGCTAACAAGAATTTCCACCCGACGTTTACATTGCGATCCTTCCCAGTGCGGCAGGCTCTGTTAACTTGTATCAGATGCAGAAAGTGATCTCAAAAATACAGTTTACCCCCTACAGCATGAAACCCTTACGCTGTTGCTTCGACCGCTTCGCATGCTGACAAAGACGCTTAGATATTCTTTCATCTTGTTAACGAAGCCGCGATCCTCTACCGAAGAAGAGTTCTGACAGAAGGTCATGGTGGACCCCGACTGGTATTGCCCGGCGATACCGCTCTTTAGTCGGCTTGTCGCGATTTTCTACGGATGTCAATCGCTACGGATTTCTGCATTTCTGCAGTCTCAACGGATTTCCTTCCGGAGTCACCATGATGATGAAAAAGCTTCTACAGACCTCGTTCTTATTTCTGGCGTTCGCGATGGTCAGCGAATTAGCGATGGGTCAGGAAAATGAAAATAACGAGAAGTCTCCAAACGACACCACCATTTCAGCCCAACCATCCTCAAGCAGCGTTGCTAATCAGTACAAAACGGAAAACTCTCAGCAGAAACCGATGACGTTTCGCCAGTATCGTGCTCGGGTTGAAATGCAGCAAATGCTAATGCGTGCAGAGTACAACAAGTGGATCGGTTACGAACCACTACGTCCAAATATCAGTGCAACACCAGCGTTCAATCTTCCGTCGGCTGTTTATTGGACTCCTTACAATGCGAGGGTTTACTACCCGACTGCGTCGGGCAATGTTTTCCGTTGGTAATGACCCATGAAAGTTTGATTCGAATATGTATCCACCCACACGCTTCAACCTCCTTCTTCTCCCAGAGGCAAGGAGGTTGAATCTTTTTAGTAGGGTTCTAAAAGTGATTACAGCAACACCGTATCCTCATGCTCGTAAGCAGGTGAACAGCAGCAGAGAAAACAAAGATCGCCCTGAGTATCGGCAGTAATTTGATGACGTGTTCCCGGAGGTATCGCGATGGCGTCCCCAGGCTTTACTTCACACCATTGATCGTCAAGCCTCACCTTTCCTTTACCGCCGGTGATGTAATAGATCTCTTCGGTGCGAGCGTGAAAGTGCAATTGAGTTGTCGTTCCCGATGGAACTCGCGCTTCCGCCAGACTCTGCAAGCGTATACAAGAGTTTCTGTGCGACAAAAGCTCTCGTATTTCCGAACCATCTTTGGTGATAAATGGTTCAACCTTGCCAAGCTGGACAATATCCATATGAAAAACCTTTTGCGAATGAAGTAAAATGATTTTCTGACAGCAAGACTTTAACGGATTCTAAGACAACCGACAGCCAGCCCAAAACGTAATCTAGATTTCGCAACTCTCTATATACATCACACCTCGGTTTCGCCCATGTCCCATTCAGATCGTTTGCAAAAACTCACCGTGCAACTCGCTGAACGTTCCTATCCTATTTGGATCGGTAAGGATCTGCTGGGCTTTGCTGATAAGTTTCTATCGGAATGTATCAGTAAAATTTCACACGCCGTGGTAGTCGCCGACGAGAATGTAACCCAAGACCTGTACCCCGCGCTCAGCACTTCGCTTTCGAAACTCAATATTCGAGTATCGTTTTACACAGTCCCATCAGGAGAGAAGAGCAAATCGATCGCAGAAATTGAAAAGCTATGGGAATTCATGTCAGCCGAACATTCGGATCGTGGTTCGGTTGTCATCGCCCTGGGTGGTGGAGTGGTCGGTGATTTAGCAGGATTCGCCGCGGCAACATTCGCCAGAGGTCTCAAATTTGTCCAAATCCCAACGACTCTGCTTTCTCAAGTTGACAGTAGTGTTGGTGGAAAGACTGGAGTCAATCTCAGCCAAGCCAAAAATATGGTGGGCTCTTTTTGGCAACCATCTCTGGTGCTGATCGATCTTAACTCTTTAGCTTCACTTCCCGATCGAGAATTTTCCGCGGGGCTGGCTGAAGTTGTTAAATACGGCATGATTCTCGATGCAACTTTTTTTGAATGGCTCGAAAACAATATCGATGCCGTACTTCGTAAAGACCCGGCAGCCCTTATCCATGTGATCCAGCGTTCCTGCGAACTCAAAGCACAAGTTGTCTCAGCCGATGAAAGAGAAACAACTGGTTTGCGAGCAGTGCTTAACTATGGCCATACTTTCGGCCACGCTTTGGAAGCACTCGCTGGTTACGGAGTTCTGCTGCACGGGGAAGCGGTCTCGATCGGCATGACCATGGCTGCTCGCCTCGCTATTCACCTTGGCATGATTCCTTCCGATATCTTATCCCGCCAATCGAAATTGCTTGAGCGCTGCAGACTACCGATTAACGGGCCTTCCATCGCACACGATGTACTGTGGCAAGCGATGCAGAAAGACAAGAAAGTCCAGCATGGTAAATTGACTTTCATTCTTCCAACCGAGATCGGCAAAGTCCGAGGTGTTGAAGGAGTTACTTTTCAACAAGTTGCAGAGGTACTGCAAGGAAACTAAATAACTCTTCAACGGACTTGAGTTGGCAATTTAGTAAACGCCGACTGCACTCCCCCAGAGAACTCTCAGCAGGCCGATCCAATAATCCGCGCGATCGCTGCGTTATAACTTAACCCAGCTTGCTCGGCGGCAGCCATAAAGCCACCGTAAGAGGTAATGCAAGGATTCGCATTGAATTCTAATATGAAGGGGTGATTGTTCTGATCGACACGAAAGTCGACTCGAGCATAGCCCGTACCTGCAAACAGTCTCCAAGTTTCTTTTGCCAAGCGCTGAAGAAGAACGAGCAACTCTCGATCGCTCGCAGCAAAGTCAAAAGTCCTCGGTGTCGCCTGATACTCAATCGAGTCCTCGACCCACTTGGCATTGAAGCCAACGATACGTGGTTTACCCGCGGGTAGCTGCGAAAAATCAATCTCCGCCGGTGGAAAGACATCACAATCATGGCCGTCTACGTAGCCCTCACCGTCCGACCGATCGAGCAAGGATAAATTGAACTCGCGGCCGTCGATATACAATTCCGCCAAGCTGGGTAAACCGATACGAGCCGAGAATTGCTGCAAGTAGCTCCGGAGCGAATCCGCCGACTTCACCTCCACCACTGCATCATCATGCATTCCGACAGAGGCATGCTCCGTAGACGCTTTCAAAATATATTTACCTGGTAAAAACTCTCCGAATTCACGCAATCCATCAGGCTGCAATTCGAACCATGGTGCCGTAGGCAGGCCAGCCGCTAAGAGCTCCCTTTTTGCAGAGCACTTATCGTTGGTTCGTTTGATCGTGGTAGCTCGCGCGCCCGTATATCGAAGCCCAATCGCTTCGTAGATTTCCGGCGCTAGATGCATCAAACAATCGCGTCCTCCGAGCGATTCAACCAGATTAAAAATGATCCTCCCCGACTGATCCTTCAAATCTTGATACAGAGTTCTCAAATCGAGCGATGCCTCAAGCCGCGAGCAGTCATGCCCTAACTCGCGAAGCGCATTTTCGATCGTCTCCGCTTGAATCAAAGTATCTTGTTCTGCGATATTCCCGCCCCCCGCTCCTTCCTGAGTCACGAGAATAACCTTCATTACTGTTTCCTTTCAAACTCTGCTCGAGGAGCGATAACAACAGGGATGAACCCTACTTTGATTCGAGACAGAACACGATAAGAGAGAAAAAAACAAGGCCATTCGACAAGCTATGAACGAGCGACGCGTGTCGCAGCCGAACGAATGATCATGTCGATCAAGTCGTGATAAGCCAACCCTAACGCAGTGCCAAGCATTGGAAGATCGGAGTGAGAGGGATGCAATCCAGCCAGTGGATTCAATTCCATCACTAATGGATTTCCCGCCGCATCGCAGCGTAAATCGACTCTTCCCGCATCTCGACAACCGAGAGCCCGCCAAGCATCTAAAGCGATCGCCTCCGCTTTCGCTACGACAGGATCAGTGGGGAGCACGAGCGGATACTCTACCAGTTCCTCGCACTTTTCTTTGTTCAAGTAAGAATAAACCTCCGGCTCCGCTTCGTTCTTCAGAATGATCTCAAGCGTACCCAGGGCCTTTGCCGAATCACCCGTACCCACTAAACCAACCGTGAACTCGCGGCCCGGCAGGAAGGGCTCCACCAAGACCGGTTGCCGATAACGTGCAAGTAACTCTTCGCAGCGAGTTTTGAGTTCTTGTCGATCCAACACTTTGGACTGTGGCGTTACACCTTTGCCAGTTCCTTCAGCAATGGGTTTGACAAACAGTGGGTAGGGAAGAGCAACGCGATCACAATCACTCGGCGCATGCACTTCTGCATAAGGGGACGTAGCAATTCCATGGGATCCGAGTATCGCTTTGGTCATCCCTTTGTGCAGGCTGACCGCCATCACCAGTGGATCGGAGAATGTGTAGGCTATCTTGTATAAATCCAAGACGGCGGGAACCTGCGCCTCTCGCGCAATACCGTGCAGACCTTCACAGATATTGAAGACCAAATCCCAGCGATCGCCAGCCGCCAATCGTTCGACTAACTGCTGGCCATGACCAATTCGTTCCACCTCATGCCCCAGGTAGGAAGCAGCCTGCTCAATCGCATCGACCGTGTCCTCGCGATCCAGTTCGGCCGTTTCCTCCTCCGAGTATCCCATGGCTAGGAATACTTTTCGCAGGTCGTAAGTCAAACCGATTTTCATGAAAGCCTCAGCAATCCAAGTCACTCAGTGGTGGCAGTTCAATCCCTCTAGCACGAGCAACTGCTAACTCAGCACACTCGCTTCAATTGGCCCCCAGTTTACCCGATTGCTTCGCCCTGTAGTGCGGCTCTTCCAGAATTTCTTCATACAACAAGCCATGCCATCGCTCGGCATCCAACTTGTTCATATCGAGCGCCTGCAAGAGAGTCTCTCCCTTGCGAAGAAGTTCCACCGGACAGCCATTTGCAAGTTCCGGCTTGATTCCTTGTTGATTGAAATCAAAGGGATAAATACGGCATAGTAGCGGACGTGTCTCCAGTGGCAACACGCAACCCGCTGTTCCCAAAAACATGCAATCGCCATTCTCGCGACGCTTTAGAACCCGACGCTTACCATCCGGCTGCATCGCCGTTTCATACCAAATCGGATCATCATCATGCCGGGTATAAACTGGATCTTCGGGCAAACGATCTTCATAGAAGTCACCTTTACCGGTGTATTCCGAAATCCGTCGAACATCCCCCAGAGTGATATAAACTTCCGCGGTCTGACAGCATGTCTCCTGATGCTTGCCACACTTCACACAAATGAATTCGTTATCTTCCATATCCGATCAAAGCTACAACTTGCCCTTGGAAACACCCATCCATCCACCTACCCAAGCGCGCATCCTAAAAACTTGCTGGGCATAAACGCAAATCACATTGTTTTGTATCTCGCACCAAAAAGAAACCGCCCCACACAAAATTAAAATTTGTGTGGAGCGGATCTTTTGATCATGGACTTATCGCTCAGTAGTCCCTTGCTTCCCAACTTTCGAGTTCCCTTAAAACTCGCGAGGGGCTGCAAGTGCCTATGACTGAGGATCAGGATAACGGAACTCTTGCCCTTCAAAATTCCGCAGAATCACATCGTCGCCATCGCGGCCTTTGTAATATTCCGGCTGCAGTGGAATCTTTCCACCGCCGCCTGGGGCATCGATCACGTAGGTAGGCACCGCATATCCGGTTGTATGACCACGGAGACCTTCAATAATCTCGATCCCCTTGGTAACCGTCGTGCGGAAGTGAGCTGAACCAGAGATCGGATCGCACTGATACAGGTAGTACGGCCGAACTCGCATCAACAAAAGCCGATGAATCAATTGTTTCATCGTTTCCACGCTGTCGTTAACCCCCTTCAGCAACACCGTTTGTGAACCAAGCGGAATGCCTGCATCGGCCAATCGGGAACAGGCCTTGTGAGATTCCGGGGTGCACTCGTCGGGATGCAGAAAGTGAACGCTCATCCACAGTGGATGATACTTCCGAAGTACCTTGGTCAACTGAGGAGTGATGCGTTGGGGCAACACGGCAGGCATCTTGGTACCAATTCGCACAAACTCGATGTGTGGAATCGCTCGCAAGCGACTCAGAATCCAATCGAGCTTATCCTCGGCCAAGGCCAACGGATCACCACCAGAGATCAAAACGTCGCGAACCTGAGGCGTCCGACGCAGGTACTCAAAGGCCGCTTCCAATCGCTTCTCATTCGGCAAAATCTCGCCATGCCCCACCACTCGCGAACGAGTGCAGTACCGGCAATAGGTCGAACAAAAGTCGAGCGCTAGCAGAAGGACGCGATCCGGATAACGATGTACCAATCCAGGAACCGGACTGTGACCATCTTCTCCCAAAGGATCATCTGCTTCGCCCTTGGTTCTCAGGAACTCATCAGCTCTTGGCACGACCGTCTTTCGCAACGGCTGATCGCTATCGGAATAGTCGAGCAAGCTCATATAGTAGGGCGTGATCCCTACCGGCAACATCGAACCTCCACGCTCAATGCCTTCTCGCTCACGATCACTCAACTGAAGCATCGTCGTGAACTGATCCAGCTTGCGTATACGATTCCTTGCCTGCCATCGCCAGTCGTTCCACTCGCGGTCCGACACTTCCGGAAAAAACTTTCTACGGAAGGCTTTCGTCTGCGGACTCGTTACCACTTTTGCTGGTGCGAACAGTGGCACCGCGACAGCAGAATCAGCAGTGCGATTACTAGGAACAATCCCTTCACCATTAAGTGTAGGAAGTGCACCTCGATCCAACCGGACGATCTCCTTGGAGATCTGCCCAGAGCTGGCAGGTTGAACCGAAACAGCATCCAAAGCTGCCGGTCCTTCAAGCTTTTTCGAAGTTCGCGAAGGAACTTTTACTCTCGCTCGAATCAGTTTGATTGATTTTTGAGTCTTATCTACCGCGGTATCTTCCTGAAGACTACCAGGAGGCTCTGACTCAGAATTCTGTTGCGTGCCATCCTCGGAGGCAACGAAGCTCATACAAACCTGTTCCTAATAGAGCTACGAATTCACATCGCATGCGGCGATGCAACGCCCTCCGGGCTGAAGCTTCAGCTAACAGTGAACCCCAGCGGGCTTCCATGGAGACAACTTCCCTGCCGTTGCGCTTCTCCGTACGCGCAGCTTGTCATCTCTAGGCGGGAACAATTAAATGCATGCTTAGCTAAAAATACAATCTCGAAGTTTGAATTTTCTCGACATTTTTTCCACAATTTACCCAGCCCACTTTTTTCTGACTCTAGAGTCGAGAAATAAGGAGCTCGCGTTGGAAGATCAATTCCTTCGGCAATCGATCGTGAACGGTCAACAAAAACTCTTCTTGAAAGAGCAATTCTCGTCGCCACTCGCTGGCATCATAGTGCATCAACTCGTCCCACTGCTGCTTGGGATAAGGAAGCCCTTGCCAATCAAACTCATTGAATCGAGGCATCCATCCGATCGCTGTCTCGCGCGCCGGAGCACGTCCTCGACAGCGGTCGATGACCCATTTCAAAACCCTGAAATTTTCGCCATATCCGGGCCACAAAAAGGTTCCATCTTTTCCTTTGCGAAACCAATTCACATGAAAGATTCGCGGTGGATCGTTTAATTCTCTGCGAATATTGAGCCAGTGATTGAAATAGTCTCCCATGTGATAGCCGCAAAAAGGAAGCATAGCCATCGGATCGCGTCTCACACGCCCCAATTCGCCTGCCGCTGCCGCCGTCATTTCGCTGGCCATCGTTGCCCCTAAATAAACCCCATGAATCCAGTTAAACGACTGGAACACCAGAGGCATCGTCGCTGCTCGTCGACCACCAAAAATAATCGCGCTGATGGGAACCCCCTCTGGCTGCGAAACTTCCTCGGCCAACGCAGGATTGTTACGCATCGGCGCCGTAAATCGACTATTGGGATGAGCCGCCTTCTCGGTCGATTGGGGTGTCCAAGGATTTCCTTTCCAGTCGATCAGTCGCTCTGGAACTGGACCATCCTTCCCTTCCCACCAAACGTCCCCATCGGGTGTCAATGCAACGTTGGTGTAGATCGTATCTGAACTGATCGACCGCATCGCGTTCGGATTGGTCGCATAATTGGTCCCAGGAGCGACTCCGAAATAGCCCGCCTCCGGGTTAATCGCCCATAATCGGCCATCTTTCCCTGGACGCATCCACGCGATGTCGTCACCAATCGTGGTAACTTTCCAGCCTGCAAACGGCTTGGGGGGAATCATCATCGCGAAATTGGTTTTTCCGCATGAACTGGGAAATGCCGCAGCTACGTAAGTCTTTTCCCCGGTCGGAGACTCAACCGCCAACAGCAACATATGCTCGGCCAACCAACCCTGCTGCCGACCTAACCATGAACCGATTCGCAGCGCCAAGCACTTCTTGCCCAAAAGCACGTTGCCACCATAGCCACTACCGACTGAAATAATCGCATTGTCCTGAGGAAAGTGACATATGTACCTCTGCGCAGGATCCAAATTCAACGTGCAATGAACACCGCGATTAAAATCGCCGCTGCTGCGAAATTGCTCCAAGGCAATCCGTCCCATGCGGCTCATGATCCGCATATTGAGCACGACATAAATCGAGTCGGTCAACTCAACGCCCACCATCCTCAACGGCGAACCGGGAGGTCCCATCAAATAGGGAACCACATACATCGTCCTCCCGCGCATACTGTGTCTCAATAAACCGTGCAGCTTATCGTACATCTCGCGAGATGGTGCCCAGTTGTTGGTAGGCCCCGCATCTTCCCGAGCCGGTGTGCAAATGTACGTACACTGCTCCACACGCGCAACGTCGTTGGGATTGGAACGATGATAGTAACATCCTGGCAGTATCTCTTGATTCAATGGCTGTAACACCCCTTGTGACACAGCCTCTGCCATCAAAAAATCTTTTTCCTCTTCGGATCCATCACACCAGAAAACTCGATCAGGATCACATAGCAATTTGTACTGCTCCACAAATTCAGCAATACGTTCCGACCCTGCCGGTGCCAAGCCAAAGCGGCGATCATCCTTCACCATTGCCATGCGCTCTCTATTGAAGTTGCCACCACCCCAACAACGGTCCCTACCCGTCGAATCAGCGGCTTGCAGTATTCTTCCTAAAACCAAAATCCATTTTTAAGCTCCCTCGATCCGCCTCCCGCCCTTGCGTCTCATCGAGATCTCTAACAATGTGACAGCTTTCTACTCGCTTCGGTAGATAGCATCTTCTCAAATTCTACTAACTTCCAGACCTACCCTACTCCCCATGACCATTCACGAAAAACGCTCCGTTCCGTGAACCTCTTCAATTTGTATCCTCGACTCAACATCCTTACCGAATCACGTCGCCCCTTCCCTCCCCTTCATTCACCCTGAAAATGCTTGCACATTCTCAAGGCCCTCGGAAGCCGAAAACGCTATTGATCTTGCTCCGCACCGCTCCGTTAAGTATTCACTAACTTCCGTTTTCCCCGATCAATTTGCCACATCGTCAGCGCATCTTGATTACGGGTGCAGCTTCTCAAAGGTCTTACACCATAACCGCTACCAAATCGTTAGTTGCCCTATGGTCACCTGCTACTTCAATCGACACTTTTTCACGCTTCTTTTGCTACTCACAGTGGGTTGCAAAACGGCTCCAGTAACAGGTCGACACCAATTGGTGATGATTCCCGAATCACAGGAAATCCAACAGGGGGCTACCGCATTTCAAGAAATCAGCGGCAAAGAAGGGGAAGTATCCGACAGCCCCGTTGCCGCAATGGTAAAACGAGTCGGTGAACGCATTGCGGCCGTCGCCAAACGCGACGACTATCAATGGGAGTTTCGACTGCTCAAAGGGGAAACGCAAAACGCATTCTGCCTCCCCGGTGGCAAGGTAGCAGTGTACGAGGGAATTCTGCCAATCTGCCAGTCCGAAGCTGGGCTGGCAGTCGTAATGTCCCACGAAGTCGCTCATGCCCTTGCCCGCCATGGTGGCGAACGAATGAGCCAAAACCTTGCTGTCGACTCGATGCGTCAAGCGGTCGCATTTGCAACCTCCAAACAAACGCAACTCAAGCAACAAATCTTCATGCAAGCCTACGGCCTTGGAACCCAGTACGGCGTCCTGCTCCCCTACAGCCGACAACATGAATTGGAAGCGGACCACATTGGCCTAATGCTCATGGCCGAAGCAGGCTATGACCCCAATGAAGCCCCAAAGTTCTGGGAACGTTTCGCACAATCGAGTAATGGCCAGAGCATGGAATTCCTTTCCACACATCCATCCGATGGAAGACGCCAACAGAGACTCATCGATCTGCTAGGAGAGGCAAATCAGATCTACTCTCGCGCCGCCGAAAGACGCGGTCTCGGCGAACCGATTCCGCTCATACAAGTCGCAGCCGCCCCACCCACATCCGACCAACCTACCGTGGAATAATTATTTGCTCAACGCAATAACTGAAGCCTCACGCCACCGGAGTCAGCTTCAACCCTCGGTCATCGATTTCAAAGGTCAGAATCCGCTCATCGCATCGACTTCCCCGATGCTTGGCGATATACAAAGCACGCTTCATCCTGCCGCTATCAAGAACACGCCCCATCAATATCAACGTGTTCGCTCCTGCCACCAAATCCCCTTCGGCCAGCGGACGCATCATCAATTGCTCAAGCATCGTCTCGCGCGTTGTAACCAGCACCATAGCGATGGAATCCGTGTGCGAATAAGCATGCTCAGCAACCTGTTCCGCCACGCTTCGATAATCTTGGCGAAACACATCCCGCGCTAGCCAATCATGCTCCTTGCGTAGCATCCGATGATAAATTCTCTCGAGCAACTCAAGCTGGAGTGAATCCTCTGGATTCTCTTGTGGCTCAATTCCATCCACCAGAAACCTTCGAGTTCCATGAACTAAATGAAGGTAAACGAACTGCTCCAGAATCGGAAGTCGTCGATTGATTTCCGATTGCCACGCATCCCAATCCTCAGGATCCATTTGACTACGTAAAACACGACGCCCCTCGTAACCGAGAAACGGCAACAGTTCATTCGGGACATGCTGATCGAACAGCGACTGCGGCGCGTGCCACCGGAGATTCTCTTGCTTTAACTTCCATTGAAACATGCGCTCTGCATAGTCGCTATGACTCTGCAGATCACCGCGACTGCTCAAGTCCACAATCGCTCCAGGTCGCTTCTCATCGCAACCACCACGATAGAGCCAATTCACTCCCAGTTGAGTCTTTCCAACTCCTGTAGCACCAACAATGACGGTCAACGTTCCTGGCAGCAAGCCTCCACCAAGAGCTTCATCAAGACCAACAATTCCCGTTGTCTGCCGACTCATTTCGACTCCTGACTTGAACCGATCCGATACAGAGCCGAGCGGGTTCGCAAAATCATCTGACCATCAACGACAGCAGGCGTGGCCATGCATCCGTCATCCAATTGATTTTCACTGACCAATGTTCCCGAGCGATCCGCTTTGAACACGTATCCCTTCCCTTCGTGGTCGAACAAATAAATGTTACCACCAGCGCTCATCACCGAACTACTAAACTCACCACCCAACCGTTTTTGCCAAACCTGCTCACCATTCGCAGCGTCGATACAACTCGCGATTCCTTCGTCATCAATGTTGTAAATCAAACCATCCTGCAGCAACTGCGAAGGCTTGCATCCAATACCTCGATCCTGTCGCCATAGAATCTTGTCGGTCAAATCTCCCTGACCAGGACGTAACGACATCAACAAAGCCTTGCTGAATCCCGAATTCAAAAAAAGCCGATCGCCGTCAAACATTGCCTTCGCTGTCGTCGAAAATTCATTGTATCGCACACGCCAAATTTCTTCGCCGTTGTCAGGATTGTATGCGATCGTCGCCTTCGAGGTCGGACTAATCATTTCCACTTTGCCAGCGACATCGATCAAAGTTGGTGTCGCATACGCTTTGTGAACATCACCATCGTCCGTTCCATATTCCACTTTCCGATCAACCTTCCAAACGGTCTTCCCCGTAGCTCGATCGAGTGCAACAACATACTTATAATCAAAACCATCCATGTGAAAAATCAGAAGGTTTTTGTAAAGAATCGGTGAGCTACCAGGCCCACGATAATGGTTGCAAGGGAGATCGCGACGTGACCAAACAACCTCACCATTGGATTGTTTCAAACATGCGGTACCATACGCTCCGAACGATAAATAAACATACTCACCATCCAACAACGCTGTCGGCGATGCGTAGCTGTTCATCTTATGATGGTCTACCTGAACCTCCTGGTTTTCAAACAATGGCAGTTCCAACAACACTTTGCCAGTCTCAAAATCGATCGCTAAGACCGACATCTTTTTTCCATCGTTGCTGGAATTAGTCAACCAGATCTTGTTGCCCCAAACCACAGGAGAAGACCAAGCCCTCCCTTCAATAGGTAACTTCCAAACGACATTCTCCGTCTCACTCCACTTCGTCGGAGGTGCCTTGCCTCGAACCAAGCCGTCCCCGGCGGGTCCGCGGAACTGTGGCCAGAATCGAGTTCCCGCCGACAGCACTTCTTGGTTTGTCCAAGCCCACTGATAATCCTTCTTCACTTCGCCACTTGCGTCTTTGGATCGAGCCGTCCAACGCATCAACACAGGTTGAATCACACCACTCCAACGCTCATAACCTTCCTCGTTTAGATGCAGCCCATCCTTCTTGAAGATACTTTCCTCAGGTTGCTGCTCTTTGTTGAGTGTCAGTGGAGCAACATCGATCATCTCCATCAACGGCCATGATCGACAGAGTTGTCCAACCAACAAATTTGCACGCTGCATCTCGGGCCATTTCGCCCAACGTTTGATACTCGGCTTGATGCCAATCCATAAGATCGGAACATCCGGATGAACGGATCGAATACGAGCGATCAACGCATTGGCTTCAACGACGTGCTCATCGGCCGTCTTACCGGCACCGATGTCATTGTCTCCACAATACACGACAAATACTTTCGCTTTAACTGCGCCAAAAAGTGTGTCGAAGTGATCATTCAGATCTTCAAGCTTCGCTCCACCAATACCATGATTCAGAACGGGCATTCCTTCGAAGGACTTTTCCAGTGACCAAGAACGAATCGTCGAAGAGCCGACGAACACAATGGGATCCGTAAGCTTCGAAGCTTTCAACTTCTCCTGGACCTGCGCCACATGATCTTTAAAGCGTGGCCGCGTCTCCTTCTTCTCTTCCTCCTGCTTTGACACCTCGTTATCTTGCTTCGCTACTTTCGCACCGGACGATTCCTGTCCAAACAGAGGCAAGGATACGTCAAGCACTAGAGCAATCGCCAGCAAACTCCAAAACGCTCGACGGCAAAGGATAAAAGTCAAAGCCATAAGATGACCTATTTTGGAAGGAATGATTTAAGGCTGGAGAAGTCGAAGGGACCGATCGGCCCATCCTAGAAAGTGTAAATCATCACCTCCCATATTTCGATAGGTCTCAACGGGAGATATCTCCCTTTAGGCTCCATCCAAGGAGAGATTTCGGCATCCATAAGCGAAAATGACGCCTATCCTTTCACTGCAGCTGAACGTGAGTACCGATTGCAAGCCAAGTCGTCCATTAGATTCGCGTGATTCCATGGCATCAGCCGCTCGCGAGTCTCTTTGAGCCAATCTAACTTGTCGCAACTCGCTACCTGCCGCTGACCAACCGTCATCTTTCTCAACTGCTCGCAACTTTGTCGAACCGCTTCACGCAATCCGATTTTTTTAGAAGAGAGAAAACTTGGAATCACTCCCTCTCGATTTCCAGCCTCATGGAACTTTCGAAACTCTCCCTCGCAATCGATCGCCGACAGAAAATAGAAGTTGGCTGTCATGCAGAACAATTCAAAATCAGGCATCGCGTCATAGCATGCACTGACCATTTCATCGATCCACATTGTTTCGTCAATCACATCATAGCCATATTGCTTCCAAGCATCTGAGTCACCACATTTCTCAATCAACAACTCAGCAATACGCTGCACCCCGCTAAGTGCATGCGCAATTCCCGTGCTATGAAGCGGATCGATAAAGCCTGCTGTCGTCGGTAGCATTGCCCATCGATCGCCAGATGCCTGCGACCACAACCGGCTCAAGCGACTTACAAACTGTATCGATCGAGTGGGTCGACTCTCCGTAAACATCTGCCGAATCGAGGGAAAACGATCTAACTGCCGATCCCACATCGCCTGCAAATCACCCCCAGGTGACAATTCCCCTTGCCAGTACTGTTGTGGCTGCACCATTCCAACGCTGCACAAACCTTGCTGAAAACGCAACATCCACATCCACCCCCGATCCATCAAATGGTGCTGCGCAGAATCGTCGGAATAGAAAGGTGACACAGTCGACAGGTTTCCCAATTCCTGCTGTATACCATCCCAGCTAGCCACCTGCTCCCAGTGACAAAACAGTGCCCCGCTTCGTGTCCTCAATTCCTCATCTCGACGCTGAAGCCCTATAGCTTGCGCTAGGGCTCCACCTGTTCCCGTTGCGTCGATCAACCACTTCGATCGCACCGCGAATGCCGAATCTTTCGATCTATCCGACGCATCACTGACCGGGTTGTCTATATCCAATAGTCCAAAACAAATCTCCCAAACATCGCTCTTTTTGACAATCGACTCAACCTGACACGACTCTCGACATTCCACGCCTGCTCTTTCTGCTTGCTGAAAAAGAAACTGATCCACATCGGCGCGAATCCAATGGGTGTCACTGGAACGATCGTCAACACTTGCAGCGACCATTAGGGAACGCGAATTCGTTTCCGTGTCGCGAAAGGCTTCCCCCTGCGTATGACTAAAATAAGTGAATCCTCGTTTCTTTCCGCAGCCCAATTGCGGATAGGTCGCTTGCCATGTACCCCAGCGTGCCAGCGGTTTGAGCGCAGCCAATTCCCACCGCTCAGAGATCCATTCGACCAGATAATCTGCGACCGGCGTGCTCGACTCACCTATCGCAAAACGGGGATGCTTACTTCGATCGATTAAGAGGACACGCATACCGCGCGACGCAAGTATCCAAGCCAATAAACTCCCCGAGAAACTGCTTCCTAAAATCGTCACGTCGAACATCACGGAACCTTTGCCTTTATTCATCCATCAGAGCCACACATCGGCAATTGAAATGAGGTCGTTCTACAATTTTCTGTTGAAGATTCATTGTTTCCAATCGCTCACCCCTTGCACCCCTGCAAACATCACAATGACCTCGCATCTTTCCCCAATCCCACATATCTGCTGTAACGATTTGAATCCCATCTTGCAACGCTTTCTCCATCACCTGTTCCAACATGAACGCATCAACGTTTAAAAAATGCCCCTCCTTTTCTAATTGCAGCAATATGCCATCCTTAGCTCGCATCGGGATCACACTGCAATGCCGCACTCGGTTACTTTTTGCAAATCGCAATGACTCTAGACACCAATGAATCGACTCAGTCCGCGTCAATCCAGGGAGTCCAAGCAAAACAAAGCTGCGTAATTCAACGTCCATACTCGCCAAGGTCTGACAAGCATGAGCAAAATCTGTCACAGTCATTTTCTTATTGAGCCAAGCGAGCAACTGAGGATGAATCGTTTCCAGTCCCATGGCAACTTCTAAACGTCCTGCTAAACGATTTCGGAAGTTGCGAATGTTGTCGCTGATCAGTCTAGGATGATTCTCTACGATCACCCGGTCGAAAGAGCCGAGCATTGAGGCGATCTCTGCAAGATCATCCGTTGGAACATTGTGAGCATCAAAGAAGTTACTACTGTTGTATAATTTGATCCACCGCTGGGTCGATACCTCAGCACGCTCTGCGAGATTCCAGGGAGCCGATAATCCAAAACCGATTTGCTCCGGTAAATCCCCTAACTGAGTTGGTCGATCAAGCGTATGCTTCCAAAGATCGCACATCGTGCAACTAAAGCGGCATTCGGCGCCAACCAAAAGCAACACTCGCGTTGCCACAGCACGACCAGGGGCCTCGATCTCCCACTCGTCCCACTGCGCGACCGGCCTCCGAGCGTCGACAGCTGATTTTGCTCCGCGTGCAGCTCGGATGGTATTACGATCGGGAGCGGCGAAAGGGAGAGGTTGCATCTTTGTTATCGGAGCTAAAAAAAGTACTAGGTAACCATCGCTGATCAGCCTAGCAAAAAAACATGATCCAACGCTATCGGCATTAACGCGGAAGTTGTTCGATCAGATAAAAATCTACCGTTTTGGGAACCATTCTAGCCTGGTCAACTGATACCCAAATCAATCCTGATTCAGTATAGTGGTGGCCAATCATATCTTATCAGGGAGCAATGGCATTATGGGTTATTACATCGGGATCGATATCGGAACCTCGGGAACAAAATCTCTTCTCATGGATGCGCAGGGAACGATCGTTGCAGAGGCCACTGCAGAATATATCGTTCATATGCCCAAACCGCTGTGGACCGAACAAGATCCAGACGACTGGTGGAATGCCACCGTAAAGACAGTTCGAGAAGTCGTTAAGAAATCGAAGGTCAAAGCTGCCGATGTCAAAGCGATTGGGCTGTCAGGCCAGATGCATGGTTCAGTCTTTCTAGACGGACAGGGAAAAGTTCTTCGCAAAGCGCTTCTTTGGAATGATCAACGCACTGCCAAGGAATGCGATGAGATCACTCGCCGCGCCGGTGGCCGCGAAGAACTAATTCGAATGGTCGCTAACCCCGCACTCACCGGCTTCACCGCGCCGAAGATTCTTTGGTTCCGCAACAATGAACCTAAACTTTTTGCTCGTTGTCGCCACATCCTTCTGCCTAAAGATGAGATTCGACGCCGTCTCACCGGAGAACTCGCTACCGAAGTGAGCGATGCCAGCGGGATGCTTTTGCTGGATGTTCGCAATCGCTGCTGGTCCAGCGAACTTCTCGGTAAGCTCGATCTAGATCCAGCCCTCTTTGCCAAAGTTTACGAATCGCATGAAGTAACAGGAACGTTGCTGCCTGATGTCGCTAAACAACTCGGCCTGACCACCTCCTGCAAAGTCGTTGGTGGTGCGGGGGACTGCGCTGCTGGAGCGGTAGGCAACGGTATTGTTAAGCAAGGTATTGTCACAACGTCGCTCGGAACCTCCGGAGTTGTGTTTGTTCACAGCGACAAACCGCAATACGATAACCAAGGACGACTGCACACCTTCTGCCATGCGGTATCGGGTAAATGGCATATGATGGGTGTGACACTCTCGGCCGCTGGCTCACTGCAGTGGTTCGTCTCGCAGCTTTGCCCTGAACTTCACGGCAAAAAAGGAACTGATCTGTATAAGATTATCAACGCCGAAGCAGCTGCCGTCCCCGCTGGTTCCGAAGGTCTTTTCTTCCTTCCTTATTTGGCTGGCGAACGCACTCCACACGCCGATCCCGCCGCTCGCGGTTGCTTTATCGGCCTAACCAACAAACATACGCGCGGTCATATGGCACGCGCCGTCATGGAAGGTGTCGCAATGTCGCTGCGTGAAAGTCTGCAAATCGTTCGCGATCTCGATGTTCCCACCAAAGAGATCCGCGTTTCGGGAGGGGGAGCGAAAAGCGATCTTTGGAAACAAATTCTAGCCGATACGTTTGGCCAACCAGCCTGCACCATCAATGCAGAGCAAGGTCCAGCCTTCGGAGTTGCCCTGCTAGCAGCAGTTGGAGATGGCGCCTATCGCAACATCGAAGAAGCCTGCAAGGCGACGATCACCGTTGTTTCCAGAACACCACCGGTCAAGGCCTCGGCAAAGGTCTACGATCGGGCATTCCCCATCTATCAAGATCTATACCGATCGCTCAGAAGCAACTTCCAAGCGATTAGCAACTTGTGATTCGGAAGCCAACATGGCAACCGCATAGGCTGGAGCACACCGCGCCAACGACTCGCTCAGCACTTCAGTGAGCTTGATCGTGCGCGGCTTCCATTTGGCATGTTGTAAGGCACGCTCGATTAGAAAATCAGCATGGCCAGAGAATATAGCGACCTCTGGCTTACCTTTTAACTGCTGAAGATTTCGGAGTATCGCCTGACCAACCAGCTCCGCTTGCTGGTCAATGGCAAAATGCGCCATTTGCTCCAGTTCGCGAACACTCAGTGTAGTCGCATCCTCACCGATCATTCGCGCCAATCGACCGCGAGCAAACTCTTTTGTCCGAGCCCTTCCATCAGCCGTATCGCAATCGGATGCATCTTCCGCAACCTCACCGATCACCACATACGCATCATCCATGGTTGCAAATAGCTCAGCCATGACAGGACACTCAACGCCTTGATACGGCAGAACCTTCAGAACTGCACACATCGGTGTACGCCGCACGCCGGTATAAACCAATTGCCCCCGCAACAGTCGATCGCTATCGGTTCTCGAATCTGTCTCCACACGATTTTTTTCCAGCGGAAGAATATCACATGTCGTTGAACCAATATCGATCAGCAATCCACTCTTGCCCTCCAACCAACGAACCGCCAGCGATGCCAATGCATGCCAGTTACTCGCGGCCACCGTCCAAGGAGCCCGAGCCGCAGCCGATGGCGAAAGCCATTCTCCATTTACCGAGTACACTTTGGTTCGCGAAGCGGGGAAGACGCTTGTCACTTGCTCTAGGATTCGGCAAACCCCCTCCTCACGCGTCGAGTAGCAATCTGCTAACTCCCCCGTCATCGTCAGCGCGACGGCATCAAAACCAGGAACCTGTTCCAGCAGCTTTCCAATTTCAACTCCCAATCGATCTGGATACTTCCACAATGCAAACACCTCACTACGTGCATACCCACGCGTATTGCACAGCTTGATATTCGCTCCACCGATATCCAGTCCTATCCAATCGAGCATCCGCTATGCCCCTTCTGCTTCTTGCGGCTGCGCCCAGACAATATCGACTCGGCATTGCTCGTTTCCTGAGAGGGTAACGAGAACCGAATCTTTTTCGACCGTCAACTTGCCAACACTTTTTCCATCCGCGTCACTACGATAAGCTCGCGCGATATCACGCAGACAGCGAATGCGACACGGAACTAGTTTACCAGTCAACTCGCGAACCGAAACTCTGACACCGCAAAGATTGCCAGCCTGATCGTAGAGCGAACTGAGCAACTGCACTTGAGCCTGCGGAGGTTCGGCAGCAAAGAACCAATTAAGAGATCCACTTCTCGGTGGCCCAGGTACAGCATCGAGTCGCAAAGGACTTTCTAAAAATGTTTCAGCGGCGATAATCGGCTGTGGCAAGTCAACCCCGATTCCCACGTGAAACTCTTTAGAAGTCTCACCACGAACCATCAACAGCGAATCGAGAAATCGTTCGCCGTGACGACGATGGTAGGCCAACCCACCGGTAAGCAACGAGGTGCGATGCTCCACTTCATCAATCTCGACCAACAACGGCGAGATGAGACGTCCTCGCGATAACGACTGACGATTACCCCCAACAATTCCCGTCAATACGGCTGATTCACTAACCCAAGCGGATCGCAGCGCCACATAGCTTGCCCAGGGATCTTCCAGCAACTCACGTTTCAAATCGATCACCAGATTCATTTGCAGCACACGACTACCTCGCCAGAGTCGATAGCGAATCTGAAATTCAGCAGCCTTGTTGCGATCAAACCACAAGCCACCCTGGACTTGTAACTCACCGAACAACGGCGACGACTCACCAAGCATCACCTTATCAGCTTTCATCACTGAATAAGGCTTTTCCGTAGTCCCACCTCCGCGCGGATCGTAAACACCGAGCTGCAAACTCAAACGATTACCGCGTTTATTCGGTACGTGCAACGCTTTGAGATGCCCTGAACTACGATCGATTTGGATCTCCATAAATTCGTTACCGATCGTCGCATCCGCAGAGGCGAGGTTGGCCGACTTGGGCATCTTTCCACGCGGCGCGTTCGATGCTCCGCACGACTCCGACCATAAATAGCCACAAGGTGGCATATCGACAATCGACTTCACTTCGTTCTTTGTTGTCAATTGAGCGTAGAGACTTTGCGGCGTATCGGTGGCGACTAATCCGTCGCTAGAAGCAAGCGTCAGTCGCCTAGCGACCAAGCTCGTATTGACGATCAAAGCACCACTTACACTTCCTGTCTTTACACTCCCTGATATCTGCTTACCGACCTTTGAAAGCTCACCATCGATCTCCGTACTTATCGCCTTTTCGAGACGCGTGAAATCGCTAGTGGTAATTCCACCGCAGGCAGTAAGAGAGGCGTCAAGTTCCTCCCAAACCTGCACCGCCGAGGAAGGGACTTTGGCCTGAAAAATTTCGCTGGAACTTTTGTCAGTAACAACCTCTGTACTCGCACTGCTACTCTGTGGCAATTTTTTCGTTAGCGCCGCCAATTGCTCGCTCAGCACAGCAGCGCTTTGCAACTGAAAACAGCGAGTTGATAATCGATGGTAGTTCGCTCCACCACTGATCGGATCAACCACTTTCTTTCCAGCGGCCTGAACCAGGTAATTGGGTTTAAAATCGGCTGAAGGTAATCGTTCCTGATGATAGGGATGGGCGGTTATTTCGAAATAACGATCAGCACCAATCCATTTACCTAACGCGGGAGTGAATTTAGAGACCGCTGCATGATCGATAAGGAAATCACTTCGCAAACCGGGCCAATGTGCAATCATGATCGTTGAAACATGATCATGATCAAGGGATTGACCAAGTCGCGCCCCCATTCCCAAAAATGAATCCGCGCTCGCTCCATCGATTACCGCGCCACTCAAAGTATCAATTGGCGTTCCATCGGCCGACTCCCAAGCCGACTTCACTTGCGTAGCCTCTGGATAACTTCCACTCTCCCACCCCACAAGCACGCAGCCCTGATAGCCGAAGTTCTTCAGCCATGCGGGAAAGTGTGGAGTCATTCCATCGCGGTAGCGGCCAAATACTTTCGGTGAGTACTGTAGTGCATCGCGGAAAAACTCTCGACCACGCTCCAAATCGCGACGAATGGAGTCTTGATCCAACAATGGATGCGGCGGCTCCAAATACTCTCCACCGATAATGCTCAGAGAGCCATCCGCCAGTCGCTCTTTGATGCGACTCCAGGCTGCTGGATTCACACTCTGCAATTGCGACAAAAGCTTACCGCTAGCGAGCAAATTGAGCGGCTCAGGGCGACGTAACTCCTCATCGAGTTTTGCTCCCAGGGTTGTCGCTGCAAGCAATATCACTTCAATGACGTGGGTATCATGAGCGTAAAAGTGATCACGCTCTTGCCCCAATTGGTCAAAGCATGACTGCAGCATCTTCGCTGCCTGCTCAGAATCCCCCTCCAGCCATGCGTTGGCTGCCTGCAAACAATGGTCTTCAAAGACAGCTTGATCCAAATGAGTCGCGTATCGTAACTGCCGCGTCATCAACTGAACTTGAAGATAACAGTAACCTAGAGCGAAGAAGTCATTCTCATTAACACCTTCTGCACATCCGCTTGCCGATTCCGGCAATAGTTTGCTGTCTTGCATTTGCTGGAGCATCTCGCGTCGGTTGGCCGAACAACCGATGGCTAGACCTCCTGCATCCACAATCTTCTTTTTCAATTGATCAGGAAACCGATTCTCACTGGCAACAGGCAATATCGCCAGCACATCCTTCCAATCATCAGGTGGCTGATCCGCGCGGCACCACTGAGGCAACTGGCCGGTCGACTTCAGCAACGCAGGATGCCAGAGCACCGTCCATCCTGCCAGCAACCCAGCCGCTTGCCGGTCTGGCAGAGACCGAGGAAAGTCCTCCCACTGGTAGCACGGAAACAAAATCAAAGAACGAATTGGATTCATCGGCTCGCCTTAGGAACGCTGGAAGCCGCTATCTTCAACGAAAGCGGCTTCGCGTGAAATTTCGAAACTAGTTATCCACAGTCGCCAGAATTACTTCTGACCTTCGGCATCACCAATCAATTCCTCGATCATCTCATCGAGTGCTTTAGCATTGGCATCACCCGAACCGACCTTGATCATGCGGATTTTTCCTTCACGATCAATCAAGACGGCCTGAGGAATTCCGGTGACGGCATACTCTTGAGAGTACTTGCTGCTTTCCGGAGTTACCATAAAGCGATGCTTTAATTCATGGTGAGCCGCAAATCTTTCCAGAGCCTTCTGTTCATTCTCTGGGGTTAATTCCTTGTCCTGCTTGATTTGCTTGGCTGCATCATCCCAGTCGTATTTGTAGTACTTGGTAACGCCGATGATCACGAGCCCTTTGTCGCTATACTTTTCATGCCATTCGCGCAAATGAGGGAATGTGGCAACGCAAGGACCACACCATACGGCCCAGAAGTCCAACAATACGACCTTACCTTTAAGATCTTCATCCTTAATTGCCTCGCCATTGACAAATACTTCCGCATCCAAAGGCAAGGCCGGCTTACCAACTAATTCAGCTCTCTTAAGTTCCATTTCCAGAGACTGTGCCATACGATCGAGGTTCTTCGATGCATTGCTGGCCAGCGACTTGATAACGCCTTCCCCCTCCGCACAGCGATCAAGCATCTCCTTTAGACTATCCATCTGCGCTTTAGCAAGCTTCGGATTCACACGAACCAAACGCGAAATGGTACCAGTACGAGCTCGTAAAACTTGATTGAACAAAGTAGGTTCTTTCTCTGCATCACCTAAGGCAGACAAATCTTTGACGATCGCGTCGACATCTGCTACCGCTGCATCTGCATCCGCGTTCAACTTTCGATTGACACGCGACAAGCCAATTCCAACCCAACTGTTAACAAGTGCATTTCGCAGGCCCTGATCTTTTTCATTTTCCCAGGCATGTCGAAGTCTCTTTAACTGTTCATCTAGTTTTTCAGTCTCTTCTGATAGATTGAAGGCCGAACGGAAATCGGCGATAACACTTTCCAATCCACCTTCGGCCGATACGACTGCGTTGCTTCCCGACTTGTCCAACGATTCAACGATCGAATTGATTTCGTTTCGCGCCCATTCGGCCGCAGCTTCGATGTTGCCTTCGCGCATCTTATTGTTGATCATAATCTGCATCGGCATTGCGACTTGATCACCAGCCAGCTTGCCTGACTTCAAACCTTCTTTCATCTCACTAAAGAGAGCATCGTACTGAGCCTGTGCCTTCTCCGCTTGCCTTCCTCGACTGAGCATTCCGGCAAGCAACTGTCGCAATTGAATCTTTGCTGCAATCGAGTCCGGCTTCCATGCTTCAATCTTTTCTGCCGCCTCATCGAGCTTGTTGCCCTGGATCAATTGCATGATCTCTCGGGATGGATCGACGTTCTTCGCTTCTTCCTTTGAATCCTCTTTTCCCGCTGCTTGTTGTCCCGAATCAGATTTACCTGCATCGGGCTTGGCTGCATTTTCCTGAGCACGAAGGGTTGGCACGCAAGCCACTCCCGCCAGGAGGAGAAAACAGGTAAATCCAAAACGCTTGATCATGATTTATAAAACCTCAATAAAATCTCGTAGAAACATTCGGGACTGATTTTAGTTTCCGGCGGCAGGTTTTACCATTCGCGAAGTACCATCCCACCACCAATAATCTCTGAAACGTCCAGCAGGACGCTCATTATCTTCTAGCTTTAGCGTTTCGTTCGATGACGAAACCTTTAATTTCGAGGCAATATCTACCTTTCTCAAGTCCAAATCCACTCCACCGGAAACCATCAACCAGCGATAACTTTTCCCACCTTTTTTCCAAGTTCCCATCGCTGCAGTCGAATCGACTTCCTTCGGCGTACCCCCAGCCACTCCTTTAAGACTTTGCATGTTTAGCTCGGGGATAAAATCATTGTTGAGCCAACTGCAGTTTTCACTCGCCAACTTCCAAGCTACGGCAGTATCGAAGATATGTCCTAAACGACCATAAAGAGGATAAGCTTTTTGTATCTCAGCTATCTGTTTCGAAAAATCAGTTGCAAAACGGTCCGCAGCTTCATCGCGTTCCGCTCCCATCACTCGATCTCCTTTAGCATCCATCCATTGCTTTTCGCTCTGCAGTTTTAAGCGACGATCCGGAAGCGAAAACACACTCTTTCGATCATTGGTCAGAATCTCAGGGTAGTCCGGAGTAAACCACCATCGCACCAATTGCTGATCAGGCTCTGTTGACGACTTTTCAGCCAGCTTCGGATAACTTTCTAGAATATCTTTCGCCACTTCCAGTCCGAGGCCTAATCGCTTCATGTGAATATCAGCTTGCAGAAGAGCAAGCGCCGTGGGACTACTGGGAGATAAACCTTGCAATGAAACACGGTGACCTCCCAGTGTTCGACTCAACATGGCCGCTCCTTGCTTCGGATTACGCAATAACGTTGCTGCCGAGTCTGCTTTATTCAGCAACGCATGTACGCGAGCAAGTCCTTCAGGCGAAGGATCAAGACTGCAGACGACCGCTTGCTGGCGACTAACCACCAAAGCCTGCCCAATCGAAATCACATCAGCCAGCAAGACAGGTGACGTCCCAGATCTTAGCGATACCAATTCACCATCCCGCTTGACAATGCCGCCGCCAGCAGGACCTGCGAGCACAACATCATCATTCTCCTCATCCAAAAGAATAAAGTCGATGCGATGTAGGCCAGCTAAGGTAGCAACTTCCAAATCCCACAGACGTCCGGCATCGGTGCGGGCAAGAAGATTTGAAAATAATCCGCGAAGGGAAATAAAACGAAGCGAAGAGTCCTTATTCCAACCGCTACTGAGATCTCCAAGCGATTCGGGCGAGTCATCCTTTGACTTTACAGAAACCTTCGCACTCAAACCACCTTCTATCGAATCGAGTAAACCGGGACGTGACAAACAACGATGCACAACACCTTTCGCATCAATGTAAATTCCGCCGGGGTAAGCCATCATGGTCGCATCACCTGACTCCCAACTATCTGGATCAATCGTCGACTGAATCAACATCATCAATTGACTGAAGTCTGCCATGCTCGCACCACCAGCAGCACCTCCATCTTGACGCTGAATCTTACTGGGCAGATTGAGCGATGAACTATCTTGAGAATCCGTTACTTGATCCGTGAGCAGTAGGTATTCACCATTGGCTAACGCTTGTTCTCGAAATGCGGGTTTCTTTCGATCGACAACACCCTGACGCGTCTCGTCTTCTTGCGTGAAACCGCTGGTCGCTTGAGAGACAACCAATAGGGCCAACAGCGAGAGGTTGCAAATTGACAGACCGTTGCTACGCAAACGCGAATTAGAACTGCGGTAAGACCCAAAGTGCTGGAGATCTTGTGCGATCATCCCAACCCCTCCTCAGAGCAACGGGCTAATGCTCGCTGGGCCCGAATGCCTAGCAAGTGGTGTTAAACCAAGTATAGCGTGACAGAAATCCACGACCTTGGTCAAGAAGTTGCGAAAGGAATCCCTAGAAATGTTCAGGCTGCGTCGCGACTAACACTGATTTTCCCTGGATTTTCGACAAACTCGATAAATGGCGCAAGCAAGTCCGAGGTCCGCTTCGTTGCTCCCAGGTGAGTGCCCACCCACGCCGCCGCACGCTCCCCCTGCTCTGTCGCAGGCGATGGTTCCCTAAGTCCTTTAAGCAACCACGACTCTAGTTCACCGGCGTCAGGCACTTGAGTCGCCAAGTCCCACTGCAATAGATCGCGTACGATGTCTCTGAAGTTACGTGTGTTAGGACCGAAACTGACACAGGCACCATAGGCACAAGGCTCAATCATGTTCTGCCCGCCGCGGTTACCAAAACTTCCACCGACGGTTGCGAAATTCGCGACTCCCCACCACCACCGCAGTTCCCCAATCGTATCAATCAACAAAACATCCCAGTTATCAGCAGACTCCTGCCTAGGATCACTTCGCCGCACGACTCGAATACCAAACTTCAAAAGTGCTTGATAGACTTCTTCGAATCGTTCTGCATGCCTCGGCACAACGACTAGCTTCAAAGACGAATGATCCTTCCGCAACCTTAAGTAGATCTCGGTAGCCATCACCTCTTCAGGTTCCTGCGTACTACCTACGACCCAAACCGTGTCTCGCTTATCCAATCCTGCCCACTTGCGACGCTGTAACACCTCGCCATGATGGCGATTGGAATTCGCGCCATCAAATTTAATCGAGCCGGTCACATGAACATTTTCTGGCCCTGCGCCAAGTTGAATGAAACGTTCAGCATACGTTGGATTCTGAACGGCGATGCAATTCAATTTGGATAACAGCGATCGAGTGAGAAATCGAATGCGACTGTAGCCCTTGAAACTTCTTTCGCTCAACCGACCATTGACGATTGCAATCTCCACACCTTGGCGGTGCGCCAGCGAAATCAAGTTAGGCCAAAGCTCCAGTTCCGCAAGCACAAGCAAACTGGGACGCAATCGACTCAGTGCTCGCTTGAGGCCCCAGGTGAAATCAAAGGGGCAATAGAAAGTGATCAATTCCGGATAGCTCTCTCGAGCCAACTTGCGACCAGTCACTGTGGTCGTTGACAAAACAATTTCCCAATCAGGCCAACGCTGCTGAAACTCGCGAATCAATGGCCGCAGTAATTGTAGCTCTCCCACACTTACAGCATGAAACCATACCGCATTCTTCGCACTGCGCCTTTCGGGAACACGACCCAACAATTTCTCGTGCCAACCTTCGCGGTACTTCCCGTAACGAAGCGATTGATAAAGCATCCATGGGGAAGCGGCCAGCAGCAGTAAGCTGTAAACCGCATTAAGCCCCCAGGAGATCAATCGCTCAAGCCACATTGTCACGAATCCATTCGCAAAGATTTTTCACGGCTTACCATTGCCGAAGATTGTGCTTAGGTCGATGCCTCATTCCTCAAGCAACAGTTCTTGTACTTCTTGCCACTGCCGCAGGGGCAAAGGTCATTGCGTCCGACGCGATCAAGTTGCTTGCGAATCGGCTCAACCTTCACAGGCTCATCGGATTGCTCAATCGCTTTCTGCTGAGCTTCCTGTTGCTTATTGAGCTGCACTTGCTGGGATTGGATTCTGGGAGCTTCATCGTGGCGAGCCGAAGTCTCCACCATGGTGCTTTTCACCGAACCGGTATCGAGTGACTCTACGCGAAAGATCAAATCAGTCATTCGATCGCCGATCGAGAACCACATTTGCTCAAACAATCGCATACCTTCGCGTTTGTACTCGACTTTAGGATCGATCTGAGCGTAACCCTTCAAGCCGACAGCCGAGCGAAGATGATCCATCGCGAGCAGGTGATTTTTCCAAGACTCATCGACAATCGAAAGCAATACCGATCGTTCCATTCGGCGAATCTCTGGATAATACTTATCATCGATTGCTCGACGAATACGCATTCCGATTTCATCTCGATCTAGTCGCAGCAATTCTTCTTCATCCAAAGTCACTCCCAGTTCACCGCTGACCCACTGGGTAATAGCATTCAGAGCTTGGCGATTAGCCAATGCTGCCGCCTTGACACTCTTCTCTTTGCCGAGACCTTTGAACAGCTCTTTGACCAATCGATCGGATTCTTCGACGGCAATATGCGAGCGATCCACCATCTTGCGGCTAGCGGCCACAAGCGATTCATAGATCTTGTCCCCTTCTTCGTTGAGAACAACATCAGCAAGCTCTGGAGAATCAAACCGGCGAGCGGCCCAGTTGGCCAGCCCCGCGCGATCGACCTGCAACTGATTGGGACCAACCGGCTTGGAAAATGCCTGCAGACCACCTACTACCGGATAATGCGCTTCTTTATCCTCATATGCTTCGCTCGCTAATTGCACCAAGCTTGCTGCAACCGCGTTGGATTCGCGACCTTTCAGATTCTCTAATTTCGCATCTAATCCAAACTTACCCTTCAGCCATACCAAGGCCATATTCAAGCCATAGTTAGGATCGAGATAGGGGAAGCCCTCCGAGAGATCGACTTTGGCTAGTTGCTCGCGAGCCTTTTCAATCAACACTTCGTCAATTGTATCGCGACTGATTTTCCTCAACTCGCTGGGCGTATAAATCACTCCGTAGCGAGTCTTGTACCAAGTCGAGAGTGCCTCGACATTCCATTCAGACGGCTCTTCTTCCATTGGCAGATTTTCATCAATCGCATCGAGGATCAATGTCTCGGCTGCACGTTCAGCGGAATCATGAGCATAGGCCGAAGCCGCATCACTATCCTGACCCCGGAAATCCTTACCATCCAATTTGCAATGCAACTTACCACCCGCCCACTTCGCGAATGATTCTGCACCAAACATCGGATCAAGGAACTGCTGAACATTGTGCTCAATCTGCTGCCGTATTTGCTCAAATATCAATTCTCGACAACTGACTCCTTCGAGTATCTGCTGTCGATAGCCGTAGATTCGCTTTCGCTGCTGGTCCATGACCTCGTCATATTCCAACAGGTTTTTACGAATCTCGAAGTTGCGTTCTTCGACTTTCTTCTGAGCGGCAGCGATACGTCGAGAAACAAAACTGCTCTCGATTCGCTCGCCTTCCCCCATCCCCAGTCGCCCCATCCAAGCGCGAACCCAGTCGCCCGCAAAAATTCGCATCAAGTCGTCTTCCAACGACAAGAAAAATCGACTGCTACCGGTATCACCTTGACGACCGCAACGACCACGTAACTGCAAGTCGATACGTCGCGACTCATGACGCTCTGTACCCACTACATACAAACCGCCGATCTCGCGAACCAATTGCCCTTCGGCTTTCATGTTTTCCCGAACCGAGATCTCGCTGACCAGATTATCCCAAACTTCCTTGGGGACCTCCAAACGCGTTGGATATTGATCCTGAAGCTGAGCCCAGGCCATCGTCTCCGCGTTCCCACCGAGAATGATGTCAGTACCACGACCAGCCATATTGGTCGCTATCGTCACCGCATCACGTCGGCCAGCCTGCGCGATGATGTCCGCTTCGCGACGATGCTGCTTCGCATTGAGAACCTGGTGTTTGATACCGCGGCGGTCAAGCAAGTGCGATAAACGCTCGCTCTTTTCAATCGAAACCGTACCGATCAAAATCGGACGGCCTTTTCGCTCAACCTTACTGATCGTATCCAAGCGAATGACTTCGTCTTGCTTGGTACCTTTTTCTCGGAAGACGATCTCAGAATCATTTTCTTTGACGATTTCACCGAGCTTTTCACTGCGATCTTTCATCATGAGCACGTCCCACTTGTGGACTCGCTCCAGTTCATCAGCGACGGCTTCGAACTTTTCTTTTTCCGACAGATAAATCACGTCGGGATGCTCGATGCGCTGCATGATACGGTTGGTTGGTATCGCAACGACATCCAAGCCATAGATCTTCAAAAATTCATTCGCTTCTGTCATCGCCGTACCGGTCATACCCGATATCTTGCGATACAGTTTGAAGAAGTTTTGCAGCGTAATAGTCGCAAGGGTTTGCGTCTCTTCTTTGATCTTAACCCCTTCTTTGGCTTCCACTGCTTGGTGCAAACCATCGCTCCATTGACGACCTTCCATCAAGCGGCCCGTGAACTCGTCAACGATGATTACGGTTCCATCGCGAACCACATAGTTCACATCGCGTTTGTAAAGGTGATGAGCCTTAAGCGCATTGTCGATAAGATGCGGCCACTCCATATTTCCGGCAGTGTAGAAGCTCTCTACACCAGCCATTTTTTCAGCAGCTCGTACACCTTCGTCGGTCAAACCAACATTATGGTCTTTTTCATTGACCGTAAAATGCTTTCCTTCAGTCAACGCCCGAGCAATGCGATCCGCATCGACATATTTACCCAAATCCAATTCGGCTGGGCCGGAAATAATCAGAGGAGTTCGCGCTTCGTCGATCAAAATGTTATCCACTTCGTCGATGATCGCGTAGTTTAGCGGCCCCTGAACCTGCTGCAGATGCTTTGGAAAACGGTCGTCGTCCCGCGCCGCTACTCGCATGTTGTCGCGCAAGTAGTCAAAGCCGAACTCATTGTTGGTACCGTAAGTGATATTGCACGCATAGGACTTTTGTCGCTCAGCCGTATCCATCCCACTCTGGATGTTACCGACCGTCAGACCAAGGCCCATGTAGAGTGGCGCCATCCATTCCATATCGCGTCGAGCCAAGTAGTCGTTAACGGTGATGACATGCACACCACGACCTTCGATCGCGTTTAAGTAGGCGGGCAATGTGGCGACTAGGGTCTTACCTTCACCGGTCACCATTTCAGCGATCGAACCGCTGTGCAGCACCATTCCACCGATCAACTGCACATCGTAATGACGCATTCGCAAGTATCGCTTGCCCGCCTCTCGGCAGGTCGCAAACGCTTCTTCAAGAATGTCATCCAGGGTTTCACCACCGCGCAAGCGCTGGCGCAGTTTATCGGTCTGAGCCCGCAACTGCTCATCGGTCAACTGAGCCAATTTTTCTTCCATCGCGTTAATGCGCGCTACTCGCGACATTAAACGGCGCACCACGTGCGAATTGGATGTTCCAAAAATCCCAGTTATCGATCGTTCAAAAGACTGCATCATTCCGGAGAAGAACAAACCAGTGCCTTCCCACAGACGTTCGAGCATTTCCATGGTCAAACCAGACCTGACATTTCAAGAGATCGGTCAGTCCCCTTCGCTAGGCGGATCCCTTTGACTGCCAATAGCGCGAATTCAAGAACCTAAATTCAACGGAGACCAATACTTACCGTTATTAAAAGTAGCGGTTTCGCCGCCTAGGGTCAATCTCGGTTACGAGGCCCTAGGGGCGAAAATTCCTAGAGAATTGGGCATTCAAAGGCATTTTACTTACGATTGGCAGACATCCAGAAATCGCGAACCGCCTGATTTCGCCCCTGAGGCCCCAAACGCTGCAACTGTTGCAGCCAACGCGTCATCTCCTCATTGGAGGGACGTCGCTGAACCACCGACAAGAACATTTGCTCAATGAACCGAGCATCCGTCCCTCCCGATCGCTCATAGAACTCGGCGGAACTTAACAGCGTTACTGGCAAATCATCCACTGATTTACCACGCGCGAAATACTCCAGCCAAGCGGTCATCTCAGCCTGATTTGGAACGCGGCTAAGGTACTTCTGGTAATAGCTTGTAATCAATTGAGAGTTTGGGGGATACCCGGTTGTATACGTACCACCAGCCGTCACGACGCCAGCCGGTGCAAGCTCCAATCTCAAGCCACTGATAGGACCACGCGTTGGATCGATCGCCAGCGGTTGCGGCGTGGCATAGAGAACCTGACCTGCCGACACAATGCTTGCCTGAATTTGGTAGCGTTCCCCCGCAACTAAATAAGCAGGATCAATATACATCTCAAAAGGAATAGGTTGGTTCTGCAATACCGACACGCTCACACTTCCACCATTAACCGCCTGGTAAGGTCGCGTGACATTGTCGACTCGCACTTGCAAAATCGCCCCCGCGGGAATCACTCTCGGATCTCGCCATACGACATCACCACGCACAGCAACGGAAGTATTCTGCAAACCTACATCCATCAAATTCACTTTTGTGGTACGAACGTCTTGAACCAGCATTCGCACTCGACCTTGACCATCCACTCGCCGACGAATCTCTTCACCAATGTCGAAAAGCTTTCCGTCGACATAACCGACCTGATAACCACCGACAGTCAAGATAATGTCGCCTGCTTCTAGACCTGCACGCTCCGCTGCAGACCCTGCCTGAACAGTTCGCAGAACCACTCCACTAGGAGTGTTATCCACAGTCACTCCCAATCGCCAATCGGGAGAGGCGGTATTAATTGTTCCTCCCGACGGAACAGTACTGGGTGCCGCCACGCCCCACCCAAACGAACTTGGAGGCGCTGCATAAGTCGTCGGTGCCGCAGGGTCTCGTGTCCGTCCCGCATCGGCGGCCGGGTAACCGAACTGAGCTCTAGCCGTATTCAACGAAATCGGCGACCAAGCGACAAAGAACCCCAATAGAGCCAATGCACGACCAATCCGTTTCATGGACATTATTCCTTTAACTACTAACGCATCCGAGCGATCAAGGCCCATGCTGATCGATGAATCAAAGAATTCTCAGAATCTCTACACCACCAACTTCACTGTTGACTTCAACAGCAAACCGATGCGGAATTTGCCCTAAATTTCCAGGTAAACCACTTCGTTATAACCTTCGCAATCCTCTCTCTCTATTCGAGAAAGTCTCACGAAAGCGTTTCGCATTTCCAACTGGACTCTTAATTCAGCACGATCATTGATTAAATGAAATCGATGATGCATGCCACCCCCTGGAACTCACTGAGACAATCCTCATGCCCACTACCGAACCATCTCAACGCCCAACACATCCTGCTGCTGACGAATCTGATCGATGTTAAGCGGGAAATATCCAGCTTTAACCGCATCCAACTGCCCTTCTCGACTCAAGATGTAGTGCAAAACGGCTTTAATTCGAGCCACATCTTCTGCCTTGCCGCCACGATCGAAAACCAAGCATAACGGGCGAAGCAGTGGGTACTGACCACGTAAAATGGTCGATTCATCGGCGTTAACGACCTGATCCCCGATAAGAACCGGCAAGACCTTTACTTTGTCAGATCGTAAGTAGAATGGTGCAATCGCTATTCCACCCTCGTCGCCAGCTACCGAGTTAACCAACTCAATGTTTGACTCTTTATTTTTTGCATCCTTGCGAATCTTCGAGCCTTGAAGCAAATAGCGTTCAATAAAGACTTGCGTTCCACTGCTGGCGCCGCGATCGAACACCGAGATTGTCTTTTCTTCGAAACCGTCCGCCACTCCCACTTTACCCCAAGTTGCTGCTAAGGTTCCTTTCTCGATTTCGCAATAGATCTGCTTGAATTGCTCCGGGGTAATCTGCTGCAATGGATTCTTTGGATGCACAAAGACGGCCAATGCATCGAGTCCGATAATGATGGCAACCGGATCCTTCAGTCCACCCTTTTTCAGCTTCTCAATATCTTCAAGCTCCAGCGGTCTTGTAACCGCCGCGACATCGCCAGGCTTGGATAGCAGATGCTCTAGGCCTTGCTCAGATCCACCTCCAGTCGCTTCGACAACGGCGTCTTTGTGGAAAACCTTAATCTCACGGCTCCACATGTCTGCCAG
>Ga0315904_10001049_pt1 | contig 43778 bp, 21 predicted proteins | sample LakEriMetagenome_6_FD_203529 | JGI IMG/M metagenome (GOLD analysis project Ga0315904, IMG submission 203529) | Freshwater fungal communities from buoy surface, Lake Erie, Ohio, United States - Buoy 12 MA120 | ecosystem: Environmental > Aquatic > Freshwater > Lake | place: USA: Lake Erie, Ohio... | reverse complement strand
ACGGGGGCTGGGTCCGGATTTTCGGCCATGCGGTCGATGCCGTGCGGCGGCGGATTGCCTATGTACCGCAGCGGAGTTCCGTCGACTGGGATTTTCCGGTGAGTGTCATGGATGTCGTGCTCATGGGGCGGAGCACGCGGAGCAGTCTGTGGGTGCGGCCGTCTGCGGCTGACCGGGCCAAGGCGCGGGAATGCCTCGATATGGTGCAGATGCTGCCGTTTGCGGACCGCCGCATCTCGCAGTTGTCCGGGGGCCAGCAGCAACGGGTTTTTCTGGCACGTGCCCTCGCCCAGGAAGCCGACCTGTATTTCATGGACGAACCCTTCACGGGCGTCGATGCCGCCACCGAACGGGCCATTGTCTCCCTGCTCCAGGAACTGCGGTCGCGCGGAGCCACCATCATTGCCGTGCATCACGACCTCACCACGGCTCCCGAATACTTCGATTTCATGCTGCTGCTCAATCTCAGGCTCGTGGCGGCTGGTCCGACCTCCGAAGTATTCACTACGGAACTGCTGCAGAAAACGTATGGCGGACGCCTCACTGTGCTCAGCGAGCTGGCCCTGCGGGCGCAGGCGGCGCGGGCCCCCATGACGCGATGATGAACGTGCGGCTGACCAGAACCCTTGTGCTTGCGGCGCTGGTGCTGTTCCTTGCCGGGTGCAGCGGGGAATCGCGCGACCGCGCCCTCACCTTTGTGACCCTGCAGGATGGACTCGTGCGGGCCGCCCTGCCTGGCATTCTGCTGCTGGGTCTGAACTGCGGTGTTCTCGGGACCCTGCTCATTGCACGGCGCATGACCATGCTCGGCGATACGCTGTCGCATGCCGTGCTGCCCGGCATTGCCGGCGGCTTTCTCTGGACCATGACCAAGAATCCTGTCGCCTTGCTTGCCGGTGCCCTCCTCACTGGAATTCTCAGCAGCCTCGTGGCCGGATGGATCATGAATGGCACGAAACTGAAGCCCGATGCGGCGCAGAGTGTCGTGCTCACGGTTTTCTTTGCGGCCGGCATTCTGCTCATCAAGCTTCTGCCCGACGGCAACAAGGCAGGCATCGACCGCTTTCTGTACGGTCAGGCTGCAGCGCTTGATGCGGGCGAAACTGTGATGCTGGCGGTGGCCGCCGGGGCGACTCTGCTGACGGTGGGTCTGGGCTACCGGGGATTTCTGCTGATGTCCTTTGATCCAGGGTTCGGGCGGTCCGCGGGGCTGCCGGTGCGTGGATTTCATCTGCTCCAGATGTTCCTGACCACACTTGCGGTGGTGGTGTCGATGCAGGCGGTCGGGGTGATTCTGGTGGCGGGTTTGCTGGTGATTCCCGGGGCGACTGCGTGGCTCTTTTCCGGGCGGCTGCACCGGGTCCTTGTGCTTGCGGCCATCTTCGGCATGGCGGCTGGGCTGGCCGGAGCCTTTCTATCGTATGCGGGCGACGGCATGGCCATGGGACCGACGCTGGTGCTCTGTGCCGGCATCATGTTCGCCGGGGCTTTCCTGCTCAGTCCGCGCTATGGGATGGCCCGGAGATTCGTGAGCGGATGGCTCGACCGCCGCCGGATTCAGCGCGAAGACGCCCTCAAGTCCGTCTACCGATTGCTCGAGCGCAGGGATTTCCGCGAGGCCGCCTTTCTTCCCGATGACGCCGGACAGGACCGCGGCATGATGGAATCGCTGGCGCGTCACGGGCTCGCGGAATCGCTTTCCGCCGGGACATGGAAGCTGACCGGGCGTGGGTTCCGCCATGCCTCGCGGGTGGTGCGGAATCATCGACTATGGGAACTCTATCTGACGCGCCGCGCTGGCTATGCCGAAGACCATGTGCATGACGACGCCGAGGAAATGGAACATCTGCTCGCCGAAGAAAACATTGCGCACCTGATGGGCGTGCTTGGCCATCCGGTCGCCGATCCGCATGGCCGGCGCATTCCCACAGAAGCCGACACCATGGAGGACCTTGCGTCGCGTCATGAATGAACTGCTGGCATCGCTGGTGATTCCGCCCTTCGATTTCCGGACGGTCTTCATGGAACCATGGACCCGCTGGGCTGATGCGACCGTGTGGATGCTGCTCATGGCCGTGCTGCTGGCCCTTCCCTGTGCCATCCTTGGCAACTACCTGCTGCTGCGGAGAATGGCCCTCGCGGGCGATGCCATCAGTCACAGCGTCCTGCCTGGTCTCGTGGTTTCGTATCTCATCTTCCGCGATCTCGGGACCGTGCCGATGATGGCCGGGGCCATGGTGGCCGGACTGGTGACGACTGTGCTCATTGAATTCATCACGCAGCGCAGCCGCCTGAAGAGCGACGCCGCGACCGGCATCACCTACACCACACTGTTCGCGCTCGGGATGTTTCTGGTGAACCGCTATGCGGGCAAAGTGCATCTCGATGCCGACTGCGTGCTCTTCGGGGAACTCGAGTACGTGCCGCTGGCCGAGCCGACCCGCTGGGTCTGGGGATCGCTCGGGGCTGTGCCCGTGCCCGTCGCCGTGGGGGCACTGCTTGCGGTGGGTACGCTTGGTCTGCTCTGGGCGGCGTCGCGCTGGCTGCTCGTGACATCATTCGATGCCGGCTTCGCGAAGGCCGCCGGATTGCCCGCAGGCTGGGTCCATTACGGACTGATGGCCCTGCTTTCCGTGGTGGTCGTGGTGGCGCTCGAGAGCGTTGGTCTGCTTGTGGTCGCACTGCTCGTGCTGCCCGGGGCGACCGCTCAGTTCTTTGCCGATGGCATGCGGAAGCTGCATGCGTGGGCGGCGGTCTTCGGAGTGACCGCCTGCGTGGCCGGTATCCATCTCGGGGCATGGCTCAACTGCCCCAGTTCCGCCGCCATTGCCCTCGCGGGAGGCGTGCAGTTCGGCTTGGCATGGGGCGTCTCGGCCGCCGCGGCAAGGATGCGGAAATGGTCGCCCGCCTCCGGGCAGGCTTGAATTCCCGATCCTTGCGGCAGGCCGAGTGCGGGGCCGACTACTGTTTCTTCTGCGCCTGTTCGCGGGCGAGTTGCTGCAGGTAATCGAGGAGGCTGGCGAAATCCTTGACCGTGAGCTGATTCATGAGGCCTGGAGGCATGAGGCTGGTCGGGAGTTTCTGGCGTTCCTTGATGTTGGCCGTGGCGATTTTCTGTTCAGCGCCCGCCTGATTGCGGATGGTGACTTCGTTGGCGCCTTCCTGGACGACGAAGCCCATGACGGGGTCGCCTTTTTCGAGGATGAAGAAATTGGTGACGAAGCCCTGGGCGAGCGTTTTGTTGGGATTGAGGATGGCTTCGGCCAGTTCCGCGCGGGGGTAGGTATCCGCGATGGTGCCGAGGTACGGACCCTTCTGGGGAACGTCCTTGGCGACGGTGTGGCAGTTGTGGCAGGTCGCCTGCGTGAAGATCTGCGCCCCGATGGCCGGGTCGCCCTTCAGCTTCACGACCGCAGCGATGACTTCCTCCGGCTTCATCGATTCAATCTTCGGAAGGTCCGCGTCCGCCGGGTCGAGCTTGAGGGCTTTGACCGCGCGGCGGGCGGCTGCCACGACGGCGGGATCGGCGTCCTTGAGGGCAGCGAGGACGCGGGGGGCGAGCGGGCGGTGCTGGATTTCCGCGGTCGCCGTCAGGATCTGGGCGCGGCGCTTCGGTTCGGTCCAGCCGGCTTCGAGCGACTTTCCGGTTTGTTCGCGTGATTCCGGGGCACCGCTGGTGCGGCTGCTGAGAGCGAGGACGGCGGCTTCCGCCCAGAGGCTGGCGGGGCCTTCGGTTTTGGCTGCGAGGGTTTCGAAGAACGTGTGGAAGTTTTCCAGTTTCGGGGCTCCGAGGAAGGCTTGTTCCGCGCGCTGCGCGTCCTTGCGGGATCCCGGGCCGCGGAACTGGGCAAGGGCTGCTGGCAGCGACTGCCATGCTTCCGCATTGTCCGTCCGGGTCAGAATGGCGATGGCATTGGCGCGTTCCGCAGGGGCCGTGTCCTCCTCCGTGGCTGCCTTCGTGATGACCGCGATCGCTTCCTGCGGAACCGCGTCCTTTTTCACGAGCTGGCTGATGAGCGACGAACGAACCGTGCGGTCCGTGGCGGCGAGCGTCACCATCTGACGGGCGGCTGACGAATCCTCGATGCGGTTGCGGGTCATTTCCGTGGCCAGCCATGCGGCGTCGTCGCCCTGTGCCTTGCCGAGCGCGGACTGGAGGGCTGCGAGGATGCGGTCGGACGCTTCCCATTTCTCCGGCTGGTAATACGGACCGCGGGTGTCCGGACGCGTGCCCCACGAATCACCCTTCCATGGACCTTCCTTGAAGTGGAGGCGGGCCAGCGCCCCCAGCAGCCCACGGAGGCGGGCCGAATCTTTCTCTTTTTCCGCACGGGCGATCAGGCCGTCGACGACCGCAGGTTCGTGCATGCGCATGAGCGCGAAGAGCGCCCCTTTCCGTTGGTCATAGGAAGCGTCCGTGGCATCGACCACAGCGAAGCAGGCGTCCGCTCCCTTCATTTCCGCGAGGGCGCGGAAGGCCGTGTGGGCAATCACGGGATCCGGATGGCCAAGCGAAGCCGCGGCGTCTCCTGCGAGGGAGAGGTCGCCGAGCCGGGCCGCCGCCACGAGGGCTTCGAGGCGGGTGCGTGGAAGTTCCTCATGAAGGGCCGTCTTGAGGTCGCCCGTGAAGGCGAGCGATTTGTCACGGTCCGCCATCGCCCGGATCGTGAACGGGCGCAGGGTTTTGGCAAAGCGGGTGCTCAGAGTCTGGGAAACGACAGACTTTGCGAAGGCACCGCCGGATTGCGTGGCTGTGAAAAGGGCAGCGACTGCGGCAGGCAGGGAAGGGGTCGTGTCGATGAGCGTGACGATTTCCTTCTGGGCTTCCGGGCTGAGCCCGCGGCGGAGGAGGGTGCGCTGCGCTTCAAGGCGGCGGCGGGCACTCGGGCTGGCCAGCAGGCCCACCAGTTCGCGGTCGCTCGCCTTTCCGAAATCCGGCAGGGGATCCGGCGTGTAGTCCTTTGGTTTGACCGTGACCACATAGCCTACGTTCTCGCCACTGTAATTGAAGGAAGCACCGCGCCAGCTGGCGGCATAGATCCGGCTCATGGCATCGGGGTCGACGTCCGTGACACGGGTCATGCCGATGAATTCGCGGACGTCGTCCTTGAAGGTGGAGCCGCTGGGAGTGACGTGGTGGCTGTAGGTGAAGCTGCGGCCCCAGTCGCAGGTGAGCGGGATATTGCGGTATGGTTCCGGGAAGCCTGGTTCGTCGAGCCATGCGCCACCGCAGCCCGAGCCACCGCCGTATTCCGCGAGCGGTTTGATGTGTTCGTCCGGGAAGTTCATGTAGAGCCTCGGGTAGCCATGGTCCTCGAGGCCTGTGAAGTGGTGGAAGCGCATGTCCCAGCCACCGCCGTCATTGGTGTTGTCGCGGCAGAATCCATCGAGCAGCGGGCTCAGAGCGACATCGAGGATGTTGCGCGTTCCGGTCGTGTAGATCTGGAGGCCGGAACCATCCGGACGGACACGCACAATGCCGCCGTGCCGGAATCCGAGCTTCGTGCCATCCGCTCCCTCCGCTTCCACGAATCCGAAATCGCCGACCGCCACGTAGAGCCAGCCATCGATGCCGAGCGTGAGACCGTTCGTGGTATGGTCCGCCGGGCGGTCCTTGAATCCGAACGCGATATTCTTCACGAGGATCTTCTGTTCATCGCTGACGCCATCGCCATTGTGGTCAATGAAGGCGCTCAGGTGCGGCGGGTGGACAAGGTAGAGGCGGTCGTGATCCCAGACTGCGCCGCGCGGGCTGTCGACATCGGGCACGAAGAGATTCGATTGGTCGGCGCGGCCATCGCCGTCCGTGTCGCGCAGGCGCACCACCGAACCCCGGAGGGGATTGCGGTCGAGCGAACCATTCTTGTCGCAGGAAACAAAGAGCGTGCCGTCCGGGGCCGCCGTCACATAAACCGGGTAGTTGGCAGCCGGCGGCGTGGCGAAGACATTGACATCGAAGCCCGCCGGAACCTTCACATCCGAAAGCACGGGCGCATCGTCCGGGGCAGAGTTGGCCGGGGTGACGACTTCCGTTTCCGTGCCATGGATCGCCATTTCCCAGAGGCTGGCCCAGCCACCGGCGTCGGTGCCGAGGAAGGTGACGCGGACGAAGCGGATGCCGTCTGCCTTGCAGCTCAGTTCATTGGGGCTCTTGAGGGGATTGCTGGAAGCATCGTGCAGAACCTGCCATGCCTTGCCGTCGGCCGAACCTTCCAGTTTGAACTGGTAGGAAGCGTGCGATCCTTCCCATGCGAGGCGGGCTCCGGTGATGCTCTGCGCTTTGCCGAGATCGACCTCGAGCCATTCGCCCTTCTGCGGGCCACTGGCGCACCAGCGGGTGGCGGCATTGCCATCGAAGGCATTGGCTGCCAGATTATTTTTGTCGCTTTCCTCCGACGACGCCTTGGCCGGCTTGCCTTTCGCGAGATCGATTGGGACGCGCTTCGGTTCTGCCTTGCGGAGGTAGTCGTCCGTTTCCTTTCCGGCGGCCCAGACGATGCCGCGGGCGAGCAGGTCGAGGAATCTGCCATCGTTCACGGTTTCGTTGTGATGGCCGAGGGTGGTTCCGAAGACGCGGGTTTTGCCGAGGTAATTGCTGGTCCAGACGCAGGGTTCCGCCTTGCCGTTTTCCTGGTTCTTGGCTTCGCCGAGGATGGTGGTGTCGGGCCAGACCTTTTCGATCCAGTACAGTTCCCCGGCTGGGTTGGCCCATGCGGGGCCCCAGCCCTTCATGATCGGATGAAGGGCATTGGTATTGCGGACTTCGTGAGGGTAATGCGCTCCGTGACGGTGCGAGGTGACCCCGCAGAAACGGAACCATTCGTCCGTGCCGTCCCGGTAGCAATGCATGGCGCAATGGATGACCACGCCCGGCTTGCCTTCCTTGTGCGGCTTCAGAATCCGCTGCGTCCACGCCGGATCCTTCACGTCCGCGTAGCATTCGTTGTGAATGATCACATCGTAGGGAGCCGCCCACTCCGGATTCTCGTAGATCTTCATCTTCGAAGCCGTCGAGGTATTCGGATCAAGGAAGACCGTGAATTTCACGTTCGCCCGTTCTTCCACGCCCTGGGGAATGAGGTCCGCCTGCGCCGGGTAGTCGTGACAGCATCCTCCCGTGATGTAGAGCACCTTGAGAGGGTCGGCAGCCGACGCCGCAAGCGCCGTACCAGCGAGAAACAGAGAGATGAGTCGGGCAGTCATGGAGAATGGAGTCCGGAAAGTGAAATCGTACAGGCTGGCACGGTGAGCAGATTGTCAAGCCCGAGGCTGCCCCGCGGGAGTGGACGTGCTTCAATGAAATCGCTCTGAAATCGGATTGTGCGGGGGGGCGAACCGCAGAGAATCAGGCGACTGCCTCTTTTCTCCGCCCATGCGTACGCATTCATTCCCGTTCCCCCGGAAACCATTCTGGCTCCTGCTGCTGGCCCTGTGGCTGCCGCTGCTTCACGGTTGGTCGCAGACCCCGTGGGTGCAGGCCATCCAAGTCGGCGACGAGATGCGGTTTCTTTATGGAAACACGGTGCGGCGGTACAATCTGACGACGAGGCAATGGCTTCTCAGTGTCACCTTGCCGCGCAGCGGGGCGACCGCCTTCGCCGGCGATGGATCCATCAATGTGGTGGCCTACGGAACGAATCTGTACCGTTACGGAGCCGGCTGGAGCGGAGAGCAGGCGTCCGGGGTCGCCAGTTCCGCGGTCGACCGGGTTTTCCTTGATGGATCCCTCATCATTGCGACGCATTCCTCCGGGCTCTACGCAAGAATCACCACGTTCAGCCGTGCGAGCGGGGCGCAGCTTAATTCACGCGAGGTGTATGTCGATTCGATCTACGGGGCGTCTTACGCGCCGGGGATCAACCGGCTCTTCGGGCGGACTTCGGGAATTTCCCCGTCAGACATTGTGAGTGCGAGCTACACCGATGCCGGCATCATTTCTGGTCCGTGGGGAAGCCGTTACCATGGCAATTACCCGGGAGCGAGCCGCACCTTTGTGTTTCCCGATGAACGCCGGGTCGTGGATACCAGCGGGACCGTCTACACCACCGGATCGCTCACGTATGCGGGATCGTTCGGCGGGGCTGTCGATGACGTGGTCTGGAATGGCGACGTGCCGATTGTACTGCGCAGCGGAGCGCTCATTGCCTTCCGGAACAGCCTGACGGAAGCCGGGCGCACGACCCTTGCGGGGGCTGGTGAAAAGCTTGCCGTGGCCGGTGGCAATGTCTTCGTGTTCCGCTCGACAGCGGGACAGCCGAACGTGGAGATCGTTCCGCTGGGCGCACTCAATGCGCCCGATCCCGGGGACGGCACCATTGATCCAACCGGCCTGCCGTTCACGGTCGACGATGCCTTCATCGACAAGCGGAATGTGGTGCATCTGCTGAGCAAGGGAAATGGGGCAATGTTCCGCTGGTCAACGGATGCGCGTTCGTACCGGCCGACTCTGATGCTGCCGACCGAAGCGTCCGTTGTTTCGTACAGTGCGCCACTCGACCGCGTTTACCTGCTCGATTGGCTGACGCCGTCGGTCGTACGGAAGATGGAGTTGTCGGTCGATCCACCGGTGGATAGTCTCTTTGTGAATCTCGGGGGCGATGGCGACGGGATGGCGGCAGCTGATGACATGCTCTACAGCACGCGCGGCGGACGTCTGCTGGTGCATTCGAAGGATGGAGCCCTCCTCAACGACACGGTGGGAAGCTACAATGGAGCCTACAAGCGCTGGGACCCCGTGAGGCGCCGCCTCTATCACTACCGCGATGGAATTTCGCCGAATGACCTCATGTACGAAGTCATCGGAACCGATGGCAAGATCGGGGAAATCGCGGAATCACCGTATCACGGGACTTACTCGTTTTATGGACTCATTCTGGTGAGCCCCGATGGCAACCGCGTCATCACAGGAGCCGGCGACGTCTTCAATGCCACGGGCCTGACATGGATCAAGTCGCTCGGAGCCACTCCCACCGACGGGGCATGGAAGGGCACGACCCTTGTGACCATTCAGAAGAATGGCACGCTGACATCACTGCAGAATTGGACCGGCAGCAATCTGACGAGCGGTGGCATCACGCGGCAGTATACTGGATTGCCTTTGAGGATTTTCGCCCTGCCCACAGGCTACGTCGTGGTGACCTCAGTCGATGGTGTTCCGCAGTACCGTCTGCTCGATGATGCGCTCAACACGGTCTATCAGTCTGCCCTCAAGCCTGTCGCACCGGGGACTCCGGTTCTCACCGCAAGGATGGTGGATTCCATTTCGTTCCAATGGGCAGACCAGTCGGACAATGAAGAGAAGTTCCGCATCGAGTACCGCGTCGCACGATCCGGTTCCGCATGGACCACTGGCCTTGAGCTTCCGGCTGGATCGACTTCCGCCACGCAAGGCGGCCTCAGCGCGGGAGTGGAATATGAATTCCGCGTGCTCGCCATCGTGGAAACGATTTCATCGGATCCCTCGGCTGTGCTGACGGCACGGACGCTCATTTCCGCCGATGAACCAGTGGGTGCTCCCTACAATCTTGCGGTCACGAGGGTGTACGCAACCAGCGTGACCATCAACTGGACCGACAATGCGAATAACGAGACCGGCTTCCGGATTCTGCGGTCGCTGACTCCGACGGGTACGGAAACGGTACGGACGGTGGGCGCCGGCGTGACCAATTTCACTGACAGCGGGCTCACTGCCAACACGACGTATTATTACCGCGTGCAGGTTTTCAATGGAGCGATACTCGGCGACATCTCGCCGCAGATCGAACTGAGGACGCTGTCTGCGAATGGGACGCCTTCGGCTCCCACGGGCGTGACGGTTTCCGAGATCACGGCGAATTCCGTGCGCCTTACGTGGACGGATAATTCGCTAAACGAAGACAGCTTTCTGATCGATCGTTCGGCGAATCCTGTGACGACGTGGTCGAACGTGGGCACGGTTGGCTTCAATGTGCGGACGTATGTGGTGACGGGGCTTACGGCGAATACGGGGTACAGCTTCCGGGTGAGGGCGGGGAATACGAGCGGCAGTGTGGCGTCGGCCACCGTGACCACGATGACGCTGCCTCAGGGGGGCGAATTCCTCGAAATGGCGATGCGCCACGGCAATGTCTACTACCTTGCCTTCAATGGTCCGAACCGGATCGAGCGGTACGATCTGGAAGCGAAGGTTTCCATGCCGCTGATTCCGCTGGAAGGCACGGTCACAGCCCTGTGGGTTGATGATGGTGGCATCTTTGTGGCGGAGGGCCGCAAGGTGGTGCGCTACGGGCTTGATGGCACGGGTCGCCAGACGCTCATGGAAATGCCGGGGACGGTCACGCTCATGTATGCGACCGATACGGTCCTCGTGAGCCGCAGTACGGGGACGGGATGGGCGACGAACCGGAAGACGACGGGCGCTCCCTTGAGCACGTTCTCGATCTCCACCAACCTGCGGGGGTTGAGCTACGATCCCATGCTCAAGCGTGCCTTTGCACGGAACGAGGGCGTTTCCCCATCGGACATTCTCTACCTTGATGTGAGAGATGACGGACAATTGGCCGGAGGGAACGACAGCGCTTATCATGGCAACTACCCATCGGCCTCGCGCACTTTTGTTCCGCCCGGGGGAGGCCGGGTCTTCGATGATGCGGGCACGATCTATTCGACGGATGGATTGCTGTATCTTGGAACGGTGGGATCGGCCTTCAAGGACATGGCCTTCCGTGGTCCTGACGTGCCGGTCGTGCTCCGGGGCACCCGGCTCCATGGATACAGCCGGACCATGCAGGAAATGGGATCCGTCGCCCTCACCAGTGCCGAACCGGTGCGGGTCGCCGTGCAGGGGAACCAGGCCACCGTCTTTGCCAAGGATGGAGTTTCCTCCACCGGCTACCGTATTGAAACCGTCGCTCTCACGGCCATCGGAGCCGGCGATCCCGCGGTCCCCATCGAGCCACGCGGACTGCCGTACACGGCTGATGAAATCGTGCGGACCGACGACGGCGTCCTCTGGATTCTGAGCCGCTCGAATCTTTGTCTGTTCCGCTGGTCTCTGACGGACCGGGACTACCTCGCCACCGTTCCGCTGCTGGGCGCGCCCAACCGCATCGCTTATTCACCGCTCAATCAGCGGCTCTATCTCGGCTATGGGAGCAGCAGAATCCGCATGATCGACACGAAAGCGGATAATCCTGCGGAAGTGGATTTTGCGTCCTTCGAGGGACCAGTCACTGGCCTTGCCGCAGCGGGCACCTCGGTCTTTGCGAGTGGCGGCAGCCTGAACGGCTACACTTCCTACAATGCCAATGGAGCCGTGGTGACTGAATTCACCCGCGCCAACATCGGTACGGAAATCACATGGGACCCCGTGCGGCGCCGCGTTTACAACCTCACGGAGGGAGTTTCGCCCTATGATATCGAGTGGAGGTCCGTCAGTGCGGCGGGTGTGGTACAAGGTGGCGGGGAATCCCCGTATCATGGCAATTACCAGTGGGCGACTCCCATCCGGGTGCGCAATGATGGCGAGCGCGTGGCGGTGGCGAGCGGCCAGGTTCTCAAGGCCACCGATCTCACGGTGGCTACCACCCTGAGCAATGCCGTCCGCGACCTCGACTGGTCGGGCAATGAACTGGTGAGCATCCGTCTGCTCAATGGCAGCACGCAGATCCAGCGCTGGCTCGGACCGTCCCTCAATCTCGGTCCCACCACCCGCCAGCTTAGCGGAACACCCGTCCGCGTCATGACCGCAGGAACCGGCTTCCTCGTGGTCACTCAGCTCGATGGAGCCCCGCGCTTCATCATCACCGATGCCGACCTCGTGCCGACCTTCCTTTCCCCGGTGAAGCCGACCCCTCCAGGCTCCCTCACCAGTGGCGCACGGACGGATAAATCGGTCGCTTTGGAATGGGTCGACCTCTCGGACAACGAAACCAGCTTCCGGGCTGAATACCGTGTCTCGGGATCCGGTGGCGCATGGCTGACCGGGGCCACGGCTGCCGCGGGCGCGACCAAGGTCACCGTGACGGGCCTGACGCACAGCACCCTTTATGACTTCCGCGTCCTGGCGCTGGCCGATTCACTCGTTTCCGATCCGAGCGCCGTCTGGACGGTACGGACGCTTGATGTGCCGGATCAACCGATCGGTGAACCATACAATCTGGTGGCGACGCGTGTTTCGCACAATTCCATCACGATTTCATGGAAGGATAACGCGAACAATGAAACTGGGTTCCGGGTGCTGCGCAGGACGACGCCCACGGGCACGGATACCGTGTTCCCGGTCGGCCCGAACACGACCAGCTACACCAGCAGCGGTCTCACAGCCAATTCGCAGTATTTCTTCCGTGTGCAGGTAAACCGCGGTCTCACGCTTGGGGATATGTCGGCCCAGATCGGGGTGGCGACGATGTCCGTTGCTTCGGTTCCGGCAGCCCCGACTTTGCTCACGGCCACGGAGCTGAGCAGCGAGCGGGTGCGGCTATCATGGCGGGATAACTCGACCAACGAAGACAGCTTCGTGCTCGAACGCCTCAGCGGAGGAACATGGACGACGCTGCAGACCTTGCCGTTCAACACGACGACGGCGACCGTCACGACCCTTGAACCAGGGATTGATCACACCCTGCGGATCCGTGCAATCAACACCACCGGGAGCACGGAATCGAATTCCCTCACCGTGAAGCCTCCGGCGCTCGGCGGGGTGTTTGTGGATCTGGCGCACCGCTCTGGGAATGTGCAGTACTTTGCGTTCAATGGTCCGTTCCGGATTGAACGCTACGATCTGTCGACGCGGCAATGGCTGACGCCGGTGCCCATGCAGGGAGCGGCGGTCGCCCTCTGGGCCGACGATTTTGGAATCTATGCGGCGGAAGACCGTGATCTCGTGCGCTGGAACCTTGATGGCAGCGGCCGTCAGATCATCACATCGCGCGCCGTGCAGATCAGCAGCATCTTCACGACCGGCGAAGTGCTCGGGATCTACGACGGCACGGTGCGCACGTACAACCGCCGCACGGGAGTCGCCCTCAGCAGCTTTTCGGTGAATACGGGATTTTCGGGCCCGAGTGTGAATCCCCTCACTGGCCGGGTTTTCTACCGCGGCCCGGGCAGCAGTGCCGCCACGGTGCACTTCTTCGACCTCGCTCCCGATGGCACGCAGCGGGCCAGCGGATCGGGCCCGGCCTTCGGTGGATTCGCCAATGCCTTCTTCACATGGACCTTCCCGGACGGGACCCGGGTCATTGATGAATCAGGTACCATGTACGGCGCACGGTCGCTTAGCTATGTGAACCGGCTTTCGGGCAATGGCTTCACGGATGTGACCTTCCGCGGTGGCGACCTGCCGATTGTGCTGCGCGGCGGGCAGGTTGTGTCGTTCCGCAACAACATGATCCAGAATGGCGCGGTCACTCTCGCGGCCACGCAGCCACGCAGACTCGCGGTGAGCGGCAGTGATGTCCTCGTATTTGCCGCATCGGGATCGTCGCCGAATGGCATGGTCATCGAAGTCGTTCCCTTCACCCAGTTGTTTGTGCCGGAGCCCGGTCAGCCCGTCGATCCGGTGGGTCTGCCGTACGATCCGCATGATGTTTTTGTCGACCGTGACGGGGCACTGCGGATGGTCAGCCGGGCGCATCTCAGTCTCTTCCGCTGGTCGCCCACGGAACGGAAGTATACGGGATCGCAGTTGCTGGGAACTGTGCCGAACTGGCTCGCGTATGACGCTGCCAATGACCGGCTGCATTTCAGCGACGGTGGGCGTGACATCTGGAAATTCCCGCTGACATCGGCGGCTCCGGAACCATTTGTTTCACTGCCTGGCCAGGTACTGGGGCTTGCCACCGCCGGCGAGTTCCTCTTTGGGGTAGATCCGACGTCTCCATGGGTCACGCACTACGTGTACAATGCGGCGGGCGAGAAAGTGTCGTCGCGCGACTGGAATTACCGATCGGATGAATACACATGGGATCCGGTCCGGCGCAGAATGTATTTCTACCGCGACCAGAGTCCGAGCGACCTGCATTTCGAAACGATCGGCAGCGATGGCAAGATCGGGGCGGTGGGAGAGACTCCGTATCATGGCGGCTACGATTTCTCTGGTCCCATCCGGGTTAGTGAGGACGGAGCCCTTGTGATGATGGGCAGTGGCACCGTCTTCCGCAGCAGTGACATGGTGGCGGTGCGGGAACTGGGTACGCGTGCCGTCGATATGCGCTGGCAGGGCGGGCAGTTGATCACCCTTGAAAACTCCGAGATACAGGAAGTAACGCGCGTGCAGCGGTGGTCGGCTTCGTGGGTCCGCGAGGCGGCCGTGACGGTTTCGGGAGCGCCATGGCGCATTCTGCCAGGACCGGATGGCGGCTTTGTGGTCGTCACCAAACAGACCGCGGGTGCGCCGCGGTTCCATGTGCTGAGTGCCGGACTGGAGGTGCTCTCGGATTCCGAGACGGCGCAGCTCCGGGTGGTGAGGGCTCCGGTTTCGCAGCGGGTGGATTTCGGTGGCGACGCCGTCATGGAAGTGCAGGCGCTCGGGAAGGCCCCGCTGCAGTACCGCTGGTTCCGCGATGGCAAGGAAATCACGGGGGCCACCGGCAGCCGCCTCCGCATTGCCCGCGCCGGATCACTCGCCGCCGGAACCTATGAAGTCCGCATCTCCGATGGGACTTCGCAGCTCACCGCCGGAAACATCCAATTGGCGGTCGGCCCCATCGCGCAGCCGCTCTTCGCTCCGGGGAGCGCGCTGCTCAGTGGTGCGGGCGTGATCCGTGAATACGCCGACCCCGCTTCCGCAGCCGTCCGCCAGACCATTACGGTGGAACGCACCCTTGGCACGCCATTCAATGCCACCGCGCGCATCGCCGGCGTCACCACGGACCGTCTCGGACGGCTCCATGTGCTCAATCACGACTACAATAATGGCAGCACTCAGGTTCATCTGAGCACGTACGATCCTGGATTGCAGCGCTGGCAGCACGTCCCGCTTCCGGGCATCCGCAGTGTTTCGAACTGGAGCGAAGGAGACCTCTGCATGGCTGGCGACTGGGCCGTCATGAACCGTGGCCGCTTCCACGCACTCAGCGGCGAATGGCGTCCGTTCAGCGGCGACTGGATGCCGTCCCGCGTGGCCATGGGGCCCGGTGGTGCGATCTTCGGGATGAGTTCCGACGGAATTGTGCGCGCCTTCAGCGAGTCCACGGAAACATGGGGCTCCGACGTCACACTCGCGAGCGGAGCACCGCATCAGGCCTTCGCAGTCGGTCGCGACGGGAAATTCTACACGTTCGGCCAGAACGCATTCCGTTCGTTTGAAACCGATGGGAAAGCGATCCGTGCGCTGACGCCGCCTAACACATTGAACGTGCAGAATCTGGCAGTCGGCGGTATCCTTGGTCAGCAGATCACGGCGGGCCATGGCAATGCGACCAGCTTCTCGCTCACGCAGACGACTCTGCTTTCTGAAAGCCGGACGTCGGCCCAGAACAACACGACGCTGCCGGGCTACTTCACGGCATGGACGTCGCCGGTGCTTCAGCCGCTGCCGGCCTTTGTGGAATCGGGCGTGCCATCAGCCACGGAAGACATCGCGTGGTCATGGAAACCGGAGGTCACGCATCCTGATCCCGATGCCGTGCTCACGGTCGAGGCCCTTTCACTGCCGGGCTGGATGACGTTTGCCAATGGGGTGCTCAGCGGCACGGCGGCGCAGGCGGATACCGGAAGCGCTCCCGTCCAGTTGCGCGTGTCCGACAATTCGGGTCGGCAGACGACATGGTCGCTGACGGTTCCGGTGATTGAGGTCAATGACAACCCGGTGGCCGCAGCTCCGGTGGCTCTCGTGCGCGACGAGGACGCCGCCGATGAGGAAATCGATCTGAGGCCCCTCGTCATTGATGAAGAAACCGCCAGCCTTGCGTGGTCGATCATCAGCAATACCGGGAACGTGGTTGCGGCGGACATCGCAGGCGACCGTCTGCGGGTTCGCTACCTTCCCAACGCAAATGGCGAAGCACGCCTCACGGTCCGCGGCACCGACGCCGGCGGACTCTCGGCCGACGCCCTCATCGTCATCGCGGTCAATCCGGTGAATGATGCGCCCACGGGGTCGCTGCCGCCGGTCACGATCGATGAAGACGCTCCGGCCTTCCGCATCGACCTGACGCAGTTCTTTGCAGACATTGAATCGCCGGATGCCGCGCTCACGTTCACGGCAGTTTCGTCGCGGCCGGATGTGGTCGCGGTCAGTGTCGCGGGTGGTCAACTCGATCTGGTGCCGCAGCGGAATGCGAATGGTGTCCTCACGGTGACAGTGCGCTGCGCCGATCCGGAAGGATTGTTCGTGGAAGCGCCGTTCACGCTGACGGTCAATCCGGTGAATGATGCGCCCACGGGATCGCTGCCGCCGGTCACGATCGATGAAGACGCTCCGGCCTTCCGCATCGACCTGACACAGTTCTTTGCAGACATTGAATCGCCGGATGCCGCGCTCACGTTCACGGCAGTTTCGTCGCGGCCGGAGGTGGTCGCGGTCAGTGTCGCGGGTGGTCAGCTCGATCTGGTGCCGCAGCGGAATGCCAATGGTGTCCTCACGGTGACGGTGCGCTGCGCTGATCCGGAAGGTTTGTTCGTGGACGCTCCGTTCACCTTGACGGTCAATCCGGTGAATGATGCGCCCACGGGATCGCTGCCGCCGGTCACGATCGATGAAGACGCTCCGGCCTTCCGCATCGATCTGACGCAGTTCTTTGCAGACATTGAATCGCCGGATGCCGCGCTCACCTTCACGGCAGTTTCGTCGCGGCCGGAGGTGGTCGCGGTCAGTGTCGCGGGTGGTCAGCTCGATCTGGTGCCACAGCGGAATGCCAATGGTGTCCTCACGGTGACGGTGCGCTGCGCCGATCCGGAAGGATTGTTCGTGGATGCGCCGTTCACGCTGACGGTCAATCCGGTGAATGATGTTCCGGTATTCAGCACGGTGCCTCCGGATGTCTCTGCGGGTGCGGCGGGAATGGATGCGGTCATTGATTTTGCGCCCTACGTATTCGATCCCGATGCGGGCGAAGTGCTCACGTGGCGCGTGGTGGGGAACACGAATCCAGGCATCTTCCGGGAACTGTCCTTCGATGCGGCCGGGCGTCTCACGATCCGCTACACTCCCTATGTGAGTGGAACTTCGCTGGTGACCGTCGAGGTCAGCGACCGCGATGGCACTTCGTCGCGCAGCACGTTCACGGTGGTTCTTCCCGATCTGCCGCCGCCAGCCATCACGCAGCAGTCGACGCTCACGCTGAATCGGCAGACCGGACTCTGGGAACAGCAGGTCACCGTCCGCAATGACGGACAGCGAGCCATCGGTGGATTCGAGATCCGCGTCAATGGCCTGCCGTCCGGCGTGGAACTCTACAATGCCAGCGATTGCCTCGGGACGCAGCCATGCGCCGGACATTATCAGCCAGTCGCCCCTGGAGCGTCGGTTTCCCTCGTGCTGGAATACTACAGCGCCGACCGCCGGCCGGTCTCGGCCCCGCAATTGTCAACGGTGCCGACGCTGCCGCTCGATCACCACGGCGACGGCACGGGCCTTGCCATCGACCGGCTCGAAGCGCTTCCCGGTGGCTCTCTCCTGCTGGAATTCCCCGCCGATCCCGGCACGCTCTACCAGGTCCAGTACAGCCGCGATGGCCGCACCTGGACGAATTCCCTCGTGCGCATCCGTGCCGCCGGCACCCGTGTCCAGTGGATCGACCAGGGAGCCCCGCGCACCCTCAGCCACCCGAAAACCGACGCCTTCCGATTCTACCGGGTCAGGAAAATGCCGTAAGTTGGCGAGGCCCTGTCAGGTTTCGGCGAATGACCGTGGACAATTCCGCTGACGTAGGCCAAAGCGACTGCCGTGCAGCTACCTCCTCCTGATTCCGGAATCCTCCGACTTCTGTTTCTCGGCGACGTCTTCGGCGAACCCGGCCGGAAGGCGGTTCATGCTCTGCTCCCGAAATTCCGCGAGTCCTGCCACATCGATTTCGTGGTCGTGAATGGCGAGAATTCCGCGGCCGGACGAGGGATCACTCCGAAACTGGCGATTGGTCTGATGCGTGCCGGGGCGGCGGTCGTGACGAGTGGCGACCACATCTGGGATCAGGCTGAGATCATTGATTACATGGCCGGGGAACCCCGCATGCTGCGACCGCTCAATTACCCGGCCGGAACTCCGGGGCAGGGAAGTGTCGTCCTCGAAACCGCGAAGGGCAAAGTCGCCGTCATCAATGCCCAGGGGCGCACGTTCATTCAGCCCCCCCTCGAAAATCCCTTCGTCGCCCTCGACGCGGAAGTGGAACGGCTGCGCGCAGAGACGCCGATCATTTTCGTCGACTTCCATGCGGAAGCGACCAGTGAAAAGGTCGCGATCGGCTGGCACCTCGATGGCCGGGTTTCGGGGGTGGTCGGTACCCACACGCATGTGCAGACGGCGGACGAACGGATTCTGCCGGGCGGCACGGCTTTCCTTTGCGACGCTGGCATGTGCGGCCCGGAAAACAGCATCATTGGAAGCGCGCCGGACCCCGTCCTCGGGAAATTCCGCACGGGTCTCCCGGCCCGCTACCGGGTCGCTCCCGGTCCGGTCCTCGTCTGCGGGGCCTGCATCGACATCGAAACCGCCACGGGCCGCGCCCGCAGTATCGTCCGCATCCGCGAACGCTGGACAGATGAATGAGAAAACGAAACAGGGCTGAAGCACCGCAGCACTTCAGCCCCGCAATTCGTTTCAGAGGCGCGGATGTCAGCCTTTCGCCTGGCCGTAGAGCGCAGCGACCGCATCCCAGTTCACGACATTCCAGAAGGCTCCGATGTAATCCGGGCGGCGGTTCTGATAATGCAGGTAGTAGGCGTGTTCCCACACATCGAGCCCGAGAATCGGGGCCCCGGAACATCCAGCCACGGCCTTGCCCATGAGCGGTGAATCCTGATTCGCCGTCGAACAGACCGACAGCTTGCCGTCTTCCACGACGAGCCATGCCCAGCCGGATCCAAACCGCGTGGTCGCCGCCTTAGCGAACTCAGCCTTGAAGTTGTCGAAGCTGCCGAATGCGGCCTCGATGGCGGCCGCCAGTTCGCCGGACGGTGCGCCGCCTTTGCCCGGAGCCATGAGGGTCCAGAAGAAACTGTGGTTGACGTGCCCGCCCGCATTGTTGCGGACAGCCGTGCGGATACCCTCAGGCACCGCCGCCAGATCGCGGATCAGTGCCTCGGCGGATTTCGCTTCGAGTTCAGCCTGTCCGGCAATCGCATTGTTCAGGTTCGTGATGTACGCCTGGTGGTGCTTGCCATGATGGATTTCCATGGTGCGGGTGTCGATATGCGGCTCAAGGGCGTCGTGCGCATAGGGAAGGGCAGGAAGTGTGTGTGCCATAAGGAAGAATAAGGGAACAGTTTGATGATTGCAGAAGCCGGATCGCGGGAGATCCCGACGACCGCGCAGAGAAACGTCTGCAGGCGCGCCGCGGATGATTGCCCTTCCTCCGCTCCACGCAAGCGTGCGGTCTGCTCTTGCGTGGTCGCGGAGAAACCGCATGTGCAGCCACCATGCTCGTCCGCGACGCCCTGTTCACGGCCATCGACTTCGAAAGCGCGGGGGCTGCCCCCGGGCTGACCGATGCCCCGGTTCAGTGCGGCATGGCTTCCATGCGCGGAGCATCCATCGACCCCGATTCCTTTTTCCGCTCCTACCTCAACCCGGGCCGCGCCGTCACATGGCAGGCCAGTCAGGTCCATGGCATCTCCACGGCCGACCTTGCGGGAGCCCCTGCCATGGGAGTGCTCTGGCCCGCATTCCGCAGCCGCCTCGCCGGAGCCGTCGTGGTGGCGCACAGCGCAGGCACGGAGAAGCGCTTTCTCCGCACCTTTCCGATGCACGGATTCGGTCCGTGGCTGGATACGGTCGTCCTCGCCCGCCGCGCATGGCCTAACCTCCCGGATTATTCACTCGAAGCCCTCATCACGAACTTCGGCTTCCGCGCCGAACTCGATGCTCTCTGCCCGGGACTGCGCTTCCATGACGCGCTCTACGATGCGGTCGGTGCTCTCCTTGTGCTCCGCCAGCTCGTGCAGACAGCCGGGCTGATGGATGGTCCGCTGCGCGACCTCCTCTGCTGAGCACCTCCGGATTGTGCGGTCTGTCCGAAAGTGCTCTTGCACGGGCGATGGGCCGCGCCTTCTGAAGCGCACAGTTCCTCCTTACCGGCCCCTGACCAATTCATGAGCGATTTCATCAAGCACGAGTGTGGCGTGGCTTTCGTGCGGCTGCGCAAACCGCTGCAGCATTACATCGACCGATACCAGAATCCCCTCTGGGGTTTCCACAAGCTCTTCCTTCTCATGGAAAAGCAGCACAACCGGGGGCACGACGGCGTCGGGATCGGCTGTACGAAGATTCACGTTCCCCTCGGGCAGCCGTACATGGCCCGGGTGCGTTCGAGCAAAACCGATTCCCTTGGCATGGTATTCCGTTCCCAGATGGCTGTTTACGACCAGCTCATCCGCAAGGGCCGCATCAATCCGAAAGATGGAGAAAGCGTGAAGGCGCACTTCGATTTCGGCGGCGAACTCCTCATGGGACACCTCCGCTACGGTACGAGCGGGGAATTCAGCACGGGGTCGTGCCATCCGTATTTCCGCCGCAGCAACTGGCCCACGAAGAGCCTCATGGTGCTCGGGAATTTCAACATGACAAACACCCGGGAACTCAATCAACTCATGATTGAACGGGGTCAGCATCCGGTCTTCGGCACGGATACCCAGACGGTGCTCGAGGAAATCGGCTTCCACCTCGATGAGGTACACACGGACATCTACCGGGAGATGCGCGACGCCAAAACGCCGGGTGCGGAAATTCCCGCCGTGATCAGTGACCGGCTCGACATCACGGAAATCATCCGCCGCAGCGCCATCCACTGGGATGGAGGCTACACCATTGCGGGACAGATCGGGAATGGGGATTCGTTCGTGCTCCGCGACCCCCGCGGCATCCGTCCCTGCTTCTGCTACGAAGACGATGAAGTGATCGCCTTCGCGAGCGAACGGGTGCCCCTCATGACGGTTTTCAGCGCGGGCATGCACCAGATCGAAGAGGTGGCTCCCGGCACGGTCGTCGCCATGAAGAGCGATGGGACGGTGAAGCGCGAAGCGTTTGGTCCACCGGCTCCCGTGACTCCCTGCGCCTTCGAACGGATTTACTTCTCGCGCGGAAACGACCCGGAAATCTACCAGGAACGCAAACGGCTCGGCGCTGCCCTTGTTCCGCAGATCCTCAATGTGATCGACAACGACCTCGAGCGCGCTGTCTTCAGCTTCATTCCGAACACGGCAGAAGTCGCCTATCACGGCATGATGAGCGGACTGCGGCTGCACCGCCGCCGTGAAGTGAAGGACGCCATCCTCAAGGCCGCCGCAGATGGCTCGCTCACCGAGGAACTGATCGACGACCTCATTCTCCGCAACTGGCCCCGCGGCGAGAAGATCGCCCACAAGGACATCAAGCTGCGCACCTTCATCAGTCAGGAAAGCTCGCGGCTCCAGCTCGCCAGCCACGTCTACGATGTCACCTACGGCGAAGTCCGCCCGGAAGACAGTCTCGTGGTCATCGACGATTCCATTGTGCGCGGCACCACCCTCAAGCAGAGCATTCTGAAAATGCTGACGCGGACGAACCCGCGGCGCATCGTGGTTGCGAGCACCGCTCCACTCATCCGCTATCCCGATTGCTACGGCATCGACATGGCGGAAATCGGGAAGTTCATCGCGTTCCAGGCAGCCATTGAATTGCTCCGTTCGGCCGGACGCACGTCTGTCATCGATGACGTCTACCAGCGGGCCAAGGAGGAACTGAAGAAGCCGGCTGCGCAGCAGATCAATGCCGTGAAGGGGATCTACGAACCGTTCAGCGACGACCAGATCGCCGCAAGGATCAGCGAATTCGTGTATCCGGACACGGATTGGCAGGGTGAGCTGATTCTTCTCTTCCAGACGGTCGGTGATCTGCATAAGGCCGTTTCGCCGGAGTGCGGGGATTGGTATTTCACGGGAAATTATCCGACGCCCGGCGGCGTCGATGTCTGCAACCGGTCGTTCGTGCACCACATCGAAAACCGCACGGGCCGCGCCTACGAGTGAGCCCATTCCGCCGGCATGAACGCCCGACCGCATCCGCAGGCACCAGCGGTTCCCGCCCGCGAGTCGGCTGGACAGAAATGCGTTGCGTTCCTCATCGCCGGGCTGGTGCGTCTCTGGTTCCGCACGCTGCGCGTCGAATGGCGCGATGAATCTGGCGGGCTCGCAGCGCATCCCCCGGAGACGGGATCCATCTGGGCCTTCTGGCACAACCGGATCTTCTGCGTGCCGCCGCTTTATCTGCACGTCACCCGCGGTCAGACACCGGGGGCGGTGCTCACTTCGGCCAGCCGCGACGGGGCTCAACTGGCAGCGGTGATGGCGCGGTTTGGGTTCGATGCCGTGCGTGGATCGTCGAGCAAACGGGCGGCCCAGGCTCTCGTGGAATGCCGCCGGCGGCTCCGCGACGGCGTCGTGCTGGGCATTACCCCGGACGGCCCCCGCGGTCCCCGATACGAACTCGCTCCCGGCGTCGTCCAGCTCGCCCGCGTGGCTGGCGTGCCCATCATTCCGCTCCACATCACCGCCCCGAAACGCTGGGAACTCCGATCATGGGACCGCTTCCAGATCCCCAAGCCATTCTCGCGCATTACCGTCACCCTCGGCCCGCCATTCCGGCCAGGCGACGACATCGACGCGGCCCGCGGGGAACTGGCCGCCATCATGCGCAGCCATACCGTCGACTGAGCGGCCCGGCATCAGTGGCGTCATTCGGCGGCCGCACAGGCCTCGTTTTTCATGCCGTGCTGCCTGCTGGCATGAAAACTTGTGTCCTTGACAGTTATCTCAAATGAGACGATTGATCTATCCAGATGAAAACCCCACGCACAAAAGCAAAATCGGGAACCGGCATACTGGCCGGGACGGTCGACCACGGAATCGGCGCGCCAGTGCTGCGGGAAGAATTCGGTGATGGCATTGTCCAGTACTGGGTGCATGGATCGGTCAGCGAGGATGCCGCGATGGAACTTTCGCCCGCCGTGCTCATCGGGAAACTGAAGGCAGGTCTGCCGGTGCAGGAACTCGATGATCTGCGCCGCGGACTTGATCTGCCCATGGATAAACTGGCTCCCAAACTCGGCATCTCCAAGGCCACGCTGCACCGCCGCAAGACGGCCGGAAGGCTGGACGCTGCCGAATCGGACCGCGTCGTGCGGTTCGCAAGGCTCCTCGGAAAGGCTGTCATGGTGATGGAATCCGTCGAGAATGGCCGCCGCTGGCTCAGCTCGCCGCAGGTGGGCCTTGGAGGCGCGACGCCGCTGGAGTACGCGGAAACGGAAGTGGGCGCACGTGAAGTCGAAGACCTCCTCGGCCGCATCGAACACGGCGTCTACTCATGATGGTGGAAGCCTGGCGCATCGTGAAGGAAAAGCACGCCGCCACCGCCTTCGATGGCAAGGGTGCATGGCTTTACGGAGGCCGCTGGAATTCCGCGGGCACCAGTGTCGTCTACGCCAGCGGCAGTCAGGCCCTCGCAGTCCTTGAATCACTGGTTCATCTCAACCCACCGGTGATCTTCCGGTACGTGGCATTCCGCATGGAGTTTGCCGCATCCATGGTCGAGACCATGCCCACCGAAGCGCTGCCGCAAGGCTGGACCGAGGAACCACCACCGCCCTCCACAAAGGATGTCGGCGACCGCTGGGTGCGGGAGGCACGCTCCGCTGTCCTCCGATTGCCCAGTGTCATTATTCAGCCGGAACCGAACTATCTCCTCAATCCGAATCACCCCGGCTTCAGGAACATCAGGATCGGCAAGCCCGTGCCCTTTGCCTTCGATCCAAGATTGTTCTGAGCGACGGCCAGTCTGAGTTCCATGCCCGTCTGCGGGCATCGGGACCGCCGGATTTTTCAGGCTGGGACCGGGGCGTCGTGCCAGCGCATGCCACTGGGATACTGCGCCGCGCGGAAATGGTCGCGGTGCTGCGGGTAGCGGTGCATGAGAGCAGTGTTCGGGTAGGAACCGAGAAGAATGCAGGGCCGCTGGTGGACGGGCAGGGCGAGGGTGGCCTGGTTGAGGGCGAGCTCGGCTTCGGCAACCAGCGGGTCGGCGGCGTGCCCTTCGATTTCGACAAAATAGAGGTATTCGAACTGCCGCCCGAGTCGGGGATACGGAAAGACGCAGGCAATGTTGATCTGGCGGCTCGCAAAGGCTCCGAGGGCATGATGCAGGGCTCCCGGCTGGTCCGCGAGATTGAGCAGGTAGCAGGTTTTCTGCAGATTGTGATCCTCCGTGCCCGTGATCTGCGCCAATTGATCGCGCTGCGTCACCCGGATGCGGGCACCGCTCAGCGGCGACATCGGCTGCGGCCCCAGAATCCAGAACCTCGTCAGGCCACCCCGCACATCCGTGAGGGCATCCGGCTGATCCCATGCCAGATGGCCGGAGCCGACCGCGGCGTTCAGATCGACTTCGCGGAGCACGGGGGCGTGGTGGTCGAGGGCTTCCGGCGATGCCATGGCGGCAGTCGCAGGGTCCGCGAGCGCCTGCTGCACCCCGTCGCCTGTGCTCAGCGCCTGCACGAATTCCATGTCCGGAACCGCGCGCTGCACCGCAGCAAGAAAGCGGGAACATTGCCGCAGGGCACTCGCATGACTCGCAATCCGCCGGATCTTCCCGAAATCACCCGACTGACTGATGAGCAGGTGGCGGATCGGAAGGAGTTCCTCCCATGTGATGAAGGGATGCGACGGACGGTCGCCTTCAAACAACCGTTCCAGTTCACGGATTGATTCCACTATGATGCCATCAAGGGTGTTCTCCACGGCGATGACCCCGAAATCGATTTCCCCGGCCGCCGCCGCCTGCACAATGGCTGCGTGCGATTTCAGCGGGACGGTATCGAAGGTGCGGATGCCATCCGGCCGGCGTGCGTGATGCGCCGCGAAGCGGGCAGCGGCCGTGTAGCCATTGGTAAGCGGGGCGGGAGCGAGAAAACCGATGCGGGGAGCGGGCATGAGAGCCCAAGGGTACCACGGGGACGCCCCGCAGCAAGTTTCCTGCGCAGCGTCGGCCGCATGGCCCCGCCCAACCCATCAATGCGGCTAAGGAAATCAACCAGGCGCATAAAGTTGGCACGGCATCTGCTTTTCTCTGTGGCACGCCCGGGAAATTCCTCCTGGCCGTGCTGCAACACCGACCGGGTTTGATCCTCATACCCGGACCCAACCAAACCATCCATGATCAGAAACAGACTCAGCATGATTGCCGGCGCCGCCGGATCCCTCGTTCTCGCCATCTCCGCACAGGCAGGCAGCAGCCCGGCCCCAGCCGCGGCCGCCACGGCTCCCGCCACCACGGAAACCGTCGGCCTCTTTGATTCCGTCGGACTCACCCTCGAGACTGGCTACGACAGTGAACTCTACTTCCGCGGTCTCTGGTTCTCGAGCAACAACGTGTGGACCGGTGCCACCCTGAGCGTGCCCTTCACCGACAAAATCGCCGGTACCCTCGGTGCCCTCTACACCAACTCCGTCGACACCGACATCCCAGGGTCGTTCAAGTATTCCGAACTCGATCTCTTTGCCGGACTCAGCTACGACGCCGGCTTTGCGAAGTTCGGTCTGGTCTACACCTACTATAACTTCTTCGATACCTTCTCCGGCAGCGTCGACGGTGCGACCTTCGGATTCCCCGAGTCGCCCGACTCCACCATCAAGAGCGCACAGGACCTCGGCGTGACGGTCTCGAAGTCGTTCTTCGGTCTCAATACCACGGTGGGATACTGGTACGACTTCAAGATCGAGGGTCAGTACTTCGAAGCGGCTGTCGATTATCCGATCAAGGTCAACAACTGGCTCACGCTGGTGCCGGCTGCCGCGATCGGTTATGGCATTGACTACTATTCCTACGAGGAAGTGACTGGCGTGGGTGATGGCTGGAACCACGTGCGTGTGGCTCTGTCGGCCCCGATTCAGCTCACCAAGAATGCCGTGCTGACGCCGTACATTGCGGCCAACTTCTCACTCGAGGCCCGTGAGAAGATCAACACGGTCAAGGGCACGGAAGACCTCTACGGTGGGGTCAAGCTGAGTGTTTCCTTCTGATACAGTCGCAGGTTTTTGACAGTTGTTTTGTTCGGGAACTTCCCCCTTCTGGCCGGGTGGCCGGGAGGGGGTTGTTTTCTTTTTGTCACGATTCAGCGGCTCAAGGTAACCGCGATGCGGAACCACTGGGCTGGTGACGAATTCATGGGAAACGGGGAACGGATCGTAATGCGTTCGGTGTTTTCGGGGAGGGCTTCCGAGGAAACCGTGATCAGGCCGGCGGACGACCATGGGGAAGCGGCGGTCTGGAACTGGGGCGAGATGGTCAGGTTACTGATGCCGGTGCGGCGGGTGAACGTGAGGGCCGGGTAGACGGTGGCATCGATGGTGATGGCATGGGCCAGTGGCTGGGGAAATTCGCGCGGGCTGAGCGGGTGGGTGACGAGGGCGCATTCGAGAAAATTGGGGGCACCGTCCGCGTCGGGATCCGCGGAGGGAAGCATGGCCGCGTCCGCACTGCCCGTCGGGAAGAATCGTTCCGTCCATTCCGTCATCGAGGTGCAGCGGGGATCGATTTCGACATCCCATGGCTCGCTGTTGATGGGAACGAGAACTTCGTGCGGAGTTGATCCGTCCAGCGATCCCCGGGAGACGGCGCGATCGCCGATCGTATTCGGCGTGTTATTGGTTGCGGTATCGACCCAGTAGAGGCGGTGAGCCGGGACGTCGAGGGTGAGGCCGTGCGGGGTATCGAGCTGGGCATAGAGCGTCTGCGTGCGCGACGGGTCCGTGGCACTGACGGGGAGATCGGCGAGTCGGCAGCGCATGATTTTCCCGGCGTTCCGGTTGACCCAGTAGAGGTGACCACCGGCGGGATCGACGCAGACGCCGCGGGTTTCGAGGTTGCCCGTGACGATGGTTTCGAGGCCCGAGCCATCGAAATTCATGCGGAAGACATTTCCGGTATTGGCGGAGACGCCATCGAAGTCGCCCCAGTAGATCCTGCGGGCCACGGGATCGATATCGAGATAATACGGCTGATGAACCGTGCTGGAGTGCAGCGTGAGCGGATTCGAACCATCGAGATTGATCCGACGGAGGTGAGCCTTCTGCTGATCGCAGTAGTAGAGATGACCAGCCGCGGGATCGAGCCGCAGATCGGCAGGGAAGGCCGAGGGACCGACCGTGAAGATGGTGATGCGGTCCGAGCCATCGAGGTTCATCCGGTAGATGAGATCGGCTCCGTTATCCGCATAGTAGATGTGATTGGTGGCCGGGAGGATGGCGATCCCGCGGACATTGGTGCCGGCATTCGGGCGGACCGTCGTGCGGTTGGCTCCGTCGAAGTCCGCCCGTTCGACGAGTCCGGCCCCGCGGTTGGTCCAGTAGATGCCGCCGGCCGGGGACGTGGCGGCAAGGACGAGCAGGGCAAGGGCAGGGGAGGACTTCACGCCTTCCGGAATAGCCGAAAGGCCCCGCTTCCGGCAATCATTTCCGCCGACTCAGAGGTCGGCCCGTTTGGCGAGACGGAATTTGAGATCGGTGGGAGGCACCCATGCGGCGAGCACATCCAGCAGGGATTCCGGAGTTTCCGCCGAGACGAGGCGGTCGCGGTCCTGCTGGCGGAGGAAGCCGCGGCTCACCATGGTATCGAGGCAGCTGAGGAGGCCATCGAAGAAGCCATCAGCATTGAGGACACCAATCGGATGCTGGTGGATCGCAAGCTGGCTCCAGGTCAGCACTTCGAACAATTCATCGAGCGTGCCGAATCCACCCGGAAGGGCAATGAAGCCATCCGCGAGATCGACCATGAGCTGCTTGCGCTCGTGCATGGTGCGCACCACGCGCATGTCCGAGACACCCGGGTGCTTCAGCTCGCGCGTATCGAGGAATTCGGGAATGACCCCGACGACATCACCGCCCGCCGCGAGCGCACCGTCGGCCGCCGCCCCCATCATTCCCACTCCGCCGCCGCCGTAGACCATGCGGATGCCGCGCTGGGCCAGCAGAGACCCGGTGGCATGGGCGAGCCGGGCATAGCGGATGTCGTTTCCCGGACTGGAACCACAGTAGATGGCGAGCGATCGGAACATGGGAAATCCGCGATGGCGGCGGATGGTCCGCGGGTCAAACGGAAGCGTGGGCCGTCTCCGTACGATGGCATCTTTGCGATTGTCCGGGACGTTCCCGCTTTTTACCTGCAGGGGTGGCGATTCCGAGGAATCTGCCTGACTTTGCATGGCGACTGATTCCACTGTTCCCCTGAGAGTTCTCGTTGTGGAGGACGAGGGGCTGGTTGCTGCCGATGTGCAGCGGGCCCTCGAGCGGGGAGGCTATGAAGTCTGCGGCGTCTGTGCCGACGGAGCCAGTGCCGTGCGGGTGACGCGCAGCGATTTGCCCGATGCCGTCATCATGGATATTCAGCTGACCGGTCCGATGGACGGAATTGAAGCCGCCGGAGTCATTCAGCGCGAGTGCAGCCGGCCCGTCATTTTTCTGACTGGGCATGCCGAGGCGGCCACCGTACAGCGGGCCCGCGGGGTGCAGCCGTATGGCTACCTGCTGAAGCCATTTCACGAAAGCGAACTGCAGTCGGCCGTCGAACTCGCCGTGAGCCGTCATGCCGCCGACAGCCGGGTGCGGGAAAGCGAGGAACGGTTTTCCGGGGCCCTCCGCAGCATTGCCGGAGCAGTCATCTGCACCGATGTCCTCGGAGCGATCACCTTTGTGAATCCGGTGGCCGAAGCAATCACGGGCTGGCGGGCCAGCGAAGCCGTGGGGCGTCAGTTGCATGAAGTTTTCCGGGTCGTGCTGCCTGATGGCGAAGCGCTGCGGGGTCCGGGGCTGGTGGGACCGTCCGGCGGGGGCGGGAGTCTGCGGACGATCTTTCTGACCGCGCGCGATGGGAGCATGGTGGCGATCGAGGACCATACGAATCCGATCCGGGACGCTTCGGGCGCGCTCACGGGGATAGTGATTCTGTTCCGGAAGCGCGAAGGTGTTCCGGTGCCCGAGAATCTTCCGCCGGGAGGCGTCGTGACCCCCGGAACGCCATGGCCGAATCTTGCGGGCATTGTCGGCAGCATTGCCGATCCCCTGCTCGCGCTCGATGCCGACTGGAAAATCACGTATCTGAATGAAGCCGCGGCGCGACTCCTTCATGGGGAAGTGCGGGAACTTCCTGGAAAAGTCTTCTGGGATTGCCTGCCGGCAACCATGCACCGTCTCTACTATCAGGAATTCGCCGCCACCCTCGACAAGCAGTCGGCACGTTCCTTTGAAATGCGCCAGGAAGCGGAAGGCCGCTGGCATGAAGTCCAGCTCTATCCCTATGGCGACGGACTGCTCGCCCTCTTCCATGACATCACCGCCAAACGCGCAGCCGAGGAACAGCAGGATAAGATGGAGAAACTGGAATCGCTCGGCCTGCTCGCCCGCGGCTTTGCCCACGACTTCAATAATCTCCTCACTGTGCTCCTCGGGAATCTCTCGCTGGCCGAATCCGACCTGCCATCCGGTTGGGTCGGCCGCACAGCACTCGAACGCGCTACGGCGGCATCACTCCAGGCCCAGAATCTCGTCCAGCAATTGCTCACCTTCGCACGCGGCGGGGCCCCCATCCGGCAACCGCTCGATGCAGGATCGCTCGTGAGCGAATGGTTCACCGATTGGCCGCAGCGGGCCGACCGCCAGTACCGCCTCGAAGGCGCGCGCGGCGAATTCCCAGTCGAATGGGACCGGCATCAGGTGCGCCGTGTGCTCGCCAATCTCATGAAGAATGCCGAACAGGCCACACGTCCCGCCAGTCACATTTCCGTGCGGATCGGTTGGCTGGGCGACCCCGGATTCCGGGAAGACGAACTGGGATTCCCGGCCGGGACATCGGCCCGATCATGGGTTGCCCTTGAGGTGGCCGACGACGGCGAAGGCATTGCGCCGGGCCATGCCGCACGGGTTTTCGAACCGTATTTCACTACGCGGGCTGATGCGAATGCGAGTGGTCTTGGGCTGACGGTATGTGAATCCGTGGTGCGGGCGCACGGCGGTTCGGTGCGGATTGTTTCCGTGCCCGGGGAAGGAACGAAGGTGAGGCTAGCCCTGCCTGCGAGGGGAGCGACCAATGATGCCCCTTGCATCAAACCGGAACCGCCTCCGGAACGGAAGAAGCGCGTTCTCCTGCTCGAAGACGAACCCCTCATTCTCCAGTTGCTCGAACAGCACCTGCAGCGCTGCGGCTGCGAAAGCACCGCCACCGCGGATGGTGCCGAAACCATCGCCCGCTACCGCGAAGCCATGGAGTCGGGCCAGCCCTACGACCTCACCATTCTCGACCTCAGCATTCCCGGCGGCATGGGCGGAGCCGCGGCCATGGAAACGATCCGGCGCATGGACCCAGCCGTCCGCGCCGTCGTCTCCAGCGGCTACAGCGACGATCCCGTCATGAGCCGCTACATCGATTACGGCTTCCGCGCCGTCCTGCCCAAGCCCTACCAGCCGCAGGACCTCATCGACCTTGTGCGCGGCATGCTCAGCGAGCCTTGATGGCGTGAAGCGCTGCCTGCGTCTCCGGCGAAGATCAGCCGCGTTCACCCGAGGCAGCTGCCCTGACCACAGCGGAGCCACCGACCTGCGGGACGCGTGCAGCCTGCCGGGAGTCCATTCACCTGGCAGGATCTCAATAGATTCTGGCGGCTTTGCTCAAGATTATCTCCGTGCCATGTGGTCATGTCATCGTATATGACGTCGATCCCGATCCTCGCAGCCCTCGCAGCCCTCTCACATACCGCCCGTGCCGCGGATGACGTCATTGTGGCCGACTTCGAGCGCGATACTCATGCACCATGGACCGTAACGGGCGAAGCCTTCGGCAGCGGACCTGCCCGCGGTGCGCTCCCCGGTCAGATGCACGTCGACGGCTTCAATGGCGCGGGCCTCGTGAACTCCTTCAACAAAGGCGACGACAGCACGGGATCCCTGACATCACCGGAATTCCGCCTCGAACGAAAGTACCTCTCGTTCCTCATCGGCGGCGGCATGAATGCCGAGAAGCTGGCGCTGCAGTTGCTGGTGGATGGCAAAGCCGTCCGCAGTGCCACTGGACCCAATGATCGTCCAGGCGGCACGGAAGCACTGGCTCAGAGTTCGTGGGATGTTTCTGGGTTGTCAGGAAAATCCGCAATGCTCAGGATCATCGACGAAGCGAAGGGAAGCTGGGGCCACATCAATGTCGATCACATCATGCAAACAGATGTGAAGCCCAAGGGACCGCCGCCATTGATCAGCAATGCCGAGCGCAGCCTGACCGCATCCGCCCGCTACCTGCACCTGCCCATCAAAAACGGAGCGCCCAAGCGGGTGGTGACGCTCCTTGTGGACGGCAAGGTCGTGGTCCGCAATGACATCGAACTAGCCGATGGCACGCCGGACTGGTGGGCTCCCATGGAAGTGAGCGAGTGGCAGGGAAAACCCGTAACACTGCGAGTGGACAAGTTGCCGGAGGATTCCACAGCGCTCAGTTCCATCGGGCAGAGCGACACGATCCGGAACAATGATGATCTCTACCGGGAACCGCTGCGTGGGCAGTTCCATTTCTCGCCGCAACGCGGCTGGAACAACGACCCGAACGGCTGCGTCTTCTACAACGGGGAGTATCACCTCTTCTTCCAGCACAACCCCTACGGCTGGGGCTGGGGCAACATGCACTGGGGCCACGCCGTCAGCAAAGACCTCGTTCACTGGCAGGAACTCGGCGACAAGCTTCTGCCCGATGACATGGGCCCGATGTTCAGCGGCAGTGCCGTCGTCGATTGGAACAACACCAGCGGCTTCGGCAAGGATGGCAAGCCACCACTCGTGCTCTTCTACACAGCCGCCGGAAACCCAACCGTGCAGGGCATGGCCTACAGCACGGACGGCAGGAAATTCACGAAGTATGCAGCCAATCCGGTCCTCAAGCAGATCACCAGCGGTAACCGCGATCCGAAAGTAATCTGGCATGAACCCACCAAGCGATGGGTCATGGTACTCTATGTCGGACTCGAGGGCGGAAAACACACGGTGCATTTCTTCACCTCACCAAACCTGCGAGACTGGACTCTGGCGAGCATTGCCGAGGGTATTGCCGGGACCCCGTTTCTCTATGAATGCCCGGACTTCTTCGAGCTGACTGTGGATGGTGATGCCTCCCGCCGGAAGTGGGTGCTGCTGGGTGCCGACAGCCGCTATGCCGTGGGTTCCTTTGACGGAATCCGCTTCACGGCGGAGCAGACCAACCTCCCCGGGCACCGCGGCAAAGGGTTCTATGCCGCACAATCCTTCAGCGACGTGCCGGATGGCCGGCGCATTTTCATCGGCTGGTGGCAGACCGAGACCAAAGGCATGCCCTTCAATCAGAGTATGACCGTGCCCCTCGACCTGAAACTCACCCAGACCGACGACGGCCCGCGCATGACGTTCTCGCCCGTGAAGGAACTCGAAGTGCTCCGCATGAAAACGCATCGCCCCAACGTGAAATCCCTCAAGCCCGGCGACAAGAACCCGCTCGATGCCATCAGCGCCGAACTCGTCGAAGTAAGGGTCGAATTCGAGCCCGGCGACGCAAAGGAAGTCGTCTTCAACATCCGCGACATCATGGTCGAGTATGACGTGACGAAACAGGAACTCAGTGTCGCCGGCCACCGCGCACCCGCTCCCCTTCGCGACGGGAAGCAGCGTCTCATCATCTACTGCGACCGCACCGGCGCCGAAGTCTTCGCGAGCGACGGCCTCTGCTACGTGCCCATGCCGTTCCATACGAAACCCGAAAACAAACGCCTCTTTTTCGAAACCCGCGGCGGCACAGCGACAGTGAATGCGCTGGAAGTGCACGAATTGCGCTCCGCATGGACCGTACAATAGGCCGAGGGCCCGGACCATCGCAGATTCAAACGGCCATGGACAGACTTCGCCGAACATCATGAAAACGGAACGCCAACGACTGCTCACGGGCTTTACGGCCGCCGCTGCCGCGCTGCTTCAGCTTCTCCGGGCTCCATTGCACGGCCAGCTGGCTGCTGACCCGCTTCCTGCGACTTACGCCGATCCAGCCGTTCCGCTGCTGCAGCTGCCGACAGACTTCCGGGCCAGACGAACCTCTGCGGATCTGGCAATGGAGCCGGGCAAGCCCGTGGATATTCTCAATGCGACGGGGGCAGGGTGCGTGAGGCACCTGTGGTTCGTCTTCGCAGAGAAGGATATCAGCGATCTGACAATTGAGATCACGGTCGATGGGGCTGCCGAGCCGCAGGTCAGCATGCCGTTCCGTTCGTTTTTCGGAGCGCTGCTCGGCTTCGATGACTACCATATCAACAGTGCCGGACTGGCGAATTTCCCTAACTTCACCGTCACCAACGATCCCCTGATTCCCAAACAGGCTTCGCCCGGCTGGAATCTCTATCTGCCGATTCCCTTTACAAACGGCTGCCGCATCGTGCTCCGGGCGGCATCGGCCAAGCACGGAGGCGCCATGATCGACTGGCAGCAGTATCGCCGGGACACTGCGCTGACGCCGCTCCGGTTCCATGCCCAGCGGAACATCGCACAGCCAGGCATCGCGACCGAGCCGTTTCCCATCGCCGCAGCCGAGGGCACAGGCTTCCTCGCCGGTTACATCATGGGATGGCGGCAACGGGACCGCAATGACATGGTTTTTCACAATGGCGGCACGCGATTGCTTATCGATGGCCAGACCGATCCACATGTGATCTGCGGGCACAACGTGGAGGACGACTTCGGTTTCTCGTGGGGCTTCAATCAGTATCAGACCCCATGGGTCGGTTGCCCCTACCGCGACAACCGTGGACGCAACGATCAGGACGGTGTTTACTACCGCTTCTTTGGACCGGATCCGATCCCGTTCCGCTCATCGCTGATTTTCACCTCCGCCGCGCGACCTGACGACTACGAAGCGGTTTCCTACTTTTATAAAGTTCCCGGATCAAAGGCTCCGCCAATCGTGACACCGCAACGATGGCAGGCCGTCGGCCCGTTTCCCGATGGCCACGACCTCGAAGCTTTCAGGAAGCCCGCGGACGATCTGGTGCGGCAACTGTCGCAAGGCGACTGGCCGGAAAAAGTCACGCTGGGCGGAGAGGAACTTGCGACGCATGATCTCAAGACGACGTTTGGCTGGCTTCGGCTCGAAGGCTTGTATCAGACGCGGACCGCGTACCCGAGACTTGATGCCTCGGTCTATGTCCGCGGTACAGTGAGCAGCACAACCAGCCGCTCTGCCACACTGCGCCTCGGCCTCGACAACTGGGCGATTGTCTACCTGAATGCCCAGCAGGTGGCGATGGTGGATCATGCCGAGGAATTCCAATCCGTGAAGATACCCGTCACGCTTAATGAGGGTGACAATCAGATCCTCATCAAGACGAACAATCGGCGGAATCAGAACAATCACCTGTGGGCGATCCACTGTGCGGTGGAGTAGGCGGAGGGAGACAAACTCTGAGCAACCATGAGAACAGTTATGAATAGGAAGACGCTAACGCATGGAATCGCCTGCTTGATCATGGCGGCGATCACGTCTGCGAGCCACGCGGACGGCCCTGGGGTTCTCAAGGACAAGACCCTGGTCGTCTGGGTTGCGCCCGCGAATCTGACGCAGCGGGGCGGCAGCGCCTTGACGATCGATAACAACCGCGGCGCATTTGACGGCATCGTCTTCGGGGAGCTTGCGCCGGGGATATGGATGGCGGGGAGTGATGGTTTTGCGCGCACCGAGAGGAATCAGGCTGCGTTCCCGGCGGAGGTGGCGGGTGCGAAGACGTTTGTGCAGATGGCGATGGTTTACCGAGGCACACAGGTCACGGCGTTCCGTAATGGTGTGTTGTATTCGCAGCATGCCATCTGGGTGCCGGAATCTTTTGGTGCCCGCAGCGTGGTGGTTATCGGGCGGCGTCACCTCACGCAGAATGGCAGTGACCACTTCGGCGGGGCGATTGACGATGCGCGGATTTACGATCGGGCGCTTTCAGCGGAGGAGATTGCGGCGCTCAGGCCGAATTCCGAGTCTGCGATCAAGCCGTGGGCATGGTGGACGTTTGATGACAAGGAGGCGAAGGATCGCATCGGGCGCTTTAAAACTACGGAGATCACGGGCGGTGCCACCGTAGAGATGGGCAAGCTGGTGTTGGACGGAGTGACGGGCGAGTTTCTCGGGATGACTGGCAATGTTCCGGAGCCCGATGATCTTGAGACGCCTGCCATGCCGTTGAACCCGCCGGCAACATGGCTGAGTTATCACCTTGCTCATCCGGGGCCTGGCGGGGCGATTCCGGCGGATCCCAATCCCGCCTTCTATTACAAGGGCCGGTATCACCTGCACTACATCTATAACCACAAGGAGGGATGCGCTTTTGCTCATGTTTCCAGCACGGATATGGTCCACTGGAAGTGGCATCCGACGACGCTCACCCGCAATGCAACCGGGCACGGCATGTTCAGTGGCACGGGATTCTTCACGAAGGATGGCCGGGCGGCCATGATTTACCATGGAGAGGGCTCGGGCAGAAACCAACTGGCCTTTGCCTTGGACGATCAACTGGAGAAGTGGACGAGGCCGTTTCCGGTTGTCCCCCTTGATGCCAACGGGAAGGAGCCGTCGATTCGTCATTGGGATCCGGACTGCTGGCTGATGGGTGACACCTACTATGCGATCGCGGGCGGCAGCAATCCTTCGCTCATGAAGTCGGATGACCTCAAGCAGTGGCTCTATCTGGGGGAACTCTTTCATCCTGACTTCCCTGCGGACCTCGGGGTCGACAAGGGCGATGACACGTCATGCGCGAACACATTCAGGATCGGTGACAAGTGGATGCTGGTCTGCATCAGCCACGGTCTCGGGGCCCGCTACTATCTGGGTGATTTCAAGGACGGGAAATTTCTTCCGGATCACCATGCCCTGCTGAACTGGGCACGGTGGGACTTCTTCGCTCCGGAATCACTGCTGACGCCGGACGGCCGCCGGGTCATGTGGGCATGGTGCACCCCGTGGGTCAATGACATGCAGAAGACCAGCCGAACGAGGAATTTCGACAATCTTCTGAATCCTGCGGTTTTCCAGCAGGGCATCCAATCGCTTCCGCGGGAACTGAGTCTTCCCAAGGATGGGGTGCTGCGCATCAAACCGCTGCGCGAACTGGAAGGCCTGCGCTTTGACGAGAAGCGCGTGGAGAACATGACCGTAGAGAGCGACTCCCTCCGGCTGCTTGATGGGATCAAGGGCGACACGATGGAACTGGAGATCGTCATCGCGGCCCCCAGGGCCCGTGAATTCGGGATCAATCTGCTCTGCGACGAGAAAGGCGGGAACGGCTTTGTCATCGGCACCGGCGCAGGAAGCAGGACGTTGTCGGTGGGCTATGTCAATCCTCCGTTTGAGCTGAAAGAGAATGAGGATCTGACTCTGAGGATCTTCATCGACAAGAGCATGATTGAGGTCTTCGCCAATGACCGGCAGGCGGCCGTGGCGTGGCACGAGTATCTGCCGGAGAATCTCAATGTCAGCCTGTTCTCAAGGGGCGGCGAGCTGACAGTCAAAAAGGTGACAGGATGGAAGATGAGATCGACCTTGAGGCCTGCCGGCGACGATTGAAGGCACCCGGAGATCAGGCTGGTAGTCACGAATAATCACTACGCTTCCTGCCGCTGTGATCCTTTGGAATGCCATGCGTGTCGATCTCCTGAGAATCCCGCTCGTCCTGCTGGCACTGTGCCTTGCGTCGGGCCATGCCCAGATGCAATCCGCAGTCCTGTTCCGCTTCGACGATGCGGCAGTCACGGATGGAGCAACCGTGCGCAATGCGTCGGAGGCGAAATCGCCGGGACCGGGCGGAGTTTACCGCGGGGCAGTGAAACTGGTGGCTGGGCCAGAGGGCCTCGGCGGCCGTGCGGCGTCGTTCGGCGGCGCGGACATTGTCGAGATACCGCACCACGGGATCTTTTCCGGATCCGAACTGACCGTGGAGTTCTGGTTTCGCAGCACCCAGGTTTTCGACCGTGCGTACTGGCCGGGGAGTGCGACACTTGTCACCAAGGCGACGGCAGGGGACGGATCCGGCGACTCGTGTATTCTGGGTGGGAGCCTGCAGGCTGGTGTGAACGAGGGACGCATTCTGGTGGGATGCGGTCCCAAGGGTGGGAGGGATATCGTGCTCGCTTCAGGGAAGGGCCTTAATGACGGACGCTTTCATCATGTTGTCTGGACGCGCGCGGCTGGAGGAAAAAATACGCTTCAGGTCGATGGATTGGTCTGTGCCACGGCGCAGGATAGCGGCGCGGAAATCGACAATGGCCGGGCGATTCACATTGGCGGAGACAAGCTGGAGCAGGGCGGAAGTTTCTTCCATGGAGAGATCGCCGCACTGGCGGTTTACACCATGGTTCTCCCGGAGGAAGCGATTCGCTCGCGCTTCGAGGTGGGCATCATCGATCCACGTCTGCCAAAGGCGGCGGCTGTGTCGGTGGATTTTGCGGAAGACATCAAGCCCATTTTCCGGGAGCATTGCTACCAGTGCCATGGATCAACGAGCGACAAAGGTGGGCTTTCGCTGATCACGAAGGCACGCGCCATGGAAGGGGGCGATGAGGGCGTGGGCATCATTCCTGGAAACAGTGCCGCCAGCCCGCTCGTGCAGCGCATCGCCGCGCTGGAGGAAGGCCTCACCATGCCCCCGGAAGGTGAGCGATTGAGCGCGGCGCAGGTCGGGCTCATCCGCGCGTGGATCGATCAGGGAGCGGTGTGGCCGCCGGCTGACGACGAAGTCGACCCCCGCCTTGCGAAAGCCGCGAGCCACTGGTCATTCAAACCGCTGGGGCGAACGCCGGTGCCGGACCGCACGGATGAGTGGATCACCTCGCCGATTGACGCGTTCATCCTTACTAAACTCGACGAGACGAAGCTGAGTCCCGCTCCACCTGCGAGCAAAGAAGCGCTGCTGCGTCGCGTGTCGTTCGACCTGACTGGACTGCCGCCTTCACCGGAAGATATCGCTGCATTCGGCAACGATACCCGGGAAGATGCCTTTGCCAAAGTCGTGGATCGGCTGCTTGCGTCCCCGGCGTACGGTGAGCGCTGGGCGCGGCACTGGCTCGATGTAGTGCGCTATGCGGATTCGGGAGGGTATGAAACGGATATTTTCTATGAGCAGGCCTGGCGTTATCGCGATTACGTCATCCGGAGCTTTCATGAGGACAAGCCGTACGACCGCTTCCTGATGGAGCAGGTTGCCGGGGATGAGCTTTGGCCTGGGCACGCTGGCATGCAGGACGCCGTAGCCGTGTGGACACTGGGTGAATGGCCCAATGCGCTCGATGCCTATCCTGACATGCTCGAATACGTGCGGCGGACGGATCAGGTGAGTACCTTGAGTGAGGTGGCTTTAGGGCTCACCATCGGCTGCGCCAACTGTCACCATCACAAGTTCGATCCGATTACGCAGCTTGATTACTTCGGGATGGAGGCGGTTTTCGCTGCCAGCGAGACGTGGAACCGGAATACGGGTGCGAAGGCATGGGGCAAGGGGGAGCGGACCGCATACCGGGCGGTGCGGCATGCCGAGCGGCCGCTTGCGATCCATCTGCTGACACGCGGTGAACTGACTAAGCCAACGAGGGCCGTGACTCCCTCGCTGCCCGCATTTCTGCCTGGCGGCGGGCCCTTGCCAGGGGGACCCGATGAGGCCAGGCAGCGCCGCGCCCATCTCGCGCACTGGCTGGTGTCGCCTCAGAATCCACTGACGGCGCGCGTAATGGCGAACCGCATCTGGCAATGGCACTTCGGTCAGGCACTGGCTTCCACACCGAACGATCTAGGAACGCAGGGAGAACCACCATCGCATCCGGAATTGCTCGACTGGCTGGCGTCGGAACTGCGTGAGAATGGCTGGAGCCTGAAGGGCCTGCATCGCCGGATTCTATTGTCGTCCACTTACCGGCAGTCAGCGATTCGCGATGCGAAGGCGCTCGCTGTGGATCCGCAGAATCGGTTACTGGCGGGCTTTCCGCGACGACGCCTTGAGGCGGAGGAGGTGTGGGATCATCTGCACACTGTGGCGGGAACACTCGACAGGAAGCCATTCGGCCCGCCATTTGTTCCGAAGCTATCGCCTGAGGAACTGCAGGGAATGTATGACCTCGAGAACAAGCTGGAATTGAAGTGGCCTGTCACGGCGGAGCAGAACCGCCGGGCGATCTACATTCTGAACCGCCGTTCGTTCCGCTTTCCGTTCTTTGAAGCATTTGATCCACCCAACACAGCGACGAGCTGTCCAAGCCGTCAGACAACGACCGTTCCGGCGCAGGCACTCACACTTCTGAACAACCGCATGGTCGCCGGGCTGGCACGGGCCATGGCGGAGCGCATCACTCGCGAGGCCGGCGCAAACCCGGCACCATTTGTGAAGCAGGCGTGGCTGCTGGCCTACAGCCGGCCGGTGAACGATGCGGAATCCGCTCTCGCCCTGAAGTTCATCGGGGAAGCGGAAGCGAGGCACGGGAGGTCCGGAAGGCAGGACGCCCACGCCGCCGCACTCGAGGATTTCTGCATGGGCATCATCAATTCCACCGAATTCATCTACACCAACTGACATGAACCGACACCAAAGGGACAGCCGATCCCATTCGCGCCGGGAATTCCTGAGCAAAGCCGGCATGGGCATTGGCTCGCTGGCCCTTCTGGATCTCATGAACCGGGAAGCCAAGGCTGACGGCAGTCCGCTGGAAAGGCAACTCACGCATCACGCCCCGAGGGCGCGGGCGATCATCTCGCTCTTCATGCATGGCGGGCCAAGTCAGGTGGATACCTTTGATCCCAAGCCGATGCTTGCAAGATACGCAGGGCAGACGCTTCCGCAAAGCTTCGGGAATCTGAATCTGGAATTCACGAAAGCGAGCACGGCGAAGGTTCTGCCGAGCCGGAGGACGTTCCGGAAGTGCGGGGGATCGGGCCTCGAGATGTCCGATATCTTCGAGCACCTCCCGAAAGTGGCCGACGAACTGGCTGTGGTGCGGAGTTGTTACCATACCGAATTCAATCATGCTCCGGCGCTCTACATGGCGCATTCCGGCACGCGCCTGATGGGGCGACCGAGTCTCGGGGCATGGGCCATGTATGGATTGGGTTCCGAGTCCGGGAATCTGCCTGGCTATGTGGTGATGCGCGACGGGCCGCTGAAGGCTGGTCCGACGACCTACGGGAATGGATTTCTGCCCGCGGTTTATTCGGCTGCGGAATTGCGCGCCAGTGGTGCCCCGATTCTCTACCTCGACCGGCCCGAGACGATGGGAGCCGACGATCAGCGGCGCATTCTTGACTTCTCGCAGCAGCTTAACCGGCAGTATCTCGCCACACAGAATGAGGACAGCAATCTTGCTGCGCGCATCGCTGCCTACGAACTTGCCTACCGCATGCAGTCAGCAGCACCCGAGGCTGTCGATTTGAGCAGGGAACCGGAGAGCGTGAAGTCGCTCTACGGCCTCGATGATGACATCACGCGCCCTTTTGGAACGCAGTGTCTCAATGCGCGGAGGCTCGTGGAGCGCGGTGTCCGCTTTGTGCAGCTCTACCATGGCGGTGGCGGAGATGGCTGGGATACCCACGGGGAAAATGACGCCAAGCACGTCCGCAACGGGCGCCAGATCGACAAGCCGATCGCAGGCCTCATTACGGATCTGAAAGCGCGGGGCCTGCTTGATTCCACGCTCATCATCTGGGGTGGGGAATTCGGGCGCACGCCGACATCGGAAGGATCCGACGGACGAGACCACAGCCCGTATGGCTATTCGGTATGGATGACGGGTGGCGGCATCCGTGGTGGCACCGTGTACGGAGCGACGGATGACTTTGGATTCAAAGCGGTCGATAACCCTGTCCAGGTACGTGACCTCCACGCCACGATTCTCCATCTGCTGGGCCTGCAGCATGACAAGCTGACCTACTATTTTCAGGGAGTGCAGCAACGGCTCACGCAGATCGACGGCGAAAGCCGGGTCATCAGGGAGATTCTTGCGTGAGCGCCTGCCGCCGCCGCGCTGCTTGGTGACGCCGTTGTCCATTGGTCGCGGCAGAGGACTTTTGCTGCGTCCTGGTGTGCCTGTTGAAAACCGGTCCCGGCAGTGGGTCCGGAACCCAAGGTGGTTGGATGAGCGGCTGTGCCGTGCGTTGGTGAGGGGCTCCCCAGCGGGAGGCGCGCCCTATTCCAGAAGGCTTTGCTGCGCCGCAGTCCTAAGGTCTCGACCTTCTCCATTGTTGCGCCTTGCTTTGTGGAGGAATTCCTCGCCGCGCCACCAGGTCGGGTTCTTCAACAGGCTCCTAGTATTTCAGCGCCCCTGATCCCTTGATGAACTCAGGGGTGTTCATGGCATCATAAGTGCCGGGAGGTTGCGGCTTCCCACCGATGGTGAGTTTCCCGATGTGCATCTCACCTTTGAAGTCCAGCTGGAGGGTTGCGCCCTCTGAGATATGAAGCTCCGTTTTGTCACTGAGACCATGGACGTTCGCGATCGTGAGGTTGCCTTGCGTCAGTCTGGTCGGGCCGGTGAAGCTGTTGGCTCCTGAAAGGATCCATGTGCCGATCCCGGATTTGGTGAGGCATGTTCTTGCCTTTCCGGTGCGGTCGTGAGGGTCCGCGAGGCTGCCTGCGAGTTCGCCGGTGCCGGCGGTGTCGCCTTTGAGCGAGATGGATTTGTCCGCGCCGTATCCGGAGATGAGGATGGCGCTGGTGAATTTCAATGAGCCGGTGCCGGATTGCTCGAATGTCACGGTGTCGTGCTTGCCGGCGAGATTGATGACACGGTCGGTGCTTTCGCCGGTGCCAGTGTAGATGAGGGCGCAGTCGCCGTCCTTGCCTTCTTCGCCGATGACGATCTCGCTGCTTTCGATGTCCAGCGGGGCACCGAGGCTGCTGCCTGGCTTGCGGTTGGCTGGAGCGAAACTGTTGAACGAGGCGACGCTGAGGCTGCCGCCCTCGAGGATCGTCTGGCCGGTGTAGGTGTTGTCGCCGGAAAGCTGCATCGCACCGGTGCCGCACTTCTTGAGAAGGAACGCGCCGCCACCGGGGCCTTTGGAATCTTCGAGCTTCGCTGCGATGGTGACGAGATCAGTCGCGTTGGCCGTATCGAGACAGAGGAACGATCCACCCATCATTCCGTTGTCGTTCACCGAGCGTGTGAGATTTCCCAGCAAGGTGCCGACTTGCTCGCCGGTGAATTCGCCATGGCCGCCGACATTGAGGCGGAGGGTCGCGGCTTTGTGGATGCTGATGTTGGCAGCCGTCCATTTCGCGGCGTCCGCGTTGTAGAGCGAGGCTGCGGTTGTCACGACGAGCGTGCCGGGAAAGACGCGGGTCGGTCCGGTGTAGGAGTTCGCGCCGGAAAGAGTGACGGTGCCGCCGGGGACCATGCTGAGGTAGGTCCCGTTCGTGCCGAACATGGTGAAGCCGCCGGGTCCGCTCATGCTGCCGCTGATGATGCAGTTGCCGATTAAGCCGGCGTTTCCGTTCAGCTTGATCGGGCCGCTCAGGTTGCAGTGGAAGAGCGTGCCTTCGTTGATGACGACTGGGTTCGCGAGTTCGCGCCCGGTGGATAAGGTGGCAAAGCGGTCCAGTGCGACCGGGCCGGTGCCGAGACCATCGCTTTGCCGGACGTTGATTTTCCCGCCGCTGATCAGGGTGCCGCCGCTGTAAGTGTTCGAGTTGGTGATCTCCAGCACGCCGAAATGGACATCGTGGAAATTTATGCCTGCAACGTCGGGATCGCCCGAGCTTTGCAGAATGAGCGCGTGCGGCCCGGAGATGACTTCGTTGAAGGTGAGAAAGCAGTTGGGATCCTTGTCTGGAGAGGTGACGACGGTGAGGTCGTCTTGAAGCGTGACGGGCACATTGATGTTCACGATCCCGCACTTCGTGGCGCGGATCGCGGGTGGGATCCGGTTGGCGGGTTCCTTTACGAAGGTGACGGCGTCGCCACTGAGGGTGAGTCCGCCGGAATGCTCGCCGAGCACGAGTTGATTCAGCTGAAATCCGGGGCCCAGATCATGCTTTGCTGCGCATTTTCCGCTCTGGTCGAAGCTGAGAATGCAGTCCGGCGATCCTGCCCTCACTGGCGCGGTCGAGCTGCCGGTCCAGCGTGAGGCCTCGCTCCAGTTCCCGTCCTCCGGCTTTGTCCACTCGAAGGCGTGCGCTTTGGCGGTCTTCACCACCGCGACGGTCACCGCCCGCGATGATCCATCCTGAGCGGTGATCCGGTAGGCCTTTGGTTTCGTGAAATCCCGTGACACGCCCGACGCAGGTTCCGCAGTGGCAAACGGTGACAGCGTGAATACCGGGGCGAGGGCGGTCACGTTCGTATCCTTCGGCACGGTGACGGCGATACGATCCTGCGAAACCGCCACGGCGCGGGCACCCGGCACCGCGAACGTCAGAATATCCGTGGCATGGCTCACCGGGGTCGTCTTCACGGAGACGGCGTAGCGCTTCACGCCTCCATCGCGCGCCGTGACCGTGTATGTCTGCGGCCTGGAAAAATCACGCGCTGTTCCCGATGGCGGATCGACGGTCGCGTCAGCGGACACAGTGATCTCCGGTGCGAGTGCCGCGACGTCCGTGGCG
>Ga0315904_10001046_pt1 | contig 43829 bp, 25 predicted proteins | sample LakEriMetagenome_6_FD_203529 | JGI IMG/M metagenome (GOLD analysis project Ga0315904, IMG submission 203529) | Freshwater fungal communities from buoy surface, Lake Erie, Ohio, United States - Buoy 12 MA120 | ecosystem: Environmental > Aquatic > Freshwater > Lake | place: USA: Lake Erie, Ohio... | reverse complement strand
CTGGAATAACTCCTCGTGTGTACTCTGGAAAAAGAGCAGGAATGAGGGAAGGAATGAGTCCTGCAAATTTGCTGGGTCTTGGTAGAAATGTAAATTACTTTGCAGGAGCCGTCAGTAAACTTGTTGGCAAACAAGAATCTGCTAAAGAATCCACAACACCTACTGAAAAGAAACAAGAGGTGGCTACAACAACTGTAGTCCCAGAGGTAGTTAAAAAAGAAAATATGGAGACTAAGACCGAAACTCCTAAATCAGATATTTCTGCTAAACCAGTAGTTACTAAAGAAAAAGTTACATCTACTAAAACAAAAATTGATAAGGCAAAAGAAGTAACTCCTAAAACACTAATTGCCGATGTTTCTAAAGAAATTGCTTCATCAACTGAAACAAAATCAACTACTCCTAAAAATCAAAAATTTAATTTTGATACTGTTTCACCTACACAAGCACTTGATTATTTTCTAAAAGAAAGTGGTTATGCAACTATACAAAAATTAGAAAATATTCCAAATGCATCTCTTGCTTTAGGAATCAGTGGAGCTGGATTACAAAAAGCTATTCCAGAAAGTGATTTTAATAAAATGACATCTCTTTATTATTCTCAAGCTAAAGGAAAAGATAGAGATTTGACAAAATCAGAAATAGAAAAGATTGTTGAATCTGTTAAAGAAGAACGCAGAAAACAATATCTTTCTGGGATAATAGAACCTTTCACTGCTGTAATAGGAGGAGCTGCTCTTAAAGGAACGGGTATCTTAGCTAAAGGTCTTTATCAAGGTGCGAAAAAGATACCTTATGTTAAACCTGCTTATGAATTTGCTAAATCTCTTTATAATAAAACATCGTCTTATTTTACAAAAGCTCCTAAACAAGCTTCAAAAATTTCATTAGCAAATGAACTACCGGCTATTAATGTGAATCGTCAAGCATTGTCTAAACTAAGTAAAGAACAACTTAAGAAATTTAACGATGCTGTTTCTTGGAAAGGAGATTCTTGGAGTTGGAGAAAAGGATTGAGTCCTGAAAAACAAGGAGAAATTATGGCAGATATGAAAAAATATGGAATAATGAGACAAGGTGGTAAACTTAGCGCATCTGAACTTATGACTTTGCCAAAGGGTCAGCTTGGTTTAAAATTCAATAGAAAAACAAAAGGTACAGATGTAGATAATGAAGAAAGTAATTTAAAAATGGAAAAGGCAGTTGGTGTTTTAGGAGATGTTGCAAAATATGCTCTTCCGTTTATTGGAGAAGCTAGAGGAAGAAGAGCTTTGAAACAATTAAAACCAATACCCACTCGTAAAATTGAATTAGCAAAAGGTGTTGTTCAAGACTTACCTATTAGCTATCAACCTATATTAAATAATCCTGCATATGCAGGTTCTGATTTAACATCATCCCAAGCCATCAAACTGGCAACAAATGCTCTTAATAGAGACATGGCTTTTAGACAGCGGCTTGCAAATGAACAATCTAAAATGGCACAACGCCAAAATATTTTAGGTATTACAAATCAAGAACAGCAAATAAATGCGGAGCTCCAACAAAGAGCTGATTTGGCAAATGCTCAGCAAAATGCTCAGATAGCTTCTTTAAAATATCAGTCTATTTCAGAACCATTTGTTGCAGCACAGCAGCATTTGGCATCTGATATTTATTCTAATAAAATGATAAAGAGTCAGGAAAAAATAGCTCGTGAAGAAAACATGTTAAAGTATCCTGAAGCATATGGAGCAGAACCTATTCGAGATGAGACTGGAAAAATTATAGGATATAATTACCCAGAAGAATATAAAGAAGTTTTAAGAGGAAGAGGTATGGGAGCTCCTGTTCAAAAAAAGTACGGAGGAGTTATGAAAGTAAAAGCTAGAAATCTTTTTAAACGCAAGTAATTATGTCTGATGGAAATTTATTTGGTGCTCAAGTAAATCCAAGCGTATCGCGCTGGGTAACTGTTGCTCCGAATGCAAAATTAATTGGTCAACAATTAAAGCAAGCATCTACTGAAAGATTACTTGCACAAGCCGCTTCTTTAGTTCCAGACTATCAGAAGTTAAGAGACTATATTAAAGAGCGAAAATATTCTCCCGGAGATACTCAATTTTACCTTAATCAATTGAATCAATTAACTGATTCTTTTGATAATAGTTATAATCAAAATCCATTTTGGGCTTTTACAAGAGAGAGTAAGGAAAATATAAGAAACATGCAGAGGCTTGTAAATGACCCAGAGGGAGCTGCATTACAGAATCTTTATGAAATGTCTCAAAAAGAAAAAGAAAGGTTAAAAGATAATATGTCCTATCTTAACTATGATTCTGGTGGAATTAGTGTTGTTGATAAAGAAACACGAAGGTTACAAAAAATTGATATTGATGATTATTTTCAAAATCAAACAAGATATACTCCTCTCACATTAGGCAATGAGTTTGACTATCGAGTCAATGTTCAAGGTTTTAGGCAAGATAAAACTCCATTTGAAGCAAATCTTTCTAAGTATGAAGATGTTATAAAAAGAATTGATGATTTTTTATCTAAAACAGGAAGTACTGAGTGGGAAGAAGCTAAGGGATTTAGAGATGACGACGAAAGAACTTGGTTGGCTCAAGAAGGTCGCTCTAATGCACAACAACTTGAAAACAAAGTTGCATTAATTAAAAATGGAGCGGCTTTATCTCAAGCAGATTATAATACAATAATGAGCAACTTCTATCAATCTAAAATTCAGGCTGGTGAAAAACCTACTAGAAAAGACGCTCAACTTTATTTTGTTGATTTGGTAGATTCTATAAAGAAAGGACAGCTTTCAACAAAAAGTGGTTGGAAAGTTAATGTTGGTTTGGAAGCATCTCAAAAAGCAGCCGCTTATAAAAAAGATAGTCGTGCTGAATCTATTGCCCAACCAGTTTCGGCGGCTCAGTATGGTCAAAGTACTGTTGGTGTTACTTTAAATGATGGAACTCGGTCTGCAGCAATTAACTATAATATGTTTCCAGGCTTTGTACTTAATCAAAGCAGAGGTGTTTCAAAAACCAAAGATGTTTACGGAAATGAAATGGAAATTCGAAAATCTAATGTGGCTGATTTAACAGTTTTGGATGGAACAATTAAAACAAAACCTCTTATTTTTGACCTTAAATCTAACTCTCCAACTAAAGGAACTTTAATTGAGGATAAAACTTTATCCGATGTTTCTTCAAGAGTTAGAGTAAAAGAACTTGGTTTGGTGTCACTTCCTTATACTAAAACTGAAAACGGTGTTAAAGTTTATAGTTCTCCCATGAGTCCACAAGAAGCACTTGATAAACAAACAAGTGAGGCGAAACAAGGTCGTGAGTTTGAGTATGATAACATGGTATTGGTAAAAGGAGAATTGGGAGCTTTAAATAAAAAAGGAGTTTGGGATTGGGCAGTTGGTAATCAACAACAAATTGATAATAAAATTATTAACTTTGCTTCTCAATACGGCCTTCAATCAACAGATTATAGCGCAAATGAACAATCTGTGACAGAATATCTAAATAATACTACTCGAACAGAAGATTATGATTTTGAACAAGGTATAAATCTTGGAGTAGACGATGAGTTTAAAATATATAATGTCGAGTATTTACTCCCTTTACAGGGAAGAACTCAGGTTGAGCAAATACAAAATATTGATGCGAGTCTTCAATTTGGAGGTGCTAGAGGAGTAGATTCTCCGACTATACCTGGCGTTTACATGCGCAGAGAATTAGGAAATCAACCCACAAATCTTCCAAAAAATAGGTATCCTGGTATTGAAGCTTTACAACAGTAAATAATAAAAAATGGTTGAAAATAACAATCCTAATCCTAATCCAAATCCCAAACCAGATTGGATTGCGTCTGTTCTTACAGGAGCTTTGACAAATCCACAACAGCTATTTTTAGAAAATAAAAAAGCTTCTGACTTTGAATTTAAGGATTCTCCGGAAACATACTGGTCTTTTCCCTCTGTTAAACAACAGTTTCAAAATAATAGAGAGTCTTTTAATCAGTTCTATTTAGACCAAAAGAAAATTTACGATACCACTAAGGATATTGATGGTCAATATAATGCTTATGTAAATGCGTCATATCCCAGTTTATATGCAAGGGATTTAGGAAGACCTCTTGTAAATGTATCTTTTGAATCACCTGTTGTATCTGACCCAGAGGGTCGACCTGTATTTGGAACAATGGTTGGTCAACCACAATGGACTCTTCATAGTAAAGCAAACGAAAGAGGTGTTAAACTACCAGATGGTAATTTTATAGGTCTTAATAAATATAATGGTAAAAGTAGATATGCTCGTAATGACGACGGTAGTTGGAAGTTTGATGAAAAAAACTTACCATATATTGAAGCATATGATGAGGAAAAAGATGAATGGAGAAGTTTTGACGAGGAGTATAGCTCGGTTGCAGATAAAATAGGAGCTTATGGTTTAAAGAACGAAAGTTATTTTACTCGTCCACTTTACGGAGCTTATGCAGAAACAGTAAACTTTTTATCAAGTACTGTAAATGCTTTATCCGAATATATTCGTGTTCCTTCTCAAATGAGTGATAGAGCAGTTGGATATGTTACGAATGATGATAATTTTAAAGGTCGCTTAACAAAGCAACTTGAAAGTTTTCAGACAAGCGTAAGTTCACAAGCTCTTCCAACTGCTAATTATGAAAATAGAAATGACCCTTGGGCATTTGCAAATATTGCCAGTATGGGTACACAAGCAGCTTTGCAATTAGCTTCAATGAGAGGTGTTGCAGGTCTTGCAGGAAGACTTTCAAATAATGCAGAAACTGCGTCTAAAGCATCAAAGTTATATATGACTGGAATGTCTGCGGGACATGTTGCGGATATTTCACGAGAACATGGATTAAATCCCTTTGAAACAGGAGCGTTACTTACTTTAACAAGCATTCCTTATTATTATATATCTTCTTTAAGTGAAGGAGCAATTGGATTAACAAAACCTCTTCTTTTAAAAGAAGCTGCTCCGGATATGCTTAAAAAGCAATTTGGAATAACAATTGCAAAAAATGGATTTAATCCCGCCTCAATATCATCATATGTAGCGGGAACAAAGGCAGGACTTGCACATATAGTAAATAATTTAGAGTCATATCCTTTAGCCAAATCAATTACCTTAGAGAGTTTTGAAGAGGTCTTGGAAGAAACTACAGAAAATGGGATTTATTCTCTATATGATTTGGTATATAAAGCAGATACATTTAATGTAGATTGGAAACGCATACTGACAGAGAATATTCCTTTAGCAGCAGTTGGTGGTGCTATTGGCGGAGGTATTGCATATAAAATGTTAAAGCGTCTTGGAGCAATAGACCCCGGTGCTCTTGAGACAATGGAAGATGCTGCGGTAAGAGGTGAGATGTGGCGTTTCTATGATATGTGGGATAAAATGGAAAAGAACAATGAGTTTGATTCCGACCCGGTAAAGAATACTGAGACTGCTAATTTTCTGCGTTCTGTTGGAAACTCCATTGAAGAAGTTTGGCAAAAGTCAGGACTTAAAAAAGCAATTCATAATAACGAATTGCTTGCAAAGCAATTGGGCTTTGAGGGCATTTTAAAAGAAACAAAAATAGGCCAGGACTTAAAAGACCAAGTTGCTCGATTGCAGTTGGCAAAAGAGAAAATGACTCTTTTAAGCCAACAATTAGCCGATAATGATAGCGAAGCTATAAAAGAAGAAATTAGAAAAACTCAATTTCTTATTGATTCCATTAATGAAGAAAATGCAAGTATTGCACAAGGTAAATCTGTAAGACGATGGATTACAGAGGGTCTTTATAATATTAAGAATAAAAATAATTTAGGAGCCTTAATTGCAAAGATGAACATTGAGTCATCTGGTGCAAAAACAATTAGCGATTCTCAAGTAGAAGAGAATAAGAAAAAGATTACTGAAAATAATGCAAAAGTTGATGTAACAAATTTTGAGTCTCTTGAGATAGATGATTTGGGACTTTTAAATCTTCGTCAATCTTTTACAAATTATTTTAAGGAATACTTGGATAAAAACACACAGTCGTTAACCAAGTTAAAAAATCTTCTTGAGGCAATTTCTCCTGGTTCAGAAAGTACAGTAGACCAACTGCTCCAAGAAACAAATCCTGAAAAGATTAAAGAAATTATCAACGATGATATTTTAGGTTATATTGAACTATTTACATCTCAAGGAGAGACGCTCGAATCAGATATAAAATCTCTCACCGATGAGTTGGCTCAGATGACATCATCTAAGGGATTAATATCAAGGGTTCTTTCAAAAAAATCAGTTATTGCAGAATCTCTTGGGCCAGATAGACATATGTTGATGGCTTATGATATTAATAATAATACAAGCAATGGTTTAATTGAAGATATCTTAACTGCGGAAGAGTTAATCTCTAAAAATGGAGAGAATGAGGATTACATCAGTTCAACTCCAGATGACATTTTAAAAACTATTGACTTAAGAAGAGAACAACTGTTTACAGTTGCTGACTTTGAAAAGGAAGATAGTTTCATTAAACCTCCTGTAAAAGATTTAAATAGCACTCTTGTAGCACTTGATGAGTATGAAAAAAGAGCAATTAAATTAAATGAGAGTTCTAAAAAGAATTCTCAAAGTACAGAGGCTGCGGTAAGAGATATTTATTTTAAGAGGGGTGATGAAAGAGTTAGTGCTGTTTTAGATGCAATGGTTGAAATTGCAAAAAGTAAAAACATACCTAACTTTTTAGAAATTAATAATGACATTACTGATAAAGCAAATTCAGTAAAACAGGCAATCATTGCTAAAGACACACCTGGTTTTAATAAGGCAATGAAAGATTTTGAAGTCTCTCTTTATAAAAACTTTGCTTCAAAAAGAGATGAGGTTCTTCAAATACTTCTTGACTTTGCTACAAAGTCATACAAATATGATTCACCAGAAGCGGCGAAATTAAAAGAGACTTATGATTTTATGAGAGGTGTATTGTCAATACATCCTGTAAAATTATACAATCTATATTCATCCGCTTTACAAAAACTTGTTGAGACTGGTAACGCTCCGTCAATGGAGCAACGGTCTGTTGTTTTAGATAGTTTTCGCTCAATGATTGCCGGAAGGTATTCTTGGGCAACTTATACTTCAACAACACATTTTAAATTAAACTTTTCTGCTGGCGTAGATGGGGCTTCTGGTACAGGTAAGACAAGTACCGTTACTCCAATGTTGGTTCAAATGTTTAATCTATTTTACTCAAAACAAAGTGGACCAAGTAAAGTTATTCTTACATCTGCTCCAGATGAACTTGGAGAAAGGCGTAAAAATTTAATTAATGGCGTCTCAACATTTACAGGGTCAAAACCCGAATGGATTGTTGAAGGCATGGATACTCTTCAAAACTTAATTAAAAATGCAACAGAAGATACTAATCTAATTGTATATGATGAAGCTACTCTTTTAAATACAGATGAAATAGGAAGTGCTATTCAGCCTACTTTAGACCAAGTTAATGCTGCCAGAATTAAGGCTGGGAAATCTCCATTGCATATTTTATATACTTACGATAAGTATCAAAATTCTGCAAAAGACCCTGGTACAAAAAGACCAACTTCAATTACAGCACTTAGAATAAATCTTCCAACAACTCCTCGTTTAACTTTTTCATTTAGAAGTCAGAACAAACCTCTTAAAATTTTTGAAGACTTTGTAAGAGCAAATTCAAAAAATAAAAAAGAAAATGTTCAAAGAACTGTTGTTGGTTTTGATAATAAAAATGGCGTTTTAGTAATTAAAGACAGAGCTGAATTTGAAAAAGTTGCAGGCAATTATATTGAATCAATTGCACGCGATGCTGGTAAAGAAAATATTGTTTATATCACAACTGATGAAACAACAAAGCCAATCGCCGCTGTAAACGATTTTGCTATTAAACGCTTAACCAGTGAACAAGCACAGGGTCGAGAGTGGGATTATGTAATTCTTGATGACAAGGATGGAAATATATTTGCGGATGCTAATAAAGCAGCTGAATACTATACCGGTGGAACTCGTGCAAAGAAAGGACTAATTGTATTTGTTTCTCCTGATATTCCTCTTGAAACATCAAGAGGTTCGGTGGGACAATTTACTCCTTTGCGACCAGCAGTCATAAGTAAAGAAGAAGGCGTCCGAGAAATGGATGAATATGTGGCATTATATAAAGATGACCCTGAAGTATCTCTTCCTTATCAACCTGTTTTTTCAAAACAAAGTGTAAAAGCTGCCAATAAACAAGCGTCTACAACATTTACACCACCTCCTGTTTCCGAAAAAGACGAGCCTCCATATGATGGGGAGAATTACGACCCATCTATTCAACAACCTCCGTTTGATTATGGTCCAGTGTCTGTTCCTTCATCTCCACAAGCAATTGAAGAAATTAGAAAACTAATTTTTGATAATCTATCCGAAAAAGATAGAGTATTTATATCAACATTTTTTACACCCAGTGGAACAGATGTAGTATTAAAAAAGAATTTAATTTATAATCCTGTTATAAAAAGTTCAGCAAGATACTATCTTACAATTGCAGAAATCGGTTCTCCTGGATATGACAATATTGTTAATCCATCAGATGCCTATAATGGCAAACTTGGTGTATTTGTAGAAGGAGAGCATAATGGAAAAAGAGCTGTAATTGGCACTCTTGCCAATATGGATGAACAAATTCGTAAAGCCGGTATTGATAAATACATGGTTAACGGAACTGTTCAAATACCCATTTCTTCCGCAGTTATTACAAGCGGTGTCAATTTATATCCACAGATTATAAACAATAAGGTAAACGAACGGGCAACCAGAGACGCGTCTACTCGAAGAACTCTTTCTCAAATAATGAAAGAATCTCACGGATTATCGGTCAGTAGGGTAATGGTTGCGACTGATAACATAATGGGGTATAATAGTGAGAATCCTTCAAATCCAAGAATTCCAAAAGGAACTCCATTTGTAGTATTGAGTTATAAACATTCTCCAGAAGAATTAAATAATATTTTGGCTAAAGGTCTTACTCAACTTACTCCTGTTAAAGGCGATGAGTCAAGTAAGTTTATGGACATAACTGTTCTGGGTCTTGATAGGCAAAGAACACGCTTTACTCAAGATGAGGTTTATGCAATGTTTAAACCTTTTATTTCTATTTCCAGAGATGGAAGAACTACTCAAATTGATTTTACTAAAGAAATGAGTGGTGTTAAAAATGCTTTCTTTTCTTTAAAGAGAGTATTTTGGCCAGAACCTCTGCAAGACAAAGGATTAAAATCAAAAGAAAGCGGTCTTTATAATCCTGTATTTAGGGCAGAAAGATGGAATAATGTTTTTGATACTGTATTAAAAGTTACAGCAAGCGACCCAGATGTTAAGGCTTTCTTGGAAAGAAGTTTTGCATTACAAAATCTTGAATATTCAAGAAAAGCCAAAAAAGCTGGTGTTTCTAGACAACTTGAAAAGTATAACTTTTCTGAATTATTTAATGATTGGTTGTTGATGAAATATCAACTTGAAAATCCATCAGCTCCTAAAAATAGTTACAGTGCTTCAGATATAGCAGCAATTACAAAATTAATGAATGCCGCATTTAATACTGAAGAAATGGGCGGAGCATTTTTCTTTGATGTTCCTGGCAAACGCACCAGTGCTGGTACAAGACAAAAGGTTTCTTACATGTTTGCTGAAAACTTGCCTTTATCAGTATACGATAAATCATTAACTGCAAATTATTTACAACTCACTCCTCCTCAAATACTGATTAATTTAAAAGCAGTTGACGGTGTAATTAAAAATGCATTTAATCCATCTGGCTCTAAAATAGTAGATACTGGCGTTGATGAATCTAATAATGAAACTTCTTATAAACCTAATTCAATAAAGAAGATATCAATATCAACATTCATCAATAATGAATTTCCCAATTCTCCTATTACTGCTTTAAAAGCATTGAGAACATTTCGTTCAGATTTAATGAACTCAAGATTAAATCTAACTGGAAATCCTCCAACAATAGTTGAAATAAACTCAGCAATTCTAAATATGAAAAATGCTTATGCTAATCCGGCAAGTATGGACAGCAAAGCAAATTTGGAAATGACCTCGATATACGGAGCGTTGATGAGAAACTTTGACGGCTTACTGGGTAAATACGCTCCAGATGTTGCATATAATCCTGACACCAAGGAATACTATATTCAAAGAGGAAATAAAAAAGCAGGGGCGTTTCAAGCAAAAGAAGAACTGAATCTCTTTGATGATGGAATGAATAACATTATCAAATCGTATTTGTTTAATACAATTAAGGTAGGTAAAACTGTAAAAAACGGAGTTGTAAATATTTATGAAAAAATAGACTCTGATACAAATACTGCCAAATTTATTAACAAAAGTGATATACAAAGAATAGCAAGTCTTTTTGAAGATGATGATACATTTTTAGATAAACTTAAAAATTCAAATGACGACGCTGCTTTTACTTTATATGTAAAGTTCTTTTCAAAAGAAAAGAATGGTCAATATAGTTCATTGAATATGATAGAAGATGAAAACGCATTTCATCTTGTAACAGCAATGAGACAGTTTTTAAAAGGTGCTGAGGAATATATACCTGGCTTTTCTAAAAAGTTTTATAGTGACGAAGGATATAAAACAGAGTATCAGTATCCTTTATCAGGAGGAAGGCCCGATGCTCTTCGTTCAAGTGTATTGTCTGCATTCGGACAACAGGTTAAAAGTCTATACTTATCAAATAGCATTAGATATATTCCTTCTTCTTCAAATTCACCAGAAGAACTTTATATAAACGGAGAGTCAATCTATAAAGCAACTGCTGCAAATAGAGACTCTATATCTGATGAAACAGTTGTTAATATTCTTAAGAAGATTATAGGTCAATCCTATAGCTTGCAGAATCTAAGTAATTTTTTAGCACTGCGTCCTATAAAGGGTTTGAGAACAGACGGTGAATACAAAGAAAAGATAGTTAACTATTTTTACGATTCTGTTAAAAACTATGCTGTTTCAAAAGAAGCTCCCGATGCAAAGGGAAAAACAATTATTGACGATGTTCTTGATTCTTACTCTCAAGATAATGGTTTAAATTATCAGTCTACATTTATTGCTGCGGATGGAACAAGGCAATACATTATGAGACAAACATCTCCTATAATGAGATTGACAAATGAGATAAACTACTTGCGAGAAAATATTATTCAGGGAAATCCAAGTCATTTATTATCAGATAATCTACTTGCCAGAGCCGATTCAAATTATTTTATTTCTGATGTAAAGCCCTTTAATCATCAGGGTGTTTCTATTAAAAGTTCTACCAGAGATACTTCAAAATCTCTAGCAGATATGTCAGAAGCAGAATTACTTGAAGTGTACTTGGTAGATGGATTTGCAAATTCAATTGCAAAAAATAAAACAGTAACTTATTTTCCAGTTACTGTTTATGCTGATGCTACAACAGAAATTTCACCTGCATTTGGTTCGACCAATTGGATGAGAGATTCTAAGGAAATAATGGGTGATATTTTTAATTCAAGAGTTGATTATTTTGTAAAACTTGAAAATCAAATACTTGATAGATATAACAGTGAGTTTAAGTTTGGAGCAAAATCAATTAATGAATTAAATTCCAAATTAATAAATAATAAACTTACAGCTGCGGACCTTGATTCTAAAGAAGGATTTGTAAGAAATCTTTATTATGAAACCACAAGTGCTGGCAATGTACTTATAAAACAAACTTTGGTCGATGATATCAATGCGTATAGACCTGATGCTAAAAGCAGAGATAATTTTTATAATAAGATAAATCAAAATATTACAGAATTACTTGATTACGCAAAATCAAATGCTTCGGCAAATAGCTATGGTGAGAATTTACTATCGCAGGTAAAAAATGTAATGAGAGGAACTCCTCACGATTCATTGGATGTAATAAAATCTTTTTATCTGAATTGGTTGGCAGTAACAGACGCTTTCCAAAAAATACAGACTGGCGCAATGCAACAGTATAAATCTGATGCAGGTAAGCAGATGATTGAGATGGTAAAAAGAGCTAAACTTTTAATATCTCCCGGAACCCCTTTTATATACAGGTCTGATTTATGGTTTGATACATTCAATGAGTATAAATCTTCTGGAAGAAAACTTCCTATGAGATTAAAATGGGAAGGTAAAAAACTTAATAAAATTTCAACTGTAGCTGTAATAGAAGATTTTGAAAGTCTTGTCATGGAACTTGATAATGGCGAAACTTCAAAGCAAAAATCATGGGACGGTGCAACTTTTGTAAATCCAATTACTCGTCTTATGCAAGCATTTGCATCAGGTAAGGGATATGGAATTACAGTAGACGCTGTAATGAAAAATGCTACAAAATCCTTCGACTATAACAGGGGCATAAATAAGGTTGTAAAAAATGCTGAATTTGAAATTACTCCTGAATTGATGCGTCGCGGAAGTCCGTTGCTTTTAAATATGACAAGAGCAATGTTTAATCAGCAGTTTCCATCACCTATTACTCTCAATGATGGAACTGTTATAAACAACGCACTTGACTTTTTAGCAAGTTATGGAGTTGATGTAAATACATTTTCAAATGTAGATAGGTCGCACTTTACAAAGCTTCTTGATGATTTGGTTGAAAATGGAGTTCAAGATTATGTTATACAAGAACTAATTCCTCCGTCTTCAATGAAGACCGGTGTTGAAAATGTAAATAAACTTTCTGATAAAACATATCGTACTCAAAAGCTTGACATCAGAAATAAGGTAATGCAACAGGATGCTATTAAAGACCCTACTCGCGGTCTTGATACCAAAGTGCTTACTCAAGCAGTTCAGGCAATATCAATTAACTGGAGTGAACCGGATTTGTTAACTAGATTTTATACAAGTCTTTCTGAAATTACAAAAGACTTTATTGATGGTTATTCTCAATCTAGAAACATTGATTCTGAAATTCGTGAGATGATTGAAAGAGAACTCACAGATAAAGAAGAATTTAATTACAGAACAGAGGCAATTGCCGCAGGACTTGTTTCAAAGAATGACAGAATGATGTCAGGTTTATTCACTGAAAAACTTGCATCTCATTTAAAGAAAAATGCTGTTGCATTTAATCTTCGCGGCGGTCATTATATTGTACATCCTACAAGTGGATTAATTGAGTTGTATGATGTAACTGAAAACGCATCTGTTTCTACAGAAGCTAAAGTTAAAGAGAAAACAAATTTTAATCCCACAAGAATTGAAGAAACTAAAAGAAAAAAATATGCAGAAGAAGTAACCGCTGCACTTGGAGGAATAAAAGATATAAAAACTAATGTTGAAAAAACACAAATTGTCACAAGAGAAGGAGTAAAAGATGCAAAACCTCAATACACATTTGATGTTATTTTTGAAAATGGTGAGAAAACAACAATGTATCCTGATGGTGGTTCTTTTACAGGATTAAATAAGTATTTTACAGACGAAGGAAGTGATGTTAGATTTTTTGCAGGAATTAACTATTTGCTTGAGCAAAAAATAGCGGAATTAGAAGATACGCCTGTTATCGAAGGTAAAAAATTTGTTGTATTTAGAGACCAGCTTGATAAATATAAAGACGATGCTCGTTATACAATAAGCGCTCCTCGTACAAATTTAAACTATACCGATGCGTTCCATATTCCTACTGGAAAGTTTTTGACCCAGTTATACGCTGATGCCAAAGGTTCTCAAAAAGAGATAGAAAAGATTCATACTTTTTTACAAGATAAATCTCAGTGGATTTCTGGAGAAGCTGAAATTCTTCTTCCAATGGAGATGAAAACAGAATTCATGTTGGATAAGGCTTTTTCTCAAAATCTTACACTTAATGATATTAATCAAGATTATTTCTATTCTATCTTAACCAAAGGTCAAGAAATAGAAAATGAAGATTTGAAAAAGTCATTGACATTAAGGGCCAATTTAATGTATGATTCTTTTTCTAAAAGAATAACTGGAATAGTTGGAAGAATACCAACATCTGGTAAGCATTCATTGTTGGTTGTTAAAATAGCTGGGTTTATGAATGAGTCTAAAAACTCAGTGTTTATTCCAGCAGAACTATTGAAAATCCAAGGTGCTGACCAAGACATTGATAAAGGTTCCTATTTGACATATAAAACTTTAGTAAGATATAATCTAAGACATAAAGGAAGTAATCGCAAAATATCCACTTATGATAGAGATGCTTATCCCGACTATTATGTTGAAAGTGAAGAATTTCAAGGAATTTCATTAATTAATGAAGGAGATTATTTGCGCTTTAAAAAGGCATTTCCTCTTTTAAAACTTAATAAAGAAGATGAGAAATTTATAAAAAGACATATTAAAGAAAATGAACTTGTTTCTTTAATTTCTGAAGTTTTAAAAAGTACAAAGAATATTGTTGAAGGAAATATTTCAGTAGATAAAGTATTATCTCCTCTTAGAAAATCAATACCAGCAGAACAGAAAAATGTAATATATGATTCTGATAAGTTAAGTGACTATCTTAAAATACATCGCTTAAATCAGGCTGGAGGTAAGAGTCTTACTGGAATATTTGCAAATGGAAACAAGGCCTACAATGTAATGTATATTGTTTCAAAACTTACAGGTAAGAAAATCAATATTGCCGGTACAAAGTCAGGAACTCCAAATAAAATTTGGGAGATGTATGCCGCATTGATTGGTGCTTCAGTTGATAACGCAAACGAAGGTATACTTGGTCCAAATGGAATTGATAATGTAACTGCTCCTTATGTATCTTATTTAGTATCCCAGGGTCTTAATATTGAACAATCAAAACAAATTATTGATTCTTATAAAGACTTCTTTGAATTAATAAGAGCGGCTGAAAGATATGATAGACGAAAGGCTTTTTCTGCTGAAAAGTATAAAGCAAAAAATCCTGACTTTTATGGATTATATAGCCGGGTTGACGAGTTTAATCGATTAAGCAGATTACTTGTTAATAGAGATTTACCAGTGTCTCAGGAAGATTACTTGTTGTTTTATAATGATGTAAACAAATACATTAATACTAAATTAAATACAAAGACTTTTGATTTAGTTCAGTTCTTAAGAGACACTGAATCTGAGTATAGTAAACAATTTATCGAAGATTATGAACAAACAATTAGTATTGATGCAGCAGGAAATGTTTCTCCTGAAAGCATCAGTACATTTAATATCTTAGATATTTTAGCAAGTGCTCCACATATTAAACAGTATGTAAGAGCAATGTCTGCAGTTCATACTTATAATATGACTCAAAAGGCATATAGTGCAATGAATTATATCTTGTCTAATCAAGCTTATATTAACCCTAATACTTATAGAAGTGTTTCTGATTTTGTTCACTCTGCTTTTGTAGAATCTTATTTAAACAATAGAAAGTTTAATGAAGGACCTATGAAAATAACAGAGCATGATTTATCTGACCAAAATGGAAGAAAAAAATTCATTGCTGAATTTAGAGAAGGTCTCTCATCAATGAAGGCGAAGTATTCAAAAAATACTTTTGTTCAATCGCTGGTCATTGGAAATGTGATTAGAGGAGGTTCTGTAACATCTGAACAAATTGTAAAACTTCCAAGTTTCTATGAAATGGGTGAAGAAAAGAAAATAACAATGATGTCAGATTTTAAACTTCTTCCTGCAAGAGATAAGATAAGAACATTTATTTATAATCTGATTGTTACTCGTGATGGAAGTGGCTCTGGAAGTATGAGTGGACTTTTTTCACCAGATGTAAAAAGCGACTATGTTAATTTCTTAGATAATGAAATCCAGGTGGATAATGCGACTTTGGAAAAAGAGTATGTAGATTATATGAACTATATTGCTGAATCTTTTGAAACAGGAGTTGCGGTTGAGTCTGATATAATCATACCTTTCAGTACTAGAACTTCGGCTATTCAGCAACTTGCTATAAAGACTCAAAAATATAAAGAGACAAATATCAATGCTCTGCAAATGCCATACATACCTGGGTATGGGGTTTCTAATTCTATTGAAACAAAAGGTACTGAAAAGAACATTCTTTACAACGAATCCTTGTTAAAAGTAGAGTTTAGAAATAAAGCTTGGACAAAGCTAAATTGGATATCTACCGTTGATGGAACGAAGGTTAAAACTTTACCTTCTGATTTCTTCAAAAATGACAAAGAATACATTAATTTTATTCTTGAATTGAATAGTCTAAGGCTTACCATTTCTACTAAAAATTATGTTTCTGAGGCTGAATTCATTGATTCTTTGATGAATGAAGCTGCAAAGACAGTTCTTGGAAAAAGTTTGCCTACAACTAAAACACAAGAACAGTATTTAAAAGAGGCTAAACAATGCGGAATCGCATAAAATAAAACGAAAATGGCATTAGTTTGTCCTAATAAAAATCACCCTCTTTATAAAACCGTATTAAATATGGTTGGTGGAGATGAGCGTACACTCTACCGTTTGTTTGCTCGTTATAATCAAACAAATCCAAATGAAGAGTTGGAGAAAATAGTTGAGACTTATAATCCCGACTTAAATCCAATATCTGCCAGGATTGAGCAGATTAAAAGAGCTCGTGGTTCAATGCAAAGAAATGATGAAGAACATCGTTATTTCTTTCCGGATAATCCATCAATGGATATTTTATCAGTTACCAGAAGCATTGACTCAATACCAGAATTAGCTTATAGAGGCTCGTCTAAAAAGAAAGGATACTCTGATACAGGTACTAAGATTCATGAATTATCAGCAATGATTTTTGGTGTTTCTGAACAAAATGTCAGAAGAAAAATGACAGAGTGGGATTTGCCACCAGAGATTTATTCAAGTCTTAAAAGCAGATTAAATGAATTAACACTTGACGGTAGTGTATTAATATTTGAACCGATGTTATTCTCTGGAATATTTGACCAGAGTATTTCTCCAATTGCAGGTGCGGCTGATATAATTAGATTTAGACCAGATGGAACTTATCAAGTGGTTGATATGAAAACCGTCCATCTTACACCAAGTGTTAGAGAATATCTAAAGAAGAATCCCAAATCAAATATTTGGAATCCGAGTTTAGATAATAACTATAAAGCGAAACGATATAGTACTCAATTAATGGCTTATGGCAGACTTCTTGAAAAAGCTCTTGGTATTGCCCCAAGTGATTATTTAATATTACCGATTGAACTTGAGACAGAAGGAGATAGAGAAGATGGCAGAATTATTAAAGCAACTGTATTACCATTTGAAAATATAAACCAATATGGTTTTAAAGATTACGCGAATAGAAATCTAGATACCATATTTAAAGAAAAATCTTTTGAACCAAGTACTATTGGCAGTACTCGTTTTAAAGACATTCTTGCAAACTTCTATACAAAACTGACAGGAGATGTAAGTAACAGTACGGGTAATCCAAAAGAAATTGCGGAAATTATTCATAAGAGAAGCGGCAAGCAAGGTGTTCAGAAAGGATATTATTTACCAGGTAAGGTGTTTGTTCCTTATAAAAATCAACAATCAAAAGACGCTCAGATAAGTCAAATTGTTGATGAATATGTAAATAAAGATGTAAGGGCTGATATGGAAAATTCAGTAATTAATTATCTGAATAGTCCTACTGGCGATGAAACTTATTTAAGTAATATGGGAGCATCTGCCAAAGATGTTATTTACTTTCTTAAAAACTTTGCCGGTAAAAAGAACATAGTAGTATCTGCACTTAATACTTTACCTGGATTTGAAGATAAATCAAATTGGATTTTAATTACAGAAAAATATGAGAAGTCATCCTTGACTCATTTATTGTATGTCGGTCAAGATAACTTTCAAACTACTTTTACAACAAAGAATTTTAATGTATTTGATTATGTCAACCCAAATACTTCAATATTTGGAAAATTTATTAGTGAGAATGAAACCAGGTCTGAGATAGGAACTAATTTAAAAAATAATGTCGGTGACGCTCGTGTTCTTGAGGCAACGATGATTGCAATGAGATTAAAGGCTGATAATCCAGATATTAAATTTGGAATTATGAACCTTTTTGGAATGAGTGGAAATAAAGCAGGAAGGGTTGTTGACTTAAAAGAAAACCTGCATACAATTAAATCAGCAATTGAAAATAAAACATTACGAGAAGAACTATTTAGCGATAGCTTTTTAGAAATGACAAATACCCCTGGAATTTTTGATTATCAAAATTATCAGGGAAGTTGGCTTGATTCATTAATACATTCTTTTGAAACATATTATAGACAGTATGATAAGTCTGGCATTATTGATAAAATAAAAGATTACGCCAGTGATGCAACTCGTAAAAACGAATTGATTGATTATGTTGCTGATTTAATTAATCAAAAGCTTGAGATGGGTGTATCTCCGACAAATGATTATAACATGTTTCTTTTGTCAAGATTCTATCTTGAACTGCAACGCATAAATGTAAGTCTTACTCCAAGCAATGTTTTTGCAGCTGAGGCGGGTGTTCCTTCTTTGCTTAAGAATACAATGTTACAGGCAGTAACATCTGAGCTTCAGAATGCTCAGACTCAAATGATTGATGGGTTTTGGAAGTATAAGGACAAACATGTTCCTTTTATTGCAAATCTTTTTAAATCTAAAACATTCACATCTCGCGGAATAGACAGACTTACAGGGGATACAAGCAGACACTATTTTAACCTTTTTAAAACAATGAAGGTTAAAATTGCAACTGAAACTGGTTTTGAAGAAAAAGAAGTTCCAATTTTTGAATTTAAAACCGAAGGTTCTCCTGAATTCTTAGCTCTTACAAAAGAAGAACAAGACATTATTACAAAAACAAATGATGCTCTTGCTGAGCTTGGAAAGCTAAGCAATTTTGAATGGGAACGAGGAAGAGTACCGATGGTTCGTGCGAGAGTAGGTGAGAAGTTTTTAAATGCTATACGAAATAATAATAAAAATTATTCCGATGTTGTAAGTGATTATCTTATTGACATGGATGCTTCGTTTGGAGCGGGTGAAGATTCAAGAGAACCAACTTTATATAACATATTTAGAAATCAAACAGGGGATGGTTCTGAAGATAAGCGCAATCAACAAATGGGATTGCAGAGTGAAGGATTTCTAAATGAAGTAGAATATAGAAAGTATAGTTTTGATGTAGAAATGATTGCTGACATATATGCAATGCAGGCTCTAAAGCATAAGTATATGAATGGAGTGGCAGCAAGTATGAAAGCAGTTAATAATGTTTTCAACTGGTATCGTTCTGGTTTGGTCGGAGAACGACTGGATGGAAATATAGCTGCTATAAATAATCTATTCACAGTCAATGTTACAGGAACTGACCTTGACAATACCGAAACTGCTCGCAAAGCTTCTCAATATATGAGATTACTAAGTCGTGCGGCAAGTACTTATTATATAGGTTTTGATTTTGTAGCTGCTGGTGTCGCAACACTCGGTAACGAACTTACATTGTTTTCCCAATCTATTGCCAATCTTATTTCTAAAACTACAGGGATAACTCCAAAGAGTTCTGCCAAAGCAAAAGCTATTATAACAAAAGCTTTGTCTCAAAAATCTCTAAATACACTTTCCGGAAATCAGTATGGAGATTATGAAAAAATTTCATTATTGATGCGGTCATTTAGAATGATGAACAATGATGTAACACAAGCTATTTCTGGATATCACAGAGAAGGTGAAAAATTCCTTTTGCAAGGAAAGTATATGTTCAGCGTAATGAATGCTGGCGAATGGGAATCAAGAGCTACTCTAATGATTGGTCAAATGTTGGAAGACGGCACTTGGGATTCTATTGGAATTGATAGTAATGGAAATTTAACTTATGATGAAAGTAAAGATTTAAGACTTAATGGAAAAGGTAAGTATACTATTGAAGAAGGAAAAGCAATAAAGAAAATGCTTTCTCAATCAATGGGTCTTACTGTAAATGATAAACTTCCTTTTCCATATACTTCAGAGATGGGAGGTAGTATAAGAAATACAGCAAATTTCTTATTTGGAAGTAGTGACAGAGATATGAAATCTTTCTTCAATTATCGATGGTGGGGTAAAATGTTTATTAGTTTGAAGAACTGGCTTCCTGCAAAAATTCAAAGATGGACTATGAGTAGAGTTGACTCATCTACAATCGGTAGTTTAAAAATTGAAAGAAATCCCCAAACAAATGAAATTGTTGCATCATTTCAAGGAGACCAGCTTGAAGGTATTTTTTTAAGTCTTGCTGCTGGTTATAATAATATGTTTAAGAGGTACATTAAAAAAATGGAAACGAAACCTCTTACAAAGTTTCAAAAGAATAATATCACTAGAGCACTTGGTGATTTGATTATAGTACTCTCTGGAAGTCTGGCGTATATGGCTATACCAGATGACGAAGACGATACTGTCTATGACGACATCACTGCTGAAATAATCAGACGCTCTTTGGATGATTTGATGGTTATATACAATGTTTTAAAAATAGATGATTATTTCTATACACCCATACCGTTAAAAATGGCAAATACGGTTATTCAAAATGTTGAGAAGATGCTTACAGACGGACCTACTTTTGAAGAAGTTATGCCTTTTGTTCCAGGAGGAGCTTCTATTATTCAACAATGGGAAATGTTAGAAATTGAAGAAGAAAATGAAAATAACGAAGAAAGTTTAAACTAAAAAAAGATGGCATTATCACTTTCACTTGAGTACAAAATTCTTGTAGACGGAACAAAGGTTTATGTCACGGACAAAACCGGAAGTTACTCTGCAACAAATACTGGCGGTTGGGGAAGCCCTAACTATAACCTGTATGACAGCTGTTTGCTTTGTCTACCCATTCGCAAGGGTAGCTCTGGCGACAGTCTTTTTGAAGCTGTTAATCCAGCATCATATTATATCTATGATATCAGCGCACTAAATACAGAAGAGAAAATCTTTGAATTTGTATTTGAGAGCGATGGTGTTATTGATTTCTGTCTAATGAGATTACCCGTCTCTACAAACCATACCACTTTTACAACCGGTGGAAGTATTGCAAACGGAGACTATTATCTCTACGATGGAACTTCAGATGGTATTTATAAAAAGGTCGGTGCGTCTTATGTACTGATTGACCCAGCTGATTATAAACTGATTCCTTATGACACCAATGTCACAAGTCAGTATATTGTAAAAACTATTTCTTCTGATATAACTACGCCGCAACTTGCCATCAAAGCGCAGTCTCTGTACAAGGATTATATTATTGAAAGAAAGAAAAACTGCGATGATGCTGAACCGCTATTCCAGGAAATTCTGAAACTACACGAAGACATCAGAGGCTCATATTATACCTTTTGGTCAAATCTTCCTGTGGAGGCTCAGAACCAAGTTGAGGACTTATTGGATAAATACCAGATAACCTCTAATGCGTAATGGCAGACTCAAATAACAAATATTACGGCAACTTCATTCCTCTTACAGGGGATTACGAAAAGAAGGATGTGCGTCTGATTGGAAGCACCGGTATGGACATTGATGACATATCAACAGCCGATGAATATAAATTCAGATTCAGAACATCCGAAGTTCCTTTTGCACGACTGACTACTACACAAAGAGATGCTATTTTTAGTCCTGCAGAAGGATATACAATTTACAATCTTACAACTCATAAACTTGAGGTGTTTGACGGAACAATTTGGAGACAAGCTTGGTAATTAAAATAAAATGACATTAAGCGACCATATATCAAATTATCTCAGAGACGCTCAGTATAGAATTGCAGAGTTGTCAATTGAGATGAATGAGTTGGAAGACCAAGGGTCTTACCAATATCAGAAACTTTATCGCTCACGATTAGAGTTAGCCCTCTTAATGGATATTTTATATGAAGGTAAGTGGCTAATTCAGAAAAAGAAACTTACTATAACTGCTGTTACAAAAGCAACACCTGCAGTTGTTACATTGTCTGATATCGGAACTCTTTCCAATAATGATGTTATTGAGATTAAGAATGTCAGAGGAATGACCGAACTTAATGGTAATAAGTACACTGTCAGAAATATCAGCGGTAATACATTTGAACTTTATGATGAAGCGGGCACTACTGCAATAAATAGTTCTGCCTACGGAACATATACTTCAGGGGGTGATTTGATTGTTTCTTGGTACAATCATCTTCAAGTAGGCAGTACTTCTACCTGGACGGAAAACGATGTTATTTCTGAAATACAATATCTCAGATATCATCATCACATTGATGAAGCCCCTGGAATAACTTTTACGGGACACTACCTGAAAATAGCATCCACTATAAGTGGTGGCGGGACAGGTAGTGGTACAGGTCTGCCCGCGGGTCAATACGGACAATTCATTTGGTACAATGCCAGTAATACAGCAGAAGCAGTTACTCTTAGTGAGTGGGGTGGTCAGTTACCAAGCGAAACAATTACACAATACTTTAGCAACAGGTCATTACTATGAGCTTAAGACTAATAAAATATTTTCGTTCTCCAACTGCGATTTTGTCTGATTGGACAAGTCTTAATCCTACTCTTGCAAAGGGAGAGATATCATATCTTCTTAATAACTCTGTTGCAATTAGTGCAAAGGTTGGACCTGGAGCGTGGAATTCTATACCATATCTCGGAAAGAATCTTCCTGATAAATTACATACTCTGAATGTGGCAGGTGCTGCGAGTTCAGGTTCTGGTGTAGGTTTTGAAATTGAAGAGAATGCACTTATAACAGGGTACTTTAAAACAAGTACAGCAAGGACCGGATTTGACATCAAGCCTCCTGCTGCAACATCAAATGCCAGGTTACTCTTTTCATCACTTACTTTGGATAGAGAATATACCTTTCCAAATGCAAGTGGAACTTTATTGCTAACCAATGAAACATTAGTACAAAACAATATTCCATTTATAGGAGTTGGTGGTGTACTTACACAAGACACTGGATTTAGCTACAACTCAACTACAGATATAATCAGTGTTGGAGGTCAAACTGTTAGTGTTGGAACAGGTACTCAAAACTATGTGTCCAAATGGACATCAACGGGAAATGTACTTGGAAACTCTACTATTATTAATACTGGTTCTCTTACAACAGTATTTCATGCTTTTGCTTCAACAAACACTGTTGAACCAATCTTAAGAGTACAACGCGAAAGTACAGGAACTCCTGCTATTGGAATCGGAGGCTCTATTGACTTTGCAGTTGAAACTTCTGCGAATGTCAATACTGTTCTTGGCAAAATACAAGGTGTTGCCAAAACAGTAACTCTTGGTACAGAAGTTGGGTCAACAAGAATTATCAGCAAACTTTCTTCTGGAGTATTTACTGGAATTGAAATAACTGAAGATGACGCTGCAAGCGGAACTAGTATAAAACCTTATATAAGTACTGGAACAACTAATTTAACTATTGATTGTGTTACAACAGACTTAAATCTAATTACTGGTTCAACAGGTCAGATTTTAATTCAAAATCAAGATTTAATAACTCTCCAATCAAGTGGTTTAAATAATACATCTGTTTATATATCTAATGATTTTGAGCTAATCTCTTCTCAAATAAGTTTAATTAGACTTGATACAAGTACAGGTAATTCTTCATTAAGTGCACTTAAAATATCAACAAATGCAGGTATTCCTGCAATAGGTACTGGAACAGGAATTGATTTTGAGTCTTATGTAGGTTCTGCCAATTTTGTCATTGGAGCATCTATAAAGTCAGTATCCACAGATATTACAATTGCTTCTGAGGATTTTGATTTAGTATTTAATACCATGACGGGCGGTACATCAACTGAAAAGTTAAGAGTTCAGTCAGATGGATATCTTAAGTTAGCAACACTGCCGGCAAACGATGATGCATTGACTCAAATACTTGTAAGAGATTCAAGTGGATTAATTAAATATAGAACCGCGTCATCAATTGGAGCTGCTGGAAATGGACATGTTATTTACAATGGTTCAGATGTATCACCTGTAACTCAAAGGTTGAACTTAAGATTTACTAATGGCTTAAGTGCATCTGATTCAACACCCGATACTCTTGCTAAACTTGGAGGGGCGTTAACAGAAAACACAAGTATTACAGGAGCATTTAATCTTAATTTAAGTACTTCTAATATATCTCTGTTCTCAGCAACGCCTAACTTCAACAGTGGAACAAATATTCTGTTTGTATCTAAATCTACAACCCGACCAACCGCACCTCCCACAGACGGTGTGTATATTTGGGCTGAAGAAAATGATGCTGTTCTTGCAGCAGGTACGACAAGACTTATGATAATGGATAGTAACGGAAACATTAGAGCATTATAATATGGGATTGAAAACAACGATATCTTCTTATGGTGAAGGAACAAGTACCGACGGAACAAGTTGGGTAACTATTGCTTCTTATCCCATTCCATCAAATTGTTCTTTTGAGTTAGATAATATTTTTCTAATTGGAAAAACAACTAACGGAACACTTGGGGAAACAGCTTATTGTAAAGCTCTTCATCGTGGTAAAAAAACAGCAGCGGGTGGATTGAGTCTGATAGGCCAGCCAGTATATCTCGTAACATTCTTTACAGGGTCTGATACAAATGTCAGATTGTGTGAAATGAGAATTGAAATAAATGCATTCTTTTCACCCTATACAACTATTGAATTGCAAGTAAAAGGAATAGCGGCGAGAAACATTGATTGGTACGGAGGGTTCACCACTGTAATGAATTAAAATGGCGTCAAGGATAAGATTTAGACGATTCTATGAGTGCGACACTGAATCGGACAGAAGTCTTGATTTTGGTGCTGACTCTCTTTTATACTGCCTTGATACTCAAAAGTATTATCGCATATACAACTCTTCATATCAGGAAGTACAACCTGATGAGGTAATTTTTATATCTCCAATACCAGTATCTAAATTAGGTATATCTGGTATTCCTGATGGTACAAAATTCTTGCGAGATGATGGTAGTTGGTCTTCAGTTCCAGGTGGAGCCAATGTAGTTAGTGGGGTTGGTACAGCAGGTCAGGTAACTTACTGGACAGGTACAAATACAATTTCAGGAGATAACAATTTATTTTGGGACTCTGCTACCTATAGATTGGGAGTTGGAACAAATACTCCGACATCAAGAATTGATGTAAGAGGATTGACTCTAACAGATAGTACTATAAGTGTACAAGGTTCTTTGAATATAGACAGAGTATCTGCTCCTAGTGCCATAGGCGGATATACACTTTCTGCAGGTACTTCTTTAGGAGTAGGTACATACTATTATTTTGTTGCTTATGTAACAGCACTTGGTGAGACAAATGCTGGTAGTAACTTTACAGTTGTAACAACAACCGGAAATACTACAGTAAACCTAACCGGAATTCCTGTATCTACAGACCCCCGCGTAACAGCTAGAAAATTATACAGAACTCCTCTTAATTCATCTGTAGACAATCATAAGTTTTTAGCTACAATAAATGATAATGTTACAACAACATACATTGACTCCATAGCCGATGCTTCACTAACAGGTAATGGATTACAATATTATAAAGTAAATACAACATCAAGATATATTAGAGTTAGTGGAAGTCAAGGAATGATTCTTGATACTAACTTAACAGCAATTGGTGTAAACGCAGGTCAATCTTTAATTTCTTCAAATAGTGCGGCAATACGAACTGTTTTAGTTGGTACATCTGCTGGTCAGAGTATTACAACTGGTACAGCAAATGTTATTGTTGGAGTTGCTGGAGTATCTATCAATACAGGAGGCTCTAATACATTAATAGGTGACCTTGCTGGATATGTTATTAATTCTGGTTCATCTAATTTTATTGGAGGTGGTCAAGCAGGTAGATTTTTAACAACTGGTTCCAATAATACTTTTATTGGTGCTGGTTCTGGAATGAATTTAACCACTACTTCCAACAATACAGCTCTTGGAACTGCAGCGGGACGATACGCAGGTTCAGGAACAACTGCAAACGCAACTTCATCAAACTCACTCTACCTCGGTTATCAAACAAGAGCAGGAGCAAACGGAAATACGAATGAAGTAGTAATAGGCTACGATGTAGTCGGATTAGGTTCTAACACTACTATCCTTGGAAATTCTTCAACAGTAACTACAGCTATTTACGGCAATCTTTTATTAGGTTCTACTACAGACGGAGGTCAAAGGCTTCAAGTAACAGGAGATAGTTTATTAAAAGGTTCAGGTAATACAAGTGGTAGTACTGCTCTGACTGTTCAGAATAGTGATGGGACAACAAGTTTTGATGTTTTAAATGATGGAGTTGCAAGATTTAGAACAACAGTAAGAAGTACAAATGGTGGGTCTCAATTAAACATATTTACTACTGCTGGTACTGGAACTGAAAATGGATTATCTATAAGTGCAACTCAATCTCCTGCAAGTGGAGAACGAAATATGATAAGGCTTGGCCCTACATTTCAACCTACAAGTGGAGGAGCTTTATTAAATTTTATAAATTGTGTAGGTACAATCAACCAAACAGGAGGAGCAAACGGAATCACTCGTGGTCTTTATGTAAACCCCACTTTAACCGCTGCTGCTGATTGGAGGTCTATAGAGTGGTCTAACACTTCAGGATGGGGATTGTATGGAGCAGGTACGGCTAATAACTATTTAAGTGGAGAATTAAGAATTAATGAAACGGCTTCAACTAATGCAATGCTCTTTGCATCAACCACAGGCAAAACAAATGTGGTAGGAGTTAGAGTAGGCGGTAGTGCGACTCAATCAAGTAGTTATGGTTTTTTTGCTAACCAAACAATAAATTCAACAACAACAACTGAATACATATCATTTACTTCAAGTACAGATTTCTCAAATGCTACATATACTGTACCAAATGTAACTCAATTTTATGCGACAAGTGGCACAAAGCCAGGTACTGTTACTATTACAAATATGTATGGGTTTCGTGCATTGGATAATTTAATTCAAGGAACAAACAATTACGGATTTTTTGGAGCTATTCCTTCAGGAACAGGTCGTTGGAATCTATATATGAACGGAACTGCCGCTAATTATTTAGCAGGAAGTTTAGGAATAGGTACTACAAGTTTGACAGGTGTGAACTTGAATATATCTAAAAATTTAACAGGAGCTTTAATTAGTAAAGGAATATCATTAGCAGGTCAAATACAATCGGACTCAACAAACGGTGCAAATTATATTGAAGTAGTATCAAGTACACAGGCCACAGCATTTTCACTTTCTGGTCTAAGTTATTATATAGCTAACCAAGGAACTTTTGGTGTAGGAAGTACAGTATCCGAACAAAATGGATTTCATGTTTTTCCTAGTCTAATAGGAGCAAACTTAAATATTGGTTTTAGAGGTCGTATTCCGTCAGGAAGTAATAGGTGGAATCTTTACATGGATGGTACTGCTGCCAACTACCTTAACGGGGAATTACTAATCGGAAGTACTACAGATACAGGAGAAAAACTTCAAGTTAATGGAACTGCAAAGATTTCAACTATTAATAATGCAACTACTGATACAGACAGATTTTTAGTAAGTGATTCAGGAGTTATTAAATATCGTACCGGGTCGGAGTTACTTTCAGATATAGGAGGACAGAGTGCACTTCCCAGTCAGACTGGAAATGGAGGCAAGTATCTAACTACAGATGGGTCTACTCTATCTTGGCAAGCAGTTGAAACTTATGTTAAAAGAAATATTGAAAGTTTTATTGCTTCGGCTAGTCAGACAGTTTTTACAACTGTAACTTCAACAACAGGAAATCAAATTGATGTATACATAAATGGTTCGCGTTTAAGTTCTGCAGAATTTTATGTTAGCGGGGCCAATCAAGTTACTATAAACACTGGAACAAGAGCAGGAGATATAGTAGATATTGTATTATTACTAGCTGCTACTGATATTCCAAATCCAGGAACAGGTTCTAGTGCACCAAATGTAATTTTTGTATCAACAAATTACACTCCTTCCGTAACAGATGATGCTTTATTAGTAAATACAACAATGGGCAATAGTATTACTATAACATTGCCATTAACAACTGCATCTAATCAAGACGGGTATCATATTAAAAATATTGGACCTGGAACAGTTATAATTATAGGTACTTCTGGTCAACAAATAGACCAACAAATATCTATAAGTATATCACCAGGGTCTTTATCTTCTGTTTATATTGTTCCGTATAATAATAATTGGTATATTATTTAAACTATAAAACCATGAGTTACATAGATATAAAACAAGTCAGTCTACAGAATACTTCTTCAGAACAGATAAATCCGGTTCAAGAAGAAACTGTACTTCTTCTTCGTAAACTTTTGCATTTAGCATCATCATTAGCTGTGACTGACGCTTCTCAAAGACAAAGAGTTGTGGTTGAATCCAATGCTAATATCACAACCGTAACTAACCTCAATACTTTAGCTGGTATTGATAATAGGCAAATATTTCAAGACACGGGTAGAAACATGTTTGCTAATGCAATCAGAAGTAAACTTGAATTTTCATAATTAAATAACAATAAAATGGCATTAATAAATAAACTAAAAACAGTTTTAGACCAGCCTGTTTGGGAATGGACTAGATTTGCACCAACAAATACTTCAGCAATTAGCTACTTAGCTACATCAGATGATGGGTCCGATAGATATCTATATTATATCGTCGGCTCTTTGTTTTATCGCTACGATTGTATATCTGATACTTGGATGCAACTCGCATCTCCAATTGTTACACCAGTTACAACAGTAGCTTTAAGATATTCTAAATATGCTGGCAATAGAGGAAGAGTAATTTCTAATTTGACAAGTACTAAAATTAGAATACCTTATATTTCTGGTGGTAAAGAATTAGTGGGTAAAACTATTAAAATTATTGCAGGTACTGGTGCAGGTCAAGAAAAAACCATAAATGCTGTAGATGCTGAGTTTATCCATGATTCTGGATTAGCCACATCAGCAACAGCTAACTTACTTACAGATACTACTAAAAAATGGAAAATTAATCAGTGGGTTGGTTATACTTGCCGAGTTACTTATAATACAAGTGCTACACTACAAAGAACTGTAATCTATAATACAGTTGATACTCTTACTTTTGCAGATTCAAACTATCAAGCTTATGAGCCTTTTGATAATCAGGGGTTTTCTGTAACACCTAGTATTACCGCAGGTGTTCAAACTCATTTTGTTTTAACTACACAAGATATAACCGTAAATAGTGCATTTTCAGTAACTCCAGATGACACATCAAGATTTCTTTTAGAGACAGGTGTTTTATGGCTTCTGTCATCTGCAACATCTAACCCTTTTTTTACTTGGCAGATGTATGATGTTGCCAATGATATGTGGATTGCTAAAACTGCAACGGGAGGTATGTTAACTGCTGCATTAGGTACAGATTGTGCTTTTGAACGCACTGGTGAAGTTGGTGGAAGTTTTTTAAGTGGTACAGCAACAGCAGGAGCTAACAGAACACTAACAGACTCAAGTAAAAATATGACTGTTGATAGATATGCAAACTATCAAATAAGAATTACTGGAGGTACTGGTGTTGGTCAAAGAAGAAGAATTCAAGCCAATGGGGTGGATTATTTTGAAGTTGCTAAAAAATGGGATATAAATCCAGATGCCACATCTACATATAGTATATATGCAGATACTGATAATATTTACATGATGGGTAATGGTCAGTCTGCAATGTATAAATATAGTGTTGAGGCAGACCTATGGTCAACAGGACAGATTTATGATTATGGTGTTACATCTAACACTACAGTAAGAAAAAATGGCACACTGCCTTACGGTATAGCTTCTGGTGTTAGAAACACAGGTGGTATTACGGCCGTTGCGGTTAATGCCGCAGGTTCTGGGTATAGAATAGGCGATGTTATTACAGTATCAGGAGGCACTAACGGCAAAGTATTTGTAGAAACAATTAACGCAACCGGAGGAGTTCTTACAGTCTCTTTGATGAGACCTGGTTCAGGTTATTCTGTAACAACTGGTGCGGCAACAACCAGCGGTACTGGTACTGGATTAACGATTAATATATCTACTGTTGGTGTAGTTGGCTATGTTACTACAACCATAAGTCATCCGTTTAAAATTGGAGATTCTGTTACTATAGCTGGAGCAACTGAATCTGCTTGGAATACAACTTATACAATTATAGGGTCAGATGCAGCAACGACTTTTGATATAGCATTAACTGCCACAGCTTCACTTACAGCCTCTTCATCACAATCAGGAAGTTTAATAGTTGATGCCAGTGCCAACTGGGATGTAAATGAACATACCGGTAAATTGATATGTGTTCAACCTGCAGGTACGGCCGGTGCTGCACAATGGAGACGTATTGCTTCAAATACAGCAACTACTATTACTTTATCTTCTGCAATTACAGCTCCAACAAGTGGAACATCAAGATATCTAATTCAAGATACAGCTGCTTTTGGTGGTGATAATCAATTTCAGCGTAAAGACCAAGCAGGAACGGGTGCGGCAACAAGTGGCTCCACAACTACATTAGTAGATTCTACTAAAAACTGGGTTCCTGGTTCATGGGTAGGATATCGTGTGCGGATTATTGCTGGAACTGGATTAGGTAGTGAGATTGCTATTACTGCAAATACGGAAACTACACTTACTTATGCAACACAGACATTTACTCCTGATACAACAACAAGATATAGGATTATGGATGTCTATGGTATTGCAACAGGCGGTTCTACTACTACATTAATTGATACTACTAAAAACTGGAAGGTGAACCAATGGGCTGGTAAAAGAGTTAGATTTATTTCTGGTGCAGGACAAACGATTGAACAGACTATTACTTCTAATACGGCTACTACATTAACATTTGCTACAACCACTAGCCCAGATACAACAACTAATTATACTATATACGGCATACCTCCAAGAGGTTCTGGTATAAATATAATTTGGACTTTTGGTATGGGTCATGATAAATATTTGTGGGTATCAAGAGGTAGTGCGTCCAACACATTTGATATTTATGATATTACCTTAGATTCTTGGGAGTATGGATTTTTCTTAACTCCACAAACAGAAACATTAACTACAGGTAGTATGTATGCCTATGATGAAAATAGTAGAATATATTTTACTAAAGATTCTACAGGCAGAATATATTATATAGACATAGAAAAGAGAGCTGTTGTTAATTCTGGAACTATACCTTATGGCATGAGTACCGCAATTATTGGTAATAGAATGGAAATAGTACAAGGACCAGATGGTTTGCAGTTTTTATATATCATGAGACACACTGGCAATGAAATGTGGCGTACACTATTGTTTTGGTAAAAAATAAACTATAATGGGCAAAACAAGAAATACAGGTGACTTAGTTAACATTATCGTTGCTGATGGTAGCGATAATGTAACATTACCTAATGGACTGTCTCTAAATGGAGTTTCATTACCAAGTAGTGCTGCTTTTAATGTTCCAAGCACTACTAAAGGGGCCTTGTTGCCAAGAATGACTCAGGCTCAGAGACTTTCTATTGCTAGCCCAGTTCAAGGTTTATTAATATACCAGACAGATAATATTGAAGGACTGTATGAATATACCAGTGGTGGTTGGAGAATCATAAATCAAACATCGTCTGCAACCCCATATACCGACTATGATAATACAATTACAGGTTTACGAAATAGTTCTAACAAAGTATTCACAACATCGTTTAACTTTGTATCCGGGTCTACACGGGTATTTGTAAACGGTTTGAGGTATTCTCTTGGTGCGTCCTATGATTATCAAGAAACAGGTACTAACCAAATAACTTTTGCAAATGCGCCAGATAATGGCGACCTTTTAATTATAGATTACTTAAAACAATAAATAAACAATAAAATCTTTTAGAAATGCCAGTAACATCAGTAAGGTCGAAACAACAGTTTATAGTAAATTCAGATGTTTCGTTCGGGAGTGCATACCGAGTCACCAATTTGCTAGACCCTTCAGCAGCACAAGATGCCGCAACGAAAGCATATGTAGACGCTACAAGAACAGGGCTTGATATTAAGGCTTCTGTAAGAGCGGCTTCTACGGCTAACATAACGGTTACTTACTCTGCGACGGGTGGAACTTCAACACGAGGTCAGATTACAGCTGCACCCAACACATTAGATGGCGTTACGCTTGCGGCTAATGACCGTATTCTATTAAAAGACCAAAGTACGGGTGCTCAGAATGGTATCTGGGTAGTTACCACTTTGGGTACAGGTGCAAACGGTGTATGGGATAGAGCAACAGATTTTGATGCAGATGCAGAAGTAACTGCTGGTGCATTTACATTTGTTGAAGAAGGTACTACTAATGCTGATGCAGGATGGGTACTTACAACCAATAACCCTATTATCATAGGCGGCGCATCAGGCACAGCTTTGACATGGGCTCAGTTTTCAGGAGCAGGTCAAATCACAGCAGGAGCAGGTCTTACTAAGACAGGAAATACTATTGATGTAGCAACAGCATCAACCGCTCGTATTGTAGTAAACGCAGATAGCATTGACCTTGCTACTGTAAGCGCAGGAACATCTCCGACCTCTCAAATTCGCAAGTTAGATTTTGATGCTTATGGAAGACTAACTCAGGCAACCAATGCTACATTGTCTGATATCAACACAACAATAGGTAGCCAAACTCAAAATACAGTATACGCAGCACCAAACGGAACAGCAGGTAACCCTAGCTTCAGAACATTAGTAGCTGCCGATATTCCTAACTTAGACGCATCAAAGATTACAACTGGTGCGCTGGCTGCTACTGTCGGAGGTACTGCACAATCAACATACACAACAGGTGATATTTTATACGCCTCTGCTGCAAACACTCTTTCTAAATTAGCAATTGGTGGTACTAACCAAGTACTTACTGTTATTGGAGGTATACCCAGTTGGCAGAATGCTACTGCAGGATTTACCAACCCAATGACTACACTGGGCGATATTATCTACGGTGCAGCCAGCGGTACAGCAACGCGTTTGGCAGGTAATACAACAACCACTCCTCAGTTTTTAGGTTCAACGGGTAACGGTACTACATCTGCCGCACCAGCGTGGACATCATCAACTGGCTCTGGTAATGTGGTTCTTGCTACTTCCCCTTCAATTGCAGGTGGTACACATACTGCGCTTACTTCATTAGGAATAAGAGATACATCCGCCGCGTTTGATGTAACCATTGCAGCAACATCGTCTACTGCGTTAACAGCAGGTCGCACATTAACCATTGATATGGTCAATGCCGCGAGAACATTAAAGCTCGCTGGTAATATTGATATAGCTAACAACTTTACAACTTCAGGAAACTTTGCTCTTACTCTGACAACAACAGGAGCAACAAACGTAACCTTACCTACCACAGGAACATTAGCCACAACTGCAGGAACATTATCCAGCTCAACTACTTCTACACAGTCTGGATACTTTGGTGATATATTCCTTTATGATGACAGCACACCGTCGCACTATTTAGGTATTACAAATAGCGCAAACTTAACTGCTGCAAGAACGCTTAGCATAAATGTTAACGATGCCGATAGAACAATTTCCTTATCAGGAAACTTAACACTAGCTAATAGTTTTACTACTTCTGGAAACTTTGCAGTAACTCTTACTGCAACAGCTACTACTTCTATTACTTTACCAACAACCGGTACTCTTGTTTCAACTGCAAACTATATGGTTAGAGAAACCCCTAGTGGTACTATTAACGGTTCAAACACTACATTTACTTTAGCTTTTACACCAGTATCTGGTACAGAGCAGGTTTTTGTTAACGGCGTACTTCAAAATGCAGGAGGTAATGATTATAGCATTACTGGAAATACAATTACGTTTGTAGCCGCAGCTACTCCGCAGAGCTCACCGTCAGCAGACGTAATTTTAGTAACCTATTTGAAATAATAATATATGCCGCTAACAACTATTAGAGGAGGTCGACAGATTTTAAATACTACTATTCCCTATGAAGACCTTCAAAATGTAACGGCTAACACTGTACTAGCTAATAACACAGCAAGTGCCACCTTTATTCAGGAGGTGGCACTTTCCAGTAATACATTATTAGGCAGAGGTAGTACTGGTAATATAGCAGCTATAACTCTTGGCACAGGTCTCTCTTTTTCAGGAACTGTTTTAAATGCAAGTGGAGCAATAGGAGGTTCTACAGGTTCTGTAGATAATGCTGTATTAAGAGCTGATGGAACAGGGGGAGTAACTGTTCAGACTTCTGATGTATTTATTAATGATTTTGCATGGATTAACCTAGGAAGTAATTCTCTTTCAGGTTCTGAAAGAAACATACAAGCCGTAGGAAGTGCATCAAACATAGATATTGTATTACAACCTAAGGGTACTGGGGCTTCTAAACTTTACTCCTCTGATTTAAACTCATATTTTGCTGCATCAACTTTTAGTGTAGTAGGATATGCAAATAATGCTTCTGGTTCTAATGTCACATTTCAAGCTCTTAACTCTACTACAACTGCACTTACAGATATTGCTTTCAATTCAGGTGAACAACTTTTATTAAGAAGAAAGGTTACTGCTACAAATACAGTTCAGGCAGTTTTAAGATTACAGGCACAAAGTACGGGAACAGCGGCTGCTGGGTTTGGAACAAGTATTGAATATTTGCTTCCCGTTGCGGCAGGGTCAGATAGTATTTTAGCAAGTGAAACAATAGACATTCAAACTTTTGGCAGTAATGGTCTTGTTGATTACTATTTAAAATTACAAGACACATCTGGGGCTAATGTAGAAAAGTTCAGAGTAAAAGGAACAGGACAGATAAAGTTCAACGGTTATACTACATCTACTTCTTTCACAGGCACAGCTGCTGGATACCTGGCATTTGACTCATCTGGTAATCTGCTATCTGTTGCGGTTCCGTCTGGGACTATAGGAGGTTCTACAGGGTCAGTAGACAACGCTATTTTAAGAGCAGATGGTACGGGTGGTTCAACGCTTCAGAGTTCATCTATTATTTTAGATGATAGTGCTAATCTGACATTAGGTACTACATCACTTGCTGGTGCGGATAGAACAATAACTGTTGCAGGAAGTTCTAATAGTATTGATTTAATTTTAACGCCAAAAAGTACAGATGCGGGAAGTCAAGGTTCAGTTTATGTTAAAAAAGAAAGTGGTACTTCGTTCAATACAGGAATAAATGATGGAATAGTACTCCAAATTTCATCAAGTCAAGCTCCTGGGGTTGGATTTGGAGTTGGTGTTAAATTCCAAGCTGAAGATTCACTATCAACAATAAGAAATATTGGATTGATAGCTGCTGTTTATAGTGATTTAACACCTGGTGGATTAGATTCAGATTTAACATTTTTTAGCAATACTAATAGCACAAGCCCATCTGAAAAGATGAGGATTTTATCTACTGGTCAGTTAAAGTTAAATAACTATACTTCTTCATCATCTTTTACAGGAACGGCCGCTGGGTATCTAGCTTTTGACTCTTCAGGTAACATACTAACAGTAGCTGTCCCAAGTGTAAGTGATGGAGACAAGGGAGACATTACAGTTAGTGGTTCTGGAGCAACATGGACTATTGATAATACAGCAGTAACCTACGCTAAAATACAGAATGTAGCGGCTGATTCCTTTCTTGCAAATGCAACAGGTAGTGCGGCTACTATTCAGGAAATAGCCACAACAAGAATACCACTGTTCTCTAGTGCAATAACAGGTACACCTAGTGCTAGTACATATCTTAGAGGTGATGGGTCATGGTCTGCTGTTTCTGGAGGTATTACTACACTTAATACTCTCACAGCGACTACACAGACTTTTGCTACAGGAACAACAGGAACTGACTTCAATATAAGTTCTGCGACCAGCACTCATACCTTTAACATACCAGACGCAGGGGCTTCTGCTAGAGGATTGGTTACAACAGGAACACAGACACTAGCAGGACAAAAGACTTTTTCATCAGCAATTAACCTAACAAGCGGACAGATTATATTTCCAGCAACTCAGAATGGAAGTGCTGATGCTAATACACTTGACGATTACGAAGAGGGTACATTCACTCCTTCTTTTAGTGCAATATCAAGCACATTCAGTTACGCATCAAGGCAAGGGTACTATACAAAGATTGGAAATAGCGTTACTTGTATAGTTTATATAAGACTAAATACAAGTGGAAACACACTAGCAGCTAATGCTTTAACAATAACAAGTTTACCCTTTCCAGCTAGGAATGCAACGGACTATCAAATTGTTTCTGATGGAAGATGGGCAAACATATCAACAGCACTGATACGGTTTATAGCAGAATTGACTTCTACAAATAGTAGTTTAACGCTTCGTAAAGTGACAGCAACAACAACTAGTGTAACAACAAGCGTGGTAGCGTCTGACCTTAACGCAACAGGCGGTTCATTTGTTGCATTTTCATTTGTTTACCAAATATAAAATTATATGGAAGAAAGAGTTTTTATTTCTCAGTTTGACATTCAACCTAACGGTTCTATTAATGTCAGAAAAACAACAGAAATCATTAAAAATGGAGTTGTTATCGCATCAACCTATTGGAGATGTGTTTTGTCTCCAAATGACCCCAATGCCCAGGAGGTCCTTAATGAGCCTTACTACTACCAATTAGCCCAAGCGGCTTGGTCATCACTGCCCACATAATAGGATATGTGAATCCTATTTTTATAAATTTGTATACAATTAATCCAAAAGTATATGCAAAAAATCTCTCTTAAACTGCTTGAAATCTACAACTTAGATGCTGAGCTGAATGGCTTGAACAATCCTCAAACTGGAGAAAAAGTATTCTCTGGTTTGCTTAAAGAAAAGCTAAGCTTGGTTCTTAAGTATTGGCTCACTGATTTGGCAAAGCGCGTATCAGCTGAGAAAGCAGCAGTAGAAGAATTGAAGAACGAACTTATCCGTAAGTTCGGAAAACCCGATGATAAGGGTGGTATATCTATTCCTTTATACATTGACTTGGAGGATGGTAGTGAGGTTCCAAAGAAAGTACTTAATCCAGACTACCAGGCATTCGACCAGGAGTTTACTCAACTAATGGAAACAGAAAAAGAATTGGAGTACAAACCATTTGAACTTTCTGACTTTGCTGGAATAGAGACAGCAGAGAACTATGTTACTTTCTTTAAGTTTATAAAAGCCGAAGACTAAATGAACATACAACCTATAACAATCTGGAAGAATGGCGAAGCTAAAACTGCTACGCAAATTTCCATTACAATTATCTCTGATAACCTTACTGACTCAGCTACTTTTTACTATCGTCTTTTGACAGAAGAAAGTGAGCAGGTTGCAGAAGGAAATGTAGGTATCTCCGGAGAGGACTATGCTAATTGGTTCTCAAACGAAGATGCTTACACTTATGTTACAGATAAACTAAATCTTGTTCTAAGTGAGTAAGATATCAAAGGCTGATATTATTAGACAAGTAATAACTAAAACTGGTCTAACAAAGAAAAAGGAAATCGCCAGATATCTTGTCGAGCATTATCCCAATGAGTTTACTGATTTAGAAAAAGCGAGAACTCTTGTTCGTGCTGTAACAGGAGCTGCGGGTGAAGAAAAAAGAGCAGAGTTTAAAAATCCTGAGAAGTTTAAATTCTTCACCAATGGATTTGAAACTTGGGCTAGTGAAAATCTTAATGTAGAAGGCAGACCTTGGGATACTCCTTTTGAAATACCCAGTAGCATTAAGGTGTTGAATGTTATCGCCGACCTGCACAGCATCCACATGGACTACAGGGTCATGGAGAAATTCCTCAAAGATGTAAAAGATAAAACTGCTGTACTAATCAATGGAGACCTACTTGATTCCGAATCATTGTCTCGTCATATCAAACAGCATAATCTTGTTGGCTATGAGAAAGAACTTGAAATATGTCAAAACATATTGAAAGGTTTAAAAGAAGAGTTTAACCATGTATATTTTAAAGCTGGCAATCATGATTTCTGGTTAGAGCGATATCTATTGATAAACGCTCGTGAGATATTTAGACTAAGAGGTCTGCAAATTGAAGAGCTTCTTCAGTGTGGTGCATTGGGTGTTCACTTTATACACAACTTAAGATATATAAAGTACGGAGACCTTGACATCATACACGGTCATGAATTCAGTAGTGGATTCGGAGCAGGTAAGTTTCCTGCTGCCGGCTATGTTGACAAATGGCAAACATTTAAGAAAGCCTACGATGTAAAGATACTAGCATCTCATTGTCACAGACAAGATATAGTAATGAGCAGAAGGTCTAAAGATGGTCAATATGGAATAGGCTGGGTAACTCCAGCCTTTTGTCGTAAGTCAGCACAGTATAATCCATACGCAGGATGGGATAATGGATGGACTGAGCTTGTAAATAAAGACGGCAAAGTTGAAGTAACTATTCATATTATAAATATATGAGCAAGACCAAAGTTGTTTACAAGAAACTGAGAACAGCTTGGGGATATGCTTATATAAACCAGAATAAGATTGTTCTGTATGATAAACTAAAGGGCAAAAAACACCTTGAAATCATACTCCACGAACAGCTTCATATTCTATTTCCAGACATGGACGAGGATGCGATTGTCCGATATAGCAGGACCATTTGTGATTTATTATGGTCAGAGGGCTATCGTATCTTTAAATAAAAAATCTTATATTTGAAACAGTTTAACCAAAAATTATTACATAATGGGCACACCACAAAAACTCAAATTAGAGAAGATTGTTGATGTATTTGAAGCAATTAAACTGGTAGAGGAACTCAAACTTGAGTTTGCACTCTCCTATCGTTTAGGTCGTCTTCAAGACAGATGCAAATCAATTCTCAAAGTTTACGAGCAACTTCAGTCAAAGCTACAGGCTGAGTACTCTAAAAAAGCTCAGGTATTTAATTCACAAATGGAAGGTAAAAGTGATGAAGAAAAGACAGCACTTAATGCCGAAGTTCGTAATTTGAATAATGAGTTCGTAGCAGAAATAAATAAAATCCTTCAGATTGAAGAAGAAATTGTAGTTCCTGATTTCAAGTTGAAAGACTTTGAAGGCAAGGATGTTCCAGTTAAATTCTTCTCTATGATGGGAGAACTTATCAAAGAAGATTAAACAATAAAATTATGCCAGCAACTTTTGAATTTGATGAAGCAAACGGTGCAGGACAAACGATAACGCACGGCGTTACTACCTGTAACTGGAAGAACATTGACTCTGCTAGTGAAGCAGGAGGAAATGTGTATAGTTCAAACCCGATTACGGCGGGTAATAACTCTTTTGAGAAGTGGCAATATGGTCACTTCTCTGGAACCTATAACCAGATTACCAGTGGTAAATGGGCACATACGGCAGGAGTACTTGGAACAGGTGTATCACTTTTTGCAAGTCCCGCAATGACTGTGGATGCTGATAGACTTGCATACGCAACTCCAAGCACTACAACTAATGCTTCGTTAACCTATGACGCAACTGCTGTTATTTTGATTAGTGCCGGAAAGGCAGTGTGGTTTGGACCAACCAGTCCAACCACTGCGGGTAAGGCAGCAACAACTACATCAAACCCCGCCTACACTAATTATCTGACAACTCAATTGCGCACAACTGTATCTGCATCACCTGGAGATATTACAACTGTGACAATGACACTTCAATATCAGGAAAACTAATGAGTCTGAAATACTTGTTTACTGCTGAATATAAAGATGGAAGTGTGTTTCATCAAAACGCCGAGGATGTTTCGGGCATAGACCCGAAACGCTCTGCGTTTTATGATGTAAAAAAAGAGGACCTGATTCGATTTAGTTTGATAGGTGATGGAAAAGTCCACTCTGTGAATTTAGAGGATGGTGGATTTGAAATTAATGGAAATAGATTTTTCCTGCATTTGGACGATGAGCTTGACGCTCAAACAAAAGAACTTGTTTTCTTTAGAAAACATAAACACGATTTTAACATAGACCTCCAGGAACTGTCACACACTATAAGTTATATTTTAGGATGGACTGCTGGAGATAAAACATACAAAATAGAATTCTATTAAAGTAAAAAGATATGGCAGATAATACACAATTGAATCCCGGTAGTGGTGGCGATGTCATTGCTACCGATGATATTGGTGGCGTCAAGTTTCAACGAATAAAGGTTTGTATTGGCGACGATGGTTTAGTTACTGGAGATATTTCTGCCAAGAACCCAATGCCTATTGACGATGTCAATCGTTCAGCCGATGTATTCCAACATCCAATCCATGGAGGAAGATATAATCAAATTGAAGTTGCGTTTGACGACACTGACCCTGATTTAGTTACAGATATAACTGTTACTAAAAACAACGGCGGTGACGCATCACTTGGAACTGGTCAGGCGGTATTTACAACAAGTTCAAATATTAACGGAGGTGTAAAAGCAGTAACTAATACAACTGTTTTATACCGTCCGCACTTTGAATTGTATGCGGCATTTAGCTGTATTTTCACAACAGGTATTGCCAATTCGTATCAAAGGATTGGCTTGTATGACACAAGCAATGGATTCTATATAGGGTATGAGGGAACTGCTTTTGGAATAACCATCCGCAAGGGAGGCGTAAACACCACTACTCAAAGAGCAAGTTTCAATGTTGATACTCTTACAGGTGCTGCTGGTTCAAACTTTACTCGCAATGGTGTGCCTGAGAGTCTTGACCCAACCAAGGATAACCTCTATCGTATACGATTTGGTTGGCTTGGGGCAGCACCTATCTTTTTTGAAGTAATGTCTCCAGATGGAGAGTGGGTTATCTTCCACATTATTAAACATCCAAACACAGTTGCTGCAACTTCAATTAACAATCCTGAGTTACCTATAACTTTAGATGTTCAGAAGACAGCCGCTGATGCAACTGTACTTACAGTATCTACTGCATGCTGGGCTGCTGGTACAACAAGCGACCTTGCAAAAGTAGGTTCTGCTATTACAGACAACACACTTGTTAAAGCAACAAAGTCTGTACTTGTAGCAAAGAAGCCAAACCAAAGCTATATAAACATTGATGCTACTGCAGGAGGTAACTTAAAAGTAGCTCTGCAAGAATCTGACCCAGGTGCAGTAATTAATATTTCTGACAACGGTGGTTCAATTACCGTTGACGGTACAGTTGCCGCAACACAGTCAGGAGCTTGGTCAGTAAGAAATCAAGACACAGCCGGTAACGGAATTGAATCTGCAACTACTGCACCGGCAGGAACAGAGCGTGGATTTATTGTACGCAACATCCCATCAGGTACACAAAATGTGAGTGTGCAAAATGCGTCAATACCCGTTACAGATAACGGAGGTAGCTTGACGGTAGATGGAACAGTAGCCGCTACACAAAGCGGTAACTGGTCTGTTAGAGCTTTAGATGGTGCTGGTAACTCTCTTGCATCTTCTACAACTACACCCGCTGGTACTGAACAAGCATTAATTGTTAGAAACATACCATCAGGTACTCAAAATGTAAGCGTTCAAAACGCCTCAATTCCTGTGACTGACAACGGAGGAAGCCTTACGGTAGATGGTTCTATTTCCATCAGTAACTTCCCCGCAACACAAGCGGTAAGTGCGACTAACTTAGACATCAGAGACTTGACTTCAACTGATGTCGTAACTGTCACAGGTGGAGCAGGACAAGTAGCAGATGTTAAAATTACTTTAGATAGTGAGCAAGTAGCAATATCAAACTTTCCTGCGACTCAACCTGTAAGCGGTACTGTAACAGCAGATACGGAGCTTCCTACAGCTGCAGCCCTTGCTGATGGAGCGGCTAACCCCACTACACCTACTGTTGGTGCAGCTAATCTTGGATTTAATGGAACCACTTGGGACAGAATTAAATCTGAACCTACTAATGCAGATGGAGAAGCTGTAACTAGTTCTGGTGCTCTTTCTACATGTTCTCACAATGAAGTATTTAACGGTACTACCTGGGACAGAATGCGTTCAGCATCTGCTCTTGATGGTACAGGTCCTACTTCTCATACAGGTGTACTTGCTGTACTTCAGCCTGGAAAAAGATTTGACCCTGCTAACTTAGGAACTGCTGTAAGTTCTACATCTTCAGTTGATGTTAACGGTTCTAATAGTATAACAGTAGCCATTGAAACGGCTACAACCGGAACATTTGTAATTGAAGGAACTGCAGATGGTGTTAACTGGGGTAACCCGGAAGTATTTGATGCTATTGCCGATGTTTGGGTTAGCGGTACAAGTTTAACTCCAGCAGTAGGAAAAGTTTATCAGGTACTCTGTGGAGGATTTAGAGCTGTAAGACTTAGAGTGACTGCTACTTTAGGTACAACTGTTGCTCATGCTTTTAATGCTACTATGTCCCAAGCATTCTTGGGTGGTATAGATACAGGAGCGGCTCCTCATAACTTTGGTTATACTATTTTTCACAAGGAAGGCAACTACCCAGCTGTTCAGACAACTACTACACTTCACGCTACTACAGCTGGTAAGAGATTTGCAATAACTGATATTACAGTTTCCACTGACGGTACAACTGCAGGAGTGGTTACAATTTATGATGCAGTTGCTGCTACTGCTTTTGTAGCAGGTACAACTCCTTCTGTTTTCAGAGCATCATTTGCACCATCGGCAACATCAAAACCAGGAGCTACTAAACATTTTCCAGTTCCTTATGTTTCAGCAGCTGTGGGTAATTATGTTTTAGTAACAATAACTGGTATTACAGCTTCATATATTCAAATTAACGGATACGAAATTTAATAACTATGCCTAATACAAGAATTGTAGAATTATTTGAAAAGCAATCTGACGGTGAAGGAAATGTAAACCTGATTGCTGAGTGTAACGATTACAATGAAGTTGGAGTCAGAGTACAACAACTTTCAAGAAGTCCGTTTACATTTAGTGAGAACCTATCAGATGGTGAAATAATAGATTTGATTAAGCAAACAACTTATTCTATTTATTTCTAATGGCTACTTTTTTTGGCATTAGTGCCATTCCGGCTGATAACGGGTCAAACACAACTACGACCATTACAATAACACCCCCTACTTCTATGTTGGATGGAGACTTGGTTGTTGTGTATCATACTCAAAGAGGCACGGCTACATTTTCAATTACAAATACTGGAGGACAAACTTGGACTTCATTAGGTAGGTCAATAGTAACTACTAACATAGCTACTATAATTCATTACGCCAGGTTTAATGGTACATGGAGTGCTAACCCTCAGTTTACTTCATCAGCAGGTACAAACACATCTGCTTATATGTTAGTGTTTAGACCTACTGTAAGTACTAATGTTTGGAATCATGAAAATGAAACATCTGTCAACGCAGCTGCAGCAACTACTATTACTGTAACGGGCATAACTCCAAACTTTGACGATAATATTACAATAGCTAACTGGAATACAGCTGACGATAATACATGGGGAAACTTAAGCGGAGCTAACTGGGAACAAACAGGACTCGGAGCACAGTATAGAAACTTAGCAGGTACTGATGCATCAAGCGCATTTGCTTATCAAATTCAGCAGACTAGACAGGCTACTAATAATGTATCCTTAGAACAGTTAAGTTTAGGAGCAGATGCTACTAACTGGAGGCGTATTACTTTTTATGAAGCCGCCGCACCGGTTTCTACAGAATTTGACCCAATGGGAATGATGGGATTTTTTGGAATATAATATATGTTATTACCGTTTATACAAAATAACCTTAATGTAACTGCTGCAACAGTAGTTAAAAATATAGACGGTAATGCTCGTATTACAG
>Ga0315904_10001045_pt1 | contig 43858 bp, 28 predicted proteins | sample LakEriMetagenome_6_FD_203529 | JGI IMG/M metagenome (GOLD analysis project Ga0315904, IMG submission 203529) | Freshwater fungal communities from buoy surface, Lake Erie, Ohio, United States - Buoy 12 MA120 | ecosystem: Environmental > Aquatic > Freshwater > Lake | place: USA: Lake Erie, Ohio... | reverse complement strand
TGGTTCTCGTTCCCCGCGGTGTTTGCGGGGGGGGCGGCCAGTTTCGCCCTGGCCGCGGTCCTCTGGCAGGACTGGCGGTCGGGTCAGGCCCCCAACCGGGGGACGCTGGCGGCGGCGGTGGGCTTTCATCTGCTGCTGCTGGCGGGCTTCGGCTCGGTCCTTGCGCTGAACGCCGCCCAGCAATACCAGGCAACCGCCAGCGACATGACCGCCTGCTGGGCCGAGCATTTCCCCCCCATCACCCGTCCGGCCGCCCTGATTCCCTGGTTGCTCGACGCCCATACGGGAGTGATCTTCGCCTACCCGCTGGGGGCCGAGCATGGGGGGAGCGTTCTGACCGCGCTGGGCTGCCTGCTGGGGGCGGTGCATACCTGGCGCATGGGCCGGCGGTGGTGGCTGGCGTGGGGAGCCGGGGCGTTCGCCCTCACGTTTGTGGCGGCAGCGCTGCATCGCTATCCCTACGGCGGGCATGCCCGGCTTGCCCAGCACCTGGTCCCCGCCATTCTGCTGACTTTGGCCGTGGGAGTCGGGGCGCTGATCGAGGCGTTGAAATCGGTCGAGTTCCGGCGGGTGGCCTTCGGGGCGGCCATCGCCGGTTGTCTGCTGGTGGCGGTGGGGACCACGCTGCGCGACGTCGCCCGGCCGTTCAAATCACGGACCGACAGCGTGCACCAGGGATTCGCCCGCTGGTTCTGGAATTCGAATCCCGAGGTGGTCACGCTGTGCGTGGCGGACGATTTGGGCGAAGAGTTCTACAGCGATATCCACTGGTCGCCCTACCGTTGCTACCGCGAAATCTACCGCCAGCGGAAAGTGACACCCGAGGCGGCCCGGCAGGTGGTGGCCGAGGGGACCTCGCCCCTGCGCTGTGTGGTGTTTCATTCGCATTCCTCCCCGTGTGACCGGCCGGCCCTGAACCGCTGGCTGGAGGGTCTGGGCCAGCGATACACTCTCGTCGGCAGCCTGCAGCATCAGGTGCGGCTGGCCGACGGAGCGTACGACTCCGAGAGCTACCGCCGGCTCTGCTACGACGTGTACGAGTTCGTTCCGCGGCAGCCCGGCTCGGCCGAACCGGCCCGGAACGTGCCGCTCGCCGCCGATCTTCCCGAGGCGATCCGCCGCTGACGAGCGGCTCTGCGTCTTTACCTCTCCGACCATCTCCTCCGCCGATCTCCATGCTCGACCTGCTGCTGCAACTCAAAGACATGATCCTGCACTTCGATGTCTATCTCGAAGAGTGGATCCGGCAGTTGGGCCCGTGGATCTACGTGATGATGTTCATGGTGATCTTCTGCGAGACCGGGCTGGTGGTGACGCCATTCCTGCCGGGGGACTCGCTGCTGTTCGCTCTGGGGGCCTATGCCGCAAAGGGGGCGCTCAGCCTGCCGGTGCTGTTGGTCTCGCTGATCATCGCGGCCATTCTGGGGGATACCCTCAACTACTGGATCGGGGCCTGGCTGGGCCCGCGGATCTTCCGCGGAGAGAAAATCCGCTTCCTGAATCCCAAGCACCTCGAACGGACGCACGAGTTCTTCGAGCGGTACGGCGGCAAGACCATCATCCTCGCCCGGTTCGCCCCCATCGTGCGGACGTTCGCCCCGTTCGTCGCCGGGATGGGCCATATGACCTACCGCCGGTTCATGGCGTACAACATCGTGGGGGGGGCCGTCTGGATCACTCTGTTCCTGTTCGCCGGGTACTGGTTCGGCAACCTGCCCGCCGTGCAGAAAAACTTCAAGCTGGTCATCCTGGGGATCATCTTCGTCTCGATTTTGCCGGGGGTCTTCGAGTTCTGGCGCGAACGCCGGCGGCTGAAGGAAATGGCCGCCCGCGAAGAACAACCCCAGCCCCCGGCCTGATCTGCACCAGCGGGTCAGATGGCCACCGGCCGGATTGGAATAGCCGACCGTCCGGGCGACGTGTCGCCTCGCCCGTTGGTGGCTGCGCTGATCGACTCCCCCCCACCGGTCCGATATACTTGGAACCGTTGATGCGTTGAGTCTGGTCCTGCCCGTGCCGTTGGAGTGCGCCGCCGATGCCTTCGGTCCCCCATCCCCCCCGCCACTCTCCCCACTTCCCCCTCGACCGACGCAGTTTTCTGGTCGCCGGGGGGCTGTCGTACCTGGGGACGAACCTGGCGGCTCCGGTGTTGGCGGCACCGCGTCTGGCGGGGAACCGGACGGCGAAGTCGGCGATTCTGATTTTCCTGTCGGGCGGGGCCTCGCACATCGACACCTGGGACATGAAGCCCCAGGCGCCCGCCGAGTACCGCGGCACGTTCCAGCCGATCCAGACCAGCAGCGCGGGGATCGAGCTGTGCGAGCACCTGCCGCTGACCGCCCAGCAGGCGCATCGCCTGGCGATTGTGCGGTCGGTGGGGGATCATGGCCGGGGGACCGGCGACCATCACGCCGGGTATTACTACAACCTGACGGGGCACGCTCCGGACCAGACGTTTCACCGGCTGCTCAACGCCCGCACGCCGTATCCCGACGACTGGCCATCGGTCGCCTCGGTGGTCTCGTCGAAGCGGCCGCCGCATCCGAGTCTTCCCTCAGCCATCACCCTGCCGCAGAAGGAAGGGGCGCCCGAGTACACCCGGCCCGGGCAGTTCGCCGCCCGGCTGGGGATTGAGTACGACCCGCTGTTTGTCGACGGGTCGCGCGAGGCGCCGCTGCAATTCGCCACCCCGGCTCTTGCGCTGCAGGGAGATCTCTCGCCCGAGCGTATGCTGCACCGCCGGACGCTCTTGGAACAGGTCGACTTGGCGCAACGCCGGGCCGAGACGCGGGGCGAACTGGGGAACTACAGCAAGCACCAGTCGAAGGCGTTTTCGCTGCTGACGTCGCCGTCGACCAAGAGCGCTTTCGATCTCTCGGCCGAGCCCGAGGCGCTGCGCGAGCGGTACTCGACCGGTATCATGGGGATGTCGCTGCTGTTGGCCCGCCGGCTGGTCGAGGCGGGGGTGCCGTTCATCACGGTCTTCTACAAGGCGAACAAAGAGCTCGACAGTCTCTGCAAGAGCGGCGGGGGGTGGGACACGCACGGCAACAACTTCAACTGCCTGAGCGACCGGCTGCTGCCCGAATTCGACCGTCCCTACAGCACGCTGCTGGAGGATCTGGCCGAACGGGGGCTGCTGGATGAGACGCTGGTGATTGTGACCAGCGAGATGGGCCGTAAGCCGAAGATTGGCGATCCGCGGTCGGGGGGGCCGAACGGGGCGGGGCGCGACCACTGGACCGCCTGTCAGTCGGTGCTGTTGGCGGGGGGAGGGATTCGCGGGGGGCAGGTGTATGGGTCGAGCGACCGCTACGCCGAGTTCCCGGCCGATCGGCCGTGCAGTCCGGCCGAGATCGCCCACACGATTTATCACAGCCTGGGAATCGAAGACCTGACCGCCTACGACCGGCAGAACCGGCCGTTCAGCCTGGTCGAATCGAGCGGCCCGCTGCTGGAATTGTTTTGAGGACCGACGACGGAATTCTCGGGTTGATCGATTTCGTGATGCGATGAGCCATCGCGCGAAGTGACCCAAGGCAATTGCATTCCCACAGCGTGAGCCCGGGGACGACGTGGCGGCCGGGGTGATCGTGCTGGGACCGCACGGACCACGACATACGGCCTTCGCCATAAAGCTCTCACCAACCCACCGCTTACCTCGGAGAGGTGACTTCTCTCAGCCCCGGGTTGCCGCCTCAGCGGCTACCCGGGGTACGCGATCCCCACGAGGACCTGAACCCTGAAAGCGGTTCCTTTCATCGCGGGCTCGCTCAATGATCAATCACTCATCATCAGACAGGGTGAAGAAAGCAATCCTTACAGGATAGAGATCGTGATGGGGATGGCACCCTGGGGTAGTCGCCGGCGCGACAACCCCAGGCTGAGGGAAGTATCCCCTACGGGGAATTGTTTGGATGGGCGAGGTGGTTGGTAGGGGGGTCAAGAAGAACCCAGGACAGAAGCACGGAATCGATTGTCTCTGTGATCCGAACAACAATCACGTTGAATGCACTGAAAAGTCCAGACCCTATTGTCTCTATCACGCCACGAGGAACAATGTTCCGCTTCCGCCACCGGGAATTGCCTGATCCGGATTGATTACCCCAGGCGTGACTGCGCCGGCAGGTGGAGGGACAAGGTCGATTCGGCGGAACCTACTCGTCCGTGGGGACGAGGGTCGGTTCGTCGGCGATGAGGGGCCAGGCGAGGATGAACGTCGCTCCTTCGCCGGGCTGCGAGCGCACCTCGATGTCGCCCCCGTGCTCGCGGATGATCTTGCGGCTGACGGCGAGGCCGATGCCGGTGCCGCGCGAGCCCTTCGACGACTCGAAGATATTGAACAGTCCGGGGAGGATCTCGGGGGGAATGCCCGGACCATTGTCGGAGACGGTGATCAGGACGAGATGGCCGGCGGGGTCGTAGCTGGTGGAGATTTTCACACAGGGAGCGTCTCCCCCTTCGACCGCTTCCAGCGCGTTTCCGCCGATGTTGAGCACCGCGCGGTGAATGGCCTCGGCATCAAACTGCATGGGGGGCAGGCCTTCTTGAGGCGTCCACTCCAGCGTGACGTTCAGTTCGGCGGCCCGCGCCTGCAGCAGTTCGCACGCCTCTCCGACGGTCTCGTTGAGGTCACCTCCCTTGAGGATCAACTGCCGCTCTTTGGAGAGCGAGAGCATGTCCATCACCAGGTCGTAGATGCGCTGCTGGTTCTTTTCGAGAATGGTCCACCCCTTGCGAACCATTGGTTCGTCGTGGGTGTTCAGGCCGCGGTCGATGAGGAAGCTCCCGCCGCGGACACCCTGCAGGATGTTCTTGATGTGGTGGCTGAGGATGGCGATGGTCTGGCCGACGGCGGCCAGCCGTTCCGACTTCACCAGGGCCTGCTGGTACTGGTTGTCTTCGACCGCCAGGGCCGCCTGCCGGCCGATGGCGACCATCAAGAGCAGCAGATCTTCGGTGAACCGCGCCCCGCCCCCTCCCTGCAGAATCAGCTGGTCGGCCGAGGTGGTGATGTCGAGATAGATCACCCCCTGCAGGTCATACCGCCCCTGCATGGGGACGCAGATCGCCTCGCGGATTCCCGCCTGCAGAATGCTGGCACCGGAGGTGAACCGGGTGTCGCTGCGGGCGTCGCTCGTGCGGACTCCCTGCCGGTGCTTCAGCACATAATCGACGATGCTGCGGGAGACGGGCATGGGCTCGGCTCCCAGATCGCCCCGTTGATCGCGCGACGCCACGGTCTCGAGGGCCCCGCTGGTGGTGTTCCGCACCAGCACGCAGCCCCGGTCGGCCTGGACCGCCCGCAGGGCCAGTTCGAGAATGCGGGCCAACAGCGCTTCGATTGACGTGGCGGGACTGACCGTCTCTTCGGCGATCCGGTACAGCACCTGCAGGTTGAGCAGCGACTGAGCGGTGCGTCCCGGCTCTCCCGGACCCATCAAGACCGATGGGTCGTTGGCATTGGCCGCGCTGACAATCTGGTCGGCACTCTGGATCTCGCGTCCTTCGCGCCAGTCAATCCGCCGGGTGGCCCGGGGGGCTGTCTCTTCCGGAGAGAGCAGCCGGAAGACCGTCCGCCCCACCTGGATCTCGTCTCCCACCCGCAGGGCCTGGGTGTCGATCCGCCGCCCGTTCACATACGTGCCGTTGGAGCTTTGCAGATCGATCAGCACCAGCCGCCCTTCGCGCAGAGAGAGCCGGGCGTGCGCCCGCGACGCCTCGCCATCCTGGATGCGAATCTCGTTGCGCACTCCCCGACCCAGGCCAATCTCTCCCCCGGCCAGTTCGAAGCGTTGTCCCTGGTCGGGACCCTGGATCACAAGCAGGTAAGCGTTCACAGATCCGCGGTTCCCGTGTCAGTTCTCAATCGTCGTCGGGCGGGGTCAGGAAAAAGGGCCATCCCCTGTGTGGGGTGGACCCGCGGGCCAGGGGCCGACAGGCTGAGAACCTCGCCGGGGTCTCGCGGCGCCCGCCGCTTCGGGGAGACCCTGCCAGCCGGGAGGATCTCCCGCGCAACCTCTTGCCCGTCACCCCAGCAGTTCGGTCAGGGGGCGGCCGTCGATGACCCGGTGCGGCCGGTTGAGGGGGTCATACATCTCGGCCTCGGGCGCAATGCCCAGGGAGTGGTAAACGGTCGCCAGCAGGTCTTGCGGCGAGACCGGGTGGGTCTTGGGATAGGCCGCGTCGCGGTCGCTCGAACCGAGCACCGTTCCCCCCCGAATGCCTCCACCCGCGAAGCAGGCGGTCTGGCAGGCTCCCCAGTGATCGCGCCCCTGGGCGGAGTTCAGCTTGGGTGTCCGGCCGAATTCCCCCCACAACGCCACCAGGGTCTCGTCGAGCAAGCCGCTCTGTTGCAGGTCTTCCAGCAATGCCGAGAGTCCCCGGTCGAGTGATGGCAGGCAGTAGTACGCCTTCAGCATGTTCGTGCCGGTGAGTCCTTCGAACGGGCCGTGGTTGTCCCACACATTGGCGACGTTGCCCCCCTTCTGGATGTACATCCAGCTGATGGTCACCAGCCGCACTCCCGATTCAATCAGCCGGCGGGCGAGCAGAATGCTTTCGCCGTATTCATTCCGCCCGTACTTCTCGCGCGTGGCGTCGGTTTCGAAGCCCAGGTCGAACGCCCGTTTGGCGGTGGGGGACGACAACATGCTGAACCCCAGCTCGCGGTAGCTGTCGACCGCGCGGGCCGAGCGCTCGGCCTGGAACCGGCGGTCGGTCTCTTCGAGCACGTTCAACAAGCCGCGGCGGGCCAGCAGGCGGGTCTCGGCCACCTCGGCCGGCAGGGAGATCGAGTGGGTCGGGTGTTCCTTGGTCTCTTCCGCCGCCGCCACTTCCATCGGGTCGTGCCGGCCTCCCAAAAACCCGGCGTGCGTGCCGCTGTACGTGACCCCGTCGTGCCCGATGGGACGGGGAATGGTCACCGCGGCAGGCATCACCCCCGGCGGAGTAAACGATGACACCACCGACCCCAAATTGGGAAAGTCGTTCCGGTTGCGCTGGTTTCGGGGGACCGCCAGCGTCTCGTTGATCCGGCCGGTCAGGGTGCGGTAGACGCTGGGCTCGTGGTTGTTGCTGGGATGGGTGACCGACCGCACGAGGGCGACTTTGTCGGTGTGCCGGGCGAACAGCGGCATGTGCTCGCACACGTCGATTCCCGGCACCACGGTGGGAATCGACTGGAACTGGCTGCGGATTCCCTCCGGCGCCTCGGGCTTCATGTCCCACATGTCCTGCTGGGGGGGACCGCCCCAGAGGTAGATGAGGATGCACGACTTGGCCCGGCCACCGGTCTGGTTGCGGAGCACCCCGGGGCCGATCGCCGGGACTTCGGCCGCCAGCGTACGGCGCTGCGCCTCACTGCGCAGCAACTGCGGCAGGGTGACCGCTCCCAGTCCCAGGCGTCCCAGACGCAGCAACGCCTCGCGTCGATAGAGCATGGCCGTCTCCCAGGTCGAAAGAGTGTCGGTGAACGCCCGCCGATTCCCGGCCACCCCGGGATCGGAGGCACCCCGCCTCCGCCTACGCGATCAGGTCGGTCACCACTGTTCCCGAGACATCGGTCAGCCGGAAGTCGCGGCCGCTGTACCGGAAGGTCAGCTTGGTGTGATCCATTCCCAGCAGGTGCAGAATCGTGGCGTGCAGGTCGTGCACGTGCACCTTTTTGTCGACCGCCGTGAAGCCAATCTCGTCGGTCGAACCGTGTACGTAACCCCCCTTCACACCCCCGCCCGCCAGCCACATCGAGAAGCCGAGGTTGTTGTGGTCGCGCCCCTTCGAGCCTTCGGCGGTGGGGGTCCGGCCAAACTCGCCCCCCCAGACCACCAGCGTTTCGTCGAGCAGCCCCCGCGACTGCAGGTCGGCCAGAAGGGCGGCAATCGCCTGATCGCTCTTTTTGGCGTGGTCGCGGTGGTTGAGGATGTCGCCATGATCGTCCCACGGCTGACCATTGCCGTAGTAGATCTGCGTCATCCGCACGCCCCGCTCGGCCAGCCGGCGGGCGGTCAGGCAGGCGCGGGCGAACTCGCCGTCACCGTAGAGCTTGCGGGTCTCTTCGCTCTCGCGGCTGATGTCGAACGCCTCCTGCGCCTCGCCTTGCATGCGGTATGCCATCTCGAGTGCCTGGATGCGGGCTTCGAGCTGGGGGTCGCCGCCGCGGCGGTCGCGGTGCAGGCCGTTGAGCTGCCGCATCAGGTCGAGCTGCTGCCGCTGGTCGCCCGAGGTGATCTGCGTGTTGGCGATGTTGCCAATCACCTTCTTGGGATCGAGATTGGCGTTGTTGATGTGCACTCCCTGGAAGATGCCGGGGAGGAAGCTGTTGCTCCAGAGCTGCGGCCCGACCACCGGCTTGCCGGGGCAGAGCACCACGAAGCCGGGCAGGTTCTGGTTGTCGGTCCCCAGTCCGTACGAGAGCCACGACCCCATCGAGGGGCGTGTCGGCTGCGTCTCGCCCGAGTTCATCATCAACAGCGAGGGTTCGTGGTTCGGCAGGTTGGTGTGCATCGACCGGATGACACACAGCTTGTCGACCTGCTTCGCGATGTGCGGAAACAGCTCGCTCACGTCGATGCCCGCTTCGCCGTATTTCTCGAACTTGAAGGGGGTCCCCATCAGCTTCCCCTTGGTGCGGCGCATGGTGTTGACCAGCTCCTTGGGGGGTTCCTGACCGGCGTATTTCTCGAGCGCCGGCTTGGGGTCGAACGTGTCGACCTGGGAAGGACCGCCATTCATGAAGAGATGGATGACCCGTTTCGCCTTCGCCGGGAAGTGCGGGGCGCGGGGGGTCAACGGCGAGGGGGCGGGACCGGCGGCGGCGGCGGTTGCCTCGGCTCCCCAGGTCTCTTCGGCCAGGGCGGAGGCGAGCCCGACCATCCCCAGGCCACCTCCCAGGCGGGCGATCGCATCACGACGGGTCAGGCCAGGCCAGCCAGCAGCGGGAAAGATGTTCATGCTTCAGTTCGTCCTGGTAGGGCAGAGGCCCAAGGGCTCTGCGGTTCGCAAAGGTCGGCAGGAGAAAGTTTTCAAACAGGTGGGCTGCGGGAACGACGGCTGGCCGCACGCCAGAATTCGTCCCCGCAGGAGCAGCTGGGTCAATCCACAAACGTGAACTCGTTCGAGCCCAGCAGCACCTGGGCGTATTGTTCCCAACGCGAGAGACCACTGGCCGCGGGGGCCGCTCCGTCAGCCGCCGCCGCGGGGGCGGGGGCCTGCAGGAACGCCAGTCCCAGGGTCACTTCCTCGTCGAGTGCGGGCCGACTGAAGAGCAGCCAGTAGGCCTCGCGAATGCGCGAGGCATCATCCCCCGGCAACCCCTGCAGCCGCGACGCGAGTTGCTTCGCCTGCTTCATGAGGAACTCGCCGTTGAGCACGAACAACTGCTGCAGCGGCACCGTGGTGACCGTCCGTTTTTCACTCGTGATGTTCGGATCGGGGAAGTCGAACAGCCGCAACAGGCTGTCGAGGGCATGCCGGCTGACGAAGCCGTACAGCGTCCGCCGGCTGAAGTTGGCGTCACCCAGGTTCCCCGGAGGACCTCCCAGCGTGCGGTCCAGCGTGCCCGACGCGGCCAGCAGCGAATCGCGCCACGATTCGACATCCAGCCGGCGACGGTTCGACCGCCACAGCCAGGTGTTGTCGGCATCGATCTGCTCGTTCGCCGGCTGACTGGCGCTCGACTGCTGGTACACCGCCGACAGCATGATCTCGCGATGCACCGCCTTCAGCGACCAGTTCTGTTCCATCAGCCGCCGGGCCAGATAGTCGAGCAGGGCGGGGTGGGTGGGGCGTTCTCCCAGCGAACCGAAGTTGCTGGGAGTGGTCACGATCCCCCGGCCGAAGTGATTTTGCCACAGCCGGTTCACCATCACCCGCGGCGTGAGGGGATTGTTCGGGCTGGCAATCGCATTCGCCAGATCGCGCCGTCCGCTGCCTTCGGTGAAGGGGGTGGAGCTGACCGACTGCAAAACCTCCAGGAACTTCCGCGGCACCTCGTCTCCCGTGCGGTTGGGATTGCCGCGGATGTGCAGCTTCATGTTCGCCACCTGCGCATCGGTCAGCGAGTGGGCGTAGGGATACTTGGCGGGGGCGTTCTTCTTCGCCGTCTCGACTCCCTGCTTCAACGCCGCCAACTCCTGCTTCTGCGCTTCGGGCAGAGCCCCCTCGACCTTGTCGCGCGGGGTGCCGCACGGTCCGCCGGGAGTCGCCAGAGCATTCACCAGTTCCTGGCGGGGCTGGTCGAGCACCGGCTGCGGATGCTGGCCCCGTTCTCCTTCCGGAAGTTTCGCCATCCGGTCGGCGTACAGCCGGCGGGCTTCGGCCAGCTCGGCCAACGCGCCCACCACCGCCGCCTGCAGCTGATCGGCCGCGGCCTGCACCTCGAGGGGAACCTGCTGACCGGCGGGAATCTTCAGGTTGGCCGCCTGCTCGCGCAGCTCGTACCAGCGGTTCAGCGCCGGCTGCTTCCCCTTGTTGTCGGGAGACAGGTAATTCTGCCAGCGTTCCAGCAGAAACTCATGCAGCCCGGCTTCCTTCGCCAGCTCATTCCGCTTGGGGGCCTCGGTCCCCGCAGCCGGCTGCACCAGCCGCCAGAGGGCCACGAGGTACTTCCCCGCTTCGCGGGCATTCGCTTCCGACTGCACCACCGTCTGCTGGTCGAGGTACTTGTTGACCGCCTGTTCGGCATTCCGAATCGCCTGCTGACCCTGCTCGAACGCCTGCACCACTTCGGGGGTGACCAGCGGCGCTTCGTGGTACTTCGAGCTGCGGAAGATTCCCGCCAGGGCGTAGTAGTCTTTCTGCGAGATTGGGTCGAACTTGTGATCGTGGCAGCGGGCACAGGCAATCGTCAGCCCCAGGAAGCCCCGGGCCAGCGTGTCGAGCCGGTCGTCGAGTTCGTCGAGCGACGCCTTGAAGGCACAGCCCGCGTCGGCGTAGTAGATCGGCCCCAGGGCGAAGTAGCCGAGGGCGAGCTTCCGGTCGTATTCGTGCAGCGGACTGTCGGTCAGTTGATCGCCGGCAATCTGCGCCCGCACAAACTCGTTGTAGGGAACGTCTTCGTTGAGCGCCTTCACCACCCAGTCGCGGAAGCGGAACCCGTTGTTGAACGAGATCGCCGCGAAGGTGTGTGCCTGGTCTTCACCATAGCGGGCCACGTCGAGCCAGTGCCGGCCCCAGCGCTCGCCGTAGTGCGGCGACTTGAGCAGCCGGTCGATCAGCTCGGCCCAGGCTTCGGGACGCTCGTCGGCCAGAAATGCCTCGACTTCGGATTTGGTCGGCGGCAACCCGGTGAGGTCGAAGGTCGCCCGGCGAATCAACGTCAGCTTGTCGGCCCGGGGTGAGGGGGTCAGCCCCTTCGCCTCCAGCTCGGCGAGGATAAACCGGTCGATCGGGCCGGCGACCCAGCCCTCGTTGTTCACCGCGGGAGCTGCCACTGTCGCGGGGACGGGCTGGAACGACCAGAACTGCCGTTGCTCGTCGGTGATCGTGAACCCGGCACCCGGCGTGGGGTCGGTCCCCGCCTTGTCGGCCGGCCAGGGGGCTCCCAGCAGCAGCCACTTCTGAATGTCGGCGATCTGGCTGTCGGCCAGCTTGGCGGCCGGGGGCATCTTGATGTCCCCGGTGTGCTTCAGCACTTCGATCAGCAGCCCTTCATCGGGCTTGCCCGGAGTGAAGGCCGGGCCCGAATCGCCCCCGCGTCTGGCCGCGTCGGCTGTCTCGAGGCTGAAGCCTCCCTTCGCCTTGCCATTGGCGTGGCACTCGCCACAGTGTTCGGCGAACACGGGGCGAATCTTCGTCTCGAAGAACTCGATCTTCTCGGGAACTTCGTCATCCGCCGCACGGGCCGCGAGGGGGACGAGCCCCCAGACCAGCGCAGCAAGAAGAGCCAGGCGGGAAGCAATGGAGACCATGGGCGGGGTGTCGCAGGCAGGACAGGGTTGCGGACTGTGAGACAGTCATCGGCGAACGCATCGACACAAAATTATAAGTCCCGGAGTGGCCCCTCACAATGGGATGCGAAGAGCGTTGGAGCCGGTTGTGACGGTCGTGCCGAACAATTCCCCAGTGGTGCGCGCGTGATCGAATTGGCCCGTGCGGCTCTCCCTCCCGGGTTACCGCCGGCGGCCCAGCAAGCCGTTGATTACCAGGGCGACCATCAGCACCACCCCCAGCAGGAAGGGGCGCATCAGGTCTTCGACCCAGGTGATGCGGTTGAGGCCGTAGTTCAGCACGCTGAACGTGATGACCCCCAACAGGGTCCGCAGCATGCCCCCTTCGCCCCCAAACAGGCTGGTTCCCCCCAGCACGACGCAGGCGACGGCGTTCAGCAGCAGGTCGGCATTCTGGTCGAGGCTGACCGAGTTCATCCGCCCCGCGTTGACCAGCCCGCCAATTCCCGCGGTCAGCCCGCAGATCCCCAGGCAGAGGACCACGATTGACGGCGTATGCACCCCCGCCAGCCGGGCCGCCTCGCGGTTCCCCCCGGTCATGTAGACATAACGGCCGAACCGGGTGTGTTGCAGGATGAGATGCCCCACGAGCAACACTCCCCCCGCCAGCAGAGCGCTGTAGGGGAGTTTGAACGTGGGGGTCAGCAGGGGGCCTTCATTGCCGATGGCCGCCAGCACCGGGGGGACCGCGAATTTTTCGCTCTTGGTGAGATACCGCGACAGCCCCTGGGCGATGTTCATCATCGCCAGGGTGATGATGAAACTGGGGAGCCGCGACGCCACGGTGAGTGTCCCCGACAGCAGCCCCAGCAGCAGGCTGGTCAGCAGCGGCAGGAGCACGATCAGCAACAAGAGCAGGGGGCTGATGGCCTCTTTTCCTCCCCGGCCCGCGTACCGCTCGAACAGCACCCCGCACGAGCAGGCGGTCCACAGCGCCAGCGTGCCCACCGAGAGGTCGATCTCGCCGCACAGCAGCACGAAGGTCAGCCCGACCGAGACAATGCCCAGCACCGCCCCCTGCCGCAGTACCTGCTCGACGGTCGTGAGCGAAAAGAAATTGCGGGTCACCAGTCCGAAGAAGACCAGCAGCACCGCCAGCGTGGCCAGCGGGGCGAGGCTGCGCCAGTCGAACGGCGTCCGGAACGACTCGACGGCTCCGCCAGCCGAGGTCGCCCCGGCGGGAACTGTGTCAGACTGCGGCTGGGTCATCGAGAGCTTCGCCTCACGCGTGTTTCATCAAGGTTGTCTTGTCGAGCGTGGTCCCGGCGAACTCGGCCGAGATCCGTCCCCGGTGCAGCACGACGATGCGGTCGGCATGCGCCAGCACCAGCTCGGGCTCGGTCGACGCCAGAATGACCGCCGCCCCCCGCTGCTTCAATTCGGACACCAGCCGCATCACTTCTTCTTTGGCTCCCACGTCCATCCCGCGGGTCGGCTCTTCGAGCACCAGCACCCGCACCGGGCCCAGCAGCCACTTCGCCAGCACCACCTTCTGCTGGTTTCCCCCCGAGAGCAGGCCCGCTTTGAGGTCGGGGTTCGCAGGCCGGCACTGCACTTGCCGCAACAGCGGATTGACCACCGCCACCTCGCGGTTGCGCGTCAGCCATGCTCCCACGCCGCTTCGCAAATGCGCCAGGGTCGTGTTCTTGTAAATCTCGCTGCCGCGAACGAGGGTCTTCGACCGGTCCCCCGCCACCAGCACGACTCCCCGCGCGACCGCCTGAGAGACCTTTCCCGGCCGGAGGGGGCCGTTGTCCAGTTCGAGCCGGCCCGCATCGCACGCCAGGGTTCCCGCGAGGGCATGGGCCAGTTCCTGGTGTCCCGCCCCCACGAAACCGTAGAGCCCGAGGCATTCCCCGGCCGCCACTGTCAGGTCGATGCCGTCAAACAGACCGGCCCGCGAGAGTTTCTCGGCCCGCAGCACCACAGGGGCGGCCGAGCGTGGGGGGAGGGTCACGGCCGACTCGTACGCCGCCTCGGTCGATTCGAGCCCGCGCCCCAGCATCGCCTCGATCAGGCCCTGCTTGGTGAGTTCGCTGGAAGGCTGCGTCAACACGTGCCGGCCGTCCTTGAGCAGCGTGACCCGGTCGCAGATTTCCAGCACATCCTCGAGGAAGTGACTGATGAAGATCATCGACAGGCCGCGCTTCCGCAGGTTCGCCAGCAGGCCAAACAGCCGGCGGGTCTCGGGGGGGCTGAGCGAACTGGTCGGCTCATCGAGAATCAGCACGCGGGCGCCGCTGTGCAGTCCGCGGGCGATTTCGACAATCTGCCGGATCACCAGGGGAAAGCGGTCGAGCCGTTCGCGCACGTCGATGTCGACATCCAGCTCGCGCAGCCACTCGGCCGCCTGCCGGTTCATCGTCTTCCAGTCGATTGCCTTCCACGCCGTCAGTGGTTGCCGGCCCAGCAACAGGTTCTCGGCCACCGACAGTGCGCCGATTCCCGAGAGTTCCTGGTAGACCATGGCGATCCCCTGGTCGCGGGCCGCTTTGGGACTGCGCAGCGCGACGCGAGTCCCTTCCAGCTCGATCGTTCCTTCATGGTCGGGAATGGCCCCGGCCAGGATTTTCATCAGCGTGCTTTTGCCCGCCCCGTTGCTGCCGACCAGTCCGTGGATTTCCCCCGGCTGCAAATCGAAATCGACCCCCTGCAGCGCGATCGCCCCCCCAAACCGCTTGCCAATGCCCGCGCAGCGCAGCAGGGGGGCTGCGGAGGCGATGGGCCGGGCGGGGGGAGGTGGGGTCACGAGAGCAGGGGACCGGGTTGAGGGCGGACGGAGGAAGGCGGACGGAGGAAGGCGGAACGCAGGTGGAGCGAGGGCTACACGAGGCAGTGGGTGGGGTCGGCCAGGTAGAACATCGCGTCGAGGGTGGTTTTGTTCTCGAGCGAGACGAGGGGGCCGGGGGTGATGATTTCGAGGGGGACGTTGTCGGGCTTCTCGGCGTTCCGGACGATGAACTGACCAACGACGAGGGCGGTTTTGTGGATCAGGCAGACGGGGTTGACGGTGGTGGCCGCGAGCCGGCCTTCCTTGACCGCCAGCAGACCTTCCTTCTGACCGTCGACCGCGGTGACGACCATGTTCTTGTGGATGGTGTTTTCGATGGCGGGGAGGCAGGCGAGGGCCATGTCATCGCTGTGGAAGAAGGCCCCGGCGATCGGTTCCTGTTCCTGGGCGATGAGGGCTTCGAACGTGTCGCGGGCCTTTTCTTTTTTCCAGTCGCACCAGCGGACCCCACCGCCGAGGACTTCGACGTTGGGGTAATTCTTGTGGACGTTTTCGAATCCCTGCTTGCGTCCCTGGGCGCCGCTGTGGGCACTGAGGCCGCCGATGTGAATGACCTTTCCCTTGCCGCCGATTTTCTCCATCAGATACCGGCTGCTGCTTTCCCCCATGAAGACCTGGTCGGGGGTCACCTCGACCCAGACGCCGGTGTTGCGCATTTCGTCCATGGCGACCAGCAGGGTGTCCATAGAGATGACGGGGATATTGCGGGCCTTGAGCCGGCTGACGGGCTCTTTGAGCGAATCGATCTGAACCGCCTGGAAGCAGCAGAAATCCCAGTCGTCACCGGTGATGGTGTCGATCTTGTTGCGTTGTTTCTCGGGATCGAACTCGCCGTCGAACCAGACGACTTCCACATTGAGCAGTTGGCCCCACAATTCGGCGGTGGTCTTTCCGAGGGCGCACCAGGTGCTCTGCAGACCGGCATTCGAGAAGGCGGCGCGCAGCCGGCGGGGCCCGGCGGCGGATCCCCCGGCAGCGTTACCTGGCGCCGGGGCGGCTCCCCCGGGACCGGCGGCCGGTTGGCACCCGGCGAGCAGGGCGGCGGCACCACCACCAAGCGCGAGCTGTTCCAGAAACGACCGGCGATTCGACTGTTCCGCAGGGAGGGGCGCGCTCATGGGAGGGGGGGGGAGAAATCGACAGGAGACAGGGAGAAACCAACCACCCCGCGCAGCCCAAGGCCGCCCGAGCGGTTGCCGTGCTGCATGGTGACCGGGCGCAGAACACTCCGCAAGCGAACCCCACCGCCGTAGGATAGGTTTTCAACCTGTCCGTAAAAAAACCGCCCGTCGAATACCCAACCTCTTCCCGTCTCGACCCCAAACAAACCGCCAATCCAATCGCATCCATTTCCATTGATCTGTTGGCCGTCCCAACCAACCGCCCCGAACCTGTCCGACCGCGTGCGATTTTCCCCGCGTTCCCAACCCCGCCATCAGACAAACCAACAAGCAGCGAGCACCAGCCAAATCACCGACGTCCGTCGGCCGCGACCTCAATCACCTCTCAACGGCTCCGGAAATTCCTCGTCCGGCTGCTCGTCGACAACCACAAACAACCCCGCCTCCTCCACCCGCCGTTTGATCTCCCGCCGGCGGTCGATTTCCTGGAGCACCTGCTCGTCGTTCCCGTCGGGATGCTCGGCCTTGAGCACCTGGATCAGCCAGCGCATGCCGGCATCGTACAGGTCGCAACCCATCCGGAACTTCTCGGCCATTGTCAACGCCGCCGCCCGGCGCAGCAGCGTCTGATCGATCCCCTTTTGCAGTTGGCGAATCTCGTCGTCCGAAGTTGGCACTCTTTCGTCGGCCATCACGCACATCTTCTCCCCGTCAAATACCCCCTGCTCCATCGCACAAACAACACTTCCCCCAAGCCGACCTTCGTGAGCGAAAGCAAGGGCAAGCACAAAGTATCCCCGGTCGTCGATCGATCGTCCAGCAAAGAATGCCGACCAGGGATTGTCCGTGGCCCGGACACGATCCTTCGACTGATCTCGTATCACTGACGACGGATCGAGAGAAGGAGAGACACGGAAACCCAGATGCGATTTTCCCAAGTCAACCGGTTTCGAGGTTGGCGACTTTCCACGGACAACGGGGAAGGGTGGGATACAGGACTCGCTTGGGGCCACCGCAATACGGCTCCGGGGTTCGCGCAGTCGATGCTGTTCGCAGGGGCCGAACGGACAGCGAAAACCGACGTACAACCGACCGGTAGACAACGGATTGAGCCAACGCAACCATGCGGATTGCTCGCTTGTCGGCCCAGGTGAAGATCGATGCGCCCACAGTCTTGCCGTCGATATTGATGCCGGCAAGACAAAAACTGGAATTTGTGGGATACGTACACAGAGCGATGCGATGAAGACGTTGACACTGACTGTGGATGAGAGTGTGTTTGAAGAGGCGCAGCGTCTGGCTGCCCAACAGTCAACCACCGTATCAGCGATTTTTTCCAGAATGGTTTGGCTGTTGTCCGCCGATAATCGGCAGACGCAGGAGTCGGGTCCCCTGACCAAACAGGCGACCGGGCTGATTTGTCTTCCCGAGCGGGTTTCCGAACACGATGTGCTGGCAGACGCGTTGGTCGAACAGGAGGGACTTGGCAGCAATACAGTTGGCCGCCGTGCCTGGGTTTTACCGACAGGTTAAAAACCCGTCGTACGAACATCACCTGCGCCCTCCAGCGGCGCAAGCCGCGCGTGGCTCCCTCTCCCGCAAAACGACATCCGGTCAACAAAACCCGCGCCGCTGCGGGAGAGCGTCGGGGTGAGGGCGACACGGCCGCTTGGTGGTGTTCGCCGGGCGCGGTTCTTGAAATCGGACGGGTAGCCCCCTCACCCGCCCTGCGGGCACCCTCTCCCCCGCGGGGGAAAGGGACACCATCAGAGCGAGCACGCTACCACCACGCGATTTCCAGCCCACGATGTCCCAGCGGCGCAAGCCGCGCGTAGCCCCCTCTCCCGCGAAACGACTCCCGGTCAACAAAACCCGCGCCGCTGCGGGAGAGCGTCGGGGTGAGGGCGACACGGCCCCTTGGTTCTGTGGCCGGGCGCAGTTCTTGAAATCGGACGGGCAGCCCCCTCACCCCCCCTCCGGGCACCCTGTCCCCCGCGGGGGAGAGGGACACCATCAGAGCCAGCTCGCTACCACCACGCGGTTTCCCGCCAATGATGGCCGAGCGGGACCGAGCGGGGCGTTGGTTGACTGCCATCTTCGGCGACGTCGCAGCACATCACCCACGCCATCCCATCAATCGGCTTGACGCTCGGACAACAGGTAGATGGACTCCAACGGAGGCGTCGTGATGGAAGGGGCCTCTTTCAGAATGGCGACCACTTGCGGTGTGGCCGCGCGGAGCCGCTGCAGCCAGACTCCGTTGCGCGACTTTGCCAGGACCCGGGCGACCACGGGATCTTCGAGCACGGTCAATCCCAGAAACGACTCATTCGCACTGGCGACCAGAACCTCCGCCGCCGCCGGTGTGATGGTTTGCAGTGCCGGCAACACCTGTCCTGAAGAATTCTGACTCATCCGTTGCGCCAACGCCACGGAATCGAGCACGCGGAGCCGCCGCAGGGTCAGGAAGCCGTCGTATTGGATCAATTCCCCAATCGATTCAGCCGAAATGGCTTCCACTGAGTCTCCGGTCCACGAGCTTTGCCGGCCGATTTTTCGTGCAAAAACCGACGAGTCGAGTACCTGCAGCGAGATTCGCAATGTTCCGGAGACTCGGGCCAGGGCCTCCGCCGTGGCGGGAGAGAGCTGGTCCGTCGCGGGACCGGACAGCTCGAGAGCTGGCCCGCGATACGCCGCCAATTCGGCCGCCGCCTGCGGCGACAGGTCTGCGAGACCCGCGAATGACAGCCGCCCCCGATACTTCGCCAGTTCAGCCGTCAATTCCGGGGTCAGCGTGGGGCAACTCCCCTGAACCGAGAAGTCGGTCGGGCTGCGTCCACCGAGGAACAATTGGGGGGCTTTGTCGAGTCCCCCCCAGAACGGAATCGGCGCACCACGGTTGAGAGCATTCACAAGACTCCGGGCTGACTTGGGCGACAATTCGGCGAGGTCAGGCAGTGACACGATACCTCCCCCCAGGTCCACCGGGTTGCTGGCCAGCTCACGGAAGACCGAGGCTTGCTCGGGGGTGAGGCGGGTCAGCCCCAGCGTCAAATGACTGGTCTGCCGCACCAGAAGGCGCAGGATTTCCGGAGAAACATCCCGCACTTCGGGCAGCGAAATCGAGCTCCAGGGGACCGCCATCAGCCGTTGGGCCGTCTCGGCATTCAATTCCCGCAGATTCGCAAAAGACAATCCGCGGGCTGGAAATGGAAATCGACGGGGCGGGCCGTCGAGCGCCATCTCCTCCCGGCTGGCGGCACTCGCCAGGGCCTCCGCCGCTGCGGGGGAGAGTGTCGTGATGCCGCTGAAGTCGCCCGAACTGCGAAACACGATTTCGGCGAGTAACGGCGAACTGACGCTTCGCAGCCCCGGGAGACTGAGCTTCGGCTGACGCCCAAACGGTCCCCCGGGGACCGATGCCGCGGCTGTCGCCAGGATTTGCAGTTGTGCGTCCTCCAGTGACTCGAAGTCGCGCAGTCGGATTGCCAATGGCGCTTGCACCAGCCTTGTGAGGGCCGCTGAAGAGATCGGTCCGCCTCCCAGCGTCAGCCGCCCTGCTCCGGGACTGTCGGCAAACACCGTCGCGACTTCTTCGGTCATCACACCGAGGGGCAGCCAGACGCCCCCCAGAAAGAAGTTGCGCTTCACGGAAGCGATTTCCCGAGCCTGGTCCACGGACAGACTCCTGATCCCCGGGAGGAGCACCGACTGCGCAAACCCCGCCGCCAGTTTTCTCGTCAGGGGGAGCGAGTCGAGCGACGACAGATTCGGCAGCGTCAGAGCCCCCACGGTGTCCGCGAGGATGTTCTGCACGTCCGGCGACACCTCGGTCAAGCCGCCGAGGTTCAGGCTGCCCGTGTGCCGACTGAGTGCAGCGGCGGTCCCCGGCGTGAGCTGTTGCAGGTAGGGGAACGACAAAGGGACCTGGCGCCCCGCCAATTTTGCCGCCAGAGGCTCCGACAAGAGTTCCACCAGGCCGGACAGAACCAGTTGTCCTGGCACCTGGGCGATGGCCTCGGCGGCATCGGCAGAGAGCGAGGTGATCGAATGCAGCCAGACCTTGGCCGCCCGACTCTGGGCCAGCGCCTGGGCGACGGTCAGGGGCATGGATCTCAAGCCAAGAATCAGCATTTCACCCCGAAACCCGGCGAGCACTTCCGCGACCTCTGAGGTGATCTCGGTGGTTGCGCTGAGTTGCAGAATGCCGAAACGGGACCCGGCCTCGACTTGCCGCACCAGCTCGCGAGCCTGCTCAACAGAGATTCGCTCGAAGGGTTTGGGCGTTCGATCGGCCAGTGCACGCAGTTCGGGAGTCAGTTCGGAGGCGGGCAGCACGCCCTGCTGAATCAGATCGCCGAAGGTTGGGGAATCGGGCAGGGTGGGATTGGCGGGGATGTCGCTGACCCGACGTCCCGCCTCCCGTTTTCGCGCGGGATCTTCCCGGTCGTTGCCCGTCAACAGCAGATTCAGCGCGGTGCCATAGGCATTGCGGGGGCCAACACCAGCCAGATGGCAGACGACGCAGGATCGGCCTTCCTGCTGCAGAATTTGTCTTGACCAGGCCCTTGACGCACCCCGATCGCGGATCTCGCGGATCGGCGCATAAACCGCGGCATCGAGACCACAGATGGCCTGAACTGGGGCTGGTTGGCAGAGACAGAGGAGGCCAAGGCAGAGGCTGACTCGGCCGGGCAACCATCCCCCACGAAGACCCTTGAGGTGACGATTCAAGAGCTTCACCACGCGCTGAAGAGCGGACAAACCTCGCATCGATCGTGCCTCAAACATGGGGAAAAGGTTGAGATCAACCGGTCTGCGGTCGGGTAAGCGGACAACAGTGGAACGAAATGTCTCGGCACCGTCGCACAAGGAATTCCCTGACCACTGCCCAACCGGCCGGTTCGCGATCCACAGCAGCTTTGGCCGATGCGGCCACGATCGTACTGCGAGGAGGACTCCCAGCGTGGCGAGACGCTCCAAGAGACTATCGGAGGTTATAGATGTGACACGACAGATCAAACCATGCCGGGAGTCTCAGCATGCACTCCAGAAATTGAAGGAACGGTCAACATGTGAGTGTGGGCCAATGGCTGGGGGACCAGACCAGATGCCCCGGTCACCGATCAGGAACCCCCACAGCTCCCGGACCGATTCCAGAGTCTGCCCGACGGAAACCGTCCATTGATCGCCATCCGCGCCGTCGGAATGTGGCCCCCGGACCTCATCCGCAGTGATCTCGACACCAGGTCTCTGGAAGGCGACCTGTCGATCTGCCGTACTGGTCACGACGACATCACCTCTATCGATGTGGTTGTGACAGAATTCTGACAACTGAGGGGAGTCGACTTGCGTGACCTTCGGCGCGAGTCTCTGGAGGAGCATGGCAAACTCCTTCAGGCATATGAATCTGACATCCAAGGGGAGGCGATTGGCGAATTCTTCTCACCCAGCCTTGCGGTCACTCGGGACTCCTCCATGGTGGAGAGAGTGTTGGGAGCGAGTAACTGAATGGTGCAGGAGCGGTCCGAAGACAATGACAACATCGAATCCGCGCGTGGCTCCCTCGCCCGCGAAACGACGTCCGGTCAACAGAACCCGCGCCGCTGAGGGAGAGGGTTGGGGTGAGGGCGAAAGGGCCGCCTGGTTTTGTTGCCGGGCGCACTTGCTGAAACCGCACGGTCAGCCTCCTCACCCGGCCTATCGGCCACCCTCTCCCCCAAGTGGGGGCGAGGGATTCGATGGGGGCCAGTGCGTGCCCGCCGGAGGACTCGGATCGGATAAGAGCACAGTGGCACAAGACCAGTGCCCGCTGTGGTTCGACGGGCTGCGCTCACTCTCCGACGCAGTAGAGAAACTTGTCGGAGCGGAACAGCAGGCGGTTGCCGTCGGGGACTGGGCTGCCGTTGAAGAGGGTGCGGTCGTCGAGGTCGTTGGTCGCCAGCAGCTCGAATTCGGGTTGGGCCGCCACCACGAACATCCGGCCGGTGCGCGAAAGATAATACAGCCGGCCGTTGGCGAGCAGGGAGGAGCCGTAAAACTGCCCCGCCCGGTTGAGCCGTTGTTCGTAAACCACCTCTCCCGTCTCGGCCTTCGCACAATACGCGATCTCGCGCTGGTCGTTGACCCAATACAGGTGTCCGTCATGCACGATGGGGGACGAGACATTGGTCCCCTTCTGGCTGGTCCACAGGCGGTGCGTCGCGGTGACGTCTCCCGTACCTCCCAGGCGGACGGCCAGCCCCGCCACCCCCGACCGGCCGCCGAGGCAATACACCACGCCGTCTTCCACCACGCAGCTGGGGACCATGTACCACGTGATGTCGGTCTGGCACGACCAGAGCGACTCCCCGGTGGCCGGGTCGAGCCCCAGGATTTTTCCCTGAATCGCCACAATCAGTTCTTCGCGTCCCTCGCGCGAGCGGGCGACCACGGGGGTGTTCCACGACTCTTTGATCCCTTCGACGCGCCAGCGTTCGGCCCCAGTCCGGCGGTCCAGCGCGATCAGCGATTCGCTCTCGACGCTGGCGTTCACAATCAGCAGGTCGCCGTACAGCACGGGGGAGGCGGCCGAACCCCAGCCGTGGGTGCGGTCTCCCACGTCGGCCCGCCACACTTCGCGGCCCGCATGGTCGAAGGCCAGCACGCCGGTCTTGCCGAAGAAAACGTAGACGAAGTCGGCATCGACCGCCGGGGTGCTGGCGGCGAACCCGTGATCGCGGATCTTCTCTTCTTCGGGGAGTTTCGCAGGGACCGCCTGGTTCCACAGCGGCTTGCCGGTGGCGCGGTCGAACGCCAGCAGGTGCCGGCGGAGGTTGGCCTGCGTCCCTTCGTCCTCGCCGGGGACGAAATAGCCGCTGTAGCAGGTGAGGTAGATGCGGTCTTTCCAGGTGACCGGGCTCGACGCTCCCGGCCCGGGGAGGGGGGCGGCCCAGGTGAGGCCGGTCTCGCGGCTCCATTGCAGGGGAGTCTCGGTTGCCGCGGCAACTCCCAGGCCATCCGGGCCGCGGAAGCGGGACCAGTCGGGGGAGTTCGCGGATGGGGGACGGGCCGTCTGGGGGGCCGCATCAGATCGGGTTCCGGCAGGTCTCTCATCGGCAGAGAGCGGGAGCGTGATGTTGATCACCAGTGCCGAGATCATCCAGGCCGCGTTGAATCGTGACACGCAGACGGTGTCGCGGGGGTGACGAGGTGAGTTCATGCGAAAGACCAGATCAGGAACGGGAGGCAAAAGAGAGAGACGACGTTGGGCGCGGGATTACCGTGGGGGCGACAAGAATTCCGATCCCCCAGTGAGAGTACCTGGGCATCCGGTCCGGGAGTTGACCAGCGAAGTGCTCCATCGTGGGGGATGAAACTGTCGGTGGGCAAAACAACACGGGGTGACCTTTGGGAAAAGGTCACCCCGTGTGAGGTTTGGTCAGGCAACAGTCCCGAGTGCGGCGGTCAGGCCGGAAGGGCTGCGGCGTGAGTCGCGACTACTTGGCGGCGGTCGGAACGACCCACACCTTGCACTCGGTTTCGACTTCTTCGTGCATCCGGATCTTGACGGTGTACATGGCCAGTTCCTTGAGGGGGCCATCGAGACGAACCATGTCGGGTTCGATCGTGAAGCCGGCGTTCTTGAGCTGCTTGCTGATCTCGGGGGCGCCGATCGAGCCGTAGAGGTGTCCCTCTTCGTTGGCATTGGCTTCGATGGTCACGCTGTACTTGCTGACCTGGTCGGCCAGCTTGCGCAGCTCGGCGAGGCGCTTCTTGGCCAGTTCGGCCAGACGGGCGCGGTGCTTCTCGACCATCATCTTGTTGTGAGCGGTGGCCACGGTGGCCAAGCCCTGCGGCAGCAGAAAATTGCGTGCATAGCCCGTACGGACCGAGACGATCTCTCCCTGCTTGCCCAGCGAGGGGACATCTTCGGCGAGCATCAATTCGGTATTGCGACGACGGGAGGTGGGGGAGGCTGAGGGAGGCATTGAACTTTCCAGTCGCCTCCTGGAACACAGGAGGCCAGCAAAAACAGGACAGAATCAGGTTTTGAACAGGTTCCGGCCGGGTACACCCTCGAGGGTCACCACCGGAGAACAGACAGATGGAGTGCGGGGCCAGGTCCAGTGCAGAAGGACTAGAACGGGACGTCGTCGGCCGGGGGTTCCGACGGGCCGCCAAAGCCCCCGCCGTAGTTGCTCCCCCCCGAGCTGTTGCCGCCCGAGAAATTTCCGGAGTAGTTTCCGTCGGAGCCGTAGTCGTCTCCCCCGGGACTGTAGGAGTCGGACTGGGGAGCACTGCGGCCCCCCCCTCCGCCGCCACCTCCTCCATCACCCCGACTTCCCAGGAGCTGCATTTTTTCGCAGACCACGCGCAGCTTGTTCCGCTTCTGGCCCGTCTGCTTGTCTTCCCAGGAATCGAGCTGGAGGCGGCCTTCGATGAGCACGGGGCGCCCCTTGGAGAGGTATTCGCCAGCCACCTCGGCATCGCGGCCCCAGAGGGTGACATCGACGAAGGTGGTTTCTTCTTTCCTCTGGTTGGCCTGCTTGTCCCACCAGGTGCGGTTGACCGCCAGCCCCAACTCGGTCACCGCCTGGCCGGCGGGGGTCCGCTTGACCTGGGGATCGCGGGTCAGATTGCCCATCAGAATCACTTTGTTGAAGCTGGCCATGTGACACCGCAATCAGAACAAGGTGGGACGGAAGTCGCAGTCACCGTCTCGAAACGACTCGACGAACTCACTCAGTCAAACTCACTCAGTCAAACCAGAATCGCGGGCAAACAAGCTTCCGGGCAAACAAGCTTCCGGGCAAACCAAATCCCGAGCAAACCGGAACACTGAGGTTACGAACTCAAGACCAACTGTTTCGGAGACCAGTCCGGAGTCCCTAGGGGGCCATGGTGACGGTCGGGCCGGAGGACCTCACCCGTTCATGTTCATGACCCAAGAGCTTCCAGCGAGCTTCGTCTCGGGAAAATTCTTCCCAAGGAGGACTTTTCCCAAGGCCATCGAGGTCACAGGTGTCGGTCCGATTGCCCTTGCGGGAAGGAACCGGGCCTCCGTTCGGATTCCTGAGCGAAAGCCGAGCGAAGGACTCAGACTCCGGCGTCGACGGCGACGGCGGCGGGGACGACTTCGGTCAGTGACGAGGAATCGCTGTCGTGGAAGGTGGTGATGACCTCGCCCTTGCCGTTCGCCATGTCGATCATGGGGGCGATCAGTTTTTCGGGGAGCTTGATGATGAGGTGGCGCAGGACCGACTCGCTGAGCTTCACCATGCGGTCGAGTTCGTGAACCTTGCGGCTCTCGACGGTGAAGTAGGTCAGGAAGTGCAGGCCCTTGCGCTGGCCTTCGATGGCATAGGCCAGTTTGCCATCCTGCCAGGCACGGGTCGCCAACACCTGGGCGCCGATCTTCTCGAGCATGCCCAGCACATCACCGGTGGTTCCCTGCGGGTTGGACGCATACTTGTTGCTGTCCAGCAGAAACATCCCCTCGTACGTCACAGCAGCCACAACTCATCTCCTTCCAAACCGGTTTCCGGCGACGCCGTCACAGCACCTGCTGTGTTCCGCATGCCGACCAGACAACCAGTCTCACGCCTCTGGAAAAAACTCCGCTCGAAACAACTTCAACCCTGCCGCTCATCTCCACATCGCCAGACCGGACTCTGACAGCCGCAATCTTCAGTGATCTGCATCTTCAGTGATCTGCAACACACGAATTCGAACTGCGGGCCGCTGACGAAAAACGATCACCCTCGGGATCTCGTTGCCAAAACCAGTGAACCAAGTGATTTGGTCAACCGGGGGTCAGCAGTTTTGGGATCCGTTGGGAGTCGAACGTTTGTGCGAATCGCCCTTTTTGCCAAAGAGAACCATTTCGCCACTGCCCGAGGATTCAATTCGCGGGAATCCGCGACCTGAGCATCCACGGAGCTCTGTTGGTCTCTTGGTTTGGTTGGTTCTTGGCTTGGTTGGTCTCTTGGTTGGTCTTTTGACCTCAATTCCCCCGAACTCACTCCCCGCCTCTTACCAATCGCCACGGCGAGTGGCCGGTGAGGGGCGGTGGGGAAGACGGGGATTATCGACGAGCGGGATGGGAAATGCAACTCTGATTTCCCTGTTTTTTTGGGCTGGATTGGTGTTGTATCTGCTTGTCTTGGAATGACTTAAACAGCCTTGTTCCGTCCTTGTCTGTTCCGTTCTGACCAGTTTTGTCGGGATGGTCTGGGGAGCCAGTCCGGCGTCCGGCCGGTTCCGTCTGGAACCGGCCCAGGCCGGCGACCACAGGTCCTGAGGCGCCGACTTGGGCACTGTCGAGGGGTCAGCGGTACGGGCTTGCCGCTTGGTGAACTCCTGGCCGGATCCCCCCACGGTCTCGGGAATCCCCCGCACAACCGATTCAATCGCTCCAGTCTCCACTCTTTTGCGGGCCGGATAGTGTTCGTGTGTATTATTATGGGCCACCGGCATCTGGGGGCGACCGAGGAGAACGCCCGAATCGGAATGGTGACGGCCGAGCGGGACTTCGGCACTGCCGTTGCTGACAGCAGGGGCTTCGATCCCCCCGCCCCTCCCAGGCAACCGCGACGACCTCTCATGTCTGTTTGGACAGATTCTGAAAATGAGTTCACTTTGTCTGGGATTCCTGGGGCGCGGGGAGAGTCGTAGTGCCTTGTCCCGGCATGACTTTCGCCCCCCGCTCGATTACGATTTCCGTCTGGTTTTCGTCCCTCCGCGACCTCCCCCCCCGGGACTCCTCCCCATGCGCACACTGCTCGCCCTGCTCACGCTGGTTGCCTGGACCAGTTCCTCGTTGGCCGAGGAATGGCCCAATTGGCGCGGTCCCGGCCAAAACGGGGTGGCTTCGAGCCAGGATTTCCCGCTGCGCTGGAGCAAGACGGAGAACGTGGCCTGGGTGGTCGATTTGCCCGGCAAGGGGGCCTCGACTCCGATCGTGTCGCACGGGCACATCATCGTCACCAGCGGCGACAAGGAGCGAAACCTGGCCCTGTGCTACACCTCGGCCGGTGAACTGAAGTGGAGCCGGGAAATCGGCAAAGAGCGTGAAGGCAAGCACGCCAAGGCAACCGGATCCAATCCGTCACCTGTCACGGATGGGAAGACGGTCTTCGTGTATTTCAAGAGTGGCGACCTTGCGGCCCTGGATTTCGACGGCAAGGTGTTGTGGCAACTCAATCTGCAGGAGGAATACGGCGAAGACACGCTCTGGTGGGATCTGGGAACCTCCCCGGTGCTGACCAAGAAGCATGTTGTCGTGGCGGTGATGCAGACGGGGCCCTCCTATCTGGTGGCGATCGACAAGCAGACCGGGAAGCCCGCCTGGAAGCAGGACCGGGATCTGAATGCTCCCAGTGAGGCGGCTCAAAGCTACTCGACACCGCTGGTGCTCGAAGAGGGAGACCAGGAGACGCTGGTGGTGCTGGGGGCGGATCACGTGACGGCTCACAAGGCCTCGACGGGAGCCGAAATCTGGCGGGTGGGGGGGCTCAATCCGACCGAGCAGAAGTTCTTTCGGTCGATTTCTTCGCCGGTGGTGTGTGGCGATATCGTGGTGTCTCCCTATGCCCGGGGTTCGACTCTCACGGGGATCAAACTGGGTGGGCGGGGGGATGTGACCAAGCAAAACGTTGCGTGGTTCCGGGACAAACTGGGGGCCGATGTGCCGACCCCCGCCGCTGTCGGCGGCAAGATTTTTCTCTGCTCGGACCGGGGGGAAGTGCACTGTCTGGATGGCCAGACGGGAGAAACCGTGTGGTCGGGGGCGGTGGAAAAGAACCGGAATGCCTTCAGTGCGTCTCCGGTGCTGGCGGGGGGACGGATCTACATCACCCGGGAAGATGGAACGACGTTCGTCTTGTCGCAGGGGGACAAATTTGAACAGTTGGCCCAGAACGATTTGGAGGGGGAATTCGTGGTGGCCACCCCCGTGTTTGTCGATGGACGGATCTACATCCGGACCCGGGAACGGTTGTACGCCATTGGCGGTTGAGGGAGAGGGGGCGGCTTCGGGGAGAGTTTTCCCGGGAACGCCGAATTGACGGCGAATCGCCACTGTGCCGGTGGATGGACCGTAAGGTGCAGGCGGCCATCGGAACCAATTCCTGCACGACACCGGCCCCTGTCACCGGGAGGTGCGGAGGGGCCCAGGTGGTTCTGGGGTGGGGGGGCGGCGAATCTTAGGTAAAAATCTGTCGGGCAGCCCAAATTCATCGTCACCGGGTGAATTTGACGCAGAACAGCGATTGTGATTGCCCTGACCCCGAACAATCGCTCAAAATTTCAAAAAACCGGAAAAGTAGCGGGATTCATCTCGCAAATCAGGCTTTTTCCGGTAAGGTGGTGGTATCGGTCCGCGATCCTGCCACCTGTGGTACGGGGCCTCTGCCCCGTCGCCAGCACCTCTCGGCCGTTGATCCCCAGCGGTCTTTCCCGGGGATTCCGCCGAGGTGCCCTGTTTGTTGGAGAACCTTACGGATGATCACGCAACTCGACGTTGAAGCACCTCGTCTGCTCCCTTCGACTGAACTTCCGAAATACACCTACATTCCCGGTGCTGGTCTGCCGCATCCGTTTCGTGATCCGCGGGGCCACAGCCACAATCGCAAGAGCCCCGCTCCCCTGGCGCTCGAGGCCGACACCTGGGCCGAAAACCGCTCGTATCTCTGGGCGATCGACCTGTTCAACCTGGGTTACTATTGGGAAGCCCATGAGGAGTGGGAACGGCTGCTGCGTTCGACCGGGAACGACACCACCTGCGGGCGTTATCTGAAGGGGCTGATCAAACTGGCGGCAGCGGGGGTCAAGGTGCGGGAGAACAGCCTGCATGGAGTGCGACGGCACGCCGCTTCCGCCGGAGAAGTCTTCGCCGACGTGGCGGCCGAAGTGAGTGGCGAATTCCTATGTGGTCTGGAGTTCACCAAGCTGCAGTATGCGGCGGACCGGGCGGCCCAACTGACCTACAAGAACGCCTACACCGCCGGCAAGCCGGTGCGGGTCTTTCCGTTCATTCTGCAGCCCAACCCGCTGCCTCTCGCCTACTGAGTGGCGGCAGCGGAACCATCTGACCGGACGCCAATCTCATACCCCGGGGGACTTGCAAGCCCCCCCGCAGCGTCATCAAAGTCAACGCCAGTCTCCGATGCGTCGGCGGCTGGCGTTGTTCGTTTTTAAGGCCCTTGGGAGGCATTGGGCTTCCCGGAGGGCTGTTCCCTGAGCATTTCTTTCCCGCCCCGCTCTCCATGCCTGTGCACCCAAACCGCCTGATGCTGTTGGTTGGAAGTCTGTCCCTGGTGTGGGGGGGGTGGAGCGAACCGGCGCGGGCCCAGTCTCCGCCGCCCGTCTGGCAGGGGGAATACGCCGGCTCGCTCATCGACGCCTCGGGCCGGTCTCAATGGACGGGTTTGCAGGTGGTGGCCCAGGGGGCGGGTGAGTACCTGGGGTTGGAGCTGGCGGGGGGGCTGCCTGGCAACCGCTGGAATATGCGAGACCGTCACGAGGCGGTGGGGCGAGCCGAAGGAACCCCGACCCTGGTGCTGGCGTCGGCAGCTCACAAGTACGAGGTCGATGGCTGGCAGGTGCGGGTGACCGACCTGCAGGGGAAACCGGTCGGGACTCTGAACCGTTACCTGCGCAGCAGCCAGACGCTCGGAGCGCCCCCTCCCGCCAAGGCCATCGTGCTGTTTTCGGGAGGACCCACCAGCGAGCTGAAGAACGCGCGGATCACCCCCGAGGGACTGTTGCAGGTGGGGTGCGAGACCACCCGGTCGTACCGTGATTTCTGCCTGCATGTCGAGTTCCGGACTCCGTTGATGCCTGCCGCCCGCGGCCAGGCCCGGGGAAATTCAGGCGTCTACCTGCAGGGTCGATACGAAGTGCAGATTCTCGACTCGTTTGGGCTGGTCAGCCAGAACAATGATTGCGGCAGCCTGTACAAGCAGCGGCCGCCGTTGTTGAACATGTCGTTCCCCCCCGAGACGTGGCAGACCTATGAAATCGATTTTCGGGCGGCCCGCTTCGATCCGCAGGGGACCAAGACCGAACCGGCCCGGCTGACGGTCTGGCACAACGGCATCAAGATCCACAAGAACGTGGAGTTGACCGGGAAGACGGGGGCGGGGGCGGCGGAAGGCCCCGAGCCCCGGCCGATCAAGTTCCAGGATCACGGCGACAAGGTGCTCTACCGCAATCTCTGGATTGTCGAGAAATAACCGGAGCGAAACCCTCTGGTCACTTGGCCGGTGATTATGGCGAACCTCTGGGGGAGATCCTGCGATCACGGGAGAGATTGATCAGACCGCCTGGGCTTCGTGGAGCAATTCGCGCGTGGCGGGATGCTGGGGAGTTTCGAAGAGCTGCTCGGGGGGGGCCGACTCGACCACCCGTCCCTGAGACAGCACATGCACGACGGTCGCCACCTTGCGGGCGAAGTTCATCGCATGGGTGACCACCAGCATGGTCTGGCCTTCGCGGGCCAGGTCGGTCATGACCGCGAGCACTTCGCCGGTCATCCGTGGGTCGAGAGCGCTGGTCGGTTCATCAAACAGAATGGTCTCCGGGCGCATGGCCAGGGCCCGGGCAATGGCCACCCGCTGCTGCTGCCCCCCCGAGAGTTGGTGCGGCAGGCTGTCGAGGCGTTGTGAGAGTCCCACCCGGTCGAGCAGCGCGCGGGCCCGTTCGCGTGCCTCATCACGTGGCAGCCCCAGCACATGCACGGGGGCTTCCATCACATTCTCGAGCGAGGAGAGGTGGGGAAAGAGGTTGAACTGCTGGAAGACCATCCCCACCCGCAGGCGGATCTGGGCCAGGCTGGCGCGGCGGGTGGCCGGGGGATCCTCGGCGTTCAATCGCGCTCCTCCGACGTCAATCGTTCCCCGCTGGAAGGTCTCGAGTCCATTGATGCAGCGCAGCAGGGTGCTTTTGCCCGAGCCGCTGGGCCCAATCAGCACTCCCACGCCCCCGGTGGGAAGTTCCAGCGAACACCCCTTGAGGATCTCGAGCGCCCCGTGCCGTTTGACCACCTCGGCGATTCGCAGCATGCCACCCATCTCCAAATGCTCCCGGGGGGGTGAACCCGACCCGGGGACTGCCAGGGACTCTGTCAGGCCGATCGCTTGAGGGTGCGTTCCAGCCAACCCGATGCCAGCGACAGCGGATAGCTCATCGCCAGGTAGAGCACCGCCGCCATGGCGGCCGCCTCCAGGAACAACCCCGAACTTTTTCCCACGATCGAGTACTGCTTGGAGAGTTCTTCCACGGCGATGACCGAGCAGACCGAGGTGTCTTTGAAGAGGGCGATGAAGTCATTGGCGGTGGCGGGAATGACGGTGCGAATCGCCTGCGGCAGGATGATCCGCCGGACCGCGAGCGCACGCGACATTCCCAGCGAGAGCGCCGCTTCCATCTGGCCCCGGGGGACCGACTGCAGGCCCAGCCGGAAGATCTCGCACTCGTATGCCGAGTAGTTGATCGCGAGGGCCGCCACTCCCGACCAGAACTCGGAGATCGTCACACCCAACCGGGGGAGCACGAAGTAGATCACGAACAGCTGGAAGGCGAGGGGGGTTCCCCGCACCAGTTCGACATAGGCTCCCAACGCCGTACGCAACAGCCACGCGCCCCAGCCGCCGCCGTCCCCTCCCAAGAGTGGGGTTGACCACGACCGGCCGAGGGCAATCGCCAGGCCGATCAACATGGCCAGGGGCATGGCACAGCAGGCGAGCTGAATGGTGACCCACGCCGCCTGCAGCAACTTGGGAATCCACCGGCCCAGGTCGCGCCACGAGGGGAGTTCGCTGAGGCGCGGGGTCGAGTCCCAATTCTTCCAGACCTGGGGCAGCCGGGACTGGGTATCGTTCCACAGGCCGTGGCGCTCGTAGAGGGTCTGCAATTCCCCCCGATCGTGCAGGCGTTCGAGAGCGGCGTTGAGCTGTTGGCAGAGAGGCAGGTCGACTGCCCGCAGATAGATCACATACAGCCCTTCCGAACGGGGCGCGCCCCGGACTTCGAGATCGGGATAGAGCCCCCCCTGTTCGAGGTAGTGGGTGACCACCGGATTGTCCTGAACGGTGGCGTCGAGCTTCCCCTGCCTGAGCGACTCGAAGGAATCGATCGAGCCCGAGAAGCGGATGACGTCGCAGGTGGTGCCGAATTCTTTCGAGACCAGGGTGTCGGCGGCCGATTCTTCGAGGACACCGACCCGGAATCGGGTTCCGGCTGGCGGGGTACGGAGGCTCTCCCAGTCGGTCAGCCCGGTTTCACTGCGGCGGGTGCAGAGCCGCAACTGGTAGATGTAGTAGGGGAGCGATGTGCAGAACCGGGCGGCGCGGGGGCGGGTGAATTCATACCCATTCAGGGCGATCTCGATATCGCCCCGCGCGAGCACCTCAAGAATCTGTGACCAGTCGCATTGGACGTGCCGTTGGCTGGGGCGGTCGAGTTCGCGGGCGAGCGCCGTGGCCAGATCGACTTCGAAGCCGATGGTTCGCGCGGGATTGGCCGGGTCGGGGTAGAGGTAGGGTCCACCACCCTCACGGTCGGCACCCCAGGTCAGCGGTTCCGCGGCCGCGACCCGCCCGCTGATACCCAGATCGGCCCCCAGCGACAGGCCCAAGGCGAGGCCGCCACCCATCAAACCGAGGAAGACGCAGCGCCAGATCCGCAAGGTGGGGGGCTTTCGAGGGGGGGAACGGTCTGCTTGCCGGAATCGTTTCGTTCCGGTTTTTTGTGGTTGGCGGGGGGCACCCCAGGCCCGTTGGCAGGCCCGGCAGACGGGACCAGCCGCCCGGGGGCACTCCTTTCGACGGGGGCACCCTTGGCTTCCGGGGGGCGAGAAATGACCCACACTGCGGGGGATGGCGGTCCAGGCTGGTCAAAACCTCGACCCACGCACTTTTGCGATCCTACTCCAGTCCACTACCATATCCCAGCGAGATGTTCCTTCCGACCTGTTCCTGATTCCCCGGCCCAGTTGTGACGCGACAGACCTCTCTTTCCGCAGCCTACCGTTCCGGACAGTTCGCCATTTCGTTTGAGATCTTCCCGCCCAAGACGGCCGAGGGAGATGATGCTTTGTGGACCAACGTGGCTCCGCTGGCGGCATTCCGCCCGACCTTCATCTCGTGCACCTATGGGGCGGGGGGGAGCACGCGGGGCCGGACGCTGGAGCTGTGCGAACAGATCACCCAGCGGTTTGACGTTCCCGCCACCGCGCACTTCACCTGTCTGGGGGGGACGGTGGATGAACTGCGGGAGTGGCTGACTTGGGCTGGTCAGCATGGTGTGCGGAACATCATGGCGTTGCGGGGTGACGCTCCCGCAGGCCAGGCCGACTGGCAGCAGGTGGATGGCGGGCTGCGCTACGCCAACGAACTGGTCGAACTGATTCACCGGGAGTTTCCCCAGTTTGGGATTGGGGTGGCTGGCTATCCGGAAAAGCATCCGCAGGCGCCGTCGCTCGAGGTCGACATCTCGAACCTGAAGCGGAAGGTCGACGCGGGGGCCGACGCGATCTTCACCCAGCTTTTCTATGTAAACGACGCCTTCTACCGGTTCCGCGACCGGTGCGAAAAGGCGGGCATCCGGGTGCCGATTGTTCCCGGAGTGATGCCCATCCTGAACTTCGCGCAGATCCAGCGGATCACGTCGCTGTGTGGTGCCGAGTTGCCCGCTGACCTGTCACGCCGGCTGTCGGAAGTGCAGGACGACAAAGACGCCCAGTTCGAAATTGGGGTCGAATTTGCCGCCGAGCAATCGCTCGACCTGCGCAGCCACGGGGCCCCGGGAATTCACTTCTATGTGCTCAACCGGTCGACCGCCTGCGAGCGGATTCTGGGGGCGTTGGGACTGACGCCGTTGGTCGGGGTTTAGATTGGCGACGGCGTCTGGGGGCGGGAGTGGGCTCGGCCGCGGTCTTCAGACGATAGATCCAGGCGTTCCCCTGTTTTCCCGCCACCTCGGCGGCGTTCGTCTGCCGCAGGCAATACGCCGCCCGCTGGGCCAGCCAGCGCGGGATCTGGGCGGTGCGGGCCAGGTCGGCGGTCGTGAACTCGGCAGGGAGTTCCGGCGGCAGCAGGGCGACAAGGTCGGCGGTGGTGCAGAGTGACCGGCACTCGATGACGGCGGTCAGCGAGCGGTCGCACACCCGGTAATTCCGGCCCCAGCGCCGGCGATTGGCATGCGGCTGCCGCACCTCGAGCTGTTCGGTCAGCAGAATGTCGAGCGTCAGGCGGGGGTGGGGGAACACAGTCACAAAATGCACCAGGTCGTCAAACAGGTGCAGCCAGCCTTCGTGACGCGGACTGAGTCGGCCCCGGGTCTCGGCAGTGCTCCCGCGCTCGCCGGTGACAATCCGCCGGTTGAGTGCCAGCGGCTTGACGATGCGGACGGAATGGCTGGCCAGCAGTCGGCGGGTTTTGTCGCGCAGTGCTCCCAGTGACGCGGCCTGGATCTCGATCAGTTCGCCATCGCGTACGGCATCGATCCGAAACTCCCCCAGCGTGACTTCCTGGGGGGTGCCGTCCGGGGCGTAGAACTGCTTGAGCTGGCGGTGCAGGGTCGTCTCCATGACGTCGGGGATGGTACCGCCCGGGCCCCGGGGAGTCTGCGCCGGTTTGAGACAGGGGGACGGGGTGCTGCCATGGCGTGCGGAGAGGCTCCGGGACTGGTCCGAAACACGACCCTGTGTCAACGGCCGAAACGGAGCCGTTCGAACGCCCCGCTGTTCAACAGGCAGCTCGCGGGGCCGGTGAGCCGCACGATGCCCGGGTGATGCAGTTGGGCGGCAGCGGCGACGCGATCGGCGGGACTGGGGTGAGTATCCCACCACGAGGCGCTCTGCGGGGCCAGGAGCCGCCCCACCTGACGCTGACCGCGGTCGTCGAGAGCGGCGGCGTGGGCCACCACTTCGCGGCTGTACTTCGCCGGGGTGAGGTCGGTGGGCAGATCCCGCATCAGCAACCTGAGAAATCGCTCTTCGGCCACATGCAGTTCCGCCAGCCGCCGGGTCGTCACCGCGAACTGGGCCGAACCTGCGAGCTGGATCTCGTAGCGGTCGGCATCAAACTCCTGGCGACGCGTCAGGAACCGGCTCATGGAAAACGCCGCGGCCGTCAGTACCAGCAGATACATCCGTCCCAGCCACATCGTTCCGCGGATGACGACGGACAGCACCATGGCCGCCCGGCCGCTGTCGGGGTCAATCTCGCCCACCGAATCGGTGACGATCTCGGTGTGCACCACTCCCTCCAGCAGCCAGTTGGTCACACGCCGCACGAACGAGGAAATCCAGGAGGCTCCCGTCTGACTGAAATGCCCCAACTCATGGGCGATGACCCCCGCCATCGATCGCAGGTCGAGCGCGAGAAACAGCGGGCCACCCAGTGACAAGCGCAGTTCTCTTCCCTGCCGGATGGCGGCGGCATTGGCCTGCGGCTGCAGATGAATCTGTTGGGGGATGGGGGCCCCCACCTGTCGGGCGATGGCCGCCACGAAGGCATGCAGTACCGGATGCTCGGCGGGGCGCAATTGCAGGGGGATCCGGACTTTTCCAGACCAGCGAAACAGCGGCCGTACCAGGGCGTAGAGGAACCCCAGCAAGGCCACTCCGATCCCGAGATGCAGCACCCCACCCCACAGCAAAAGCTGCACCGGAACATCCCGGTCATCGGGCAACAGGTGCGTGAAATACCACCACACTCCGAGGGGAATTGCCACGATGGTGGCCGCGTAGACCAGCAACAGCAGACACAACCCCACCGCGGCTCCCAACGCCGCCAGCCGATATCCCCAGGTGGGACGGCGCTGCACCACCTGTCCCTGGAAGCCCGCCAGCAGTTGCCGGATCAGCTCGGATGATTCAGCCGGGGTCAGGTCCTGTGGTCTGGGGGCCGGGGGAAGCCGTCTGGTCTCGGGCGGCTCGGGTGTCGGTTCGGGTTCGGGGGGCCGGAGGACTCCATACGTGTCGTCGGTGGTGCATTCGGCCGGTGGAGCGACCCGAGACCCGCTGTCGGTATCGGGGGGAGAAGCAGCGGGGGCAGCGCTGGGCGGGGCGGGGGATGGTTCCTTGGCCACGGGGGTGGCAACGGGAGGGGAAAAGACCTGTTGGCAACGGGGACAAGTCACGTTCGTGGGGACCTGGTTTCCCGTCAGTTTGAGCCGCGCCTGGCAGGCAGGACAGATCAATTTGGTCGACATAACACTCTGCCGGTCGATCTGAAGCGTTGCGGATGCACTGGTCTCTGCCCCAGGGAGGGGACCTGCCGCAGGTGCCACCCGGCCTGGGGACCCCGGCCGGCAAACTGCCAGAGCAGGATGAGCCAGATGGACCAATCGACCCATCGTATTCCGGGTCGGGTTTCGAGGAAACCCGAGTACTGGAGTTTTTGTGACCGCGTCTCAGGCGGTTGCCGGACTGCGTGCGTGTGGTCAGCAACACACCGTGGCCCTTTCCTGGGTCCGTGGCGGCGATCTTCCGGGGGCGGTACGATCGGAAGTGAGGCCGTCGTTGTCTCTTCAACAGGCTGTCACCAGCGTGCTTTGACCGGGGGAATCTCACGTGTTGCGTCTGCTGTGTCTGTGTGGCCTGGGGCTCTGGCTGGGACTGGGAGCATGGCTGGAGAAGGAGGCGGCTGCGCGTCCTCCGAACATTGTGTTCATCTTTTCGGACGATCTCACCTGCCAGGCGATCAGCAGTTATGGCGATGAGCGCCGGTTGCTGCAGACGCCGCACATGGACCGGCTGGCCCGCGAGGGAATCCGGTTTGACCGTTGCCTGGTCACCAACTCGATCTGTGGTCCCAGCCGGGCCACGGTGCTGACGGGGAAATACTCGCATCGGAACGGCTTCTACAACAACAGCAACAGCCGGTTCGATGGGTCGCAGACCACCTTTCCCAAGCTGTTGCAGGCGAATGGTTACCAGACGGCCCTCATTGGAAAGTGGCACCTGGTGAGTGAGCCGACCGGGTTCGATCACTGGCAGATCCTGCCCGGCCAGGGGATTTACTACAACCCGCCGATGCGCCGCAACGGGCAGGCGGTGCAGACGCAGGGTTACACGACCGATGTGCTGACCGACCTCTCACTCGACTGGCTGCGGCAACGCGATCCCGGCAAGCCCTTTCTGCTGATGTGCCAGCACAAAGCGCCGCATCGCGAATGGTCCCCCGCGCTGCGGCACCTGGGCTGGGACGAGGACCGCCAGTATCCGGAGCCACCCACCCTGTTCGAAGATCTGGCGAACCGCCCCCGGGCGGTGCGCGATCACGACATGGGCATCGCCACCAGCTTTTCCGACCTGGATGTCAAACTGCGGACCCCGGGCAACCTGAATGCCGAGCAACTCGCGGAATGGAACCGCTACTACGGACCCCGGAACGAGGCGTACCGCGCCGCCAAGCTCTCGGGACGCGAGCTCGTGCGATGGCGGTACAACCGCTACATGCACGATTACCTGGGATGCGTGAAGGGAGTCGACGAGAGTGTGGGCCGGCTGCTGCAGGCTCTCGATGAACAGGGCCTGGCGGAGAACACGATCGTGGTCTGCTCGTCCGACCAGGGATTCTTCCTGGGGGAGCACGGCTGGTACGACAAGCGGTGGATCTTCGAAGAGTCTCTGCGGACTCCCTTGTTGATCCGTTGGCCGGGGGTCACCCGGCCCGGCAGTGTGAATTCGCAGATCGTGTCGTTGGTCGACTTCGCGGGGACGTTTCTGGAGGCGGCGGGCGTCCCCCTTCCGGCCGACCTGCAGGGACGAAGTCTGCTGCCATTGTGCCGGGGGGAGACCCCGGCCGACTGGCGCACCAGCCTTTACTACCGCTATTACGAATATCCCGAGCCGCATCATGTGCGGCCGCATTACGGGGTGATCACCGACCGTTACAAGCTGGTGCACTATCACGCCCCCGATGTCGACGAGTGGGAACTGCTCGACCGCCAGGCCGATCCGCAGGAGACGCGCAGTTTCTACAGCGACCCGGCGTATGCCGACACGGTGCGTGAACTTCAGGCCGAGCTGGTGCGATTGCGCCGCGAAGTGGGTGATGAAGCCCCGCCGCCCCGGGCCGCGTATGGTTCCGAACGGTTTGACAACGAGCCAGAACCACCCGCCAGGCCCAAGTAGCCAAGAAGCGATTGGCCGGCCGTCGCACGGCTTGAGTCGGTCGAAACCTGCTCAGGGACGATCGCGGCGGCGGACTTCCACCCGCCCGTCGGCATGGGCGGTGAGGTCGAGGATCTGGTCGTCCAGGTTGATGCCGGTGATCGTCAGCGAAGGCCAGTCGCGGGGAAGGCGGGGATGGACGGTGTAACCTTCGGGGGTCGGTTGAAACCCGAGAAAGCCCTGCAGCAGCACCTGCGGCACCAGCACGCTTTCGAGGAATTCCTGATCGAGACCCAGTCCCCCGGCTGTGCCGCCCCCCTGCAGTTTCCCCCGGCCCGGCTTCGCATAATAGGCCCGGTAGCCCCCTTCCGTCTGCACTTCGCGGAACCAGGTCGCTATCTCGCGCAGGCGGCGCCAGGCATCCTCGGGGCCATTTGTCTGGAGTCGGGCCATGAGGTCGTGGTAACTGAACCCCAGCACGGCTCCGCCATCCTGCACCTGGTCACCCCAGGGGACACTTTCGGGTGACGTCCACGCCCAGACATAGGTATCGATGTTACGCCGCGTGGTGGCGCGGGGAGCGAAACGCCAGTGGTAGATGTCGGCGCCCCGGGAGGTGTCTCCCGCGACGTCGCGTTGTCCGTCGAGCCAGGCGAAGATGTCGCGGGCCTGACCGGCACTCGCCAGGCCCGCGTGAATCGCCTCGAGGTTCACAAAGCTGAAGCCGTAGTCGTAGGCCTGCCCGGTCGCATCGATCCAGCCGACGAACCGGCCTGTCTCGCGGTTCCAGAACCGGGTTTGAAAATCGAGCCGGATCTGCGCGATCAGGGTCGACAACGCGGCCAGATCGGGAGCCGCCACATCCGTCGGCACATTCCATTCCGGATGCCGGGCGATCGCCTGTTCGAGCGCGAGTTGGGCCTTCAGTGCGGCAGACAGGGAAATGGTCGCCAGGGCGTCATGACCGCCGAAGGGGAGCAGGTCCCAGTAGTTGTTTCCGACCCCCAGACCGGGGCGGGGGACGTTTTGTCCTTTTTTCCCCTTGGTCAGACCACTGCGGCCGTCGTGGCCGACCCACGTGACGTGGACATGCTTGTCTTCGCGGACGTGGAACTCGCGGAGGGAGAATTCGAGCGCCTGCCGCATTCGTCCGATATTCCGCCGCAGGAAGTCGAGATCGTGGGTCCAGACGAAGTAGTCGTGGCAGCCCTGGAGGAAGTTGGAATTGGTGATGGGGTGCCGGGTGTCGATGGCGGTGAGCAGCGACTTGAGATCGAGTTCGAGCCCCCGGGCGTGGTCGATGCGCAGGCGGTAGCGGGTCAGCAGACCGGCATGACCGGGCTGCCGCCAGAGGGGAATGTTGGCGAACTGCATCTCGCCGGGGAGCGGAATGGAAACCGCGCGGTCGGCCGGCCACGATGCCTCCCCCTCGAGCAGCCACTCGATGGTGGCGGTGGTCTGCGGCCGAGCCCCCCGGGCTCCCCATTCGAGTCGGGCGAACGGGGCGACAATGGTGCCGCAGCGGAAGGGAGGGGTGACGAGGGTGATGGTGTCGGCCGTCGCTTTGAGACGCAGGCCGACGGCGGGGTCGATCCCCCGGACCTCGGCCCCGGCGATTTCCCAGCCGTCGGTGTTGGCGAGCGGCTTCAACCCAAACGCCTGGATGGCCCAGACTTCGTCGGCGATCGCAAAGTGGAAGCCCCGGCCCGTGCTTTGCTGCCAGGCGGGAAAAGGCCAGCCTTCGCTGTGGGCCATGCCGCGATGCTGCTGCATCGAGACGTAACCCTCGGCATCGATCCGTTTTCCCAGAAAGGCGTCGCGGTACTGGGGCCGCCGCTGGGCCGAGGCCCACAGGCTGGACTGCGGCAGCCAGGCATCCCAGAGGGTGCAGGTAATGAACGAGCCGGGATGGTGCAGGCGGTGCAGTTCATTGAGCGCCCCCATCTCGACCTCGTGACCGGGGACGACGAACTGGGGGAATTCATCGGCCGCGATGACGCTGCCCAGCGTCAGGCTGAGGAGAGACCACACGCAGAACAGCGATGACAGCGGGCGGAACATGCGGAGATGGAGACTACGGGCGAAGGGATGTCTTGCCGGGCAGGTCGGAATCTTCATGACGGATCGCCTTCAGAACCACAGCGGCGAACTTCGGGCGGGCACGGTCCCTGGTTGGGGACAGGGAATTCCGAACAAACGAAGCCGCCACTCGGGGTGATCCGAAAGGCTGGACGTTGCGTCAGTCCTTCGGGGGTATGAGGTGTTTCAACTGAAGGACCTGTAGTCGCAGAGGGTCCTGGGGATCGGAGGAAGAGTACGACAGCTTGAGTGATTGCAGCACCGGGAGTTCGAACAGGGGGGAGAGGTCCCGTACGGCCGTTTCCCGGATGTCGAGAGAGACCAGCTTCCTGGCATCTTTGAGCCGTTGCACGCTCGAGATCGGGGCCAGGATCGCCTGCAGGCTTTCGAGTTGGTCGACTTTCAGATCATCGAGACTCTCGACGCCACTGCGATCGATGATGAGATGGACCAGGGGAATGTCGGACAGTGGGAGGAGACTGCGGATCTGACGGCAGTTGAACATTGTCAAGACCCGCAGCGATGTCATCTTTTTGAGGGGGACAAGGTCGTAGACTGAAGATTCATCGATGTTCAGTTCTTCGAGACGCAGGTCCTGCAATGGTTCGAGCGACAGGACGCGGACACGACCGAGCGACAGTTTTCTGAGTTGCCGGCACATTGCCAGCGGATCGAGTTTCTCGACCTGCGTCCCCAGGATGTCGAGGCTCTCCAGTGGCATCTCTCTCAGGGGTGAGAGATCGCGGAGCGGAGAGTAAATTACGCGCAGGTGCTTGAGTTTGAGTCCCCGCAGAGGGCTGAGATCGGCGAGGAGTCCCGGTGTATCGGGACTCTTGTGACAGAAGATGTCTTCGACATGCTTCAGATACGGATTGTCTTTCAAGGCTCGCAGGGGAGACAGATCGCGTACTTTCTCGATTCCCAGCATGAACCGGACATGCGGAGGGTGACCATGCACCTGCAGTTCATCCAACATTCCGGGATTCAATTCTTGCAGTTTCTGACCGATCTGCTGGTATTGCTGGGCAACAGGGAGTGAGCGGAGTTGCTTGTTCCAGTCATCAAACTCGCGGCTGTGAAACCAAAGTGTGAGATCCTCCGGCTCAGTCTCTTCGACGGCAGGATCTGTCGATTCGGCCAAAGCGAATTTGTTCCGGTTCGTCTTTCCCGCCGTCAGGCGGATCGGGAATTCCTGCGTTTCAAACCGGTCCTGCGACAGTCGTATCTGATAGGCCCCCGGCAGGGCCTGCAAAGTCACCTGTCCCTTCTGGGCCGCACCGCGCGTGACAACGGTTCCGCGGTCATTCACCAGTTCCACAAACGCATCTCTCGGCGAGACTTCGAGGACCAGTGTCGTGGGGGCCGGGCGACTGACCAGCCACCACACCAGCACAAGCGCCAGCACGGCGGTCGTCGCCAGCGCTCCCCAGAGCCAGCGGCGCGGCACCAGGGGGAGCCGGGCCGTCGACCGCGCACTGCGCGCACGGACTGGTGTCGGGTCAATGGTCAGCCCGGACCAAACCGCGTCGGAGTCCTCGGATGCGGGGACGCTGCTCTGGGCTGGGTTGCTGGAACCCCTGGGGGATTGTGTCGGGGCTGCGGCCAGTGACGGCCCCTGTGTCTGGAACCGTCGCAGGTCGGTCAGCAGGTCGGCACAAGATCGGTAGCGCTGCTCGGGAGACTTGGCGACCAACCGGGCAAACATCTCGTCGAGTGCCGGGGGGACATCGGGACGCAGTGTCCGCAGGGAGGGGATGGGGGCCGTCTTGTGCGCGATCAGCGTTTCGACCGGATTGGACCCGCGATACGGGGGCTGGCCGATGAGCAGGAAATAGAGCGTACAGCCCAACGAGTAGAGGTCGGAGCGTTCATCAACGAGCCGGGCGTCCGAGGCCTGCTCGGGGGACATGTAGTCGACGGTTCCCAGACCGACCCCCGTCGCGGTGAGTTGGGTGGTGGTCCGGTCGGTCGAGGAGTCGGAAGCGTCTGGACTGAGGGAAATCGCGAGTCCCAGATCGAGCACTTTGACCTGACCCGATTCGGACAACAGCAGATTGCCGGGCTTGATGTCGCGATGGAGGATTCCCTGGGAATGGGCCGACTGCAGTCCCTGGGCCACCTGTTGAATGCAGTCGACCGCCTGTGCCACGGAAAGCGGGCCGTCTTTCCGGATGCGTTTCGAAAGATCCTGGCCGGGGACCAGTTCCATGACCAGAAACCAACGCCCCTGTTGCTCCTCGGCATCGAGGGCTCTGACCAGATTGGGGTGGCTGACCTGCGAGGCCAGACGCACCTCCCGTTCGAACCGCCGGATGGCGGTCTTGTTCCAGCAGAGTTCGGGAGACAGAACCTTGAGGGCGACCGGCTGTTGGAGCCGGCGATGACGGCCGCGGAACACCTGTCCCATCCCACCGGCCCCCAGCGGCTCTTCGAGCCGGTAGTTGCCGATCTGCAGACGGTCTCCCGCGCCCCGCAGCACCATCTCGGCCTGAAAGCGGGTCAGGTGATTGGCAGCGATGAGCGCGCGGGCCAGGACCCGGGGGGAGCCTGGCGATCCAGCCAGTTGCTCGCGCAGCACCTCCCGTGGGACCAGCTCAAGTTCGAGAAGCCGGCGGGCGAAGTCGCGCAGTGACAGGGGGGGAGTTGGAGGCGTTTCCCGGCTGGAGAAGTGGCCGCGGGGTGGGCCTCCGCCAGGTGCCGCGCTCAGTTCGACGGCCAATCCCTGGGCCAGAGTGAAGACCCGCGTGATCCGTTCGGTCTGGAGGGGAAACCGGTGGGTGTACTCGGAGGGTCGGACCGACTGCCCGTTGGCCTGACGGTGCTCCAGCTCGAGCAGCAGCAATTCCGCGAGCAGGGGGGCCTGCAGTTCGTCGGGGATCTTTCCGAGGAACTGCTCGATGCGCGGAGCCTGGTCCAGCCGCAGGCGCTCGGCGAACCGATCCACGAGGCGGTCAACAGTTTTGCTGAGGTCAGGGTCCACGGGGGCGGTCGCAGGGGAATCACACAGGCTCGGATAAGACGTCAGTGTGACGGAGCCCGTGGGTGGAAGGCAACCTCAGGAAGAGATGGTTCGCGAGGGAGCCGCGATGGCACCCAGATCCAGGATTTGTCCGTCACCCACCGGGCCGCACTCCCGCGTGCAGCAAGGGGGCGAAGCAGGGGACTGCCACGCGTGTGTTGGACACAACGTCACGGCGGTTCGGCAGTCAGAAAGTTCCGGGTCGCACGACCAGTGCAGGGGGGCGTGCGTCGGCTCAATACACCTTCCGCTGGCGGGACGAGGGAATGTCGAGCGCCTTGCGGTACTTGGTGATGGTGCGGCGGGCGAGGTTGTAGCCCTGCTTGGCCAGTTCGGCCATGAGGGCATCGTCGCTGAGGGGATCGCTCTTGTCTTCTTTGTCGACAATTTCCCGCAGCTTGATCCGGATGATGTCCCAAGCGACCTCTTCCCCTTCGGCGGTGGTTGTCCCGCCGCCGAAGAACCGCTTCAGGGGGAAGATGCCGCGGGGGGTCTGGATGAACTTGTCGTCGACGGCACGGGAGACGGTGGTGACGTGGACCCCCACATCATCAGCGATCTGCTGCATCTTGAGGGGGACGATGTACTCGGGGCCGTTGACCAGGAAGGGGACCTGGCGGTCGACAATCGCCTGGGCCACACGGCGGACGGTCGAGTAGCGCTGCTCAATCGATTCGATCAGCCACTTGGCCGCCTCGATCTTCTTCTTGATGTATTCGCGGGTCTGGGGATCGGCCTTGCCGCTGGCCAGCAGCTGCCGGTAGCGCTTGCTGATCCGCAGCCGGGGGGTGTATT
>Ga0315904_10001044_pt1 | contig 43863 bp, 33 predicted proteins | sample LakEriMetagenome_6_FD_203529 | JGI IMG/M metagenome (GOLD analysis project Ga0315904, IMG submission 203529) | Freshwater fungal communities from buoy surface, Lake Erie, Ohio, United States - Buoy 12 MA120 | ecosystem: Environmental > Aquatic > Freshwater > Lake | place: USA: Lake Erie, Ohio... | reverse complement strand
GGATTGCAGATCGTAATTTCTGCACGATCCCGTTTATGTTCGACATCCATGGGCGGGGCGCGTGTTTCGCGATTCGTCAACACGGGAGCCTCAAAGGCACGCTTGTTGGACGCCGACGAAAAATCGGCTGTGGCTCCACTGGGATGGTGTATGAGCAGACCATCGCCCTGACAGGGCGGGACGAGGGGCAGACGCTGGAGTTTCGACGGATCACCGTGCAATTGACTCAGGCGACACGAGATGGGGATGTGGAACTCCACATTCTGACAAACCTGCCTCAGGCAGATGCCGACGCGGTCGCGATCGCCGAACTCTATCGCCAGAGATGGACGATCGAGACGCTGTTTGCGGAAGTGACCAAAACGCTGCAATGTGAAATCCAGACACTGGGCTATCCCAAGGCGGCTTTGCTTGCCTTCTGCCTGGCGCTGCAGGCATCGAACGCTGTGGCGGTTCTGAAGGCGGCCCTTCGTACGGTGCATGGCGCGGAAAAAGTCCAGCAGGAAGTGTCAGGCTATTTCCTGTCGCTCGAGATCAAAGGGGTTTATGCCGGCATGATGATTGCGATTCCGGACAAACACTGGAAACCGTTTCGCAAACTTCCCCTCCCGAAGTTGGCTGCGCTATTGATCCGGATGGCCAGCCACGCGAAGCTCGCGAGATACAAAAAGCATCCGCGCGGTCCCAAGAAGCCACCCCCGAAAAAGACGGCCTACAAAAACGGTGGCCACGTTTCCACGTTCAAGCTGATCAACGGGATCGAGTGATCATGTTGGAAGCCCTGCCCTTTCGGCGCGGTGTGTGGAGGGCGCGGATTGGGGGTTTCGATGCAGGGGGTTGGGTGGCCCAGCATTCGGTTTTCGATCGAAGCAGATCCAGCGGAGCGGACACGGAGGTCCTCGCTCCCGCCAGCCGGGTGCTGGTCCCACGCGGCCCGCTCTGTGGAGGGGCACGGATTGGGAATTTTCGAACGAGGCGCTTCGAACGGATGCACGGGGCGCCTCACGGCCCCCGCTTCAGATCATGTCCAGCTTGCGGTGCCGGGTGCGGGGAGGTTTGCTGCAGTCGGCACAGAGGCCGTAGACCTCCAGCCGGTGCCCCGTCACCCGAAAACCAAACTCTTTCGCGACCTGTTCCAGAATGCCCGCCAGCGGGGCGTTCTCGAACTCGGTCAACGAGCCGCACTTGCTGCAGATGAGGTGGTCGTGTCGCGGATACCCGTAGTCGTGCTCATACACATCGCGGTTCTGCGTGCGGGCGACCTTCCGCAGCAGACCCGCCTCCACCATTTCGTTCAGGGTGCGGTAAACCGTGGCCCGGCTCACCCGCTTCCCCTCTTTTTGTCCGGCGAGTTTCTGACCGGCGAGACGCTCGACAAGTTGGTCGCTGTCGAAGTGCTCGTGGTGCGAAAACACCTCGGCCACCACCAGTTCCCGTTCACGCGTCAGCCGCATCCCCCGGGTCACGAGGTACTCGCGGAATTTGTCTGCCGGGCTGACGTTTACCGCGATGGCGGCCAAATCACTCACGGGGGAATCCTTGGCGAATCAAACGGTCGTGGCTGGCGGCCGACCGACACCGTCGTCGCCCGGCGACTTCCCTACGAACTGGTTACTTCCTGGGCCAGGCTCGACAGCATGCGGTCCACCGCCAGGCTCAGACGTTCCGGAGTATCGTAGGTGCCCGCGGCAATGGCCGCCTTGATCTGCTCCAGACGCTGTTCGCGAACACTCCCGGTGCGACTGGCCGCGTCGAGCATCCGGGCCGCCGACGAGATTTCCACCTCGTCCTGCGGGGCCACGAACTGCGGTGCCGCGGTGTGTGCCGGAGCGGCAGCTCCCCCCACCCGTCCGACAGAGAACGCACCAGACATCGATCCGAGACCACGAACTTCCATGTCAGTCACTCCTGGTTGCCGTCGAAGAGAGTGCCGCCTCCAGGCAGCTCAACCCTCCACCGGCGTGGATTATACCCCACGCCGGAAGAGACCTGCAACATGCGTTCCAAACCCTTCGCATCAAACTCCCCCACCCGATTTTGGCAGGCTGGAGACTCCCAGGGCCTCCCCGATTTCCCCAGGTTTCCCAAACCCCACGATCGCGGCCGAAACCCCGGGGTGGTTCAGCACGGCCCCAATTGTAAATTCCGGCAGAGTCATCCCCGCCGGTCGACCCGCCACCCACTGCCGGGCCCATGCCAGGTCCCGCTCGTAAGTCGCCAGGGTGAAGAACTTCGTGACATGGGTGTACGGGCTGGGGGGAGCCAGCAGCAGAGCCCCCCCGGCATACACCCGGATGCCAAATACCCCCATCCCCAGCCTGGCACATCGGGGCACCAGGGCGTCGACCGCCACCTCCCCCACCGGAGACCGCCCCTCGGGAGGGGAGGCCAGCAGCAGGGCATTGATGGGAAGTTGAATCGTCTGGAAACGCCCGGTCTCCACCACCTGTTGCAGCGCGGCGGGATCCCCCAACCCGGTCAGCCCGATCAGATCGGTCAGGCCCAGCCGGCGGACCTGCTCGAGCCCGTCGAGAATGCCGCCGGGACGCAGCACGTCGTCGACCGACACCGAAGTGGGCAATTCGTCGGGTGTGGGGGTGATGGCGTTGTGCAGTTGCAGCAGGGTGACCCGGGGGCGTCGCAGGCGGGCCAGGCTCTCCCGCAGCGAGCGTTCGATCGCGGCGGGATAATCGACGGCGTCGGCGGGGGTCAGCCGGACTTTGGTCGCCACCTGCACCCGGTGGTGAGCGTCGAGTTCGGTCAGCACCCGTCCCAGGTTGGTTTCCGACCAGCCTGCTCCATACCCGGCGGCGGTGTCGAACCAGCCGATTCCCCGGTCGAGCGCCTCGGCTACCGTGTCACGCTGCAGCCGTCGGTGCTCGGCAGTTCCCTCGATCGTCAGCAAGCCCGCGACCGGTCCGCAGCCAAACGCGATGGGGCCGAGGGAAAATCCCGTTTGACCGAGGGGGCGCGACATGAGTCTCGATTCGGGAGAGGGTCTGGGATGGGAACGGGGGAGTGGGCCGCCGGTTTCCGCAGGCAGGGCGGGGACCAGAACACCGTCGCCGGTCGAGGTCGGCGGCGGCAAGGGGGGGGCGATATGAATAGAGTACCTCGTCCGCCGATGGCTGCGGGGCTTTGTGCGGGCGATTGTGGGGAAAACCCCGAGTTGGAAGTTGGCTCTCCGGTGCCCGACTGAGGACTTGCCCAGCCGTCGTGGCCCGGGAACGTGCCGAGGCCTGCGAGAGGGCGGGGTGCAGAGGATCCGGTCGAGCGGGGAATTCGGGTTGTCGCTTGTTTGCGGGGGGGAGTTGGCTACACTTTCAAAGGTGCTAAGCGGGAGAATCCTTCCCGGATTCAATACGGTGCCAGAAGAGAGAACGGTGTCTGGAGTTGTCTGAACCAGATGATGGACTGGCCTGTCTGGTTTCCCTGGTGTCTCGACAAGGAGAATGGATCGATGCGTAAGTTGCTGGGAGTTGTGGCGGCGGCCCTGGTGCTGCCCGCGGCGTTGATTGCGGCCGACAAGGTGGAATCGGGTTTGAAGGAGGGGGCCAGCGTCCCCGCGTTCAATGTGCGTGACGTCACCGGTCCCGCCAAGGGCGAGACCCTCTGCTACCGCTGCCGGTACGGCTCGCGTCCCACCGTGACCGTCTTCACCCGCGACGTGAACGACAACGTCAAGTCGCTGGTCAAGAAGATCGACGGCAAGGTTGGCGAGAACAAGGACAAGAAGATGGCCGCCTTCGTGGTCGTGCTGACCAGCGACCCGGACAAGGTTGAGCCCAAGCTGACCGAGATCGCCACCAAGGACCAGATCAAGAACACCCCGCTGACCGTCATCGAAGGTGACGCCGGCCCCGAGGGCTACAAGATCGCCAAGGACGCCGAAGTCACCGTCATGATGTGGGTTGAAGGCAAGGTCAAGGCGACCCACGCGTTCGGCAAGGGTCAGTTCGACGCAAAGGCCGTTGACGCCGTCATCGCCGACACCGCCAAGATCCTGAACTGAGCCCGCCCGCTCCCCTGGGGGAGTGTGTCAGACTCACACGCACGAGACACCGGCCAGAGATTTCCCTCTCTGGCCGGTGTTGTTCTTTGAGGGGACGACCTGCGTCCCGTCCGATTCCCGGAACCCCGGGAGGGGATGTGATGGAGACTCCCGCGCTCACCGGCTACCATCCGCAGGCAGACGCTCTCCGATTTCCTCCCTCTCCCCGGGAGCTGCGTGTGACCGACATTTCCAACGCTCCCGCCACGACTGCAGACACCGATCCCTCCCAGCTCCCCCGGGTACTGGGTCTCTTCGATGCCACCATGGTGGTCGTCGGCTCGATCATTGGGTCGGGCATCTTCGTCGGGAAAGTCGGCTCGGTCGCCAAGGCCCTGAATGATTTCCCGCTGATCGTCGGCATCTGGGTGACGGTCGGCATCATCACTCTCTGCGGGTCCCTCGCACTGGCCGAACTGTGCGCGATGCTTCCCAAAGCGGGCGGGCCGTATGTCTATCTGCGCGAAGCGTACGGGCCCCTGACGGCCTTCCTGTGGGGCTGGACCGAGTTTTGGGTGGTTCGCACCGGATCGCTTGGGGCTCTGGCCTGCGCCTCGGCCATCTATCTGAACCAGGTGATTCCCATGAGTGTCACCAGCCAGGAGCTGGTGGCCATCGGCATCGTCGTCGGCCTCTCAGCCATCAACTATTTCAGCACCACCCAGGGGGCCTGGGTTCAAAACGTGACCGCCGTCTGCAAGGTCGGCTTTCTCGCCGGGATCATCCTGCTTCCCTTCCTGCTGGGGCACGTTGACACCGCCAACCTCGCCTCGAGTTCCGAGCTGACCCAGCCCGCCAGCACCCTCTCGGGCACCTGGCTGATGGCGGTCGGGGCGGCGATGATGGCGGTCCTCTGGCCCTACGACGGCTGGATCAACATCGGCCCGGTCGCCGAAGAAATCCAGGAACCGCAGCGGAATCTCCCCCGCGGCCTCGCCATCGGAATGGCGATTGTGATTCTCGTCTACGTGGGGGCCAACATCAGCTATCACCTCACCCTCTCGATGGATGAAGTGGCACAGAGCGACACGATCGCGTCGGATGTCTTTCGCAAGCTCTTCGGCGAAACCGGGGCCAAGATCGCTGCCTTGGGAGTGATGATCTCCACTTTCGGAGCGGTCAACTCGAACATGTTGACCGGTCCCCGCATCTATTTCGCCATGGCCCGCGACGGCCTGCTCCCCCGGGCCCTCTGCCAGGTGCATGAGGCCTACAGCACTCCCGCCAACGCGATTGTCATCCAGGCGATCTGGACGGTGATTCTGATGGTCGCCTTCTACGGTTGGACCAACAGTCCCCGCGACACCTTCGACGGTCTGACGGATTCGGTGATCCTCGCCGGACTGATCTTCTACGCACTCACGGTCGCGGCGGTCTATGTGTTGCGAAAGAAGCTTCCCCATCTCGAACGCCCGTACCGCACGTGGGGCTATCCGGTCACCCCGGCCCTGCTGCTGATCGCCTATGCCGGAGTGTTTTTCTCGAAACTGCTCTCGGACTACCAGCTCACCCTGGCTGTGCTGGTGCTGATCGGTCTGGGGGTCCTGTACTACTACCAGTGGGGGCGCAAGTTGGCCTTGCCGCTGGAAAGCGGCAAGACCCCGTCCTGACCTGGCGCTGTCGTCCCGCCCGGGGAATCCCCACGGCTGGGGTCTTGCACTCAGACGTTGGGCAGGCCGTAGGGGGCGCGATAGGGCTTCTGCAGATAGGTGTCGGCTTCGGGAGCGTCGACGAATCTCCCGGCGGCTGCGTCGAACTCGAGCCGGCCCCGCGTGCGGAACGCCGCCTCGCCCAGATGCACGAGGGCACAACTGCGGTGGGCTGTCTCGGCGTTCGCCCGGGGAACGCTCCGGTCGCGGATGGCCTGCAGAAAATTCGCCATGTGCTCTTCGTAGCCTTTCAGTCCCCGCAACTCGCGCCCTTCGGTTGGGCCCGGGGTCGCCTTGTCTCCGAGGAAGACGCTGAACGCCCCCCGCCGGCTGAAGATCATGTAGCCCTTCGTGCCATAGAAGACATTCCCATTGTCGAACCCGTGCAGTCCATACGCGGTGAAGGGGTAGTTCTCGTAGATCAGCAGCCGGCCGTCGGGGTACTCGTACGTCACATTCATATTGTCGGGGTATTCGCTCGCATGCCCGGGGAGCATCATCCGGCCGCCGCGGGCCGTGATGAACTTCGGCAGCGTCTGCACCCCCAGTCCCCAAGCCGCCATGTCGAGATCGTGGATCCCGTCATCCCCAATTTCGCCGTTCCCATAGTCGCGGAACATTCGCCAGGTGGCGTGAAACCGGTGGGGGTTGAAGGGCCGCGAGGGGGCCGGGCCCAGCCAGCGGTCGTAATCGACCCCCGCCGGTGGGTTTCCATCGGGCAGCGGGCGAACCTCATCGCGCAGTTCGGCTGTCCAAGCTTTGGCGACCTTCACATCGCCGATGATTCCGTCCCGCAGCAGTTGTTCCGCCTTCGCCGTCACCGGGCTGCTGCGCATCTGGCTTCCCTGCTGGACCACCCGGCCATGCTTTCTGGCGGCGGCAATCACCAGGTCTCCTTCATGGAACACATGCGAAATCGGCTTTTCGATGTAGACATCTTTTCCCGCCGCCATCGCGGCCAGGGCGATCGGCGCGTGCCAGTGATGGGGCGTGGCGATCACGCAGGCGTGGACCCGGTCGTCAGCCAGCACCTCTTCGAACCGGCCGGTCTGCTGCGGAGCGGGAACCTGCGGAATGATCTTGGCGCTTCGCGCGAGCTGGGCCGGGTCGACGTCGCACAACCAGGCGATCTCCACCGCGTCGGACTGATGCTTCACCAGTCCCTGGATGTGATGCCCCATGATGCCGCCGCAGCCAATCAGCCCCAGCCGCAGCCGGCCCGAGGTGTCGGCGCCGGCTCCCTGCACGTGGTTCCAGGCGGCGGCCGAGGAGAGCAGCGAGGCCGCGCCCGCCCCGGCGGTCAGAAAGTCCCTGCGATTGGCCTGCTGCGCCATGTGCCACCTGTGAGGTCGAGAGGAACAATTCAAGCCGCCGGGCCGCCTGCGGGCCCCCTGGTTAAGCGAACAACTCGTGGATCGGTTCGCCGTGATAGATGTGGTTCGGCCGATTCACGTCGTCGTGCCAGGCGGCGGTCGCCGGGATTCCCAGGGCGTGGTACATCGTGGCCGCGAGGTTCTCGGGACGTTGCGGGTCGCGTGACGGATAGGCCCCCATCGCATCGGAGGCCCCGACCACGTTGCCGCCCCGAATGCCCCCGCCGGCGAAGAAGACCGACTGCACGGCTCCCCAGTGGTCGCGTCCCGCCGCGTAGTAGGAATCGGCCAGCAGCGAGATCTTGGGGGTCCGGCCGAATTCCCCCGCCATCACGATCAGAGTGCTGTCGAGCAGACCGGTCCCCTTGAGATCGTCGAGCAGGGCACACAGGGCCCGGTCGGTGGGGGGGAGTAGCTTGTCTTTCAAACGGGGAAAAGCATCACCATGGGTGTCCCAGGTTTCATTGCTGCCGAGATTGACCTGCACCATGTTGACCCCGGCCGAGACCAGCCGGTATGCCATCAGCAGCGACCAGCCAAAGCTGTTGCGGCCATACCGTTCCTGGGTGGCGTCGTCGGCATGGGTGACATCGAACGCCTCTCGGACGGAGGGATCCGACAGCAGCGAGATCACGCTCTGGCGGTGCTGATCGTACTGGGTGCCGTTGGCCGAGCGTTCGAGCTCTCCCCGTTGCCGGTCGACTTCCCGCAGCAGGGCGAGGCGGTCAACAAACCGGCCCGAGGTCAGTCCGGCGGCCAGGGCGATTTCGGGAGCCTGGTAGACCCGGGCATCGGGAGACGCGGGAGGCTTCTTCGACTCGTTGGGAAAGGTGTATTCGGGATAGGCCCCGCGCCAGAACGGGTTGCCGTAGGGAGAGGCCTCGATGAAGAACGGATCGCGTCTCCGTCCCATCTGACCGCCGTATGCTCCCGGGATGACCCCGCCCGACCAGTGGACCAGCCGTTCGGGAAGCACAATCGAGTCGGGCAGGTTCGGCGTTCGTGCGGGAAGCTGGTCGCCCACGATCGAGGCGATGGAGGGCCAGTCACTGGGGCTGGTCTTGCGGTCGCCGCTGAACCCGGGCGACGCGACACTGCGCCCGGTGAGCATGAGGTAGTGCCCCAAGGTGTGGTCGTTGGTGGGGTGGGTGAGGGAGCGGAGCACGGCCCAGTCGGAGCTGCGGGTCGCCAGCCGCGGCAGATGTTCGCAAATCTGCAGGCCGGGAGTCTGGGTCTCAATCGGCGAGAACTCGCCCCGAATCTCGGCGGGGGCTTTCGGCTTCAGGTCGAAGCTCTCGTGCTGGGCCAGCCCGCCGGAGAGAAAGATGTAGATGCACGACTTGGCGGTCGCTTCGGCCGTGACCGCTGGGGCCCCGTGGAGGGGGTGGGGCAGGGCGGCCCCCCCCAGCAACCCCAGCCCCCCGGCTCGAATCGCGGCCCGGCGCGAGAGGGCGAACGACGACCAGGAACTGTCGGCAACAAGAGGAACCATGGCTCAATCCGCAACAAGACCAGCGAGCAGCAGCCGGGAAGTCGCCGACTGGCCAAGACTGACCTGCGGAACACGATTCCCTCACCCCGAATCGTATCGGCCAATCCTGATGGATTCCAGAAGAAACCCCGCTTCGCGGCGGTCGTCCGGTACCAGCCGGAACGGGAATGGCGGACGGAGGGCCAAGGCTGCAAGAAACAGGGAACGCCTTGCGTCCCTCCTCGCAGGTGTGGCTGCGGATGACAGGAAGGCCGAGGGGTGTCGCACGGCACGCCAAAAACCGGCTGAGGATGATGTCTGGTTGGCCAGAATTCACCCAGGGAACCGGAGAGGCACACTCACTGATGGACTTCCGATCGAAATGTCCGGGTCAATGCTTCAGCGGATCGAGCTGACCGGATCCCAGCCGGCCATCGAGGCGCCGGGGGCGAGGACGAAGATTTCCACGCGGCGATTCTGAGCGCGGGCGTTGGGGCTCTTCGAGGGAACTCGCGGTTGGTGCGGGCCGTAGCCGGCGACTCCCATGCGGGTCGGGCTGACCCCGGATCCGGTGAGGGCGTGTGTGACCGAGATGGCCCGGTGGGCCGAGAGATACCAGTTGTCGGGGTGCTTGGAACGGGTGCTGGCCTTGGCGACCCGGGTGTCGTCGGTGTGGCCAACGACCAGCACGTTGAGCTGTGACGACTCACCAGCGTTCAGGATGCGGGCGAACTCCTTCAGCAACTGCTGGGCTTTGGGGCTGAGTTCATCGCTCCCCGAGGCGAACAGCAGATCTTCACGAATCTTGCTGACCCCGGTCTGGGGATCAAATTCAAATCCGGGGAACCGCCGGGCCAAGTCCTCGAAATTGCGGCTGGCCTCATCCGACAGGGGGCTGGTCTTCATGCTGACCAGTTTGTTCCGTTCGCCCATCAGGTTTTCGAGGCGGGCCCGCATCGTCTCGCCATTGGCGGTCATCTCAGCCAACTGGGAGTCTTTTTCCCCCATCAACGCCATCAACTGCTGGCGTTCGGCCATCAGCGACCGGTTCTGGTCGTAGAGTTGCCGTGCCCGGGCCTGCGCCTGGTTCAACTGGTAGCGGGGCACCGAGTTGCAACCGGCCAGCGGCAGGCAGCAAACCGCCAGCGCGACCAGGCAGGGCACTCGCAGGAATGAAGGCATGGACGGGACTCCTGGACGACCGAGACGACTGGGCCAGACTTCGCGACGAAGGACGCGTCGGGGGGAGTACGGTTTCTGGAAACTGAAACTCGCCGCCGACCGGAACAAAACGAAGAACTGGCAGAGGTCTCGGACGGAAGCCGTGAGGTGGGAAACTCAGAGGACATGCCGCCTGAAGGCGGCTGAACCACCCGGAGTCCGCTGAAGAAGTCGCGAACCGACCCGGGTTGCGACGGGGTTCTAGCAACTTGAGAAAAATCTGCCAAGACCGATCATTTTGCAGAAAAAAGAAGATCGTCCCAAGCGATTCAGGATCTCCAGATTCCCCAGACCATTTGCGCTGTCCAGGTTCCAGGGGGCCCAGTTTACCCAGGCTGGGGCGTTCGGCCAGCATTCGCTGTCTGATCGGATGGCTCCTCCCGGTGGAACCCGTCAGAACTCGAGACCCCGCAGCACGGCACATGCAGGTAGCCGAAGAGGCTTCGGGGAGGCTGTTATTGTCGAGGGTTGCCGCAACGCAGTCCGCTGGCGGGGTGATTCCAGCGCAACAAAAAACCGGGTGAAGCAAAAGCCTCACCCGGTCCGGGTACGAGAATCGCAATTCACCACGGTCCGTCGTTGCGGAAACTCGTCGGAGTTGACCCCTACTTCTACTTCGCCGGCACCATGTCGATGAATCCGATCATCATTTCCTGCCAGGTCTGATCACCCCAGGTCACATCTTTTTTCGGGTCGGGGTTGTGGGGATTCCCGGCGGAGTTGTCGAAATGCGCCGTGCATTCGATGACGGTTCCCTTGGGGAGCCTCAATGGCTGCCGCAGCCCGTATCCGGTCTGCCAGTTGAAATCGTACTGGGGCATCGACATCAGCACTTCCTGTCGGCCGTCGGGGTAGATGGCCTTGTATTCGAAGTCTTTTCCCCGCAGGTGCATGTGCGGGGCGAACGAGAGCAGTTCGACGTCGTAGGGGGCGCTGAAGTGCGACAGGACCTTGTGGTTGGAATCGCCCGCCGGAATTTTGAACCGGGGATTCATCACCCCCACCATCTTCGCCTCCCGGGCAGGCGGCTGTTTGTGGAACTTGAACGCATACTGCGAGCGGTCCTTCTCTTCCTTGCCGGTCGCGGTGTAATGCATCTCCCAGACCAGAGTGGCTCCCTTGGGGATCTTCCGTCCGATCTCAGCAGGGTACATCAGAGGGGTGTTCCCCGGGGCGGCACCATCGACCCAGTGATCGCGGAAGTCGCGTTTGCCCTTTTCCCCCGGCAGCTTGTAGTAGAGGATAATGTGATGCACGGCGGCGCGGTTCCCCGGGCGGGCTTCGGCAGCCTGCAGCCACATATCTTCGGTGAAGTTGGTGGGGGTCTCGAAGTAGAGATAGGGGACCACACCCTTGGCGGGAATGGTGACCTCTTCGGGAAGTTCAAACACCACATCGGGAGTCCCAATGCGCCAACCTCCCGAGTTCTGGGAGAGCTCGATGGTCTTTGTCGCATCGCCAGCCGGCAAGCCGTCGTCAATCCAGGCAAGGAGTGTGTCGAGCTCGGACTGGGTCAGCCGACGTTCGTCGTGAAAGCTGCCGTAACGCTCATCGGCATGCCAGGGGGGCATCCGCCGCTGCTGAACCACCTCGCGAATCATCTCGCTCCAGTTGCGGGTGTCTTCGTAAGACGCGAGGATAAACGGGGCGGCTGAGTTCGGCTGATGGCAGCCGCTGCACTTGCGTCCAATGATGTCGGCCACCGCATTGCTCCAGGTGATCTCCCCCTTCGCCGCAGCACGGCGGGTGCGGGTGAGCTTACAGCCGGCGACCTCGGTGCGGTCGACCTCGATCTTGCGGTCTGCCAACAGTTCGTCGATGGCCAGAGCCAAGTCGTTGCGGGAGGGCTCATCACGCTGGACCCCGTAGCCGTAACGATCGTCAATTCGCCCCTGATATCGCACCGTTCGCTGGGAGTCCAGCAGAAATGTTTCGCAGGTTCGGCTGGCCTGCAGGATATCGGCACCCACCTGCTGGGGGTCGCACCACACAGGAAACTTCAGTCCATATTCACGAGCATGGCGGGCGATGGACTCTGGGGTATCACCGGCATGTGAGTTGATAGCCACGAATTGCACGGGCCGATCGCGGTACTTGTCGGCCAGCTCATTGAGGATGGCCAGATACTGGTTGCTGATCGGACAGGAAGTGTTGAGGAAGGTGACGGCAATCACCCGGGCCTGCTTGAAGTCGTACAGACTGACCCGCTTTCCTTCGGAATCCGTCAGCAGGAAATGGGGAATCTTGCGTCCAACGGCCGATTCGGCAGGTCTGGTTCGAGGGGCGGCTCCATCAGCCTCAGCACCGAGCCCTGCCTGACCGAGCCACATCAGAAACAACAGGCCGGCAATGCCGTGACACAACAGACGGGAGACAGACAGCAGAGACATCCACAGACTCGCATTTGAAAGAGCAGAAGCCCCCAACTTGTGGATCCTGATCCGACAATTTGGGGTGAGGACCACTCATTCTACCTGTGGGCGGTCCTCAATGTTTCATCGTATTGTACCAACATCAGCCATGACTCCAAGTAAACGTAGACGGATGTCAGTGTGTTGAGAGAAAAACGACACGGCGTGGGGGAGTTGGGGCCTTCCCGGGACTGGTTTGTAGAACGTTCTGGACCGCCCATTGTTTGGGACAGCCGACTTGCTGGTTACTCCAGCACTTCCTCTTGCACTTCCACTTCGACATCGAAGCCCAGATCGGCAACGAGCGGCTCGGGAATGCTGGATTCCGGAAGAGAGGTCTGACTGGGGCGCGCGGGGGCCCCAGGCTTGCGGGAGGGGGGAGGTGCCGGGGGGGTATAGTTTCGGGTCAGGGTTTCCCGCAGGTCGGCCACACAGGTCGCGATCGAGATAACCGCTTGCTGGAAGTTGGTGTGGGTCGAAGCAAGCGGGGCGTCGTTCGCGAACTTCTGGCTGGCCTTTTCGAGATCCGAGAGTTTCTTGTGCAGCATTTTGAAATAGGCCAACGGGTCGTCGACCTGGCTCTCGAGGGCCCGCGACAGGTCGAAGACACTGCGGACAATATCCATCAATTCGGGAAACTCCTCGACCTCGGGGGAGTGTTTGACGAAAGTCCGCACCATCCAGGCGTGAGCCAGCAATTGTTGGCAGCGGGCGACGTCGGCGGCGGAGCAGGCAGTGGTGGAAGAGTTCATGTCAGCACGGGGGGACAAGGGATCAGGGAAGGGACGATCGGTCTACTGGTCTTCGGGATCAGATTCGTGTCCAGAGTGAGTCGATGCGTCTGGGGGAGTGGGTTCGGATTCGACCGGCGGATGGACGATGACCGCGGAGTGGCCGGGGGTTGCTTCCGGCCAGATGTTGGCCTCAATCTGCCCAACCGGTGTGTCGGGCCACAATTCGACCCGACAGTGCATGATGAGAATCTGACAGGCCGGATCTTGCTTGTAGAGCTCAAACAGGCTCCGCAACACCATCCATGCCCGATGATCATCCCCCCGTTCCCGCAGCGCACGCACCTGTTCGGTCCCCCGGCGAACAAAATGCCGGGCCGACTCTCCCAAGTCTGCCTCCAGTTCCTTCAGGAGGCGTTCGGTCAACTGCAGCAGTGGCTCCTGTTCCGGGTCGGTCGCCAGCACATTCCGCAGGTCCGTCAGGATTTGACGTGCTCGGATGAGGTTTCCCTCCTTACGGAGAGCGGTGGCCCAGTGGATGAGCCGTCGCGGTTCGGAGTCGTAAAGGGTGGAGTTGTTCTCGTCGCGGGATTTGTTCCGCAGGCCGAGCCTGACCTTGCGGGTGACTTCATACAGTTCGATTTCGTCGAGCAGTGGTTTGACGGTGCTGCTCCAGCGTTCAGGATTCCGCGCCAGCAGCGGCTCGAATGCCTCCCTCCGGGCCTGCAGGTAATTCAGCCCTTCGCCCTGCTGCATGAGTTTCTGGCCGCGGGCAAACAGTTCTTCTTCCGAAGGGGCGCGGGGCCAGAACCGCCACATTCCCCACAGCAGTCCGGCCAGCAGCAGGGCCAGGACGGGCCCACTCGAAATCTTCTCGAGGATGGGGTGTTGGCGGTTCTGCGACTCCAGTTCGGCCCGCATCAAACCTTTCATCAGAGTTCCCATTCCGCCACCATCCGGGACGAGACCCGATTCGTCGGAATCCACCGAGGTTTCTCCCTCGGAACCGATGGTGCGACCTGGGTGGGGTCTGTCGTAAGTTGTGGGCGAATCGTGTGTGGCGGGGGTGTGCGTGGTGGCCCCCACCGGAATATCTTCTCCCTCCCCGTTGAGTGTGAGACCCTCCCGCGGGGCCAGCGCCTCGCGCTGCAGCAACTGCTCGATGTGCCGCAGCAGAACGTACGCATCGGGAAATCGCTTCTGAGGTTCTTTCTCCAGCAACCGGTTGATGGTGTCGTCCACCCGCGGGGGGAGTTCGGGAACAACGGCCCGGGCCTTGTCGAACAGTCCAAACCGCTGTTTGTGCAGCACATCCACCGTGTTTTTGCCTTGAAAAGGAGGTCGTCCCGTGATCATGACGTACAGCAGGATGCCCACTGAATACAGGTCGCTCTGTTTGGTGGCCCGCTTCCCCTCGGCCTGTTCGGGCGACATGTACTCGGCGGTTCCAATCACTCCGCCGGTGATGGTCAACCGCTCGGCATCGAACAACTGGGCAACACCGAAGTCGGTGAGGCGCAGATGGCCCTCACGGTCGACCAACAGGTTGGAGGGTTTGAGGTCGCGGTGAATGACGCCGTGGTCATGCGCCGCTTTCAGCGCCCGGCAGATCTGGGCGGCGTAATCGAAGGCGGTGCGCCACGGCAGCCGGCGTTCACGCCGCAGCAGGGCCAACAGGGTTTCACCATCGATGAACTCCATGGCGAACCAGGGAGACTCCTGGTCGATGCCCGTGTCGTACAGGCGAACAATCCCAGGGTGGGAGAACTTCTCCATCGCCTCGACCTCGCGACGGAAACGATCGACGAACCCCGATTGGCGGGCCAGGCCGGTTGAAAGCACTTTGATGGCGACCTGTTGCCCGGTCTCGGGATGTTGTCCAAGGTAGACCTGACCCATCCCCCCGGCACCCAGAAGTTTCAGCACCTCGTAGGGGCCAATGTGAGTTGGCAGTGAGTCGCTCATGGGAGGTTGGGACTGGAGGGGCAGGAATGCGGAAGATTGCGGGGGGGACGACGCGGCAGGTCGGGCGACACAGGACAGGTTTGACCCCCCTTCCAAACGCATCATACACTGACTCCGGGAGCACTGTCCCCTGCTGTCCCCACCGCACCGTCTCCCCCCCTGGCGTCTCCCTTCCTTCATCTGGTCAACCAGTTGCATGCCTGCCGAGCCGTATCTCTTCCGACTGGGTGAGCGGTTGTCGCGGGGACTGGCGGGCCTTGAACCAGCACGCCGTGAACGGCATCGCCGGTTTTTTGTCTCCCGGCAGAATCCTGACGGCGGGTTTCGCGGGCGTGATGATTGTTCCGACCTCTATTACACCGCGTTTGGTGTTCGCGGACTGGCGTTGCTGCAGGGACTGGATAGCCCGGTCTGTCAGCGGCTGGCCGACTATCTCGCCCGGCAGACCGAGATGCATGTCTCGGTCATCGACCTGGTCAGTTGGCTCTACTGTGCCCTCATGGTGCAGTTGCACGGGCAGCTCGACGTGCTGGCCCAGGCCCCCGCCGACTGGCCCGACCGGCTGGCCCAGTTGCTGGAGAGCTTTCGTACCCCCGACGGAGGCTACGCCAAGACGCACGAGGGGGCGGCGGGCAGCACCTATCACACTTTTCTGGTGGCCCTTTGTTACGAGCTGATTGGGCGCAAGGCACCGGGGCCAGACGGGCTGCGTCGGTTTCTGCTCGAGCGGCAGCGTGACGATGGCGGATTTGTTGAGATCGCCCCCATGCAACGCAGCGGCACCAATCCGACCGCTGCCGCAGTGGCGGTGTTGAACATGGTGGGAGCCATCACGCCGGGGCTGCGGGGAGATATCGAGGGATTTCTGGGAGATGTCTGGAGTGGAGAAGGGGGCTTCCAGGCGAACACCCGGGTGCCGTTCCCCGATTCGCTGTCGACCTTCACCGGGCTGTTGACCGCGCTCGATCTGGGACTGTCGGGACCGGCGCAACCCGCCGCCTGCCGAGCCTTTATCGATTCACTCGAGTTTTCTGAAGGCGGTTTTCGCGGTGCCCTCTGGGACACCTTGGCCGACGTGGAATACTCGTTCTATGCCCTGGGCGTGCTGGCACTGTTGCCCGAAACCGGCATTTCCCTGTCGGTGTGATTGCGCGTTCTCACCGCGCGGCCGCAGTCATTCGGCTGCGTCGGTCATTTACTTCACCCGATGTTCGCGATCGTTGTTCGTGGTCATTCGTCAGCCGAGTCGTCCGTGGATTCACTCTCTTCGGCGTCGGTCCCCGCGGATGGAGTGGTCGCTTCCCCCATCAGTTCCCTCAGCAGGACTGTGGCATAGCAACCGGCGGGCAGGGTAAAGCCGACCTGCAACGAGCTGGCGTCGACCTCCTCGAGCGCGAGGTCTGTAGGCCAGACCAGCGCGGGACGGCGCGTTCCAGAGGTGAGGTGCGGGTACCGCAGAAACGAGTCACGGGTCAAGCCGGCACGGGTCAGCAGGCGATCTTCATCCGCCCGGGTCACCCCCTGAGCCTCTTTCATCTTAGGGCCGAAGATCGGGCCGGCCAGGACCGTCTCATGGGCACTGTACCGGGGCTGTTCGCGATCCAGATCCTCGACAACGAATGGCCCCCCTGAGGCAGTCACCTGCATCACGTCCCCAACCTGCAGCTGGTGGAGTCGTCCGCTGCGCAGCCGGTCGGATAGCCACACGTTGAATAGGGCCGACTGCACCGACGAGAGGGCCAGCCGGTGCAGGAACTTGCGGCGGGCTCGGGGAATGTCGTGCGGCCCCTTGGTTCCCCGTAGCAGGTCCCACCCGAGGCGAAGCGTTTCGAAATCTCGGCCGAACCGCTGCTCGCCGAAATAGTTCGCTCCGCCCCGGCTGGCCAGTTCAGGAATGATGGCCCGGGCCCGTTCGAGTCCCGCCGGTTCGATGTCGCGGATGACAATCGAAAACCGGTTTCCCTTGAGATGCCCCGGGCGCAGCTTGTTGCGATGCCGTCCCGTCTTGAGCAGAGTGATTTGTGGATGATCGATGCCGCACAACCGCGACTCGCACTTTGCAGGGATTGAGACAAACTGCCGGGTGATGGCGTGCCGGTCTTTGAGTCCCGCCACACCGATGTCCTGGTGACCGATCTGCAGCATTCTCGCGAGGTGGCTGACCAGTTGTTCGGCGGCCAGTCCCCGCTTCTCGACCCACAGATAAAGAAACTCCCCGCTTCCCTCGGGGTGGTAGGCGGGAATTTCCTCGACGACGAAATCCTCGGGACTCCCTTTCAACCGGCCGCCACAGCCGGGCCAGGCACCCGCCACCCGGGGAAGGGGATCGGCGGCCCAGGCGAGGTCGGGCGGAAGCGCGGGAGAGAGAGTCATGCAGGGTCCAGAGGTTGGGGGCAGAGAAATTGCCGGGGCCTGTTCGCAGCACACCAGTGCGAATTGCCGCCGGGGGAGATCAAAGAGTTGTAATTCCCCAGTGACAAAACTGCACGGCCAACACAGTCGAAGGCAGTGGCGTGGAGCTCACTCCCTCCGGCAGGCCACCAGACCTGTCAGCCGCTCAAACTCCAGCAGAGGCGGCCGAGAATGGGCTGTCCTCGACAGATTCCCAACCACGGGGATCGGCAGCGGGCCGCTTGCCCGACCGCGGTCGGGGTTGGAAGATAATCGCGAGGGCAGCGCCGGCCCGTCTCGTGCCAGACATCGTCCGCTCGAAGGAACCCTGTTCATGTCCGCGAAATTCGATCTGACCCAGTACGACCTGCACGTGACCGAGGTGCATCGCAACCTTCATCCCAGTGCGCTGTACGAGCATGCGATCCGACATGACCCGCGGGCGTTGATCGCCGACAATGGCGCGTTGGTGGCCTATTCAGGCAGCAAGACAGGGCGCTCTCCGCGGGACAAGCGGGTGGTTCGACATCCCGATTCCGAGCATGATATCTGGTGGGGGACGGTGAACATTCCCCTTGAGCCGCGCACATTCGCCATCAACCGCGAGCGGGCCCGCGACTACCTCAACACCCGCGAGCGGCTCTACTGTTTCGACGGCTATGCCGGGTGGGATCCAAAATACCGACTCAAGGTACGGGTGATCTGTTCCCGCCCCTACCACGCGCTGTTCATGCACACGATGTTGATCCGTCCTCAAAAGGATGAGCTGCGCGACTATGGTGAGCCCGACTTCGTGATTTACAACGCCGGATCGTTTCCCGCGAACCAACTGACCGCCGGGATGGGTTCGAAGACCAGTATCGACCTGTCGTTCGAGGATGGCGAGTTGGTCATCCTGGGAACCGAGTATGCCGGCGAAATGAAGAAGGGGGTCTTCACCGTCATGAATTACCTCGGTCCCAAGCGGGGAATTCTCTCGATGCATTGTGCTGCGACCTGTGCCCGTGAAACAGGGCGGTCATCGCTGCTGTTCGGCCTGTCCGGGACGGGCAAGACCACGCTCTCGGCCGATCCCAAACGCCTGTTGATTGGGGATGACGAGCACTGCTGGAGCGACGATGGCATCTTCAACATCGAGGGGGGCTGTTACGCCAAGGCGATCAACCTGACCGCCGAGAGTGAGCCCGATATCTACCACGCACTCCGCTTCGGCGCGATCCTCGAGAACGTGGTTGTGCAGGAGGATCATCGGGTGGATTTCGGCGATGCCAGCATCACGGAGAATACCCGCGGGGCGTACCCCATCGAGTCGATTCCCAACGCCCGTGTTCCCTGTGTGGCGGGGCATCCTGCCGATGTGGTGTTCCTCACCTGTGACGCTTTCGGCGTGTTGCCCCCTGTTTGCGCCCTCACTCCCGATCATGCGATGTATCACTTCATCAGTGGCTATACCGCCAAGGTTGCCGGGACCGAGGAGGGAGTCAAGGAGCCTTCGGCCACCTTTTCTCCCTGCTTTGGCGGGCCTTTTCTGGTCTGGCACCCAGCAAAGTATGCCGACCTGCTGGCCAGCAAGATCCAGCAGCACAAATCGCGGGTCTGGATGGTGAACACCGGCTGGACCGGCGGGGCATATGGTACGGGGAGCCGGTTGAAACTGCGGCATACCCGGGCGATTCTCGACGCCATTCATGACGGGAGCCTGGCCACGGCCCCCCGCCGGACGGATCCCGTGTTTGGGGTCGAGGTGATCACGCGTTGTCCTGGAGTTCCCGACGAGGTGCTGTGGCCGCGCGACAACTGGAGCGATCCCATCGCGTATGACCAGGCCTCCCGCCGCCTGGCTGGACTGTTCACAGCGAATTTCGAGAAGTACGCTGCAGGCTGCACCCCCGCGGTTCTGGCCGCCGCTCCGAACCCGGGGGCTTGATCGCACCTCTCCGGACGCCGGGCGCCCGCAATGCCGGGAGGGGTGGGCTTGTTCCTGACCTGGTGAATCGAACGGATGACGCAGCGCATTGGGATTGTGACGGGGGGGGGGGACTGTCCCGGACTGAATACGGTGATCCGCGCAGTGGCCAAGGCGGCCAACCGCCGGGGCTGGGAGCCCCTGGGCATCGTGGGGGGCTATGAGGGGCTGCTGGAGCCCCAGCAGACCCGTCGGTTGGTCGTGCGCGAACTCGACGGCCTGCTGACCCGCGGGGGGACCATCCTGGGAACCGCCAACCGGGGGAAGTTTTCGGCCAAGGTGGGCCATGGCGAGTCGCGAGATTTGCCGCGAGACTTGTTGGATGCCACGCTCGAGGGCTTTCGCAAGCTGAAACTTTCAGCTCTGGTGTCGATTGGCGGCGATGGCTCGCTGAGCATTGCCCGGCAGATGTTCCGTCATGGAATGCCGATTGTGGGGGTCCCCAAGACCATCGACAATGATCTGGCGGGAACGATCTTCACCTTCGGATTCGAAAGTGCGGTCGACTGTGCCACCGATGCGGTCGACCGTCTGCAAACCACCGCCGAAAGCCACAATCGCGTGATGGTTCTGGAGGTGATGGGGCGGTATGCCGGGTGGATTGCAATCTACGCGGGGGTGGCCGGCGGTGCCGATGTGATCCTCATTCCCGAGATCCCGTTTGAATACGAACCGATTGTCCGGAAGATCTCCGAACGCCAAAAACAGGGGAAGCAACACACCATCGTGGTGGCAGCCGAAGGGGCCCGGTTGAAGGGAGGCGGATTCGTGACCAGTGCCCAGACGACCGGGACCGGTGAAGCCCGTCTGGGAGGGATTGGGAACCAGATTGCCGCGGAACTGCAGCAACGCACCGGGAAGGAATCGCGCTGCTGCGTGCTGGGGCACCTGCAACGGGGGGGACGGCCGGGGACATTCGACCGGGTGTTGTGCACGGCGTTTGGAACCGAGGCAGTCGAACTGGTGGTCCGGCAGGAGTTTGGCCGGATGGTTTCGTTCCTGGGGACACACGTCGGCTCGGTTCCACTGGATGAGGCGGTCGACACATTGAAGACCGTGCCGACCCACGGGGGGCTCGTACAGACCGCCCGGGCCCTGGGGGTCTGTCTCGGAGACTGAGCGGCGACCCTTTTCCACGCCGATGGCCGAGGATGCGCCGGACCGAAGGGTTCGGGGCGGGAAACGGACCGCCGCCGCTCAGAAAATGAATGCTTCGTGTCTAGACTTTGTCCAGCATGGGGACTGTTTCGGTTCCCTGATTCCCCGCCCATTTTCGTGCGTGCGCTCATGAACGACCGTCCCTCCCATCCTCTCGCGACCACTTCGAATGTGCTGCTCAGTGATGAAGCTGCCGTGCAGCGGATCCTCGGCGAATCAATTCTGGGGCTTTGGGATGTGGTCAACAACCTGACCCGGATTCGTCCGTCGAAGGATGACCGGTACCGCGTGACAATCTTTGGCTCGGCCCGCACGAAGCCTGGGACAGAGATCTACGAAGAGACCAAGCGATGTGCCGCCGTTCTGGCCGAGTTGGGCTGCGATATTGTCACCGGGGGAGGGCCAGGGCTGATGCAGGCGGCGAATGAGGGAGCAGCCGAAAAGGGGGGGGTTGAGTCAATCGGCATCCGTGTTGATCTGCCATTCGAGCAGGGAGCCAATGCCTTCGTGCAGCAGATGTTCCAGCACCGCACGTTCTTTACCCGACTGCACCAGTTTGTGCTGGCGTCGGACGCGTTCATCGTGGCGCCGGGGGGCATTGGTACGTTGCTGGAGGTGGCGATGATCTGGCAGTTGCTGCAGGTGCGGCACATCACCCACATGCCGCTCATTCTGATGGGTTCGATGTGGCCCGGGCTGATCGAGTGGGCCCGGGCGTCAATGCTGGTCTACGAGCCACCGCTGTGTCACCCTGGGGATCTGCTGATTCCCCAGTGCGTGTCGGACGCCGAAGGAGCGATCGCCCTGATCCGCGAGCATCACGCCCAATGGCAGCGTGTCAACGGCTAGCCCCAAACGAAATCGAGCGCCCGCTTCACATTGAGGCGGCGGAAGGTGAGATTGGATCCCGGGTCGTGAGCGGCGTGTCCGGTCTTCTGGAAGATCGCCAGGATTGCCTCGGGCAGAGTGGCTCCCACGGGCTTCCAGTCGAATTTCCGCAATGAAATGGCCTCACGCAGCAGCATGGCGGCCCCACAGGCCAAGGCGTTGGAACTCGATGTGGCTGCGGCTGGAACGACCAGATCGACCTTGCGGTGCCGATCGAGATAGATCACTTCGGCCTCCGGGGCTGGCGCGGGACTGACGGGTTTCACGGCTCCAATGGCAAAGCAGTGCGGCTGGCAAGCGGGCCACGAGATACCGTCGCGGAAGTCATGATTGCCAGTAGGAGCGCTGACCCACAGTCCCAGTTCCCGCAGCCGTTTAAGGGGAGCGTCGATCCCGGTGGGGACCGGTTCACTGTGGGCCAGATCATCCACCGGTGCGAGATTGACCGTGGTGATGGCATACCGCTTATGGTGACGGACAATCCACTCGAGCCCTTTGGCCAGGGATACGCTGTCACTCACGTGACAATGACAGCATTCGAGCGCCCGGATAACCGCCACCTGATTCTGATAAGCAACCCCCCAGCGTCCCTGATGATTGAGGGACGACGGGATCCCAATGGTCGATCCATGGTATCCCCTCCCTTCGTGGCGGGGATCGTCGTCATCGCTGACACTGTCGTAAGAGACCCTGACCTTGGGAATGCCATCGACGGGGGTTGACCATTCGGGCATGTCGAGCTTGCAGCCGTCGTCGACGAGGGCCAGAGTCTGACCGCGTCCAAATGAGAGACGGTCGGCGTAGGCCCGCCAGGCTTCGACGATACCTGCATGAACGAAACTGGTTGGCTCAACCGGTTCCCCGGCCAGCAGGAAACTCGGCAGAAAACCCGTGAGTCCCATGGTAAGAAGCCACTGCCGGCGTGACAAAAAACCGGTGACCGGTCCCTCTGGTGCGTCACGGGAAGGAACGGTGCGTTCGGCAGACATGGGGCGGACTCGCGGCAGGGAAACGCCAGAAAACAGCCCCGACATCCTGTCACGGGATTTCGGCGTGAGGAGGCAATTCGGGAGTGACAGCCGATGTGTCGGGAAAATGGACCTGTCCCCTTTTTTCGGTGCCGGGGACGAGTTGTGGGGTGGTGGTGTGCTGGTCGACAATCCGTCTCAGGTCTTCAGCGTCGAGAAGTTCTTTCTCGAACAATTCACGGCTGAGTTGCTCGAGAATGGCCCGTCTCGACTGCAGGAGCGTCTGGACGGTCTGGCCTCCTTCGTCGATGATCCGCTTCACTTCGAGGTCGATCTCGCGACGGGTCTGTTCGCTGTGCATCTGGTCGGCCACCGGGGCGTAGCCCTGGATTGCGAAGGGACTCCGTCCACTCTCCCGGAAGTTGACCCTTCCCAGCCGTGGACTCATTCCAAACTCGGTCACCATCCGCCGGGCGATGTCACTGGCCCGTTCCAGGTCGTTCTGGGCCCCGGTGGATGTCTCCTGATAAATCAGTTCCTCGGCTGCAATTCCCCCCAACAGCACACAGATGCGGTGCTGCAACTCCGACTGGGTGTGCAGGTTCCGGTCTTCACTGGGGCGCTGCAGCGTGTAGCCCAACGCCGCCAGGCCCCGGGGAATAATCGAGATCTTGTGGACGGGGTCGGTCCCCGGCAGGCTGCAGGCGACCAGGGCATGCCCCGCCTCATGAACCGCCACCCGACGCTTTTCATCCTCAGGAATCAGCCGGGTCTGTTTCTCGAGCCCAGCCACCACCCGCTCGATCGCCTCTTCGAACTCGGCGCGCGAGACCCGGGTGCGGTTTTTGCGGGCCGCCAGCAGGGCGGCCTCGTTCACCAGGTTGGCCAGATCGGCACCCACGAAGCCCGGTGTGAGCCGGGCGAGATGCTTGAGATCGATGTCATCGTCGGCCTTGATCTTGCGGATATGCACCTTGAGAATCGCCTCGCGCCCCTTCACATCGGGTCGGTCGACCAGGACGTGCCGATCGAATCGTCCGGGGCGCATCAGGGCCGGGTCAAGGGTCTCGGGGCGGTTGGTCGCCGCCATCACAATCACGCTTTGCTCGGTGGGAAACCCATCCATCTCGACCAGCAGGGCGTTGAGAGTCTGTTCCCGTTCGTCGTGGCCGCCCGGCATACCGCTGCCGCGGGCTTTGCCCAGGGCGTCGAGCTCGTCGATAAAGATGATGCTGGGGGCCTTGGCCCCCGCCTGCTGAAACATGTCCCGCACGCGGGCCGCACCAACTCCCACGAACATCTCAACGAAGTCAGATCCAGACAGGCTGAAGAACGGCACTCCCGCCTCGCCTGCAATCGCTTTCGCCAGCAGGGTCTTCCCCGTGCCCGGCGGCCCCACCAACAGCACCCCTCGGGGAATGCGTCCCCCCAGCGACTGGTATTTGCCCGGAGTCTTCAGGAAGTCGACAATTTCCCGGACCTCCTCCACCGCCTCGTCGATCCCCGCAACCTGATCGAATTTCACATCGAGGTCTTCTTCCGCCATCATCCGGCCGCGGCTGCGTCCGAACGACAACGCGCCGCCGGGCCCCCCCATGCGCTTCAACAGAATGAAGAAAAACACCAGCAGCGGCAAAGCCAGCAGCAGGGGATACAGCAATCCCACCCATTCAGGAGTGGGATCGGGATACGAGACCCCGATTCCCTCTTTCTCGAGCAGTTGCCGGAGATTTTCCCGTTCGGGATCTCCAGCCCCCGTGTAAGGGACGCGGTACAGCCGCATCGATGAGCCCTGCGGTTCGGCAGGATTCCCCTCGACCACCTGGAAGGTGATCTGGTCGCGCCCCAGAACAAGGTTGCGGACATTGTCGGCCGAGAGCTGCCGACTGCGGATCCGTTTTTCGAACTGATCGTATCCCAGGCGGGCCGAACTCCCCTCCCGCTGGAACCATGCTCCGGAGAACAGGAGCAGTCCCAGCACCAGGGTCACTGTCCAGAGCCATTGACTGGGACTGGGGCGGTCGGACCGGCCCCGCGATCCTCCGGGTTTGCCCGTCAGAGACTTCTTCGCACGCTTCGTTTCAGGTTCATTCATGGAGTCACTCTAGGTTCGGTCCAGAGGGGGGTCAACCGGGGATCACCTTGCCCCCTCCAACGCAACTTGCTATACCCATGAATCGTGCCGCCGGTCATCCGCCAGTCGTGTACGGAGGGCCTCCGCCTTGAGCGGCGGGGGATTTGACACGGTGGTTGGTTCCCCGAGAACCACCATGTGTCGAAGGTGTTCCGCAGCGGTCGCAGGACTGGTGTGTGCCAACTTGCCTGTTCCGAATTCATTCGTCAGGTACTCGGCTCGACTCTCCCGCTGGGAGAGCCACCAGTGAGATGTTTGGAATCGGGTCGGGGAATTCCGCCCGGGACGGATCCCGGGAGCCGCATCGTCCACCGGGGGCCAAGAGCCTCCCAAGATCATTCTCCATGCAGCGCGTTGCAGTTCTGGGTTCGACCGGCTCAATCGGCACCAATTGCCTCGAGGTGATCGGCGCCCTGCCCGGACAACTGTCGCTGCGGGGAGTGGCGGCCCGCCAGAGCTGGCAGGCTCTGGGACAGCAGTCGCGGCGGTTTGCACCAAGGTATGCCGTGCTCGAAGACGCCGCATTGCGCCCCACTGTGCCGCGCGATGCCTTCAGTCCCCAGACTGAACTGCTGTTTGGTCCCGAGGCAGTGGCCCGCCTGGCGAGCGATCCCGAGGTTGACGTCGTGGTGTCGAGCATTGTAGGGGCGGCGGGACTGGCGGGAACCTGGGCCGCACTCGAGGCCGGTAAGCGGGTTTGTCTGGCGAACAAGGAGACCCTGGTGGTGGCCGGCCCGCTGGTGATGGACCTCGCCCGCAGAAGAGGAGTTCCGCTGCTGCCGGTCGACAGCGAACACAGTGCCATTTTTCAGGCGCTGCAATCGGGTCGGCCCCAGGAAGTCCGCCGCATCGTGCTGACCGCCAGCGGCGGTCCCTTCCGGGGATGGACCCGGGACCAGTTGGAGCAGGTGACGCCCGAGATGGCCCTGCGGCATCCCAACTGGAAAATGGGACCTAAGATCACGATCGATTCGGCGACTCTGATGAACAAGGCTCTCGAGGTGATCGAGGCACGCTGGCTCTTCGACCTGGGGCCCGACCAGATCGAGGTGGTGGTGCATCCTCAATCGATCATCCATTCATTTGTCGAGTTCGTCGATGGATCGGTGATGGCCCAACTGGGCCCTCCCGACATGAAGCTCCCCATCCAGTACGCCCTCACATTTCCGGAGCGGTTGGATGGTCCGGCCCCCCGCCTCGATTGGTCCCGGACCATGCAACTTGATTTTCACCCCCCTGATCTCGAAACATTCCCTGCCCTCGCTCTCGGATTCGAGGTCGCCCGGAAGGGGGGGACTTGCGGAGCGGTGCTCAACGCCGCCAACGAACGTGCCGTAGAACTGTTCCTGCAGGGACGGTTGCGGTTTGTCGACATTCCCCGCGCTTGTCGCGCGGTCCTGGATAACCACACATTCGCTGCGCGGCCGTCGCTGGGTGACCTGGTGCACCTCGACCGCTGGGCACGGGACGAGGTGACACGATGGAATTCCTGAGTTCTCTCTCCAACATCAGCAGTATTCTGCTGACGGCCCTGGGGCTGGGGTTGGTCATCTTCATCCACGAGCTGGGGCACTTCGCCGTCGCGAAGTGGTGCGACGTGAAGGTCGAACGCTTCAGCATCGGGTTCGGTCCGCTGCTGTTGAAGTTCGTCAAGGGAGAGACAGAATACGCCCTCTCGCTGCTCCCTCTGGGAGGCTATGTGAAGATGCTGGGGCAAGATGATGGCGACCCCTCGCAGATGACGAGTGATCAAATCGCCCGGGACCCCCGGTCTTACCCCGCCAAATCGGTTCCCCAGCGGATGGCCATTATTTCCGCCGGGGTCATCATGAACCTCATTTCGGCGGTCTTGTTTTTCGTCCTGTCATTCCTGTTGGCGGTGCACGAAAACCCCGCGGTCATTGGCAATGTCATTCCCGGCATGGCGGCGTGGCAGGGAGGCTTGCGTCCCGGTGACAAGGTGGTTCGGATCGGGCATCGCTCGGGAAACAAGCTCGACTTCACCGCGTTGCAGCGGGAAGTCGCGCTGTCGAGCGAGGGGCAGCAGATCCAGATTGAGGTCGAGCGCGCCGGCCAACGCATCAAGACCTTCGTCGAACCCCAGCGCAACACGCAGAATCCCGACGAGCTGTTCCCCACCATCTACACCGATGCCGAGTTGTCGCTCAACCTCGCCCGGATGGCCGATCCAAACCAGCGGCCAGTCGTCCCCGGGCTGGCCGCCGAGCGGGCGGAGCCCCCTTTCTTCTCGGGCGACCAGCTTGTGTCCGTCGAGGGGCAGCCGCTTGAGTCCTTTACCCAGTTCCAGCAACTCCTCGCCCGCCATCGGGCCGAGACAATCCAGATTGGGGTGCGGCGGGCCGATGTGCCGGCCGACGGGCCCGTCACCGAGATTTCGGTCGGTCCCAATCCGTTCCGGTTGCTGGGCTTGCGGATGGCGATCGGCAAGATCCATTCCATCCAGCGGGGGAGTCCGGCTGATCAGGGAAGTGGCGAGAATCGCCTCCGCGAGGGAGACACCATCGTCGCCGTGGCGGCGGGTGAAGAAACCCTGCAGGTCGGCCGTGACATTGATCCCTTGCGGCTTCCCGATTTCTGTGCCCAGCACGCGGGTGAGGAAGTCATCTTCACCGCCCGCCGCGAAGTGAATGGGGGGCAGCCGACCACATTGGAAGTCAAGCTGACCCCCGAGGCCCGCGAGGAGTGGCTCGAGCGTCCGCTCGACGCCATCCCCAACTGCCCTTTGGCCATTTCGTCGGTGGGGGTGGCCTACCATGTGCTGCATCGGGTGGTATTCGTGGAAGAGGGAAGTCCCGCCGCCTCGCAGGGGATTCGCGAAGGAGACAACATCCTCTCGCTGAAGATCCTTCCAAGCACCCGGGAAGATGGCGCGAAGTTCCCCCCGATTGAGGAAAAGGTCTCACTTGGAGATGACCGCCTGAATTGGCCAGGAGCCTTCCTGTTGATGCAGAACTATCCTGGCCAGGACGTAGAACTCGAGGTGAAATCGTCCGATGGGTCGGCGGCCCGGAAGGTCACCCTGACACCGGTCCTCAGCACCGATTGGTTCTTTCCCATGCGGGGATTGCGTCCCACTCCCCGGCGGGTGCTGACGCGGGCCGACAGCCTGGGTGAGGCTGTCTCCCTGGGGCTCGATCAGATGTACAGCGAGCTGACGGGCATGTACCTCACCATTCCCCGACTGCTCAGTGGTCGCATCTCGCACAAGGCGATGGGAGGACCGATCGCCATTGCGGGGACCACCTTCCATTTCGCCCGTGAGGGTTACGGCGATCTGTTGCGCATCCTCGCGATGATCAGCGTCAGTCTGGCCGTGCTGAACTTCCTGCCAATTCCTGTACTGGATGGAGGGCACTTTGTCTTCCTGCTGTGGGAATGGATCCGGGGCAAACCACCCAATGAGCGGGTGGTCATCACCGCCACCTGGATTGGACTGGCAATGATCCTCAGCCTGATGGTGTTTGTGCTCTTCCGGGATGTCACACGCCTCGTCGGGTGACCTGTTGGTCTCCGCCCGAACAACTCGCCACCAGCTCGCACAGGATCCACTGCAGCCGCACACCAGCAGTTGAACAACCAAGGGCCGACCGCCAGATGCGGTCGGCCCTTGGCGTTTGGAGAACTCCCAGACTGTCGTGATTGCTGTGCGCCAGGAACCGGGCGCGATTTGCGGTCCGCCCGGTTTGGTGACAGGGTGAAGTGGTCCGGACCATCCTCAACTGGTGGAAGTGCTTTCGCACCGCAGTCGCGACGTTTGCGTCTTGTCGCCTCAGTCGGTCTCGCCGCCGGCGACCCACCACCGTCCGTGGAGTTTTCGAAGAGCAAGGCAGGCCACGTTCGGAACCGGCCAGCCTTGCCGCCACACCACAAACCGTCGCATCGAGGCGGCGGAGGGGGACAAATCTCCGGTCAAAACCGACAAGGCCACCGCGCGCATGAATTGTTCGTGGCTGAAGACCACGCTGAACCCCCGCCAACCGGCCGCCTCCTCCAGAAACGCCCGGACCCTCTCGACCAACTCGACATAGTTTTCTCCCCGTCCAGCCTCGCGGTGGTGGGGATCAAGCCGGGCCCAATACGCCTCGACCAGGGGGACTCGTTCCTGCCAGGTAATCAGCCGGTCGCCTGGGAACCACAGGTAACTGAACTCGTGAACGGGCCGCTCCAGTGCCTCGACCTGGGGGTGGGCTTCGAGCAGTGGTTGAGCGGTCTGGCGTGACCGCACAAACGACGAATAGACAATCCGATCGGGAGGCTGGGGGATCCTTGCGACAAATGCCCGCGCCTGCAATTCTCCCAGTTCCGACAGCGGAATGCTGGGATAGTCCCGGGCCGGTTCGCCCGCATTGGCGGTACTTTGGCCATGCCGCACCAGCCAGATCAGATCACCCGACATCCGCCGCACACTCCCGTTTCTTCTCAAGTCCTGGGGGCAAGCCAGGTGATTGACCAGCGAATCCAATGTTCCCCGCCACTTACCCCCGCTGCTCCGCCGGTCACCGGGAACGCCGCAGCCCATGATTTGCCCGGGCTTCCCAGAGAGCTCTTCTGCGGGGAGCTCGGGAGTGTACTGGTCGGATCCTCCAGGGCTCAACAGCATCCCGGAAGGGATTCCGAATCATCACGCTCGCCAGAAGATTCAGTCGAGATAGGGATACATGTTTCTGCGGTTTGGATCGCACAGCCCGGCCAGGTTATATGGTTCGATCTGGCGAGCTACAAACGTCCGGAAGTCCTCCGCCTGGTCTGCCGTACTGGGGCCCTCGGCCATTCGCCGGCGCAGCTCGGCCACGGTGCGGTCGACGCGCTCGCGATAATCGGGCTGGTCGGCCAGCAGAAAGTCGGCCTGGGGCCCCGCGGTCCCCTCCCGACGTTTCACCTCGCTGAAAATCGCCCCGGCGAAGTAAATCATGACGAACGAGGTGAACAGCTGAAAATCGGCGAAAGCCTCGTAACAGGCCGCCACCACCTGATCGAGCAGATCAACCTCGCGGTGCAGTTGTGAGTCGTATCGCGCCAGTCCGGCGGCCAGTTGAGGCTGTCCCCAAGAGCTCCCCAGCAGGTCGCACAGCCGCTCGACCCCACGCAGCGTGTGGGCGTTCCCCGTGCTGTGCAGGGCGTCGAGACCATAGGCGGTGAAGGGCAGCAGAGCCCAGTCACCACCGGCCGCCTGGGCCCACCGCCGCTGCAGGCGGCCCGTCTTGCGCAGCGGGCCGCACAGGGGAGTGGTCTGGGCACGGGCGAACTGCCGGCCGATTGCGGGATACCGTCTCAGCAGCCACTGCCACTCGGCCTCGGCCGTCCACGTCGCCCGTGAGGCATGGTGTTCGAGCTGCATCAGGAACCCCGCACTCGTGATGCCGTTGTTAAACCGCAGAACGTACATCCAGCCGCCGTCGATCACGTGGTGCAGGGCGGAGTCGTCGCAGGGAAAAGGATGGTCAGCAAATCCACCTTCCTGCCGGGCCAATTCGGGCCAAAAGCAGTCGACCCCGGTGAAGTGGCCAAACACCGAGCGAGATCGTGTCTGCAGCGTCTCGGCCAGGGAGGGAATGTGCAGGTGCCGGGGCAGAAAGCCCCCGTCCCCCGTGGCGTCGATCAGGAAATCGGCCTGGATTTCGAACGGCTCAGTCCCCTGACGTCCCTGCAGCCGCCAGGGCTCCCGCCCGACGATCGAGTCCAGCAAGGTCCGCTCACACACCACAATTCCCTCTCTCCGGGCCTGATCGACGAGAAACTGGTCGAAAGCGGGGCGATACCAGTGGGTGTCGGCGGTCTGGTCGCGATTGCTGGCGGCTACAAGCAACTCGTTGGCATGGTCGATTTGGGGTGTGAACCCATGGTGAGACTGGTGCCGGAAGTAGCTGAAGCCCCGTTTGAGTCCACAGGCGAGTTGAGGATAGGTCTGTTGCCAGGATCCCCAATGGGCCAGGGGAGCAAGGTGGGGAAGCTGGTACCGGCTGCAGAGTTGTTGCCAGACCAGGTCAGCGATGGGGGTGGAGGACTCGCCAATCAGGAAGCGGGGATGGCTTCCCCGGTCGATCAGCACCACCTTGCGTCCGAGGCGGTGCAGCAGCAGGCCGGTGAGTGTCCCCCCAAACCCGGTTCCGAGGATGGCAATTTCAGCCGCGAGCTGCATGCGGGCGGTGGTCAAATCAGAGGATTGTTCACACCCCCGAGGGGGCTGGTGGGATTGTCGATGGTTCGGTCGATCCAGACGCCGCATTGATCGAGCAGCAGTCCGCAGATGACGACGGCCAGGGCCAGGATCAACCCCTGGAACCAACACCAGATGCCGAAAGCGCGGAGGGCTCCCATGACGCGGGAGGGGGCCTCGTGATCGTAACGGATGCCAATCCACATGGGGACGGCAACCGACACCGAGAGAGCCAGTCCGAACAGCAACTCCAGCGGCAGGAGCAGGAGGGGATGCGGCCCAGCGGTTCCTGAGGCGAGCCAGGCGAGCGAACCGAGGGCCAGCACCGCCGACGGCAGCAATTGGCTGCGATGCAGGGCTTGGGAGGCCTCGAGAGGCATCAACGGCGGATCTTCGGGGTTGTAGAACAGCACGGTGGCGGCAGCGGAAGTGGTGGAATTCGAGGAATCATAGTCAGTCACAGGACGGCTGCAAAAGCCCCAAGGAATGGGCGGAGACATCACCGGAGAGCTCTGTGAGTGAAGGGGGCGCATCGTGGATGACAAAGGACGCCACATTCCGATCGGACATGTGTCAGGCAAAAGCTTATTGACATGTCAGGCATGCTGCTCCTGGGATATGGGGCAGAAAACGGCATGGCCGCTCCGACAAGACTTGGCTAGGTCAGGGAAATAGCCCGAAATCGGAGGAATCGACGATCGATAAGTCAGGGAATGACTGAATTGCCGAAATCAACAGGAAGACTGGGCGGGTCGGGCTGTTGTCTTGGACTTTCGACAAGTAGAACAGCTTTTGTCTCAAATGCAGTCTGTTGCACCGGGACGATCGCTGTGTCAGTGGCAACAAGTTGGTAAGGAATTGCAGGAGAGTCGATCATGCACTCGTGGATTGGCTGGGGGGCTCTCGTGATGGAGTGTGTGGCATTCACAGCTGGACTCGGCCTGGCCTTGTGGTGTGAAAAGCAAGGGTGGCTACTGGGGCGAGTGGCTTCAGGCGATTGCGACCGAATTCCATGATCGGCAGGATGTGGGAAAGAGGCTGTGGAAAGAATGCAGTGATCGCTCCCGGGTATAAAACGGATCGGTCCATGCAAAAAGCAGGCTGGACGTGTGTGGAGTTGGCGATTGATTGACCCCGACGATGACCGGAAGGGAAGTGAGCAGGGGCTGTCAATAGACAAAGAGAGCTCTTTTAGGATTCCACAAAAGACGGACGGGGCAGATTGGCAGGAATTCCCGGTTCATGGGCCATGTGCGGGATTTGGAAAGTGCGAGATTCTGTCGCTTCGGGTTGGCTGTGTGATGTGTGATTGGGTTCCGGGACTGTGTTGGTGCCGGGGCATGCGACTTGGTGGACTGTTTCTGCCAAGATCTTTGAGAGACGCGTTGAACCGCAGGTGCACCTGTGCTGTCGACGCCATTGCAACAGGAGTGAAGATTCATGTTGAAGTTCAAACTGTGGAAAGCTGTGGCATGCCTGGCGGTGTTGGTCGCTGGGGCTGGGCGTAGTGAGGCGGCACCCGTCTCGCTACAGTCCCTTCTGAATGGTGGTACTCTGGTGAGCGGTGACAAGGTGTTTTCGAACTTCCACAACTTTACCGAAACCCCGGGGATGGAAGTTGGTGCGGCGAACATTTTCCTCACTGCGATCAGTCAGCCGAATCGGAACCTGAATGACCCGGGAAATTGGCCGCTGCCTCCTGGACAGCCTGCTTGTGGTAGTGAGTTGTGTCCGACCGAGTACGGCTTCCGGATCTTTACGGCAAACTGGGATGTGGCAGCGGGCCAAGGCTACAACATGGGATTGGATTACACGGTCACAGCGACCGGCGCTTGTGATATCTATGCGGCCGAGATGGAGCTGACGGGCCACGCTACGAATGGCACAGCTGACGCCGACATGAACATCACCGCCGGCCCGCTGACACTGGCAGTGCTGGGAACGTTCACGCATGATCCCGGCCCCGACACCACAATTGATCGTGAGTATTTCACGAACTCGATCACTGGAAATCCGATCTGTGTCAAGGTAGCAGATGTCAGTATGAGCCTGGACCTCAGTGCTTTGAATGTGCTGGGTGCGGAGGCAACGGTCGGCCATGTCGATGTCTACTTCGCCCAGGCGGTCCCTGAGCCCTCGACCTACGCTCTGTTGCTGCTCGGTTCGGCTGGTGTCGGATTGATGGTTCGACGCAAGCGTTCCTAGTACGAGTTGCGTTGCATTGACCGACGCGGCGATTGCCCCTTTGGATTGATTTTATTCGGGCCGGCGGGACTGTCATGCGACAGTTCCGACCGGCTCGGACTATTTCATGGCGAATGGAATTGAGTTCTGGATTGATGCTCTTGGGATCTGTTGTTCTCCGTTCGCGTAGGCCCATTGAAATCACTGGGTAGCAGGTCGTCCCCTCCCGGCTCGCGACCAATCTTGGCAGTGGCCGAACAACATTCGATTCAGGTTGGGGACACCGCAGTCTGTGCATGGCATGACGAGGTTGTGTCCGATGCTGGTTGCCGAGAAGCGCAGACTGACCGCCCGGCGGACTTGCTGGCGAAGGACTTCTTCGGGAGCGGCCATTGGCTGTTGACAGGTAACAGATATTGACTGGGTCGCGAATGCACTCTGTCCTGCAAGTCTGCGAACATCCTCTCACCGCCCCGTCCCCTTACGCCCTCAGGATCTCACCGTTCCAGATCGCGGGCTTCTCCACCACAGTCGCCCGGTTGTCATGCGGAAGGGGTGAGTACGACTGCCAGGTTTTCTAAGGCAAGCGGACTCGGCGCGGAAGGACGCTCTGGAAATCGAATCGAGGGGTGCTGATGGGAACTGCAGTGTCGTCTCGAATCAGCTTTAATCGACAGGCAAGACTCCTCACTTGGCGGATAATCCCGCGATACTTGGCGGATAATCCCGCGATACTTGGCGGATAATCCCGCGATGGGTCCAGCTTCTGGTTTGTTGGCCGTCTCGTTTGTCGGGACATGAGACCACGTTCCGGAGGGCGATGATCGCATCTCCGCTGGCGACTTCCCGGATTTCATCACTGGGGATGCGAATTGGTTGTTTGACGTTGATTGAAGCCTCGGGCTTCGATAGACGCTCGGCGCGAGACTCGGCTTTGATGTCATGACCTTGAATGCCCATGTAGGTTTCTCCCCGCGATCCGCGAACCCGGAATACATGTCTTGTTGCTGATGGGTGCGGTGACGGAAAGGGTTAATTGAACGGTGGAGACAGGTGAACACGGGGGGCAAAACGGATCGAGCGTCCACTGGGCGGGACTTGTCCAGCGGATGTCGTTGAGTTGTTGCAATCGATGTGTGGGCTCCCTTGAATAAGTGCCCAATTCACCCCAGATACAACGGTCAATGCAAGGAAAAGCGTTGTTGGTATCAGACAGATGAATTCAACCTTCCAGTAAAGGGAGGTGCAGAATGCGACTGGCCTTCCGTGGAAAAACAAAAGCCGATCGTCGACATTCAGAATCTGAAAGTCATCTCAGCAATTCCCTGATTTTTGCGAATCGGACTGCTTTGTTGGCGGATTGTGTTTCGTTTGTGTGCTGCCTAAGGTAGCCTGAGCGAGGGGACCTTATGATCGGGTTCCGGAGGTCTCGAGAAGGGAGGTTGGGGAGCGAGCCCAAATGGGTTTGGTGAATCCCCCAGGCAGCGTCGCTCATCGGTGCAGTCCGCCTCTCCCGGCAATTTGAAGGTACGGGGAGTGCGGTGTTCGATGCATCGGCAAAAGTGTTGTGTGTGGATCGTTAAGCGAAGATTGGGACCTCGTTGCAATGGACATTTGAGAGGGGACACTTCGGTGGCCCGGTCTTGGGTGTTGTTGTGACGGCGGCCGTCTTCGTCGGGGTGAGGGCAAATCCAGCGGATGGGCTTCATCAATTTCTTGTGAGCGCTTCAGCTGGCTGATTGATCCCTCTCCAATTCCCTTCGAACCTCGTCTCGATAAGCCTTGGAGGAAAGATTATGCTCAACTCAACTCGGATCGCGCAGGTCTTCATCATTGACCAACAACCGGTCGTCCGCATGGGATTGCGGGCTTTGCTGGAACAGGATGGTGATCTCCACGTCTGCGGCGAAGCAAGCGATATGCTCGGTGCGCTGCAGCAGTGGAAGTCGACCAATCCGGATGTTGTCATCATCGACTTGGAGCTGAATGGAGCCTGCAGTGGTCTGGATCTCGTCCAGCGGATCCGGGCGGTCAATCGCGAGATTCCCATCCTGGTCTATTCAATGCTGGAGGACACGCATTACGTCGAGCGGGCCCTCTCCGCCGGGGCCCGTGGTTTTTGTTCGAAGCGGGATCGCCCCCGGGCAGTGGTTGACGCGGTGCGGCAGGTGCTGCTGGGCAAATTGGCTTTGGATGAGCCACTCTCCTCCCGGTTGCTGTCCCGGGCAATTGGCGGACGCCACGTGAATGATGTGGCAAGTGACCCCACGGCCCAGATCCTGAGCAATCGCGAACTGGAGGTCTTCGGGCTGATCGGGCGCGGGAACAAAACCGCGGAAATCGCCCGCTCGCTCAAGCTGAGTGTCAAAACGGTCGAAACCCACCGTTTGAGAATTCGCGAGAAGCTGGGACTGACTGATTCAGCCAAACTGGCCTACGCCGCTGTTCGCTGGGTGCACGATCCACACGGCGGATCAGATGGAGCCAGTACTCCGCAAAGGAAAGTTGCCGGGTATTGAGAAAGTGGGTCGCTGCGGTCGTCCAGTGTTGATTGACGCAGGGGGCTCATGTCGTGGAGCAGGAGGGCAGAAACAGCGAGGCGGAAAGTGATGTCCCCGAACCTCGAGAGTCGTCCTCACTCATTCAAACGCTTCGGGATCGAGTGGAGGAGGGAAGCAGTGGAGGCATTCAGCGTCCATGCAAAGTCCCTTGGGCCGTCTGTCGGATTCTGGGTTATCGGGGCTGGCTGTTCCCCGGTTCAAAGACCAGCGCGAGAGACGATCCCGAACCAAGAGGATTTCCGTAGCGCAGAAGAGGGTGTGAGTGCCACGAAAAGATTCCTGCACCGGGAATGTCGAGTGTGCGGTTTTCCTGCGGTGTTATTCGGGTGTGTTGGGAGCGATATTCTCCGAGGAGTTCTCGGAGTGTCACTCCAGAGTGATGACAGGACAGGGGGGGATTGCCTGAGGCAGGTCGACTTTTCGAAGCTTTTTTCGGGAAAGACTTGTCAATCCTTGGTGAAAGTCGGATGCCAATCGAACACTTCCGTTTCATTTCGGTGATCCTCGTGGAACCGGATGGGAGGTCCCCCACAGAGTGGTTTGAATCGGGAGTTGCCGCTTATGTCTGTCAACGATCCAGCACGCCAGATCTTGATTATCGACCAGCAGGGGGTCGCGCGGATTGGTCTGCGGCAGTTGTTGGAACAAGAGGAGGGTGTTCAGGTCTGCGGTGAGGCATCTGAGACTCCCGGAGCGCTGCATTTGTTGAAATCGACGTCTCCTGACGCAATTATTCTCGACCTCGAATGGGACGGTGCCGCCAGTGGTCTCGATCTGATCCAGCGGATCCGGTCGGTGAACAAGCAAGTCCCCATCCTCGTCTACTCAATGCTGGAAGATCTGCACTACATCGAACGGGCCCTTTCGGCCGGAGCCCGGGGATTCTGTTCCAAACGCGAGCCGCCGGCGATCGTCGTCGAGGGACTTCGCCAGGTATTGGCCGGAAATCTGTTTCTCAACGAGGGGATCGCTTCGCAGTTGTTGACCCGATCGATCGGCGACCGGCATGCCACCGATGGATCGTACGATCCCACAGTGCAGGGGCTCAGCAATCGGGAACTGGAGGTCTTTGCCCTGATCGGACGGGGATACAAGACTGTGGAAATCGCCCGGGCTCTGAAGCTGAGCATCAAGACAATCGAAACGCACCGGCTGCGAATCCGCGATAAATTGTCCCTGGCGGACTCGGCAAAGCTGGCCTTCGCAGCCGTGCGTTGGGTGCAGGAGCACCAGGCCGATGGGCCCAGGAATTCGGCGTCTCCCACAAACGAAACGTTGCAAGACAAGCCAGAGTGATCACCGCAGCCGTGTCATCGACGTGAAAAATTCCGCGAACAGGACGTCGGGGTTCCGATTCTGAGGTACAAATCTCCATCGGACAGGCTGAGCTGCGGAGTCGTTCCCCGGGTGACGTGAGAGAGTCCGGAAATGCGCTGCCTGGCACGAGGCCGCTTGGTAACCACCGGTGCCGACCGTCTTGGTAAGACTGCTGGGCCCCGATGGTCAGGGGGTCCGCCAGCGGCGGCCGCCGGGGCCCAACAGACGATCGGCGGCCGCCGGTCCCCACGATCCGGCTGCATAGGATTCCGGAGGCGTCGGCGAGTTCTGCCAACCGTCCAGAACGGGACTGACCAGCCTCCAGGCCGCGTCGAGTTCGTCGTTCCGCATGAACAACGTCGAATCTCCGCGCAAAACATCCAGCAACAAACGTTCATACGCCTCGGGCAACGCCACTTCCTTGAATCCCTGGTCAAACGCGAAATCGAGCGTGACCGGATGGATCTGATACTGCATCCCGGGGCGTTTGGCCGAACAACTCAGGGAGATCGACTCGCTGGGCTGGATGCGAAAGACCAACTGGTTGGGGCGGGCCTCAACGAGCTCGCAGATATCGCCTTCACACTCCACGGTTTTGAACAGATGCAGCGGAGGCAGTTTGAACTGGATGGCGATCTCGCTGACCCGTCGGGGAAGCCGTTTGCCTGTCCGCAGGTAAAACGGCACTCCCTCCCATCGCCAATTGTCAATCTTGACGGCGAGTGCCGCATAGGTTTCGGTCTGTGAGCCGGTGGGAATACGGTCTTCTTCGAGGTAGCCCGGCATCTCGGGGCCACCCCGGGTGTATTGGCCCCGCACGGCCCACTCTTCGAGGCGGGTGGCGGCGGGAGCCAGTGCGTCGAGCACCTTGACCTTTTCATCGCGGATCTCCTTCCCCCGGAACGATGAAGGAGGTTCCATCGCCACAAGGGCCAGCAACTGCAGAACATGGTTCTGCAGCACATCGCGCAAGGCTCCCGAATTGTCGTAGTAACCGCCGCGGCCATGTTCCATGCCCTGGGCCTCGGCCACGGTGATCTGCACATGATCGACGTGGGTGCGATTGAAGAGCGGTTCAAAAATGGCGTTGCCGAACCGGAACAACAGCAGGTTCTGAACCGTCTCTTTACCCAGGTAGTGGTCGATGCGGTAGATCTGCTCTTCCCGCAGCAGCCGGCCCAGTGAGGTCTGCAGTTCGCGGGCGCTGCCCAGATCGCGGCCGAACGGCTTCTCGAAAACCACCCGCAGGGTCTCGCCACTGTGTCTCGACGGGATAAGCCCCGCCTTGCCGACCGACTGCACCGTGGGGATGAACAGGTCGGGCGTGGTGGCCATATAGAACAGCCGCTTGCCCGCCACGCCCGCCAGGCGCTCCAGGCGTTCGAGTTCCTGCCGGAAGGGGGGATATTCCGCCGGTTGCGACAGGTCGAGCTGCCGGTAGAAGAGTCGTTGGGCGAAGGTGTTCCACAACTGACGATCGATTGAGCCGCTGCGGCTGTGCTTCTGGACGTGCGAAAAGATCTCTTCGCGAAACTCCTCATCAGTTTTCGGTCGTCGGGCGGCCCCGATGATGGGGGCCCGCGAAGAGAGGTATCCGTCGCGCCAGAGGTGGAACAGGGCCGGCAGCAGCTTGCGAGCCGTCAGGTCGCCCGACGCGCCAAAAATGACGATCGAAGCCTCTTCGGCCAAACTGCCGTTGTCGGGGGAGAGGGGGACGTCGGTCACTCCGTTCATGCGCGATCCTGTGGGTCACTCGGGGCGGTGCTTTGTGCTTGGTGCGGGATTGTGCTTTACTCCCCCTCGGGTTGCAACGGGGAGACCACCCGGTGTGGGCTGTGGGTTTCCCTTCGGCCGCCATTCCCGGCACCGTGCCGCCCTGCGGATTATGACCCTCCGTTGGAGAGCGAGGATGTCGGCACTGTCGCGCGAATTGCTGCGTCGTCTGGGAGCAGGAGAGTCGATCTCGCAACTCTGCGCCAGCCAGCATTGGTCGCGTGCCGAGTTCGACGCATGGTGGCGATCCGAATGCCTGGCCCGGGTTCCTGTCACGACAGGAACGTTGCCGCTGGGGGGGGCGGCCCGGGTGCAGATCGCCCGCGATCAACACGGGATTCCCCACATCACCGCCGAGGAGGATGTCGACCTGTTCTTCGGCTTCGGCCTCGCCACCGCCCAGGATCGCCTGTTCCAGCTGGATCTGCTGCGACGTCGGGCGTTGGGACGTCTGGCGGAGGTGCTGGGGCCGACGGCAGTCGACAGCGACTTGACCGCCCGGACTGTGGGGTTGCCGCAGATTGCCGCCCGGGAATGGGACCTGCTCCCTGCGGAGACCCGGACGCTGGTTCAGGCCTGGACGGAGGGAGTGAACGCCTGGATCGGCCAGGTGGCCGGTCGATTGCCGATCGAGTTTGATCTGCTCGACTACACCCCTGAGCCGTGGTCTCCCGTGGATTGCCTGGCGATCGCCGGTGAGTTTCGCTGGTACCTGACCGGCCGGTTCCCGGTGATCGTCATTCCCGAACTGGCACGCCGGGTCTTGGGAGAAGGGCCGCTGTACCGGGAGTTTCTGCAGGCCGAGGCCGACGCGGCGTCGATCCTGAATCCGGGGGAATACCCAGCCCAGGCCCAGGGGGTGCAGCCGGTGGGGGTGTCGGTCAATGATCCCCAGGAGGGGCATGGCAGCAACAATTGGGTGGTGGGAGGAGAGCGCACCACAACGGGAAAGCCATTTGTGGCCAGTGATCCGCACATTGCGTTTGCGGCGGTCTCGTGCTGGTACGAGGTGCATCTGCAGGGTGGCTCATTTCATGTGGCGGGCATTGCCTATGCCGGCATGCCGGCGGTGATGTTCGGCCGTACGCCGCGGGTGGCCTGGGGCATCACCAACAACATTTGCTCGTTGCGTGATCTGTACCAGGAACGGACCGATCCAGCGCACCCGGGGTGTTTCCTGTTTGGCGATGGTTGGGAGCCGTGGCACGAACGGGTCGAGATGATTGTGGTCAAGGGAGCCCCGGCGCAGCATCACGTGGTGCGGCTGTCGCGCAATGGCCCGATTGTCGATGCCATACTGCCCGAAGCGGCCCGCAGCACCGGGCCTGTCGCGCTGCGGTGGTTGGGCAGTCAGTACTGCGGTTGGTTGCCGGCGCTGCATGCGATGGCCCGTGCACCGCGGGCTCAGGAGCTGCGCGAAGCGACACGCCCCTGGCTGGTCCCGACCTTCTGCGTGGTCTACGCCGATGTCGACGGGGAAATTGGCTACCAATGCACTGGTCGACTGCCGCTGCGCGCGGGAGTGGAGCGGGGCTACCGCCAGGGGTGGAACCCCGATCATCAATGGAGGGGCCTGATTCCCTTCGAGGGGCTGCCGCACCTGGCCAATCCCGCGCGGGGCTGGATTGGGACCGCCAACAACCGCGTGGCCCCGGACGATTTTCCGTATCCCCTGTCAGGGACCTGGAGCAACGGCTACCGCGGAGAGCGGATCCGCCAGATGCTGGAATCCACTCCCCGAGCCGCGTGGACCGACATGGTGCAGATGCAGCTCGACACGGTTTCGCTGCGGGCCCGTGACTGCCTTCCCCCGGTGTTGGCTCTGCTGGATCGGCTGGAGGATCCCCAACTGCGTGAGATCGCGTGCGTGCTGCAGTCCTGGGACCATCGCGTCGAGATCGACCGGGTGGGGGCGACGTTGTTCAATGTGTTTTTCCAACAGTGGTGCCAGCAGGTCGCCGCAGCGAGATTTTCGTCCGAGCTGGTCTCTTTGATGGCGGGAGCCTGCGGAGGTCTGGCGCAGCGTCTGTTACGGGAAAATGTCGCCGGGTGGTTTCCCGACGACGCCTCCCGCCTCCGGGCGTTCGAGGCCGCCTGGCTCGAGACACTGGCCTGGTTGACGAATCGACTGGGGGCTGGGCCAGGCTCGTGGACGTGGGGCCGCCTGCATCTGCTGCAGCAGAAACATTCCCTGACCGGCCTGGGCGACCTCGGGCAACTGCTCGACCGGGGGGCAGTGGCCGTGCGAGGTGACATGCAGACAGTGTGCAACAGTGGTCAGGCCCATGATTTCTCAGCTCCCACGGGGGCCGGTTACCGCATGATTGCCGATCTGGGGGATCCGCAGGGGACCCTCTGGGCGATTGATGCCGGGAGTGAGTCGGGCGTTCCAGGAAGTCGGCACTACGACGACCAACTGGCGGCCTGGGTCCGGGGTGAGTACCACCCCCTGCGATTGTTTCCAACCGCAGAGCAGACTGCAGGCTGGGACCGGCTGACGCTGGTCCCCCGGGAGGGGCAAGTCTCCGACTGAACTGGTGTTTGGCTGGGCGAGTTCCTGAGCCAGCCCCCGCGCCGGAAGCCTCTTTGGTGTGGTTTACGCCGGCCCGGCGGACTTGGGGGGGGACATCACTGCTGGAATCTGCCGCAGGGCAACCGAGAGGGTGTTGTAGCCCACTTCGCAGGCTGTCGAGAGGGGCATGTCGGTGAAGCACTCGATGGCCAGAGAGCCCTGGAATTGATGCCGGGCCAGTTCACTCACGAGGGGGACGTAGTCGAGTTCCCCCCGACCTGGAATGAGATGTTCCCAACGGGGATATCGGCCACGGTGGTCTTTGAGATGGACGTGGTAGACTCGCGTGGCGAAGCGACGCAGAAAGCCGAGCGGATCGATCCCCTGAAGTGACAGATAGCTGGGGTCATAGTTGATTCCCAGAGTGCTCCAAGCCACGTCGTCGAACAGGTGCTGAAGCTGGTCGCTGGTGGTGACGAGCCAGGTGGGCCAGGGGCCCAGGTCGATCGCCAGCCGCAGATGGCGGCTGTCGGCTGAGGCGACCGCCTCTCGCAGGGTGGCAACTGTCCGCTGCCAGACGTCGGTGAGCGGGACATTCGGAACAGGTCCCCCAAAATGGAAGGTGACGACCTCTCCTCCGAGGTCGGCGGCCAGGTCGAGAGCAGCGATCAGGTCCAGCGGCTCGGGAGAGAACAGGCTGGTGCTGAGTTCGGCATGGGTCACGATCGCCTCGACGCGCAGTCCATGACGGCGGGCGGCGTCGCGAATGGCCCGACGTCGATCGGGAGAGACCGAAGACGAATTGACGTGCGGGCCAAACGTGGATGATTCGTCGATCCCCTCGTAGCCCCAGCGGGCGATTTCGGCCAGCGTGCGGTCAATGTCGAGACCGAGTCGGTCGGTGTAGCTGTACGTATAAAAAGAGCGTCGCACGGGGTTCTGAGAGGGACGGAGGGAGGGGCGTCAGCCGACTTTCAGTTCATTCCAGACAATCAGTCCTGGGCAGATTTCGAGAGTCACCTCGGCCGCGAGTTGCTTGGCGTATCAGGTAGCGCATGATCCGCTCAGGTCATTTCACCAGGGAGCGAGATGATCTTCAGGTGTCTGAGGGGGGGCTCCCAACCGCGCCTGGATGCATTTCCCGAAGTGTGCCCCCAACGATTCCAGTGATCGCGATTCGAGCGATCGAACGGAGAAATTCGTCTCCATGTGTCTCCTCCTCGATAGCAGTCAAAAGATTTGAGGTTGACCGCAGGGCGTCTCCGGGAAGAATTAGCAGTGAGTCAACAACAGGCTCCGCCTTCGTTTCCACACACTGCTGCAGTCATCGACCATACCCTCGGGAAGCAGGATGTCAACTGGATTCAGCGGTTCAATCCTCGGTTTCATCGGGGGAGTCTGGGTGGCCAACAGAGGGGTGACCCTGGTGTTGCCGGGAAGTGTCCCGCCGAGCGTTGGAAAAGAACAGATGACAAAAGTCCGATGCGTCTGCAACGAATCGAAGATGTGTTCAAGATTATGTGTGTAGGGTTGTGATGTTCATGTTGATGTGATCAAATGGTCTCATTCGTCAGCCAACGAGCTCTTTTGCCAGAAAGTCACTGGAACCATGCCACATCCTGAACCACATGCCTCTGCGCATCCCGCTCCGCACCTGTTGCAGAACAAGGTGTTTGAGATTGATCCCCGCCGTCACAAGCTGTGGGATTTTATCAATCTTTCGGTGGCCGAGCGGCGGAACTCGACGATGTGGGAAGCGCGTGATCTGCTGCACCAATGGCTGATGCGGAATCCGCATTGCCGGCTGGTGAAGGTCGAAGACCACTATCGCGACGGGGTGTTGGAGGGGGTTAATGCCACGTATTGCGAGCTGCAGGCGAACCTCGATGGCACGCCCGCCCAGGTGTGGCCCTGGGGAAATTGGGAGTTCGCGGTTTCTGATACGGTGGCCCAACTGTTTCCACGGGAGTACATCGAAGCGGTGATTGCCGAGTCATTCCGGGTCACCACCACCATTCCCAAGAAGTCCCGGATGTTGTTGGTGGCCGGTCGACGGGGAGTGACCGTGCTGCTGAAACTGGGACAGTTCCAGGGAATTGTGACCGATTGCACGACGCTGATTGGGCAGTTGCAGCACGAAGTGGCCCAGCCCCTGGGGGCCTGGTACCAGCTGCAGGAACGGACCCTACCGTTTTATACCCTGGTGGTCACCCAGCGGGGGAAGCGTAATGCCAACGAGTGGAATTCTTGCGGTTCGTTCGAATAGTGGACAGCCCCCGTCGCTGGGAAAGTGGGAGGCCTGGTGCCGACGGGAATGCCCTCTGCGGTCAGCTTCCTCACAGGCTGCCAAGCGAGCGTGCCGGCGAATGGCCCACGCGGATCGCTCCTACTCTGATGGGACCCACAAAGCCGAATCGAGCTCGCGGACGAACGTGATGAGATCGCCGGTGGTTGGTTCCGACGCCCGAAATCCGAATTGGGCGAAGATCGACTGCATTCGGGGATTGTCGGCCGTGGTTTGGCCAACCATGCGGCGAATTCCCCACTGGGTGGCGATGGTCAGGCAGAATTCGGTCAGTTTCAGTCCGAGTCCCTGCCCTTGCCAGGAGTCGGTCACGAGCAGGGCGAACTCGGCTGCGTGGTGATTGGGGTCGGCCAGCAGCTGGGCCACGCCGACCAGTTGGCGTTGATCTCCCTCAGCCCGTTCCGCCACGATCGCCAGTTCGCGATCGTAGTCGAGGCCACAAAACCGCGCGGCCGATTCGTGGGTGGGGCGTTTGGAAAGATGCCGGAACCTGGCGCGCAGCGTCTCGGTCGAGCAACTTTCGCGCAGGGCGATCCAGAGTGGTTCGTCTTCGGGACGAATGGGGCGCAGCAGCAGGCGAACGCCCGAATCCACCACCACTTCCCTCACAAATTCCCCGGGGTAGGGGCGAATCGCGAGGTGGGAATACGGGCGGG